>Ga0184637_10000169_pt1 | contig 46442 bp, 32 predicted proteins | sample PLM3_127_b2_FD_133143 | JGI IMG/M metagenome (GOLD analysis project Ga0184637, IMG submission 133143) | Groundwater sediment microbial communities from an aquifer in East River, Colorado, USA - PLM3_127_b2 | ecosystem: Environmental > Terrestrial > Soil > Riparian zone | place: USA: East River...
CTGCCCGGGATCGCTCTCGACGGCGCGGCGCCAGAACTCGATGGCCTTCGGCATCTCCCCGCGCCGGGCGTGGGCGAATCCCAGACCGTTCAGCGCAGTCGCGGCGGCAGGGTCGATTTCGAGCGCCCGACTCAGATGGCCGACCGCTTCCTCGATCTTCCCTTGGGACAATGCGAGAGAGCCGAGATTGTTGTAGGCGGATGCCGAGCTCGGGTCGAGATCCAGGACGCCTTCGAGCTCGTTGCGGGCATCGGCGAAACGACCGAGACGCCCATAAGCGATTCCGAGGTAGTTGTGCCCCTCGGCGTAGTCAGGCTCGCGTCGGACCAGAGCCTCCAGGAGGCCCACCGCTTTTTCGAGCTCGCCGACGTCGAGGAGATAGGCGCCCAGGAGTCCCAGGAGTGCCGTGTCCGAAAGACCGCTCCGAACCGCGCCCTCGAGAATGGCCACCGCCTCGGCGATGCGGCCGGTTTGGTGCAGAGCGTAGGCGAGGCTCTGGTGAGCTTCGGAAGAGCGCGGCTGTCTTCCGACGATACCCTCGAAGATCGCGATCGCCTCCTCGGTCTGTCCTTCGCCGAAAAGCTCGCTGGCCTCGTTGTAGGCGTTGCTGATGTCGATGAGCCTCTTGGGGTCGTCGGCTTCGGTGTACTCACCCTTTCTGTTCTGGACGGGGGCTGTCAGGTATCCCAGGGCTCGGAGCTTCGCAATCGTCTCCCGATCGGGAGGCGCAACCGAAACCGCCTCGCTTCCGGCCGAGATCTCGTCAAGGGTTTCCGAAAGCCGGCGGACGAGCCCCGTCTTCTGGCGATAGAGATTCTCCTTCTCCTTCGGGTCCGAAGCGAGGTCGTAGAGCTCCGGAGTGGGGAGGCGTATGAGCTTGTGGCCGTCCCGCACGACGCCGGTGAGAGGCGCCCAGTCCTGGGTCAGATGGGGGTTGAGCGCTTCGAAGTAGGAGACCGGCGCTTCGTATCGACTCTCTCCCGTCAGGTAGGGCCGGAGACTCTGTCCCACGATGCGCTCCGGAGGTGGAACCGAAAGCAGGTCGAGGAGAGTGGGCAACACGTCGATATGCCGCACTGCCTCGGAGAAGACCTGCGGTCGAAGTCCTTTGGCCCAAAGGATCCAGGGAACCCGGAGCGTCGAGTCGTAGGCGAACGTCCCATGGGTCCTCTCGCCGTGCTCGCCCAGCGATTCGCCGTGATCTCCGAGCACGACGAGTACGGTCCCATCGAGTCGCCCCGCAGCCGAAAGACGGTCGAGAAACGCTCCCAGGGTTTTGTCGACGAAGGCGACTTCGGCGCCGTAGAGATCGTTCGGGAACTTTCGCGCGAGCTCGGGAGGCGGGCGGTACGGGGCATGGGCATCGTACAGATGCATCCAGGCAAACCACGGCGCCCGGGCTTCTCCAATCCATTGCTCCGCCGAGGAGACGACCGCATCGGCGGGGCGCTCGAGCTGGGCGAAGCTGAGAAACCCCCTTTTCTCGCCGTAGTAGTCGTCATAGACGTCGAACCCCCGGTTCAACCCGAACCGGGCGTCGAGGACGTATGCGCCGACGAACGCCCCCGTTTGATACCCGGCGTCTTGCAGCGTGGTCGCGAGCGTCGGAAGGGACTCGCTCACCCGAAACGTGCCGTTATCGTGGACTCCGTGCTCGGTGGGATAGAGCGACGTAAAGAGGGAGGTGTGCGCGGGAAGAGTCAGCGGCGCGTGGGCGAGAACGCGCTCGAAACGAACGCCCTCGCTCGCCAACCTGTCCAGATGGGGAGTGAGACCCGCCTTCGACCCATAGCTCCCGAGCCGGTCGGGCCTCAAGGTGTCGATGGTGACGAAAAGCAGGTTTCGTCTGGCAAATGCGCCGTGGGGCACCGACTGGCGTGGCCGAAAGAACGCGACTCCCACCGCCACGGCGACGGCGGCGACGGCAACAGCCGCGAATGCGAGCCACGCCCTGGAGGAGGGCCGCGGCAGGGACGCACTCTTCTTTTCGGACCGATTGCCTCCGCTCATCTCTCGCGCACGAGTATAGTATCGGCTGTGGTTCTGTGCCGAACCGTCGTCATGACGGGCCTCTCCGTCTCGCGCCGTCGGTACTTTCCGAGCCGAAGCGCCTCCAGAACGAGGGTGACTATGAGACACGCTCATGACCCTCGCCAGACTCCCCGCAGCCCGTGAACGCGGCCGCACAGATCGAAACCGCCATGCGTACCGACTTTGGATCCCTGCGAGACCTACAACGACATACCTGGCCAAGACCCTCAACTCAGGTAAGCACCCAATCCGGAGGAGGTTGACATTTGGTTGCATGGGAAGCTAAAGTCGGAGCAGAACCCTCGAGGAGGAATCTCGATGAGAACGATCGCCGAGCTCGTTCGGCTGGACCCGATTGAGGCTGCCGAGAAGATCCTCGAAGCCCATCGAGAGCAGACGGAGTGGCTCGACGAGTTCGCCGAAGCCCTCGATCGGCGGCGTTCCGGACGGACGCTCCACCGCATACTAGCCGTGTGGGGTCTGAACCAATCGGAAGCGGCGGGTCTCTTCGGCGTGGCGCGCCAGGCCGTCAGCAAGTGGCTGGATCGAGGCGTTCCCGCGGAGCGAGCCGAAGCCATCGCGGAGCTGGCCGCCGCTACGGACCTCTTGGTCCGGCACGTCAAGCGCGACCGGATCCCGGCTGTCGTGCGCAGGCCCGCTGCGGCTCTCGGTGGGCGGTCCCTCGTCGAGCTAGTCTCCGACTCCCGGCCTCATGACGTGCTCGAGGCCTGCCGGTCGATGTTCGACTTCGAACGAGCGCAAGCCTAGATTCAGCTGCCAAGATTCAGCTACCCAAGATTCAGCAGAAAGTGCGGACGGAGACTCTACCCCATCGACACGAGTGGTGGCGCATCGCGAACCCTACGTGGGATAACCCGCTCGACCCCAGCTATGCGCAGCGGCGGGGCGGTCGCTGGAACCCACCCGGCAGCTTCCCGACGCTCTACTTCAACGAAGAAATCGTAACCGCTCGCCTCAATCTCCGAACGTTCATCGCAGGGTGGCCCTACGAACCTGAAGATCTCCGTGACGAGACCGGCCCCCTGCTTGTCAGCGCATACCTACCGCGAAACCAGCGAGTTGCTGACGTGCACTCACGAGAGGGCGTTGCCGCCGTGAACCTTCCCGCGTCCTACCCTCTGAACGCCACTGAGGGGCGGGGCGAGCTCGTGCCTCATTTCAAGTGTCAGCCCATCGGTCAGCAGGCGAAGGAACGCGGACTTCGGGGCGTTCGCTGCCGCTCGTCCCGGGTACGGGATGGCGCCGGTCGAGAGCTGGCATGGTTTCCGGCGACGGCGAGGAGTCGGGCACTGCAAAGAACCGCGCTTCGTTTCGAACGATGGTTCTGGGGCTAACTAACTAACTAACTAACTAACTTAACTAACAGGCGAGAGCGCGTCTCGTCGAGCGGCTTCCTCCTGAGGTCCAAGAGCTCTCGAGAACACGGGTCTATCATCTTGATGAATCACGCGAGAGGCATAGGCTGCCTCAGGAACGCTGGTGCTACGACCGCGCTGGAGCATTCTTCTTCTCGGCTCGATGTCTCGCCGGTTCATCTCTCGCGCATGAGTATAGTATTGACTCGTGCTCTTGTGGCGATCCCTCGTTTTGATGGCCCTGTTCCGCCTCGCGCAGTCGGAGCTTTCAGAGGCGAAGCGACTCCAGAGCGAAGGTGACTATCCCCGGGCGATCGCTCTTTTGGAGGACTACCTCCGGGAAAAGCCTGATAACGCCGAAGGAGGAGCCCTCCTCGCCTGGCTCTACGTCCAGACGGGAAAGCAGGAGCGGGCCATCTCGACCTACCGAAGCCTCCTGAGTGGTCATCCTGACGACGCCGACCTCCACAATAGCCTCGGCGCACTCCTTTTCAAGAAGCGAGAGCTCGGGGAAGCGAAACAGGAGATCGAGACCGCGGTCAGCCTCGACCCTTCGCTCACCATAGCTCACTACAACCTCGGCCTTCTGAGATTCGAGCAGGGTGAGCTCTCCGCCGCCGCCCGTTCCTTCGAGCGCGCCGTCGAGCTCGACCCGACAAAGTCCCAATACCACTTCAGCCTCGCGCGGGCCTACCGGGCGTCCTACGAGCTCGGGAAGGCGGCGTCCTCGTTCCGCGCGGGTATCGTGCTTTCTCCTCCGCAAGACATCGCCCGTCCTGCCCGGCTCGAGCTGGCCCTGACGCTCAAGCACGACGGTCTTTTCGCCGACTCGGAAACGGAGCTTCGAGACCTCCTCGCCGCCGACGCTGCTGACGGCGAGGCGCTCTTCCAGCTCGGACGGCTGTACCTCGCCATGAACCGGTATCCGGAGGCGGAAGGTGTGTTTCGACGGCTCACCGAGGTGAGTCCCTCTTACCCCGCGGCCCATTTCATGCTCGGGTTCGTTTCGTACCGGGAGGGCGCTCCCGAGAAGGCGCTCGCCTCGTTCCGGAAGCTCCTCGAGCTCAGTTCCGATCACACCGAGGGACGCTACTACCTCGGGATGAGCCTCCTGAAGCTCGGGGATCGCCGAGGTGCGAGGGAAGCGTTCGAGGAGACTCTTCGGAACGATCCGGAGCACGTGAGCGCGATTTACAACCTGGCTCTTCTCCTCGCTAGGGAGGGCGCGCGCGAGGACTCGCAGAAGAAGCTCGAGCGATTCCGGGAGCTCGAGGAGCGGCGAGAGCGTCTCGCCGCGCTCGAGGAGCGCGTCCGCTGGGATCCGGCAAACGCGAACTTCTATTTCGACCTGGGCCAGGAGTACTCGCGGCAGAAGAGGACGAAAGAGGCCCTTCAGGCTTTTCAACGGGCCCTCGAGATCCAGCCCGACCTCGCGGCCGCGGAGGTCGCCATCGCAAACCTTCTCGGGAGCCGAGACCCGTAACTCCCGAATGATCTACGCCTCTCTCTGGATGCTTCTCACCTCCTCGGCTCGATTCGTCGATGTTACCGAGGAAGCCGGGATATCGTTTCACCACCGGAATGGAGGCGGCGCCGACAAGCATCTCGTCGAGACGATGTCGGGCGGCGGCGGGTTCTGGGACTACGACAGCGACTCCGACCTGGACGTCTACTTGCTGAATGGCGCGGCTTCACCCGGGCTCTACCGAAACGAGGAAGGACGCTTCACCGACGTGACCGAGGAGGCGGGGCTGAAGGCGTCGGGATATTCCATGGGTTGCGCGGCGGCGGACTACGACAACGACGGAGACATCGATCTGTTCGTCTCGAGCTTCGGGCCGGGTCACCTCTATCGGAACGAAGGCGATGGCACGTTTATCGAGGTGACCCAAGCGGCCGGTGTCGGCGGAGTCGTGTTCGCTGCGAGCGCCGCCTTCGCGGACATCGAGGGTGATGGCGACCTGGACCTCTACGTGACCACCTACATCGAGTATCGGCTCGACAATCCCGTGTACTGCGGCGATCGGACGCTCGGGAGGAGGACCTATTGCCATCCGAACAACTACGCTGGCGCCCCCGACCTGCTCTACCGAAACGAGGGCGATGGAACGTTCTCAGATATATCCGTTGAAGCCGGTGTGAGCCTGAAGGAGGGGAAGGGCCTGGGTGTCATCTTTACCGACATCGACGAGGACGGCGATCCGGACATCTACGTCGCGAACGACGCCGTGATGAACTATCTCTTCCAGAACCTGGGCGGGGGACGATTCGAAGAAACCGCCCTTGCCCTCGGGGTGGGGTTCGACGAGGATGGGCGCGCGGAGGGCAGCATGGGCGTCGACGCCGGGGACTACGACGGCGACGGGAAGCTCGATCTCTTCGTGACCAACTTGGAATCCGAAGGCAATACGCTCTATCGCAATCTGAGTGACGGCACCTACGCCGACACGACCTATGCCGCTGGACTCGCGCTTCCGAGCCTTCCCTGGGTCGGCTTCGGGACGGGTTTCTTCGACTTCGACAACGACGCCGACCCGGACCTCTTCGTCGCCAACGGGCACGTTATGGATCACGCGAGCGCCCTGTCGGATGCGACGCGCTACGCTCAACCGAAGCAGATCTACGAGAACGAGGGCGGGCGCTACAGCGACATCTCCCGCAGCGCGGGCGAGCCTTTCGCCAGAGAGCAAGTGGGCCGGGGAACCGCATTCGGCGATTGGGACGACGACGGCGATCCGGACCTCCTGGTGATGAACAACAACGACGTGCCGAACCTCCTTCGCAACGAGGCTGAGAATGGAAACCACTGGACCCTTCTGCGGTTGGTGGGTCGGGCGTCCAACCGGGATGGAATCGGCGCCGTGGTTCGCGTCGAGGCTTCGGGGAGAAAGCAGATGGACGAGCTCCGCTGCGGCTATAGCTATCTATCGATGAACGACCTGCGGCTTCACTTCGGGCTCGGAACCGCCGAGCGAATCGAAAGGGTCGAGATATGGTGGCCCTCGGGGTTGAAAGAGACCTTTCTAGATTTGCCAATCGATAGCCGACTCTTGATTCAGGAAAGCGGCGTGATTTACCGGCTTCCTTGACGGCTGAGCGTGGCGAGACGCTTTTCCGCCTCGGCCCGCCTCTTCGGGTCTGCGGATCCGTCGCTCGAGAGGAATCGGCGGTAGGTATCGGCCGCTTTTTGCGGCTGACCGCCGCTCTGGTAGGCGAGGGCCAGGTTGAAAGTCGCCTCCGGCCAATCGGGCCTGAGCACGAGGGCTCTCTCGAGGGCCTCTGCGGCGCGAGCTCCATTCTTGCCGCGGAGGTAAGCGTTACCGAGGCTGAACCAGATCGAGGCATCCGAAGGCGCGTCCTCGCTCGCCTTTTGAAGCTCGGCTACCGCGCGCTGGAGCTTTCCCTGCTGCATATAGACGAGAGCGAGGTTCCGCCGGATCTCGGGGCTCGTTTCTCCGAGGGCTACCGCTCGCTCGAGGGTCTTCGCGGCCAACGGGAGATCTCCCGCGCGCCCGTAGACCGGGCCCAGAAGCGCCAGCGCCCGCGTGTTCTCGGGCTCGAGCTTCAGCGCTTCTTCCAGGAGAGAGCGCGCCTCGTCGTACCGCCCGGATGCGATTTGGGCCTCGGCAAGCCCCGCCTTCCGGCTCGCGGTCCCCGCCGTTCCCAGTAGCTCGATGGCTTCCGCCGAGCGACCCGTCTCGGAGAGGAGTCGGGAGAGGGCGAGACGCCCTTCCTCGAGAGCCGCATCGCGCGTCAGAGACTCCCGAAAATCACGCTCCGCGCCCGCGGTATCACCAAGCTTCCACGCGACCGTCCCCCTCCGCCAATAGTTCTCAGCGATCTCTGGGCCAAGCTCCACGGCTTTCGTGTACGCGCCCCGCGCCTCGTCGAACCGCCCCGCCTTCTCCAGAGCTTCTCCTCTCACGACGTAGAGCTCGCGGTACCAGGGAAACTCCGCGAGGGCCTGCTCGGTGAGCGTCAACGCCTCTTCGGTGCGATTCAAAAGGAGAAGGGCGGAGACGAGATTCTCCCAGTCTTTCGAATCGAGCTCCGCGATGCGATGAAGCTTCTGGAACTCGACCACCGCTTCTTCCAATCGCCCTTCTTCAGCGAGTACCCCCGCGATGCGCTTCTGCGCCAGGATGTTGCTCGGTTCGAGGGCAAGAATCTCCCGAAAGCCTTGGATCTCCCGCTCGGCCGAGACGTCGGGAGAAAGCAGCTCCTGCATCCGATCGAAGATCTCGACCCGGTCCTTGGGATCGGGAAGACCGCCCGGTTTCTTCCTACGCGCCGAGGCCACATAGCCGAGGCTCTCGAGTTTCCGTTTCGTCTCTTCGTCAACCGGCTTCGCGGAAATTTCCTTCTCCGCTTTCGCAGCCCGGTCGAGCTCGCGGCGAAGCCTCCTTCCCACGTCGGACGGGCTCTCACTCCAAAGATTGTTCGTTTCCCCCGGGTCCACCCGGAGGTCGTAGAGCTCGGGCCGCGGCGCTTCGATGAACTTGAAGCCGTCCTTGCGCAGGAACCGGAGCTCGCTCCAGTTGAACTGGTAGAGTGTGCCGAAAGTCTCCCCGTAGGCGGACAGCGCCTCCTCGGGTTCCTGCCCCAACCGGCCGAGCAGGCTCACTCCATCGATCGTCTCCGTCGAAGTAACGCCCGCCAGCTCCAGAATCGTTGGGGCGACGTCGACGGAGCGGACCTGGCGCTCCACGCGAGTCCCGGGGGTCACCTCAGGGGCCCTTACGATGAGAGGCACTTTCATCGTGGAATCGTAGACGAAGAGCGTGTGGCTCGACTCGCCATGGTCCCCGAGACCCTCACCGTGGTCGCCTATGACAATGATAGCGGTTCGGTCATCGTCCACGGCATCGAGAAGCGGCCCGAGAGAAGCATCGGTATAAGCCACCTCGGCATCGTAGGCGCGTCCGGGATAACGCTCGGCGTAGGGCGCAGGCGCGTTGTGAGGCAGGTGAGGGTCGTAGACATGGACCCAGACGAAGAAGCGCTCCTTCTTATGCGCTTCGATGAAATGGAGAGCGCGCGCGACCACTTCCTCGGCGCGGCGCTCGGCGAAATAGACAGAGTCGACGGGACTCTCTTCGGGAAGCTCGTCGTCGTAGAGGTCGAAACCTTGCTCGAGGCCGAACCGCCGGTCGAGCACGAACGCGCCGACGAAGGCTCCCGTCGCAAAGCCCGCGGCCTTCAAAGTCTCGGCGACCGTTTCCACCTCGTCTGGCAGGCGAAAGATCCCGTTGAAACGAGTTCCATGGGACGTCGGGTAGAGGCCGCTCAGGATCGATGAGTGGGCGGGGAGAGTGATGGGCGCAGCGCTGATGGCCTGGGTGAAGATCGCACCCGATTGGCCAAGACGATCGAGGTTGGGCGTCGCGACCTCGGATCCCATGTACCCCATCCGATCCGAGCGAAGAGTGTCGACGGTGACGAGGAGGATGCGGTCGACGCGGTCTCGATGCGAGCCACAGTTAGCGAGGAGCGACAGCGCCAGTGCGGCGGCGAAGAGGCGCGGTCCAAACACAGTCGTAGTTTAGCGTAGTCAGTGGTCAGTGATCAGTGATCAGTGGTATAGACCATGGGACGGTCTGCACCGTTCCGGACTCGACCACTTGAATCCTGTTCTGGATCTCTTCCGACCAAGCTTGTTCGACAGCTTGCTCGTCCACTTCATCAAAGCTCTCGAGTAGCGTCACAGCAACGTCCATCGCGTGGGCCGCTAACACACAGTCAGCCTTTCAGGGAATTCGTTGCGTGAGCAGCGAGATCGGGTCATTCACTTCCACGAACGACGGAGCGACCAGCGCTTCCGTCAGAATCATCAAGCAGTCCCCATCGCTCTTGCTCGACTTGAATCGCACCGCGTCGAAACGCCGAGCCGCGGCGATCGCCCGACCGAGGCGGTGCGTCGGTGGCACTCCACCTTTGGTGCGATACCGCACATGGGCTCGTTAGCTCGCTGTCGTCGGGGCCGAGAGCATTCTGCACGACACCGGTCGTGAGGTCGAGTACGGCCTCTACACAGACCTTCGCAATCAACTACCACCCGCACAGCGGGTGGTTTGATGAAGGCCCCTCGAAGGGGCCTCCAGTGAGAATGAAGGGGGCTAAAGCCCCCCGAATTCTAGCTGCTCCTGACGCTTTTCCTCTTCCTCTTGGTTCCGTATGTAGGCGCGAATCACCTCTTCGTCCAGACCTATCGTGCTCACGCAGTACCCTCGCGCCCAAAAATGGAAGCCCGTAAAGTTTCGCTTCTTCCCAAGGTACTCTCGGTGGATCCGGATCGCCGACTTCCCTTTCAATCGTGTTCGCCACGCTGTACTTCGGCGGTATGCTCAGGCACAGGTGCACATGGTCCGACAGCGCGTGACCCTCCACCAGCTCCACCTTCTCCTGCTCGCACAGCTCCCGCAGAATCTTCCCGATTCCTTTCCTGATGCTCCCCAAAATCGCTCTCTTTCGGTACTTCGGCGTGAACACCACGTGGTACCTGCAGTACCATTTCACGTGCGACTGGCTTTGCCATTCTCGCATGACGATCTCCTTTCTTTTGAACTTGGCGGTTCATTGAAAGGAGATCGTCTACCACACGCCGGAACGGCAGAGCCTACTCGAGTCGCGCCGCCACAGGCGGCGGCTTACATTTTGAGTTAAACAGACGGGGGCGTCGCTCTTCGATACTCCTTTCCCCATCGCAATTGAGGAAAAGAGATTTACCACGAGGGGCGTGGCACGTTTCTTTACCTGGCCGCCATCTTCGGGGGCCTCTTATAGATTCTGGTCAAGAGTGGAAAAAAGAAAGGGCTGAAGCGAGCTCGACTCGCTTCAGCCCTGGAAGTTTCTAGCTGTCTAGAACTGGAACCGCAGGCCTACTTGGAGCGTGCGGCCACCGATCCACTCGATGATGTTCCGAAAGTCCGAACCGGTGTTCAGGATGAAGTTCGTCTCGGAGTTGTTGTTGAGCAGGTTGTAGACGTCCGCCATCACCGTGGCCTGGTACTTACCCCCGAAGTTGAACACCTTGTCGACGCGGAAGTCGACGATGGTAACGGTCTCCGATCGGTTGTTGTCGATGTTCTCGATGAAGACCGGCACCGTTCCTACGACCGGGAGGTCCGGGGTCGCAACCGGCGCCCAGGGGAAGCCGCTCAGGATGCGTACGGTGCCTGCCAGGCCTAGCCCGTGCCCCGCTTCGTAGCGCGTCCCTGTCTTGAAGCTCCAGTACGTGCTGTCCTGGACGGCGCTTACATCCCGGTTGTACTCCGGGTCCCACTTGTAGTCGATGGGATCGGTTGTGAGCGGGCTCGTCGACACGGCATTGGGCGAGCGCAGCTCGTGGCGCCACTGGTAGTCGAAGCTGGCGTTCGCGAAGAAAGACTGACTGAATCGCCGGTTGAAAGCGAACTCGATCGTGTCGTAGTTGCCGTCGGTGTCGCCCGGGGCTTGCGCGATCTTGAGATCGTCGACCGGCACCCCTGGCGGAAGGGTTCTCAGGTGGAGAGTGCCTTCGCAGTCGGGGCAGGGGATGTCCACGTTCTGGGTCAGGCGATCCGTCGATCGTGCGAGGTTGGCCGCATAGTAATAGGCACCCCACATGCTGACCCAGCTCTTCCGAAGCTGCTTGCGCACGTAGGAAAGACGGAGCCCGGTGTCTGCCTTGAGCTCGTGCTCTACCGAGAACGAGAACTCATCCACATACATGGGGTCGAAGTTCGGATCGATGACCTGACCGGCGGCGCCGCCGCCCGCGGTGACGAACGCTCCGAGCTCCTGCGGTCCGTCATAGAGGCCGTTGTTATTGCGATCGTCGAACTTGTAGCGCTCGAACGAGTTCCCGACCGGGTTGACTCCAGAGCTAATTGACGTCGCGTTTGAGAAGTAGCGGCCGTAATAGCCCTTGAAGACGCTCTTCCCCTCGCCGGTCAGGTCGACTGTCGCTCCGATCCGAGGGGCCAATGTGTTGAAGATCTTGGCCGTTGCTCCCTCGACCGAGAGCGGCTCGAAGAAATCGGTGAGGATCGGTTCCGAGGAATCGGACTCGTAGTGCATGTTCTGCCGCCCGTAGCGGACGCCGAGAGTCAGCGTCATGCGATCGTTCGGGGACCAGACATCCTGGACGTAGATGTCGGTGTGCGTGTTCCGGTCGTCGGGGGACGTCGGCACGTTGTAAAACTGGATCTCGTTCACCCTTCCGAGCTGGCCGGCCGCGCAGGGATTGCAGGGACCGAGGGCGCTCGAATCCCGGTAGCGAAACGCGCCGGAGTTCGTGTTGGCCCCGAACTGATAGCTATCGATCACGTACTCATACCCGAACTTGAAGTCGTGGCTTCCCGCCGCGGAGGGCACGTAGTAGTTGAACTGACCGTTGCTCTGGGGCTTCCAGCGCGCGGAGTTAAAAGGCTGCCAGCCGGCGCCTCTCCGCTGGTTGGTCGTGAGATCGATGCGCGGTGGATTCGTCGCCGGGTCCACTGCCGGCACCATCGGCCAAATCAAGCCGAAGTGACCGACGAGGATGTTGCTGAACAGGCGATCCGACCAAACCCTCTGCCATTCCGCCTTGTGGATGTAGCTCCAGCTATCCTGGGCGAGGATTGATTCCGCGGGAATCGTCGAGGAGAGACTGCGGTAGGGCTTCTCCTTGCGGCTCCAGTGGCTGAACCCGATGAACTGGTCTTTTTCCGAGATCTGCCAGTTGATCTTCGTCGTGTACTCGTTGAAGATTCCGATATCGGTGGCGAGGTCGGGATCCCGGCCCGAGATGATCTTGTCGATCTTGAAGTAGTTGTACGCGCCGTAGAACCAGAACTTGTCCTTTACCACCGGTCCGCCAAGGTCGGTGTGGAGCTCGTGGAATCCCCTGACCGGCGCCGAGCTTCCGGCGCGGTCCTCGAACTCCTGGTCGATGTTATCGGTGACCATACCCTCGGTCTCGAAACCGAAATGAGTGAGGCTCGAGAACTCATTCCCACCGCTCTTGAAAGTCGCCACCACGTGAGATCCGGGGCTCGACATTTCGACGTCGGCGCCCTGGGCGCTGACCCGGTACTCATCGATAGCGTAGTAGTCGTAATAGCCGCCCGTCCAGCCTGCCCCTTCCGTATTGTTGACGCCTTCGTTTCTGATGATGTTCTGGTTCTTGACCCCGAAGCTGTCGTAGCCCGTCTGCTGGCTCTTGTGGGACCCTCCCACGTCGAAGCCCTGCATCCGGATGCCCGGGGTCTGCGCCAGAACGGCCCACATGTCGGTGGCGCTCGGAACGTCCTGGAGCTCCTTGGTGTCGAACGTCGCCGAGACCCCGGTCTGCTTGACGTCGACGACCGGAGACTCGCCGGTCACGGTGATGGTCTCGGACACCGTCGCGAGCTGGAGGTTGGCGTCGATGGTGAACGTGACGCCGCTCGCGACGACGATCCCCTCGCGCCGGAGCGTCTGGAAGCCCGAGAGCTCGAACGTGAGCTCGTAGCTGCCCGGGGGCAGCGCGAGAAAGCGGTAGCTCCCGTCGACGTCCGTGGTTGCGCTTTTCGCACCCATCACCGAAGCACCCGTCAACGTAACGGTGGCGCCGGGTAGCACGAGCCCTTGCGCGTCTTTGACTGTACCCTCGAGCCGACCCGCTCCTGCCTGGGGAAACGCAAGTGCGGCTGCGAGGAGAACGCCCAATGTGAAATACGCGGTTTTACGCGTCATGCAGTTATTCCTCCTTAAATTGACTCACCAGCGAAACTCATGTCCGTTGCGGGAAGAGCAATGCGTGTGCCACTCTCCGGGCTCGAGGGCCAGCGGTGAAAGATGTTCATTTTATGGGGTTTAGCTTCCAGACATTATGGAGTTCGGGAACACTCAATTCGGAATTTTGTATTTTTGCTCCGGATGTTTGGATAGTGCCCTCAAGAGCCCGTCCGGAGGCTCCATCCCCATGCCCCGAGCCAAGAATATGTGGCGTTCGGCGGCCTCGTTGTCGTGGCGCCGGGCGTAGAGCTCGGCGAGCTCCACGTGGATATCGGCTCTTTCCGGCGCTCCCTCGAGAGCGGCTAGAAAGTGCTCGACAGCGTCATCGCTCGCACCTCGAGCCGCGAGCGCCCGCGCGAGAGCGTAGTGAGAGTCCGGTCGGTCGGGATCCGACTCGAGGGCCCGTTCGAAGAGTCGAACTGCCTCGTTCAGCCGCCCCTCTGCCGCGGCGACGTTGCCGAGACCGAGGAGAGCTCCCGGGTGAGCGGGCTCTCTTTCGATCGCCTTCTCGAAGAGCTGCCTCGCCTCGCCGAGCTTGCCATTCCGGGCCACGAGGATGCCGAGGTTCACGAGGGTGGCCGCGTGCCGGTCATCGATCTTCAACACCTGACGATAAGATTCTTCGGCCTCTCGAAGCCGGCCCTGGCGTGAGAGGTGGTTGGCGAGGTTGTAGTGCAGACTGGCATCCAGGGGGCGAATCTCGATCGCGTGGCGGAGAAGGGCTTCTGCCCGTAACGGGTCCCCGGCCCGCTCCGCGTCGACGGCCCGAGCCTGGTATCCGACGAGAGACACCGCTTCCTCCATCACGGACGCTAGGACCGGATCGTGGACGTCGAGGTCGGGATGAAGCCTGCGGGCGCACCGCGCGGCCTCCGTCGCCTCCTCCTCCCGGCCGAGGCGATGGTAGAGCTGAGAAAGCGTCGCCTGGATCGAGCCCGCCTCCGGGTCGAGCACCGCGGCTCGCTCGAGGTGCTTCGCGCTTTTCTCCAGATCGCCGTTCGCCAGAAGGAGACGGCCGATGCCGAATTCCGCGCCTGCGGATCCGTGGTCGACGGAAAGCGCCCGGCGGTAGGATTCGATCGCAGAATCGAAATCGCCCCGTGTCTCGAGGAGCTCGGCGGCAAGGAGGTGAAGAGGAGCGAAATCGGGTTTCAGGCGGCGGGCTTCGTCCAGCACCTCGAGCGCGCGCCCCGGATCCTGCGACTTGAGGATCCGCGTCAGAAGATAGGGCCAGCGAAAATCATCGGGATCGAGCCGGTGCGCCTCGGAATAGCACGGCGCCGCTTCGGACTCGAGATAGTGAGCGTGAAACACCATGCCGAGATGTCCCCAGGCCTCGTCCGAGGCTTTGTCCTCGGCGACCGCTTTCCGAGCCGAGGCTACCTTCTCCGCGACCTGAGGCTCCATGGCGTCTGTTGTCGGATCGGGAATCGGTGGATATTTGATTGCACTTTTCGAAACGAGCGCCAGGGCGACGAGAGCGGCCGCGCCTATCGCGCCTACCGAGATTGCCCCTTTTCTGGTCATGGCAAGCGTCATCGATCGAAGGCGAGGATAGTGCGCCGGAGGAAGGTGTAGCAACGGGGAGCCGGGCGCCTCCGCCCAGGGCATCGTGCTATCCTTCACAACGAATGGAGACGATGAAGCCCGCTTTCTTTCTCCTGGGAATGCTGAGCCTGGCTGCGGGCTCCTGGGGCGCTCCCGCTTCCGACGAGCGCGAAAAAAAGCTCCCCGAGCTCTATCGAAAATGGCTTCGGGAAGAAGCCACCTACATCATCAGCGACGTCGAACGGGAAACCTTTCTCTCTCTGAGCACGGAAGGCGAACGCGGGGCTTTCATTGACGTTTTCTGGCGTAAGCGGGATTCGAACCCGAGCACCCCGGAGAACGAGTACAAGACCGAGCACTACGAGAGGCTCGCCTACGTGAACGAGTTCTTCGGTCGGGATACGGTCCGCCCGGGCTGGCAGACCGACCGAGGGCGGTACTACATCCTTCTCGGAAAGCCGAACACCCGGCGTCCTCTCGAGGCGACCGATGCGATCTACCCTTCGGAGCTCTGGTTCTTCAACGACCCCGAGCTCAAATACGTGGGCCTTCCTCCCTTCTTCCATCTTCTCTTCTTCCGTCGTGGAGGCTCGGGGGAGCTCAAGCTCTACAGCCCTCTCACGGATGGTCCGCAAGCGTTGCTCACGGGCTTTCATGCGCCGGCGAACGACTTCCGCGACGATATCGAACGGTCTTACGAGAAGCTCTTCGCCATCGACGTCGAGCTGGCGCAAGCCTCTCTGTCCTTCCGAACCGACGAGGGCGACAACGCGCAGTTCCAGAATCCCTCGTTCGGAACGCTCGCCCTTCTGGACGACATCGCGAAAGCTCCCTATTACAAGCTCGACACGAGCTACGCCGAGCGGCTCGACTTCGAGCGGGGGAACGTGGAGAGCGACTATCTCTTCACCTACGTGCCGAGCTTCGGCCTCGCTCACGTCCTTCCCGGGCCGGGGAGCGCCCACTACCTTCACTGGGCCATCGAGCTCGACGCCGAGAACGTGGGCTTCGTCTGGGACGGGGACCAGGGCCGCTACAACTCGGTCTTCGTCGCCTCGCTCGAGGTCACCCCTGTCGACGACGAGAACCGGCTGGTCCTCGATCAGCGCAAAGAGTCTTTTCTCAGTCTCACGGAGGGGCAAGCCAAGGCCTCCCTCAAGCTGCCGTTCCTCTATTCCGGCATGACGCCGCTCATACCGGGCGCCCACAGGGCGAGAGTCATACTCCGCAACCGGGCATGCCCGAGCCGCGAAGAGTCCGAGTGTCTCAAGAGCTACACACTCTTCGAGTCGAACCTGAGCGTTCCCGAATGGCAGGCGGAGCGGTCCGAGCTTTCGGAGCTCGTCCTCGCGTACGGGACCGAGATATTCGATGGAGAGCCCCTGTATCGGCCGTTCCGCTTCGGCAAGATCGAGGTCTTTCCCAACGCTCGCGGCGTCTATTCGATAGGCGACCGTCTCGTCGCGGCCGTCGAGCCCCGGAACGCTCCGCCCGGCGCCCGCGTGCGCTTCGAGGTCAGAGGCGGCGAGCCGCCGGGTAAGATCTGGGTGGAGAAGACAGTGGACGTCGAGGGGCTTTCCAGCGGGCCTCTGGTCCAGGAGCTTTCGCTCGAGGGTCTCGAGGGTGGGCGCTTCGAGCTGGTGGCGACCCTCTTGGACAGCGACGGCACGGAGCGCGCCCGCCGCGCGAGCGCGTTCACGGTTTCACCGCGGACTTCGATCGTTCGTCCCGGAGTGCGGGGCTCGATAGCTCCCCCCCGGCCCGAAGTCACGGGGGTCGTGGCGATGGTTCTCGGAGAGCAGTATCTAAGGATGGACGAGAAGGAGAAAGCGCGCGCCCGGCTAGAGCTCGCGATCCGCGAGAACCCTCAACTTGGCCCCGCTCGCGAGCTCCTGGCGGGCTTGCTCCTCGAGAGCGGCGAGATCGACGGCGTCTTCGCGGTGCTCGAGCCACTGGTTCAGAACGCTTCCGACCGGTTCGAGGTCCTCGCCCTCCTGGGGCAGGCCTACTTCCAGAAGAAGCAGTACGCGGAATCGGTCGCGGCGATCGAGAAAGCCATTACCTTGAAGCGTCCCGACCCTCGCCTTCTGAACGTTCTGGCTCAGGCGTACCACGAGATGGGAAACGACGCACGGGCCCGGGAAGTGCTCGAACGCTCGCTCTCCCTGAACCCCGACCAGCAACCGGTCAAGGAGCTGCTCGAGAGGCTGAAGGCGGGGACGACCGGTCCCCGATGAGAATCGGGCGACTCCTCGCTCTCGTTCTCATCGTCCTCACTGGGCTCATTGGGCACTCGGGATGTTCTCCCGCCCGCCCTCGGAATCTGATCCTGGTGAGCGTCGATACGCTCCGCGCCGACTACCTCTCCTGCTATGGAAGCGACAAGGCCTCGACCCCGGGCTTCGATCGTATCGCTCGCGAGGGGGTTCTGTTCGAGAACGCGGCGAGCGTGGCGCCGACGACTCTTCCCGCCCATGCCTCGCTTCTGACGGGAACCTTTCCCTTCGAGCACCGGGTACACGACAACGTGGGATTTCGACTGCGCCAGGACCTCCCCACGCTGGCCTCGACGCTGAAAGCTCGAGGCTACCGCACCGGCGGCTTCGTCGGCTCCTTCATCCTCGATAGAAAGTTCGGCCTCGCTCAGGGCTTCGATCTCTATTCGGATGAAACCCCGGAGAGCGATCGGGTGCTTCGGGAGAGACGGGGAGCGAGAGTCCTCGAGGAAGCTCTCGCCTGGATCGGTTCCGGGAACGAGGAGCCCTTCTTCGCCTTCCTTCATTTCTTCGATCCGCACCGTCCCTACGACCCACCCCCTCCCTTCGCTCCCAAGGTGGGCAACCTCGAAGGGCTCGAGGCGGCCTACCGGGGCGAGATTTCCTACGTGGATTCCCTTCTCCAGCGGCTCCTCGCCTTCCTCGACGACCGGGGCCTTTCGGAATCGACGGTGCTCGTCGTGACCGCGGACCACGGCGAGTCGCTGGGCGAGCACGGCGAGGACACCCACGGGTTCTTTCTCTATCAGTCGACGCTCCATGTGCCGCTTCTCATTCGAGCTCCCGGGATTCGCCACGGGGAGCGTGCCTCTGCCCTCGTGCGCACCATCGATATCGCCCCCACGGCGCTGGAGCTCCTGGGAGTCGAGGCGCCTTCCAGCTTCGAAGGAGTGAGCTTCGTTTCCGCGACGGGCGAGGTCAAAACCCAAGACGTCGAGGCCTACGCCGAGACCTTCGTTCCCCGACTGCACTACGGGTGGAGTGAGCTCCGAAGCCTCAGGCGCGGGAGCCGGAAGCTCATCCTCGCGCCCCGGAGCGAGCTCTATGACCTCGATTCCGACCCAGGGGAAGAACGAAACCGAATCGACGAGGAGGAGAACGGGGCACGGAGTCTTCTGGGAAGGCTCGAGGAGCTGCCGGGCCCCGAGAACGTTCAACCGGAGAGCCTCGACCCGGGCACTCTCGCCTCGCTCCACGCCCTCGGCTACCTGGGAGGGGCCGCCCCGATGCCCGCGCCGGAGCGCTCTTTCACCGAGCTTTCCGACCCCAAGGACAAGCTCGCGGTGTACGAGGAGCTGAACGAGCTCTCCGCCCTCTCGGAACCCACCCCCGCCGACGTCGAAAGACTCGCTCTCGTTCTCGAGCAAGAGCCTCACAGCACGAAGGCGCTTTCGATGTACGGAAATTTCTCGCTGGATCTACGCCGCCCGCAGGACGCGCGAACAGCGTTCGAGCGGCTCCTCGAGATCCAGCCGGAGAGCTACGACGGCCATTACGGCCTCGGTCGAGCCCTCGCGAGCCTCGGTGAGAAAGACGCGGCCCGCGCGAGCTTCGAAAAGGCTCGAGCCCTCGACCCGAGGAGCGCCTTCGTCTACGCCAGGCTCTCGGAGCTCGAGAAATCTCAGGAGAACCTCGAGGCTTCCGAGCGGTGGCTGCGCGAGGGTATCGTCATGGCGCCCAGTCGGCTCCTGTATCAGCACCTTGCCGACCTCCTGCTCTCTTCCGGTCGTGGCGTGGAAGTATCCAAGACGGCGAACGAATGGAACGGGCCGGGAGCGGAGGCCGCGGCAGCCTACGCCCGCGGACAGCTCCTCGCCTCCGAGCGGAATGCCGAAGGCGCTCTCATCGAGCTCGAGCGCGCCGTGAGCCTCGCCCCCGAGGACGACAACGTCGAACAGGCTCTTGCGAATACCCTGAGTGGTCTTGGACGCTTCGATGAAGCGAAGCTTCACTATGAGGCGATCCTCGCGCGCACACCCTGCTACCTCGGCGCGCTCACGAACCTCGGCGCGGTCTACGAAAGACAGGGGAACGTCGACGAGGGCATCCGATCGTACGAGCGGGCAATCGGGTGCGACCCCGCGTATGCCAGCGCCTATCGGAATCTTGGAGCGGCGCTCGCGCGGAACGGAGATCTTCGCCGCGCTCTCGAGGTTTTGCGCAAAGCGAAGCGCCTCGCTCCCGGGGATTCGGAGCTCGACTCCGCCATCGCCGAGCTCGAGAGCCTCACGCGTTGATCCTCTTGGGCTCTCGGTGCTTTCGGCGCGGCGACGAGCCGCATCCACAACCGGAAGAGCTGCAGGTAGGAGCGAAGAACACCGCGGATGGTGAAGTACTGGCTCCGGCCGTAGACCCGGGGATAGTGCGAGACCGCGACCTGGGCGAAGCGGCAGCCGGAATCCTCGAGCTTCTTCAAGAGCTCGATGCACATCGAGCCGTCGCTTTCCTCGAGCTCGAGCCGATCGAGAACCGGGCGCCGGAACAGTCGAAAGTCGCAGTCGATGTCCCGGAGCGAGAGGCCGAACGCGAATCGCACCATGAGGTGATACGGGTTTCCCACCAGGACCCGAAGCGGCGGATCGGCTCGTCTCTTGCGGTACCCACTGACATAGTCGACCCCTGGAGTCAGGAGCTCGACGAGACGGGGGAGCTCCCGCGGGTCGAACTGCGCGTCTCCGTCCGTATAGAAGACGAGCTCTTTCGTCGATGCTTCGAAACCCGTTCGGAGCGCCGCCCCATAGCCGCGGTTCTCGCCGTGCCGCACTACGCGAAGCTCGGGCACCAGCGCTTCGAGCTCGTCGAGGATCGAGCCGGTGCCGTCACGGCTTCCGTCGTCGACCACGACGATCTCGAAGTCGTTCGTGAGCTGTCGCGCCGTCCGTCGGGCGCTTACGATCATGCTGGCGATGGTGCCGGCGTCGTTATATGCGGGAAAGACGATCGATAGCGAGTGGATAAGACCTCCTGATGGGCGGCGCATCGTCGCACAGGGGAAACCGGTGAGTCAATTCGGGGACGACCGATGGACTTCGCGGATCTCGTCCACCGCCGACGGGGGGCTCCGGTACACCGTGAGGTCATCGTAGTCCGCGGCAGCGAAACTTCTGGTGCTGTTGGCGTCGGAGAGGAGACCGATTCCGAGGGGGCGGTCGCCGGGATCCTTACCGAAGGTCTTCCGGTAGACGTCTTCGGTGCGAAACACGAACGTCCTCCAGGACCCGTCGGGCTCGCCGCTGCCGGCCACGACCGTCCAGGGCATTCCGATTCCCGGCCTCCGGAAGGCAGAACCCGCGGCGAGGGAGCCGCTCCACACGAACTTGACGGACTCGGGGACGATCCCGAGCTTGCGGCGATAAGAAAGATAGAGGCCGGCGGCGCTGTCGGCTTTGTCCTCGAACCTTTCGTCCGCGCCCTCGGGAACGGCGCGAACTCGCCAGCGGAAGCTTAAATAAGGATACTCGCGCGCGCTCCACCGGACCTCTTTATAGAGCATCACGTTCTCGCCGCGGTCCTCGGCGCGGAGGAAGCGATTGCCGTTCTCTTCCTCGATCCAATACGGGGCTTTTTCGCCTTGCTCGAATCCGCGAGCTTTCCACCCAGGGGGTAATCCCTTCAACGGACCCTCCTCGAAGTCCTCGAGGACCAGGGTGTCTCCGGCAGGGAGCGCGAGAACGGTCGAGACGACGAGCGCGGCGAGCAGAAGCGCTTTCATCGGAAGTCACTCTCCTCTATTCTGCTGCCCCGATGGAACGGCTCGCGCTCGATCGTTTCTCCTCCCCGTGGCTCCGGAACCAGCACCTCGCGCGATACCGATGGGCCGCCGCCTTCGCTCCGGGACTCCGGGTCCTCGACGCCGCCTGCGGTACGGGTTACGGCTCGCGGATTCTGTCGGAAGCGGGAGCACGTCGGGTCATCTCGATGGACGTTTCCTTCGAAGCGTCGGGCCTGGGCTTCGTTCGCGCCGATGCGACCCGGCTTCCGGCCAGGAAAGGTGCTTTCGATCTCTACGTCAGCTTCGAAACCCTCGAGCACGTCGAGAACGACGAAGCGCTGGTGCGCGAAGCCCGCCGCGTTCTCACGCCAAGGGGAACGTTTCTCTGCTCCACCCCCAACCGCGACTTCCTGAGCCCGGGACTCACGCTCCGCGATCGCCCCCGAAACCCGTATCACGTTCGCGAGTACTCGATCGCGGAGTTCGAATTGCTCCTCGGGAGAGTCTTCCCCAAGGTGAGGCTCTTCGGACAGACGTGGTTCTCGGAACGACATCAGAGGCTCCTCGCCCGCGCCGGCCGATGGTCGAACCTTCTGTCGGTACGGCTCCATCAAGTTTCGAACCTCGCGCACCTTCCCTGGGAGAGCGAGATGCGCCACATGCCCGCGCCTCTCGCGCGAGCAGGCGCTCCCGAAGTGGTAATCGGTGTCTGCGAGATCTAGTTCAAGACCCGGACGCTCTCTATGACTACCGGGTTCATGGGGACGTCGTTTTGTCCATCGCGGCTTCCGGTCGAGACCTTCTTGATGGCATCGAGCGTCTCGAGGCCTTCCACCACCTGCCCGAAGACGGCGTATCCAAAGCCTTGAACGGTCTCCCCGGTGAAGTCGAGAAACGGATTGTCGACGGTGTTGATGAAGAACTGCGAGCTCGCGCTATGGGGGTCTCCGGTGCGCGCCATGGCGAGCGACCCGTGCACGTTCTTGAGCCCGTTCGAAGCCTCGTTCTCGATCGGGGCGCGGGTTTCCTTCTCCGACATGTTGGGAGTGAAGCCGCCGCCCTGAATCATGAAGCCCGAGATGACGCGGTGGAAGACCGTCCCGTCGTAGAAACCTTCTCGCGCGTACTGGAGGAAATTCTCGGCCGTCTTCGGCGCCTTGTCCGGGTAGAGCTCGATCTTCATCGTCCCCAGGCTGGTGCGCATCTCGACCATCGGGTTCGTTCCGGTGGGCGCGGGCGCGGCCGACGCTGAGGGCTCTTCACGCGGCGGAGCGGGCGCCGTCGCGGGCTCCTCGGCAGGCGGCGGTGGCGAGCCGCCTCCGCACCCCATCGTCACCATGAGCCCCAGCGCCGCGAACATCCATTTCGATCGCATAAGCCTCCTTGAGAAAAGACGGATTCTAGACCTACCCAAGAATACTTGAAATCCAACGTAAGGGGGGACGTACGGATCGCTTTTTCGCAATACTTCGTAGCCTGGTAGCGCCCCCCGGGCGTCACCGGGAGGTTTCTCCCATCCGATCTCGTCTACCTCCTACGAGGAACGCCCGATGGGATACGACCAGCTCTTCAAAACGATTCTGGAAAGACTGCTCCAGGATTTTCTCGAACTCTTCTTTCCCGAAGGCCCGAAGCCGCGGCCCGTCTCGACTTCGAGACCTTGCGCTTCATCGGCAAGGAAGTCTTCGCCAACGTTCCCAAAGGCGAGGTGCGCCAGGCCGATGTCGTCGCCCGGCTCGAAACGCGCGACGGGGAGCCAGAGCTCGTTCTCGTTCACGTGGAGGTCCAGACGGCGCCCAAGAGCGACTTTCCCCGCAGGATGTTCGAGTACTACTCTCTCCTGCGCTTGCACTACGGGCTTCCGGTGTTTCCCGTCGCTCTGTACCTCCGCCAGGGACCCCGCTCCAGGATTGCCGAGTACCGGGAGGCCCTCTTCGGGCAAGAGCTCCTGCTCTTCCGCTACCACAGCCTGGCGCTGGCGCGTCTTTCGGCGGAAGAGTATGTTGGAGCGAGCCCGCTCGGAGCGGCCCTTTCGGCACTGATGGGCCGGGCGGAAACCGGAGACCGCGCCCGGCTCCGGCTTTCGATGATCGAGCGGGTGGTGGGAAGCAAGCTCGACGAGGCGCTGAAGTATCTCCTCGTCAACGTGATCGAGTCGTTTTTCAAGCTTTCGGGGGAAGACGCCGAGAGGTATCGGCGTCTTATCTCGAGAAAGGAGTATCGAGCCGTGCAAGAGGTAGAGCTCACTTGGGCCGACAAGCTTATAGAGAAGGGCAGGAAGAAGGGCCAGAAGGCCGGCGTAATTGAGGGAAAGCGCGAGATGCTCTTGAGGCTGCTCGCCACCAAGTTCGGCGAACTTCCCCAAGACATGGCGGCGAAAGCCAAAAGGATGTCGGCAGCCCAGCTGGATTCCGTCGTGGATCGCCTCCTCACCGCCACGACCCTGGACGACCTGGACCTAACCCAAAAATAGATGATTCTCAGACTCGGAGATCAGGAATCTAGAACAGCCGCATCTGAACGGCAGGCGCGGGCAGGATTCCCTCGAGCGCCAGGAAGCGGCTCTTGAGGGCGAGCCCGCCGCCGTAGCCGGTGAGAGAGCCATCGGCGCCGATGACGCGATGGCAGGGAATCACGATGGGGATAGGGTTCGCACCGTTCGCGGCGCCGACCGCGCGGCTCGACTTCGGTTTTCCAATCAAGTGGGCAATCTCACCGTAGGACGCGGTCTGGCCATAGGGGATGTGCGAGACCGCCTCCCAGACCTCTTTCTGGAATTCGCTTCCCTCGAGGCGCAACGGGAGATCGAAGACTCGCCGCTTTCCCTCGAGGTACTCGATCAGTTGCCGCTCGAAGTTCCGATGCCGGAGACCCGCAGGCTCCGCCCCGGTCCGTTCGCCGGCCTTGAGATCGATCGCCACGATCGCCTCTTCGCGGGAGTAGATGGTGAGCGAGAGACGGCCGCAGTCGATTCGCGAGAAGTAGAGCACGCGGCTCAGTGTAGACTGTTCTTGACGTGAAGGGCATCGTCAAGACAGTTCTCTTCGACTGGGACGGCACTCTTCTCGATTCCTTCCCCGCCGGCTACCACTCCTCGGTTACCGTGCTCCGGCATTTCGGAATCGACGTCGACCGCAAGCGATTTCTCGAGACCTACAGCCCCAACTGGTACGAGTCCTACCGTCTCCTGGGCATCCCCGAGACCGAATGGGACAACGCCGACCAGCTCTGGCGAAAGACGTACCGTCAGCAGACGTCGGAGCTCTTCCCCTTCGCCGCCGCCATGCTCGAGCGCCTGCGGCAGGCGGGAATGAGCCTTGGGCTCGTCACCAGCGGAAACCGCGAGCGCGTGCTGCACGAGATCGACCGCTTCGGTCTTCACGGAGTCTTCTCCGCCGTCGTTTGCTTCGAGGACACCGACGAGAAGAAGCCGCACCCGGCGCCTCTCACCCGCGGGCTCGACCAGCTCTCGGCCGCGGCCTCGACTTCGGTCTACGTCGGCGATCGGCCAGAGGACATCCACATGGGGCAGAGCGTCGGCACCTTCACCATCGGAGTTGAAAGCGAGTACGGGCCGAGGGAGATTCTGGAAGAAGCGGCGCCGGATCTCCTGCTCCCAGATGCCTCCCACCTTCCCGAGAGTTTCGGGATCTAGATCATCTCCGCCTCGAGCTTCGTCACGTCCGCGAGTGGGCACACCGGTAATCCTTTATCGGCTACGTACCGCTCCTGGCCCACGGAAAGGATCCGGAGGTGGTCGAGGCGCAGCGCGGGAGAGCCGTGCGCATGGATCGGGTGACCTTGGGTGCTTCACTGAACTTGATTTCCAGTGTTCGAAGTCCGTCGGCGAGCAGCATGCCGTCAAGAGCATGTTGAAGTGCATTTTCTGCTCTTAAGGGTGTATTCCCTTGACCTCCTCTGATCTCTATCATATGCTCTCAAGAGCATCCAAAACTAATTAAATAGCACTTAAGAGCAGATGACAGCCAAAAACACATTGATAGAGGCGCCGCCATATCCGGTCGAACATGCCCTAAAGCGCCTGGGCGCAAACCTGCGCACGGCGCGACTGCGCCGCAATCTAACGGTGGCGGACGTCGCCGCAAAGATCGGCACCGGGCCACGCCCCGTATCCGATGCCGAAAGAGGCAAGCCGTCAACCAGCGTTGCCGTCTATATCGCCCTGCTCTGGGCTTACGACTTGCTCGAGCCAATGAGCGACGTGGCCGACACCGCCTTGGATGAGAAAGGCCTTGCCTTGTCCCTGTCCCGGGAGCGCTCCCGTGCCCGGGAGAAAGATCGGTTAGATAGTGACTTCTAGCAACAGCGCGCGCGAATGCTATGTCTACATCACCCTGCCGAGTGAAACCGAATTCGTCACCGCCGGGAGATTCGCTCTGACAACCGATCGGCAGGGCATTCCGACGGGGAGATTTGTCTATGGCCGCAGCTATCTCGGGCGTGAGAATGCCGTGCCGATCGACCCACTTGAGCTCAAACTGAGCAACACGACCTACGCGACGACCATTCTCAAGGGCGTCTTTGGCGCTTTGCGTGATGCCAGTCCCGACTACTGGGGGCGCCGCGTCATAGAAAAGTACGCTGGGAAATCACAGCTCGCCGAGATCGACTATCTGCTGGATTCACCGGACGACCGCGCCGGCTCGCTCGGCTTCGGCTTGAATCGCGAACCCCCTGCCCCGCGCCGCAATTTCAACCGGACGGTGAATCTGGAACGGCTGCAGACACTTGCCGATGCGATCCTCGCCGATGAAGATCTGCCAGAAGGTCCTGACGTTCAACGGGCCCAGGACCTGATGCTCGCCGGCACATCGATGGGCGGTGCCCGCCCAAAGGCTGTCGTGGAAGATGATGTCGGCCTCTGGATTGCGAAGTTCAACCGCCCGGATGATAAGTGGAACCACGCACGTGTCGAGCGCGCGATGCTCATGCTTGCTCGCGACTGCGACCTGCAGGTCCCCGAGAGTAAAGTCATGACAATCGGCGATCGCGACGTTCTGCTCGTCAAACGCTTCGACCGCCAGATGACGGAGAAGGGCTACCGCCGGGCTCGAATGCTCAGCGGCCTAACGCTGCTCCGGGCGGAGGACACACACCAGGACCGCAACAAGTGGTCTTACGTCTTACTCGTGGAAGAGCTACGGCGCTTATCCTCACAGCCTCGCCGGGATGCCCCCGAACTATTTCGACGCATGTGCTTTAACGCCCTGATCTCAAACACCGACGATCATCCGCGTAACCATGCTGTGATCGCGATGGATAAGGATTGGAAGCTCTCACCGGCCTACGACCTGATGCCGTCTACCCCGGTCAGTATTGAGCGCCGAGACCTGGCTCTGATATGCGGCGATATGGGCCGGCACGCTCAAGCCGATAACCTGCAGTCGCAAAGTGCGCGCTTTCTGCTAGAAGACGACGGCGCCGCAAAAATCGTTGATGAGATGGAGCGAACTGTAAAAGATCGATGGTACGAGATCGCTCGGAGAGAGGGCGTAACCGTAAAAGACTGCGAAAAAATCGCCGGCGCCTTTGCTTATCCGGGATTCAGGCTCGCGATCACTGGATGACAACCGGCGGGTTTCGAGCCCTTGCCTCACCTCAGCGCAGAGGTGTTCCTGGTTGCTCAGAACCAACGTGTTCAGAAGCTCTCAGACAGGACATGGGCTGGCTAATGCTCCCATGAGCTTCCGGTCTTGATATCGACCTTCAAGGGCACTTCCATCGGATAGACGTTCTCCATCGTCTCTCGCACTACCACCAACGCGCGGTCGATCTCGTGTTCAGGAGCTTCGAGCACGAGCTCGTCGTGCACCTGTAACAAAAGCCGGGTCTGTAGCTTCTCCTCGCGCAGGCGCTGGTAGAGATCGATCATCGCTTTCTTGATGAGGTCCGCCGCCGTTCCCTGGATCGGAGTGTTCACCGCGACCCGCTCGGCGGCGGAGCGCGTCGCCCGGTTTCGAGACCCGATCTCAGGGACGTAGCGCTGCCTTCCGAAGAGAGTCCGGACCTTCCCCGTGCGCCGGGCCTCTCGGACGATCTCGTCGATGAGGTCGCGCACCTTGGGGTAGCGGTCGAGATAGGCGTCGATGAAGGCCTGGGCCTCGCGCGTCGGGACGCCGAACTCCTTTCCCAGGGTGAAGGCGGTCTTCCCGTAGATGATGCTGAAGTTGATGATCTTCGCCCGCCGCCGCCTCTCCGACGCGCTCAACGTCGAGGACTCGCCGAACACCTGGCGGGCCGTGCGGTCGTGGATGTCCTCTCCGGCGCGAAACGCCTCGATGAGCGCGGGATCCCGGCTCAGGTGCGCGAGCACCCGGAGCTCGATCTGGGAGTAGTCCGCCGAGAGGAGCTTCGCGCCGGGCGCGGCCACGAAAGCCCGCCTTAGCCTCCGGGCGAGCTCGGTGCGGATGGGGATGTTCTGGAGGTTCGGGTCGCTGCTCGAAAGCCGGCCGGTCGCCGCAACCGTCTGGTGGAACGTGGTGTGAATGCGGCCGGTCTTCGCATGGACGAGAGACGGGAGGGCGTCCACATAGGTCCCTTTGAGCTTCGAGAGGCTCCGGTACTCCAGGACCTTTTTGGGGAACGGAAACGAGGCGGCGAGCTCTTCCAGGACGTCGACCCGGGTCGAGGCCGCGCGCTGCTTCTCGGTCTTCTTGAACGAGGGAAGGTTCATCTTCTCGAACAGGATTTCTCCCAGCTGACGAGGTGAGTTGATGTTGAACTCGACTCCGGCGAGCTCGTAGATCTCCGCCGTCAGCCGTTGGAGCTCGGTTTCGAGCTCGATAGACATCTTCTCGAACTCCGCGCGGTCGATGGCGATGCCGGCGAGCTCCATCGCCGCGAGCACCTCGATGAGCGGAAGCTCGATCTCGCGATAGACCCGCTCGAGCTCGTCCTCCGCGAGACGGCTCCCCATGCGCTCCGAAAGGCGGAGCATCCTCTCGGCGCGCTCGGCGGAAAGCCTCCCTCTCGACGCGGCGGTCTGAGGCGGAGGAGCCATTCCGGCCATTCCAGGAAGAATTCCCTGGGCTTTGGCGGGCTCGCTCTCGGCGGAGAGCGGCTTTTGCAGGAACTCGAGGACGAGATCGGAGAGCTCCTGCGAGCGGCGCGAGGGGTTCAGAACATAGGAGGCGATCTCGGTGTCGAACGCTATACTCGAGACGGGCGTCCCCCGGGCTCCGAAGAAAATGACCGCCCGCTTGAGGGCGTGACCGATCTTTCCAAGCGAAGCCTCCGCGAGGAGGGGCGCGAGGCGCTCGATCAGAAGCGTCTCCGGGATCTTCGTGCCCGAATACGCGTAGACCCCTTCTCCGGCTTCGACCGCGAGACCGACGCCGAGGAGTTTCCGGCCCCAGGGGTCGAAATATCCTTCGCGTTCGGGCTCGCTCAAATCGAGCCACAGGGAAAGCGTGCCCTTCGCGCGCGCGCGTGCGAGGAAGCGATCGAGCTCCCCCGGGGTCTCGAGGGGGAGGAAGCTCGCGCTCAGGTCGGCCGCTTCCTGGGGCGGCATGTAGTCCTTCACGATCGACGTGAACTCCAGCTCTTCGAAGAGGCTCCGGGCCGACTCCCGGTCGGGACCGCGATACCGGAGGTCCTCGATAGCGACGTCGAGGTCGAGGTCGGTCACGATGGTCACCAGCTCTTTCGATAGCCGCGCTCCCTCGCCGTGCTGCTCGAGGGCCTCGCGCTGCCTCTTGTTCCGGACCTCGTGGGCGTGCTCCAGAAGGGATTCGAGGCTTCCATACTCGGTCACGAGCTTCGTAGCACCCTTCTCCCCGATGCCGGGAACTCCGGGGATGTTGTCGATGCTGTCTCCCATGAGCGCGAGGACATCGACGACCTGTCCCGGCGGTACGCCGAACTTGTTTCGGACTCCTTCGGGAGTAAGCCGCTCGTATTTCACCGGGTGGATTACGGTGACGTCGTCGTTCACGAGCTGCAGGAGATCCTTGTCCGAGGAAACGATGAGAACGCGGTGACCGTCCTCGACGCCGCGCCGCGCGAGAGTTCCGATTAGGTCGTCGGCCTCGATTCCGGGAGTCTCCAGAATCCGAAGCCCGAGGGCGGCGCAGAGCCGTCGGGTGTAAGGAGTCTGCTGCTTCAGGCTGTCCGGAGTCGGGGGACGGTTCGCCTTGTACGCCTGGAATTTCACGTGACGGAAGGTGCGCCCGCCCGCGTCGAACGTCACCGCAGCGAAATCGTGAGGCTCGTCGGTGAGGACTTTGCGCAGCACGTTCGTGAAGCCCAGCACGGCGTTGGTGGGGAACCCGGCGCGCGTCGCGAGCGGCGGAATCGCGAAGAACGATCTGTAAAAGAGGTTGTTCCCGTCGAAGAGGAGCAGGGTCTTCCGATCGGGCGGCGACGGCATTGGAGCGGCATTGTATGGCATTAGTTGGCGTGAACGCTGCCCTCGCTGAAACGGTTGAGATAGTACTATGGGCGTAGTACTATCTCAAGGTAAGCATGAAGCGGGTGCGGCTCCCTGAGTTCATAGAAGTTCTCGTACCCACGCGAGACCGAACCGGGAAAAAGCTCAGCGCCGCGAAACAGCGAGAGTGGAAAGAGCGGTTGGCATATTTTCTCCCTACAGAACATCAAAGTGACGGGATTTCAGGAATCGCAGAGAGAAGGGGTGTGGAGTCAAGGGCGTCAAGATCTCCGGGAGTACGACCGCGAAAGGGATCGTCTATTCCTCGTGAGGGAAACGGTTAATGTGATACGGGCAAGCTGCACGGCTCACCAGTTGGATACGTTTCGGAAGCGTGGAGAGGAGCTCTTGGTCCAGATGGGCAGGGCATTGAACCAGGAGGCGGTCGCTTACGAAACCCGGGAGGGACTTACCATACTCATTGACCTTGAGAGGTGAACGATGCGGAAAATCTACTCGAAGGACTACGCTCACTTGGAAAAGGCGATCAACCGCAAGCTGCAGAAGGTGGACCGCCACTATGGCATCCGGAATCTCTACCGGAACTCGGCGGGACGGTATCGCTTCGAGTTGAAGGTCAGCATAAACCCGGGAGATGAGGCAAAGTTGCACGGTATCGTGCGCGAGGTGCTTCGAGAATTGGGCGAACGCCCGGTGCAGGCCAAGTACTACTTGCCGGAATCGATCGTAGCTCGCGTGAAGCTCCAGGCCGAGAAAAAGGGCGTGAGTCAGTCCGCGCTTGTCGCCGAATGCTTGGCCGAGAGCCTGTGAGCTGGCTACGAGCCGTACGTTAGTTCCGATGAAAGGCGGGGCGGCCCTGCTGCTCTTCCTCGCCTGCGGGTGCACCACCTACGAGTACGAAGAAGAGGTCTTCCTCGAGGTCGACGGATCGGGCGAGATCCGCATGAGCGGGTCGACCGCCGCCATCGAGGCTCTTCATGGGCTCGATGAGGCGAGTGTCGCGAGGGCGAAGGCGCTCTTCGAGGGAGACGGAGTCGAGCTCCTCTCGGCGCTCGAGACCGAGCGGGAGCGAAGAAAGTTCGTTCACGTCCAGGCGCGCTTCTCCGGCTTTGAGAAGCTCTGCGAGATCCCCGCGTTCCGCGATCGCGGCTGCCGGTTCGCCAGGGGAGGAGAGGACCTCGCGCTCGCGCTCTCGCTTCCCTCGCCGGGGGCGGCGGCGCCCGGAGGCCTCGACCCGCAGGCGCTCCTGGCGCTTCGCTATCACCTTCCGAGCACCATCCGCTATCACAACTCTCCCGCGGACATCGAGCGCGGGAACATCCTCGCGTGGAAGCGCACTTTCCGCGAGCACTTCGCGGGGAGGCCTCTCGACGTCGAGGTTCGCTTCGACCGAAGGAGCGTCCTTGCGGCCACGGTTTCGGTCATGGGCATAGCACTCGGCCTGGTAGCGGCCTCGATCGCGACCGCGCTCATCGTGATGGTGCGGAAGGGGCGGCGCCAGCTTCGGGCCGAGGCTATCTCCTTATGTCCTTCTCCACCCGACCATCCCTCAAGCGAATGATCCGCTTCGCGTGAGCGGCGACGTCCTCCTCGTGGGTCACCACGAGGAGCGTATTCCCCCGGCGGTTCAGCTCGTCGAAGATCGAGAGGATCTCATCGCCCGTCGCCGAGTCCAGATTCCCCGTGGGCTCGTCGGCGAGGACGATCGACGGCTGGTTCACCAGAGCCCGGGCGATCGCCACCCGCTGCCGCTGTCCGCCGGAGAGCTCGTTGGGACGGTGCCCGATCCGGTCTCCGAGGTCGACGCTCTCGAGCGCCTTTCGGGCACGCTCTCCCCGCTCCTCCGCGCGCACGCCGCGGTAGACCAGGGGGAGCTCGACGTTTCGGAGGGCGCTCGCGCGGGGGAGAAGATGAAACGTCTGGAACACGAAGCCGATCTCTTGATTGCGAACGTGAGCGAGCTCGTCGTCGTCCATCGCGCTCACCTCGCGGCCGTTCAATCGATAGCTCCCTTTGGAGGGCGTATCGAGACAGCCGATAAGGTTCATGAGAGTCGACTTCCCGGAGCCCGACGGCCCCATGATGGCCGCGTACTCGCCGCGCTCGACGTCCAGATCGACGCCTCGGAGCGCGTGGACTTCCTCGGCCTGCATGGAATAGCTCTTCCACAGGCCGCGGGCTTCGATGAGGGCCATCCGCGGCTCGATTCTATCTCGAACCCGGTTACTACCCTCAGTCGGCTGCGACCAGTCTCTCTTCGCTCATACTGTAGAGATCCATCGCGGCACTCGATCGCTTCTCGACGAGCTTCATGTCCACCAATCGATCGAGCGCCCTTCGAACCTCGACGGGATCCCCACTGACCCAGAACTGCGCGATGCCCTCGACGGAGTCCTTGGCCTGGGGGTGGCGGCGGAGGTAATCGAGGATGAGCAAGGCCAGCGGGGACTCTTTGCCAATTTCGGCAACGTCTTCGCGGTGCATCGTAATCATCTCCTTGCAAGCCTCGAGCTCATGAATAGCAACCGGTGTGCCATCGCGCCTTCAAAAGCGGCGGCGCGGAAAATCTAGAGTAGTAACGACTTCTACTTCCGCCTGTCGAATCTCTGCGGCAAATTCCACCCGAACCACGAGCAATCTCATAGGCTTTTTCCCGCACCGCCAACTCGAAATTGAAACCAGCGCCGGCCAGCGCTGGCCTCGTAGGGGATTGCCGCCACGCCGAAGGGAATTTCCCCAGAGCCGTCGTCACCAATCGTGGATCTCTCCCTTTGCCGTCGGAGAAAGGGCGATCTCAAGACCCTGCTGGCGCGGCACTTACGCCTGCCGCTCTCGCCTCGCACGCGAAGCGTGACCGATCTCACTGGTGGTATGGAAATTGCTCTCTACTACCCGGTCCGCTTAATCAGATTCCCATAACGGGGGGGAGCTAGTTGACGCAAAAGATCCTGGCCGTGGACGACGAGCCCGACATCCTGAGGCTCACGCAGTTCCTGCTCGAGTCCTGGGGGTACGAAGTGACCACCGCCTCCAACGGCAAGGAGGCCATCGAGCGGGCTAACGGAGAGACGCCGGATCTGATCTTGATGGACGTGAATATGGAAGAGATGAACGGCTTCGAAGCCTGCGAGGTCATGAAGAGCGACTTCGCCACCTCCTTCATTCCGATCATCATGCTGACGAGCCAGGACCAGGTGCAGAACAAGATCACTGGCCTCGGGAAGGGCGCCGACGACTACGTCATCAAGACGGTGGACCCCCTCGAGCTCCAGGCGCGAATCGAGATGGTGATCCGGAGGACGCAAGAGCAGTCGGGCGCGAACCCGCTTACCCGGCTTCCGGGAAACCTCGCCATCGACCGCGAGATCAAAAAGCGCCTCTCGAGCGGGAACAACTTCTCGGTGTGCTACTGCGACCTCGACAATTTCAAGGCCTACAACGACAAGTACGGCTACGAAGCCGGCGACCGGGTCATCAGTCATACCGCCAAAATCCTGATGAAGGCGGTGTGAGAGACCGGCGAGAACGGCGACTTCCTCGGCCACATCGGCGGCGACGACTTCGTGGTGGTGACGACCCCCGTCAAGGACAGCGGCATCTGCAAGAAGGTCGTCGAGCGATTCGACGTGACCATCCCGGACTTCTACGACGAGGACGATCGGAAGCGGAAGACCATCCAGGTGGAGAACCGCTCCGGCCGGCTCGAGAACTTTCCCATCATGAGCATCACCGTGGCGGTGGTCAGCGGTTCGGGCGCGGACCTCGAAAGCACCCACGTCATCGCGGAGCGCGCCGCCGAGCTGAAGAAATACTTGAAGCGGTTCCAGGGGAGCAACTTTCTGTCGGAGAGACGGGGCACGAGCGACGCTCGCAGCGACGAGATGTCGGCGAACTGAAGGCCCCTTGGCCAAGCTGAGGACGACGAAGTGGACGATAAGAAATCGCTAGCGATACGGGGAGTGCTGGCGGGCGCGGTGGCGGCGCTCATCGCCTCGGGTCTCTACTTCTCGGGGATCTTCGAGTCTCTCGAGTATCAGCTCTACGATCGGGATTTTCGGATGGGGCCGCGGCAGAGCGCTCCAGCGGAGATCGTGATCGTTGCCGTCGACGAGCCGTCGCTCCGGCGCCTGGGCAGCTGGCCCTGGCCCCGAGCGTTCCACGCCGCGGCCGTGCGGCAAATGAAGGCGAACGGAGCCAAGGTCATCGGAATGGACATCGGCTTCTACGAGCCCGACCGCCTCGACCCGGTGAACGACGAGGAGCTCGCCGCCGCGACCCGCGAGGCGGGAAACGTCGTCTACCCGGTGGTGGTGGAGAAGTTTCAGCGCGACGGCGAGCAGGTGATCAAGGTCATGGAGACCCTCCCCGCGCTCGCGGAGGCGGCCGCGGGTATCGGGCACGCGCATATCGAGTCCGGCGCCGACGGAATCGCTCGCAAGGTGCACCTCGCCTACAAGACTTCCGAGAGAACCTACTGGGGCATGAACCTCGAGATCCTCAAGGTCTATCTCGGCCTGCCGGAGGGCGCCATCCGCGAGCTGCGGCCGGGGGTTCTCGGAATCGGCGACATCGAGATCCCCGTCATGTCCGACCCGGAATCGCGGGAGCCGAGCGAAGGCCGCATCGCCATCGACTACGAGATGCACATCGCCTACGTCGGCGAGAGGGAGACGTTCGAGTACGTCCCGGCTTTCGAGGTCATCGAAGGCAACATCCCTGCCAACTCCTTCGCGGGGAAGATCGTTCTCTACGGCGGCAAGGCCGCGGGGCTCTATGACGACCATATGACGCCCTTCTCCGATGAGCGGGCGCCCATGCCCGGGGTCGAGATCCAGGCGAACGTCATCGACGCCATCCTCAAGGAGCGCTCGATTCAGAGAACGCCGCTCTGGATTCTGAGCATCGTGACCGCGCTCATCGCCATGGGCGGCGCCGTCCTCTATCAGTTCGTCGATACCCGGCTTGCGGTGCTGCTGATGGTGGTCCTCATCGGAGCGACCATGGGGGCCCACATCGCTCTCTTCCGCGCCGGCCAGTGGACGGAAGTGAGCCCCATCGTGGTGTCGCTGGTGCTTTCCCTGATCTTCGGGCTCATGCTGAAGATGCGCCAGGTGAACGTCGCACTCGATCACGAGGTCCTGAACCTCACCGAGGCCGCCGCCCTTGCGGAGAAGGCGGGTGAGAGGACCATCATCGAGACGTTCAACGCCGCCGAGCCGACACTTCGCGACGTGCTGGGCGTTCCCGCGGCCGCGCTCCTCAAGGTCGATCGCAATAAGAGCATCCTGACGCTCACCGCCCAGTACGGACTCGCTCGGATGAACCCGCGGGAGAAGACGACGCTCAAGCTCACGGGCGATCTCATGGGGCTCCTCGCCGGTCTCGAGCCCATGGAAGTCGAGAGCCTCACCAAGCACCCGCTCGCGGTCCTGGTGCCGCGAGCGCAGCTCTCGTCCTATCACGCGCTCGTGGTGCCGCTGCTCTCCAAGGGCGAGACGGTCGGCGCCCTCTGCCTCTTCCGGCCGCGCGCCGAGCATTTCCGGGACGAGGAGCAGACGCTGTTCCAGGCGGTCTCGGGCGAGTTCGGGTCGATCTGGTACAACGCGTCCCTCTACGGCCGCCTGACGCAGAAGAGCTCGAATCCCATCGCTCCTTTCACCTACAAGAGCCAGGAGCGCCGGATCCAGACGTTGAACGTCCTGAGCGATGCCATCTTGGGCGAGAAGTCGTTGATGGCTTCGATCATGGACAGCATCGCCGACGGAGTCATCGTCACCGACGTCCTCGGCGCCATCAAGATCATGAACCCCAAGGCGAAGGAGATCCTGGGCCTCTACGGCGAGAGCGCGGTGGGCCAGAGCGCGGTCGACTTCATCCGAAGGTTCGAGGACGTGCCCTCCGAGGTGATGCGGGAGAAGTTCCAGAAGATCGTGGAGCGGGGCGAGACGTTCTCCTCCGCCATCCGGATCTCGATCCCCGCGTCGCGGTACTACACCCTGCAGCTCGGACCGGTGCGGAGCCGCGACGGCATGGTTCAGGGAATCGTCGGCGTGCTCTCCGACATCACCCAGCTCAAGGAAATGGACCAGATGAAGACGGATCTCATGGCCATGGTGACCCATGAGATCAGAACGCCTCTCGCCACGGTTCGGGGATTCGCGCAGATCCTGCTGAAGGGCGGAATCGGGGGCGACAAGTCGAAGGAGTTCCTGGAGATCATCAACCGCCAGTCGAACCGCCTGGTCAACCTGGTCAACGATTTCCTCGACATCACTCGAATCGAGTCGGGGAGGCAGGTCATCACCAAGGGTCCGGTGGACATGGACAAGCTCGTCCAGAACGCCGTCGCCGACCTGAAGCCTCTCGCCGACGAAAAGAACATCAGCCTGCAGTACGCCTCTCCCGGAGGACTCCCCGAAGTCTTCGGCGACCGCAACCTCATCGAGCAGGTGCTCATCAACCTGATCTCGAACGCCATCAAGTACAGCCCCAAGGGCGCCTGGGCCCGCATCGGCATTGCCCAGCAGAACGGCTCGGTTGCGATCGCTGTCCAGGACAACGGCCTCGGCATCCCCAAGGAGTCGATCCCGAGGCTCTTCGAGAAGTTCTACCGCGTGCGCTGCGACGACCGAAAGGACATCATCGGAACGGGTCTCGGCCTGTCTCTGGTGAAACAGATCATCGACGTGCACCAGGGAACGATTCGGGTGGAGAGCGAGCACGGCAAGGGCTCGACCTTCACCTTCACCGTGCCCTTGGCGAAGGCCGGCATGGAGCCGATCACCATGACCGCGTCGGCGAGCGGGTTGTCTTCGATGGCGGCGAGCCACAACTGAGGAGATGGGGTCCAGGAATGTCCAAAGATCTCGTCCTGATGGTCGATGACGAGCTCGATAACCGCGTCATGATGCGCTACTTCCTCGAGTCCTGGGGCTACGACGTGGAGCTCGCGTCGAACGGGGAGGAGGCGCTCAAGAGAGTCGCGGCGAAGCGGCCTTCTCTCGTGCTCCTCGATCTGGAAATGCCGGTGATGGACGGCTTCGAGACCTGCCACCGCCTCAAGGAAGACCCGGAGACCGAGCACATCCCCGTCATCATGTTCACCGGCCTCGAGTCGACGTCGGACAAGGTCAAGGGAATCCGCCGGGGAGCGGACGACTACGTGGTCAAGACCGTAGACCCCGAGGAGATCCAGGCGCGCATCGAGATGATCCTTCGCCGCAGCCGACGCTACGAGCCGGCGCAAGGCGGGGACAAGGAGTCTTCCGACGCCGTCTTGAGCGGCTCGCTCGAAGAGAAGAGCTTCCCCGAGGCGTTCCAGCTCGCGCTCGCGTACGGACAGAGCGGCACCCTGGTTCTAAGAAACGGCGACAAGGACGGCCGCGTCTACCTGAACGACGGCGTCGTGATCCACGCCGAGGCGGCTTCGCTCTCGGGCGAGGATGCGTTCTACGACCTCGCCCTCTGGAACAAGGGCAATTTCAGCTACACCGTGGGCGAGGTCTCGCCCGAGCAGAGCATCCGGAAGTCGGGGACCTCGCTCCTCATGGAAGCGACGCGCCGCATGGACGAGTGGAACTTGATCTCCTCGAAGATCGCGAGCTTCGACGTGGTGCCTCACCGGGTCGCGACTCCGGGAGCGGAGCCTCTGCGCCTTACCCGAAGCGACTGGAAAGTCACGAGCCTCGTGGACGGACAGAGGACCATCCGGCAGATCGCGGTAGAGGTAGGAGCCGACGTGTACGAGGTCGGCCGCGCCGTCTTTGGACTCATCACCCTCGGGGCGCTCTCCTTCGAGCCCGACAAGAACGAGCGGGACAACTTCTTCGACGCCGTTCCCGAGCTCAGGCTGGATCTCCGGGGAGAAGAGCCCTACGAGCTCTCCGCGGTGTCGTGGAAGCTTCTCGCGGCGATCGACGGCAAGCGCGATCTCGGAGCCATCACCCATATCGTCGGCCTCGCGCCGCGGAAGATGGCCGAGGTGCTGAAGGATCTGGCGGAGCGAGGATTCATCCGGGTCAACAAGCAGCGGGCGCGGGGAGAAGCGGCGGCGCCTGCGGTCAAAGAGAATGGGAAAAGCGCGGAAACGGGGAAGGTCGAGGCCTTCAGCCCGCGCATCCGAGCCGTCGGATTCGAATGAAAGATATCATGATGAAAGTCTCAACAGTTTCCCCAACCAAAAAAGCGAGCTCGACCGCGGGGACGGGCTCGTTTGTCTCAAGGAGGGTAAGCACGATGAACAGCAAGAACTGGACGAAGGTATTCGCATTCGCCTTCGTCATGTCCATCGCGTTGAACCTCGCTGCAAACGGGGGGCGTTCCGAGGAGCAGGACAAGAAAGCTACACCTGCGACGACGATCGAATCTCCCAAGGAGCTAACGGCTTCCGCCCAGGGCTCCGGCGAGGACTACGTGGTGGTCATCACCGACAAGGACACGACGCCGCTCAACGTCTACCAGAAATATCTGGAGAGCGCTGATTTCTGGCGTCAAATCACCGAGCACAATCTTCTGAAGGACGGTGTCGCCGTCCGCATTCCGAAGGATATGCTCAAGGACGGCCAGATTCCCGCCAAGGTGACGAAGTTCAGCGGCAGCGTCGAAATCGCCCGCAACTTCGACTGGAAGTGGGTCAAGGTCGTTCCCGACATGCTCGTCCAGGAAGGCGATTGGGTACGCACCCGCGCCAAGTCCTCGGCCGAGATTCTCCAGGACGACGGAACCGTGATCGTACTGCGGCCGAACAGCAAGCTTCTCTTCGAAGCGCACGGCACAACGCAGACCGCTCGCGGTGAAGTCCGCACCACTCACCTGAAGCTCGAAGAGGGGTCCATTCTCTCTCGGGTCAAGAAGCTCGCCCAGCGCGACAGCCGTTTCGAGATCTCGACGCCCACCGCGACGTCCTTCATCCGTGGAACCGAGTTCCGCGTGAAGGTCGAGCCCGAGGGCGCCACTCGTCTCGAAGTGCTCGAGGGCCGGGTCGACTTCGGTGACCAGAGCCAGAACGTTTCCGTCGACGGCAACTTCGGTTCGCTCGTGACCGCCCAGGGCGCTCAGCCCGAGGCGCCCCACGCGCTTCCCGCGGCTCCCGCGCAACTCCTCGCTCCCGAGAACCGCCAGGTCCTCGAGGGCGACCTCGCGATGTACAACTTCGCGTGGTCCTCGGCTGCCAATGCCGTCCGCTATCACCTCGAGGTCTCCGCTGATGCCGAGTTCAAGCAGCTCGTCGACGAGACCTGGGTCGATGGCACCTCCGCTCAGATCCAGAGCATGGATTTCTCGGACATCGAGCCGGGAACCTACTTCTGGCGGGTCTCCACTCTCGACGCTCAGAGCTACGAGAGTGCGTGGTCCCAGGCGAGCCACTTCATCTACCCGATGAAGCTGCGCTAAAGTTCCGCCTCCTCCCGGAGGCTTGCCGCCCTCTCCTCCTCACGGGGGAGAGGGCGATTTTTTTTGATCAGTTCTCAGTTCTCAGTTCGAGGGCTGAGCCCCGCGGGGGGAAAGTGCCTTCAGGAAACGCGCGATCTCCCGGTCCACCCGTTCCGGCTGATCGAGCCAGACGAAGATCCGGGCGTCGTCGACGAGGACCCAAAACCCGTAGCTCGCAGTTCCCATGTCCAGGAAAGTATACGGAATCCGCCGGATTCGATCTTTGGCGATCTGATAAACTCCCGCCGTGCGAGTCCTCCTTCTCGCTCTATCCCTCGCTCCCTTGACTACGGCCGGAGCCGAGAACTGGCCCTCGTTTCGCGGACCGAAGGCGACGGGAATCGCCGACGGGCTTTCGATTGCGACGACGTGGGACGGCGTCCGTTCGGAGAACGTCGAGTGGAAGACGAAGCTCGATGGGCTCGGCCACTCGAGCCCGATCGTCTGGGGCGACCGCATCTTTCTCACGACGGCGGTCAGCTCCGATCCCGATTCCATCTTCGTCCACGGTCTCGATGGGAGGATCGACCGCCGCTCGGACAAAGCCGAACATAGCTTCCGCGTCCTGTCGCTGAGCGCCGAGACCGGCGCGATCCTTTGGGATCGGGAGGCCGTTCGCGCGGTCCCGAAGATCCAGCGCCACCCGAAAAACAGCTACGCCTCGCCGACACCGGTGACCGACGGAAAACACGTCGTCGCCTACTTCGGATCGGAAGGCCTCTACGGCTACGACTTCGAGGGGAACCTCCTCTGGAAGCGCGACCTCGGCCCAATCGACGCCGGAGCCTCCTACGACGACACCTATGATTGGAGTGTAGGTAGCTCCCCCGCCTTGTACCGCGGGATGGTCGTCGTCATTGCCGACTCCCAGGCGGGATCGTTTCTCGCCGCTTTCGACGTGGCGACGGGTGAGCCCGTCTGGCGCGTCGATCGAAGCGTCATATCCTCTTTCTCAACTCCATTGATCCACGAGGGCGCGGACCGGGTGGAGCTCATCACCAACGGCGCCGAGCTCATGCACGGCTACGACCCGCTCACGGGAAAGGAGCTCTGGAGTCTCGCGGGAAGCTCCAAGAACACGACTCCGACGCCGGTCGCCGGCCGCGGGTTGGTGTTCATCACGAGCGGCTATCGCATCAATCCGATCTTCGCCGTGAGACCCGGGGGCTCGGGCGACATCGGAGAAACGAAGTTCGTCGCCTGGAGGAGCAACCGGGACGGCTCCTACATGACGACCCCCATCGTGTACGGCGACATCCTCTATACCTGCCAGAACAACGGAGTCCTTTCCGCGTATCGAGCCGAGACCGGCGAGCGCATCTACCAGCACCGCATCGCGAGCGGGGCGTTCAGCGCGTCCCCCATCGCTTCCGACGGAAGGCTCTACTTCACGAGCGAGGACGGAGACGTCTACGTGGTCGCCGCAGGGGCCGAATACGAGCTCCTTTCGACCAACCCCATGGGAGAGGTCTTGATGGCGACTCCCGCGGCGGCGCCGAAGCGCCTCTTCATCCGCGGCCAGCATCATCTGTTCTCGATTCGCGACCTAGACCCATGAGATTCGCGCGCATCGTCTTTCGCATCGCGGGTGTCTCTGGCGTTCTCGCGCTTCTCCCGCAGTACTTCATGGAGCAGCAGATCGGGAGGGTATCCTCCCCCATCACCCACCCCGAGCTGTTCTACGGCTTCGTCGGAGTGGCCCTCGCCTGGCAGGCGGCGTTTCTGGTCATCGCCTTAGACCCGGTGCGATTCCGGCCGTTGATGATACCGGCGGTCCTGGAGAAGGCGACGTTCGGCATCGCGGCCGTGGTGCTGTTCTTCCAGAGTCGCGTGTCCGGGATGGTCCTCGGCTTCGGGGCTGTCGACCTTCTCCTGGGATCTCTGTTCCTCTTCGCGTGGCTCCGGCTGCGATAGACTTCCGCCTCATGTCGACCGAACGGATCATCAGCGCCGATTCCCACACCATCGAGCCTTCGAATCTCTGGCTGGACGCTCTCGGGAAGAAGTACGGCGACGAAACTCCCCGGGTCGTCGAAGGCTATGCGGGACAGCCGGGGCTCTTCTTCTACACCGGAAAGCAGTACGCGCGGTTCAAGGAGCAGGACCAGAAGACCGCGGACGCCGGGACTCCGGAGGCGGGCCGCGATCCCGTGGCCCGCGTCGAGTTCCAGAAAAAAGCGGGGCTCGAGGCCGAAGTCCTCTATCCCACTCTCGGTCTTTCCATCCTCCATTCCAGCAATCGGCCCGATTATCGCGGCGTGGTGAGGGACGCCTCCCGCGTCTATAACGACTGGCTCGCGGAGTTCATCTCCCACGATCGGAAGAGGCTTCTCGGCGCGGCGATGATTCCCATGGACGACCAGGACTGGGCGGTCGAGGAGCTCGAGCGAGTGGTGAAGCTCGGACACCGAACGCCGATGATCCACGCCGCTCCCCCGGAAGGGTCACCGCCCTACCGCGACCGCGTCTACGACCGATTCTGGGCGCAGGCCCAGGAGATGAACGTCCCCATCACCCTCCACATCGTGACCGGCCGCATCCCCGATCCCATGGCGTGTCACACGCTCGCCGAGTGGGAAGAGGGACCCAACCTGTTCCTCTCCACCTGGGAGGAAATCCCTCACGTTCTCGCGACCGACTTCATCTTCGGAAAGATCCTCGACCGCTTCCCCCGACTGAAAGTGGTGACCGCGGAGCTCGAGCTCTCCTGGATCCCGAACTTCATGAGGCGCATCGACATGGTGCAGGGCGTCTATTCCAACCGCCTGCAGCTTCCGAGCCTCGACTTCAAGGCGAGCGACTACATCCGGACCCGCGTCTGGCACGGCCTCATCGACGAGAAGGGCGGCGTCTCCGCGATCGCGGAGATCGGAGTCGACCAGGTTGTCTGGGGCTCGGACTTCCCCCACACGATCTCGGTAGGAGTCGAGACCAAAGAGGCGCTCGACGCGCTCTTCGCCGGAGTAGCGCCTGGGGACAGGGAGAAGCTGGTGGCGAAGAACGCGGCCCGGCTCTTCGGCCTCAGCTAGGTCTCGGAGAGCTATTGCTACCAGTCAATTTCTTGGGGGAACGATCCAAGATGCTGGAGAAACGCCTAGAAAGATCCGCCCCTTTGGATTCGTCGGGATTCCAAGCGGTGTCGCCGCCTGCGCGACTTTCCGTGCAAACCGAACATTCTTTGAGCTTTACGACACACCGCCGCCAGAAGTCACCCAAGGCGATGGGTGGCACTTCCTTTGCTGTACCAACCCTGGTACGAGTCGTCTGGCATTCTGTGCCCAGACCTCGATCGATTGAACGCATTGAGGAGGGAATCTATGAAAGCATGTTTCCGCGTAATTTTTTCCCTGGGGGTTTGCGGTCTTCTGGCCTCGACGGCGTGGTCTCAAACCGGAAACATCCGGGGAACGGTGACCGATGAGACCGGCGCCGTCCTGCCGGGCGTCACGGTCGTCATTCACAGCGACGCGCTGATTGGCGCCACCCGGGAGCAGGTCACGAACGAGCTAGGCGTTTATCGGTTCATCTCCATCCCCATCGGCACCTATGATGTGGAAGCGGGGCTCGCGAGCTTCGAGACCAAGCGCATCGAGGCAGTCCGGGTGGCCCTGAACGCCACGGCCAGCGTCGACATCCCCTTGAAGCTTTCGACCATCGCCGAGACGGTGACGGTCACGGGCGAGTCGCCCATCGTGGACGTCACCGCCGCGGGAATCCAGAGCGGCTTCCAGGAAGAGATGCTCAAGGAGCTTCCCACCCAGAGGAACATGGCGGACCTGATTCAGGTTCTGCCGGGGATGAGTGTCGACGTGGGCGACGGCGGCACCGCCCGCACCATCGCCTATGGCTCCAACCGCCAGTCGAGCACCTGGAACGTGGATGGAGTGAACGTGACCGCTCCCGAGACCGGAGCGGCCTGGTTGACGGTCAATCCGGACAACATCGAGGAGATCCAGGTCATGGGCGTCGGCGCCCCCGCCGAGTACGGCAACCACACCGGTGCGGTCATGAACGTCGTGACCAAGAAGGGTGGAAATGAATTCTCGGGTGGTTTCGACTACTTCCTCCAGACCGATGGCCTTACCGGCACCAACGTCGTCAAGGACGGCACGGGTTACACCCGGGACATCTTCCGCGACGTGACCGGGCGAATCGGCGGGCCGATCGTCAAAGACAAGATGTGGTTTTACGGCTCCTTCCAGTACACAAAGGACTCAGCCAAGCAGCCCGGTGTGGCTGAAAGTGTCGTGCAGCTGCCGGATGAGGGCTACAACTTCGACATCCGGCTCACGACCCGGCTGAACGAGAGCAACGAGCTGAGCGGGTTCTTCCATCACAGCGACAATGACAGCTACGCCGCCTCCAACCCGTTCGACGCTCAATCCGCTCTCCCCAAGGCCAAGGACAGGAACCCCGGCTGGGGCGTGAATCTGACTTCGACGCTTTCCACCAATACTCTTTTCGAGGCGAAATACGCGGGCTGGTGGGCGTACGAGGACTACCTGTCGACGACGGGCAGCCTGGAGGAGCCTTTCTACGACTTCACCCCTCCGGGCGGAGGACAAACCACCTACTCCGGCGGCATCGGCTCTTACCAAGGGAACACCTGGGTCTACAACACGTGGCGCAACCAGTTCAACGCGAAGGTGACCCACTACACCGACGATTTCATGGGCGCCCAGCACGACTTCCGCTTCGGAGTCCAGTTCAGCCGCGGCGTCGCGTACACGCCGGGGACCGCCATCGGTCCGACCGGGTCCTACATGTACCACTACGAGCCGTATTTCTACCGCGTGACTCAGGACCCTTACCAGTACGGCGGAATCTCCCAGGATCTCGGCTTGTTCATCGACGATTCGATCACCATCAGCGATCGGCTCACCATCAACGCCGGGGTTCGCTTCGACCACAACAAAGGCTGGGTCCCCGACTATGAACGGCTGACGATCGGGGACAACACCGACTTCAGTATCGCCGGCTACTTCCAGCCGACCGGAGTGAACGTGCCCGGCCTCGACATCAACAACTGGAACAACATCTCGCCTCGGATTGGTTTCGCCTTCCAGCCCGACAAAGCGGGACGCTCCGTCATCCGCGGGTCGTTCGGCATCTACTACGACCAGAACGTGATCGGGAACTGGGATGCCCCGGCGCCCGACGTGCCAACCAAGTTCTACTCCATTAGCGACAGCCGCAACGGGCCCTTCGAGGTCTACAACGAGATCGGCTCGACGAACACGGCGTTCGACCCGGATCTCTCGGCGCCTCGGGCCGTCCAGTACGCCGCCGGGTTCGAGCGGCAGATCGGCGCCTCGGTCGCGGTCGGCGCGGAGTACATCTACAAGCACACCAAGGATCTGATCGGGTGGGAGATCCTGGGAGGGGAGTGGGAGACCTTCCCCTTCGTCGATCCTTTCACCGGACAGACGGTCAACTTGTTGAGCCAGGTGGAAATTCCTCTTCGAAGGAAAGGGAACGACCCCGGGGATTTCCCGGGATCGGAGAACATGGACTACGAGCAGACGTACAACGGCCTGATCCTCACCTTCGACAAGCGCTTCGCCAACCGCTGGGGGCTTTCGGTTAATTACACATGGTCGAAGTCGGAAGGGCTCATCCCGCGGCCTCTCGCTCAGGCTCAGTTCAATCCTCCCTACGGCGGCACGGAAGGGCGCGACCCGAACAACCTCCTGAACGGCTATCAGAGGTTGCAGGGAGATCGGCCCAACATGTTCCGCGCCCAGGGGGTGTTCGAGCTGCCGTGGGAGGTCATGTTCTCCGCGTCCCTGGAGCTCAGCGACGGCCGGGCGCACAACCGGCAGATCCGGGTGCCGGGGCTGGGGCAGGGGTCGGTGAACGCCATCATGGAGCCGGGCGGCGCCTACCATTACACGCCGATCCAGAACATCGACCTCTCGGTCGGAAAGCGCATCCATCTGGGAGGCGACACCTACTTCCGGATCGACGGGCGTTTCATGAACCTGTTCAATCAGGACACGATCATCAGTTACGCCAGCCTGAGGCTCCAGAGTCCAGCGCCCGGGCTATCGGTCCAGGAACAGTTCTATCAGAACGTCGCGCAAAGCTGGTACAAGCCGCGACGGCTCGAGGTGCGGGTCGGAGTCGAGTTCTAGAAAGAAAGCGCATCCTTTCGCGGGGAGGGAGGCATCGGCCTCCCTCCTTTCTTTTCTCTCATGAGACGCGCGGTTCTCCTCTCCGCACTGGCTTTCATCTCCTGTCGCGAAGCACCCGAGGTTGCCGGCTCCCGCCACGTAGTTCTCATCACCATCGACACGATTCGGAACGACTACGTCGGGTACAGCGGCTCGAGAAACGTAAAGACTCCGCACCTCGATCGACTCGCGGAGGAAGGCGTCGCCTTCACCCAAACGCGATCGCCCGTTCCCCTTACCTTGCCAGCGCACGCTTCCATTCTGACGGGCGCCTATCCACCCGCGCACGGGGTTCACGTAAACGGCCTCGACCGTCTTTCCGAGAGCAACGAGACACTGGCGGAGATCCTGAACGGGAAAGGGTACGCCACCGCCGCTTTCGTTTCCGCCTTCGTCCTGGACCGGCGGTTCGGGCTTGCCCAGGGATTCGACGTCTATGACGACCAGATGGGCGGAGACGTCCGGCTGCTCGAGAACATCGAGGCCGAGAGAGACGGAGGCGCCGTCGCCTCCGCCTTCAGCGGCTGGCTGAACCGCCAGACGGCCGAGCAGCCGTTCTTCGCCTGGATTCATTTCTACGACCCCCACGCTCCCTACGAACCTCCCGAACCTTATCGCAGCCAATATCCGAACGACCCCTACGCCGGCGAGGTCGCCTACACCGACGAGGTGGTGGGCAGGGTGATGGCCGAGCTCCAGTCGCGCGGTCTTCTCGAGCGCGCTCTGGTGGCGGTGGTGGGGGACCACGGCGAAGGCCTCGGCGCGCACGGGGAGCAAACGCATTCGGTCCTCATCTACAACTCGACCTTGCACGTGCCCTTCCTGCTCTATGCGCCGGGCCTCATCGATGGCGGCCGGAGGGTCGATGCGGTGACGCGAACGGTGGACGTCGCCCCGACCCTGCTGGACTACCTGGGGCTCCCGACGCCTATGGCGCAGGGGAAGACTCTGCGTCCGCTTGTGGAAGGGAGAAGCGACGCAACCGAGTCAGGCGAGTCCGCGTACAGCGAATCCCTTTATGCCAGCATTCATCTCGGGTGGAGCGCGCTCAGAGGGCTCGAGCGCGGCGGCTTTCGATACATCGAAGCACCGCGGCCGGAGCTCTACGACCTCAGGGCGGACCCGGGCGAGCGCGAGGATCTGTTTCTTTCCAGGAAGGTATTGGCCCGCGAGATGCAAAGCGAACTGGAGCAAATCGAGGGCAAGCTGAGGGGAGACTCGACCCCTGAGTCGGGGGCCATCGACACCGAGAGCGAGGCTCGATTGAGGAGCCTCGGGTACGTCTCTTCTTCGAGCCCGAGGCCGTCACATCAAAAGGCCTTCGACCCGAAGGAGCACATGGCCCTCTGGAACGAGCTCCAGGTCGGGATCCACGAGTTCGGCCAGCGGAATTACGTCGCGGCGATCGAGATTCTTCAGAAGGTGCTGGCGACGGAGAAGGACATCCCTCTCGTCTACGAGAACCTAGGGGCTCTGTACATGCAGGTCGGCCGCCACGCCGAAGCGGAGACGATCTATCGCCAGGCTCTCGCGCGAGGGATGGAAGACGCTGACTTTCATGTGAACCTCGGCCTCCTCCATCACTACCGCCGAGAGTGGACCGAAGCGGAGAAGGAGCTTCGGGTAGCGCTCGGTCTCGATCCGCGCAACGTCGCCGCTCGCGTCCACCTGGGAAACACACTTCGTGCGGGAGGTCAGCCGGAGGAGGCCATCTCGCAGTATCAGAAGGCTCTCGAGATCAACCCC
>Ga0184637_10000170_pt1 | contig 46320 bp, 44 predicted proteins | sample PLM3_127_b2_FD_133143 | JGI IMG/M metagenome (GOLD analysis project Ga0184637, IMG submission 133143) | Groundwater sediment microbial communities from an aquifer in East River, Colorado, USA - PLM3_127_b2 | ecosystem: Environmental > Terrestrial > Soil > Riparian zone | place: USA: East River...
CCGGGTGAGCCCATGGCTTCCCCGATCTGCTTTCCTTCGGCGAACATGAGGATGGAGGAGAGCTGCAGCTCGGTCGCGCTCAGATCCGGCACCGCGAGATCGACGATCTTGGTCCCGGTCGTCGTCCCAGCCTCGTCCATGATACCGAGGTAGAGCTTGTAGGAACCGGGCTGAACCTGAAGCGGCATTTCCCATACCTGGCGTCCGGAGGCATCCTTCGCGATCTCGGCGCTCTCCTCGAACTGATAGACGGTGATGCCGTCGCTGTTCGCAACGGATCCGAACACCATCGCCTTGTTCGAGTTGAGGCCCTGGCCCAAGACGAAGTCGAGCGGGACGTAGATCTGCCCGCCGGTCGCGCGGAAGAAAGCGGGGCGCACCTCGAAGGGGATGGCCTCGCTCGTCTGCCCCGTTTCTTGAAGCGCCTTGAGGGCGAGCTTGGCGGGGCTGTTCGGATCGAACTTCATGTCGGCCTTGCGGAGCCGGCCGCTCTCGTCGCGAGCGTAGTTCACGGAAGGATTGGCGACGAGGCGCTCCTTGACCCTCTCGAGCTGCTTCGTGAGCTCGTCGCTCGTGACCATGCGGTAGCCGAAGCCCGACTGCTGCCGGAACGGTACGGAGATCCCGTTGGGGATGCCGAGGCCGGGGTTGGGATCGTAGACCCAGGTCATCGTCTGAGCATCGCCCTCTTCGCCGCCGAGAGAGCCCAGGCTGGACTCCCCTCCCGGATCCTCACCGCCCGCGCCGGAGTCGACTGAAGGCTGCTCGCTCGGGCCGCTCCCCGGCTTTCCCCCCGGCTGCTGCTGGCTCGGTCCGCCGAGAAGGAGAAAGACTTGCCCCATATCGCTCTCGGAGCCCTTCCGTCCACTCCCGCGGAAGTTTTCGTCCGCGGTCTTCACCCGCGCCTCGTAGTCCTTCTGATATTCGTTCTCGGACGTCGTGGGGTTGAAATCCCGCCTCATCCAGAAAAGGTCCTTGAACAGCTTGCGGTCGTCCTTGTTGATCTGCTCGAAGGTGGCTTTCTCCTGCGCCGTGATGATGGCGCCGACTTCCTTCTCGACCCAGTTTTTGTCGTTCTTGCTGAGCTTCTCCTGAGCCAGGGCAGCGCCGGCCACGAGAAGGCCGGAGGCCAAAGCCACAACCCGCAATCGATTCTGTGACATGTAAATCTCCTATCGGCTCCTTCGCAAAACGGAAGAATACGTCGCCGGATCCCCAAGCGCAAATCTCGCCCACGGGCTCGTGCTATACTGACGCGGAGGGGTTAAGCTCATGAATGCAGCCTTTTCGAAGCGGGCTGTTCTCGCCATTCTGGGCGGACTCCTGGCTTCCTGCGCCAGCACGTCGAAGCGCATTCAGTTCACGCCCGACGAGATCGTCGCGGATCTCGCCACCCGCGTTCCCGAGGACGTGGCGCAGAAGGTCGTCGTTCCGTACGACATCAACGACGAGATCCGGGAGCTGGCGCGCAAATCGGTCGATTCTCTCCGCACCGAAAGCGAGAAGACCCGGGCCATCGTCAACGCGATCATCGGCCGAACCGGCATGTCCATCTCCTACGACTGGCTCTCGAACAAGACCGCTCAGCAGGTCTTTTACGAGGGCCGGGGCAACTGCCTCGCGTACAGCAACCTCTTTATAGGGATGGCGCGGGAGGTCGGCCTCGAGGCGGTCTACGTGGACGTGACGACCATCGAGCGAATCTCGAAGGAGGCCGAGGTCATCGTGAACAACGGCCACATCACCGCCGGCATCCGCCAGGGGCCGGAGCTGGTGATGATCGATTTCACCCGGACTCCCGAGCGCGAGTACATGGGGGCGAAGGTCATCGATGATTTCGAGGCCATCGCGAACTACTATAACAACCAGGGTTTCCTGTATGGCTACTATGCCGAGACCGCGGGGGACATGGGCGACGAGTTCGATCCCGCCGTGGCCGAGCTCCAGATGTACCGGATGGCCCTCGACGTCCGCCCGAATTTCGGGAGGGCCCGGAATAACCTCGGCGTCGCCCTCAGGCGGCGCGGGAAGGTGGACGACGCCATCGCGCAGTACAAAATGGCCCTCGAGGAAGATCCCAAGTTCGCCGAGGCGCGCTCGAACCTCGGAGCGGCCTACTATTCTCAAGGACGGGTCGAGGACGCGATCCAGGAGTTCGAAAACGCGGCGCGGACGGGAGGCTCGAACGCCTACTACTACCATCACCTCGGCGTGATCCAGTACCAGCAAGGCAACTACGAGGAGGCGCTGCGCCAGTTCAAGAAGGCCATCTCCCGCGACGGCAGCCTCGCCGATTCCCGGTACTATCTCGGTGAGACTTATCTGAAGCTCGGCGATCGCGAGAAAGCGATCGAAGCTTACCGAAAGACCCTCGAAGTCGATCCGAACTACCTCTCCGCTCGGGCGAAGCTCGACATGCTCACGACCGAGACGACCAGCAAGAGCAACTAGGGGCCCTGATATTCATCGTCTCGAAGGCAACGTCAACGGACTCAAGCCCCGCGAGCGTCAGAGGCTCGAGAAGCTCTACCAGCGGCGGCTTCCGCCCCGCTCGCTCGTAACCCAGGAGTTTGCTCGCCAGCTCACGGAGATCTCGAGAGAGATCCGGCGTCAGGTAGGAGTCCTCGTCAACCGCAAAGGCGAGGTCGAGTGGGTCGGGGTGGGCGACGCGCGGCAGATCGTCCTTCCCGATCTGAAGCGGCAGCGTGTCGCCGAGCGGCGGTTCCGCGGGCTTCGCTGCCTCCACACCCATCTCGGCGACGAGCCTCTGACGCGGGACGACCTGACCGACCTCGTCCTGCTGCGCCTCGACGCGATGTCGGCGATCGAGGCGGGAGAGGACGGTCTTCCCGGGCTCGTCCGCACCGCCTATCTCTCGCCCTCGACGAACGGCCACTCCAAAGCCGCCTGGGAACTGATGGAGCCGGCGCCGCCAAGTCAGATCGATCTGGACTTCGTCGATTTCATCACCGAGCTCGAGAACGACTTCGCGAGAAAACGCGGAGAGCTCTACCGGGCCGATCGGCGCGAGCGGGCTATTCTGGTAGGGGTCACGACGGGGAGTGTCGAGGCGGAAAAAGAGAGGCTCCTCGAGCTCGCGGAGCTTGCCCGGGTTTCCGACGTGGTGGTTCTCGATACCATCGTGCAGCGGCGGCCGAAGCTCGATCCCCGTTACCTCGCCGGAAAGGGAAAGATCGAGGAGCTCGTCATCCGCTCGCTCCAGGAGGGAGCGGACCTCATCATCTTCGATCAGACGCTTCAGCCGAACCAGGTGCGGTCGATCTCCGCGGCTACGGACTTGAAGATCCTGGACCGGACGCAAATCATCCTCGACATCTTCGCCAGGCGCGCCCAGAGTCGCGAGGGCAAGCTCCAGGTCGAGCTCGCGCAGCTCCGCTACATGCTTCCGCGCCTCACGGAGATGGATACCGCGCTCTCGCGCCTTACCGGCGGCATCGGGGGAAGAGGACCCGGAGAGACCAAGCTCGAAATGGATCGACGGCGGGTGCGCGATCGCATCGCGAGGCTCCAGAACGAGATTCAGTCCATCCGGCAGAAGCGCGGGGAGCGGCGGAAGATGCGGGTGAGCCGCGGGCTTCCCATCGTCACCCTCGTCGGCTATACCAACGCCGGAAAGTCGAGCCTCCTCAACCGGCTCACCGACAGCCACGTCGCCGTCGGAAGCCGCATGTTCGAGACCCTCGACCCCACGAGCCGCAGGCTTCGGGTGCCGGTCGAGCGCGAGGTGCTTCTCGCCGACACGGTAGGGTTCATCCGCGAGCTTCCGCCCGAGCTCATCGAGGCCTTTCGCGCGACGCTCGAAGAGATCGAGACCTCGTCTCTCATCCTCCACGTGGTGGACGCCTCTCAGCCCGACTGCTCCGAGCGGATGGCCGCGGTCGTCTCCATACTCGAAGGCCTCGAAGGCCTCGCGCTGAACGACCTCCCGCGCCTCGTGGTCTACAACAAAGCGGACCTTCTCTCTCCCGAGGCCAGGACCGAGCTTGGCTCGGGCAGCGGCCACGTCCTGGTGTCGGCGGTAACCGGTGAAGGGATCGAGGCTCTGGTCGCGCGGATCGGTGCGCTCCTGAAGGAGCGCGGCAAGCCTTACGAGGCGCTGAGCTCGCCGTACAGCCGGCGGTAGCTCTCGTAGCGTCCCCGGGCGATGGTTTTCTCGCCGAGAGCCGACTTCACCGCGCAGTCCGGCTCGGGAATGTGGCTGCACGAAGTGAACCGGCACCGGGTGAGGTGCGGCCGAAGCTCGGGAAAGCACTCCGCGAGCTCCTCCCGCTTCACGTGGCGTATCGAGAGCTCGCGGACCCCGGGGGTGTCGACGAGCTCGCCTCCGAAATCGAGGGCGAAGAGCGTCGAGGCGGTAGTGGTGTGGCGGCCGCGGCCGTGGCGATCGACGTCGCCGCTCGAGAACCGAATCCCGGGCTGCACCGCGGCGGCGAGCTTCGATTTTCCGACTCCGGAATGACCGGCGAGGACGGAGCGTTTGCCCGCTAGGAGTGACCGGAGCTCGTCGATCCCCGCGCCCGTCTTGGCGCTGGTCTCGACGAAAGGGTATCCGAGGGACCGATAGACAGAGAGAGTCTCGCGGGTCTTTTCGCGCATCCCGTCGTCGCCGAGCTCGATCTTGTTCAGACAAAGAGCGGGCTCGATTCCCGCATGGTGGGCGATGACGAGGTAACGGTCGATGAGCCCCGTTTTGTAGGGGGGATCGACGAGGGCGGATACGATCACGACCTGATCGACGTTGGCGGCGAGAACGTGGAGCTTCGCCCTGCGCCCGGGCACGAGGCGGACGAGCGCGCGCTCGCGGGGGAGCACGCGGTGGATGACCCCCTTGACCTCCCCCACCGCGTCGAGCTCGACCCGATCTCCGACGGCGATCTGGTTCCGGAAGGACTCCGTCGAGCCGCCGAACAGGCGTCCTCGAAGATAGCACTCCAGAACCCGCGGTCCCTGAGGGGTCTCGGCGCGGACCGAGACTTCCTTTCCCAGGATCTTGAAGACCGTCCCGGCGAAGCTCGAAGAGATCGGTTCCACGGCGACGAACGGAGCATGCTATAGTCGCCTCCAACCTGTCAAAGATCGGTGCCGAATCCCATCCGGATCCTCCTCAGCTCGGGCGAAGCGTCGGGAGATCTCTACGCCTCCGAGCTTCTGCGGGAGCTTCGCAAGCGAGCGTCTTCGATCGAGGCATTCGGGCTCGGCGGCCCTCGCTCGAAGGCTGAAGGGGCCGAGCTTCTCTTTGATCTCGAGGAGATTTCCGTCATTGGCCTCGTGGAAGTGGCGCGCAAGATTCCCGCCCTGAGGCGCGCGATGAATCGGCTGTGCGAGCAAGCGCGGAAGCGGAAGCCCGACGCGGCGATCCTCGTGGACTTCTCGGGATTTCACCTCAGGCTCGCGAAGCGTCTCCACGACATGGGAGTACCCATCCTCTATTACGTCAGCCCCCAGGTCTGGGCCTGGCGCCGGGGCCGCATTCGGCGGATCCGGGAGCTCGTGGACGAGATGCTGGTCATCCTGCCCTTCGAGGAGGCCTTCTATCGCGAGGAGGGGGTTAGGGTGCGGTACGTGGGCCATCCGCTCGTGGACCTCGTCGAGCCTTTGCTTACGCGCGAGGAATTTTGCTCGGACCTCGGGCTCGATCCCACGCGGCGGATCGTGCTTCTCCTTCCGGGGAGCCGAAGGCGCGAGATCGAGCTTCACGTTCCCGTGCTCCGTGAGCTCGTGGAGACGCTGGGGCGCGAAAGGCCCGAGCTTCAAATCGTCATGAGCCGCGCGCCTACGGTCGGCGCTTCCTGGATCGAAGCGGCGCTCGGCGAGACACTCTCTAAGGTCCACGTGCTCGAAGGGGGCACGTACGACGGCCTGAAGCACGCGGCGGTGGCGGTCGTGGCTTCGGGCACGGCGACCGTGGAAGCGGCGCTTTCGGAAACGCCCATGGTGGTCGTCTACCGGGTGGGGCGTCTGACGTACGCGCTGGGGCGGCCGTTCGTGCGCCTGCCCTGGTTCTCCATGGTCAATCTCATCGCCGGCCGGGGGTTGGTCCCCGAGCTCCTCCAGAGTGACATGACCGCGGACGCGATTGGCGCGCGGGTCGAGGCGCTCCTCGATCCGGCGGCGGCGGAGGAGATGAAGCGCGGGCTCCGCGAGGTGAGGGCGAAGCTCGGCGCAAAGGGCGCTTCCGCCAGAGCGGCCGAGGCGGTGCTCACGTTCCTGGAGTCCCGGCAATCGAGCCGAAGCGAGATATCATGAAACTTCCATTCACCACGGGAGGACCAACCATGCTGCGAATTCCCGCCCTTCTCCTGCTTCTTCTTCCCGCGACCGAGGCCGCCGCCTCGACCGTCGTCGCCATGACGCTCGAGCAGATGAGCGAGCGAGCCGAGACTATTTTTCTCGGACGGGTCACGGGGACGCGCGCGGACTGGAACGCCGAGAGGACCCGCATCTATACCTACGTCACCTTCGAGGTCGATCGCTATCTGAAGGGAGGGAGGGACTCGAAAGTCACGACGGTGCGTCTCCTCGGAGGCCGCGTCGGCCCGTACCTCGCCATGGTTCCGGGGGCGCCCCGGTTCGACATGGGCGAAGAAGTGCTCCTCTTTTGCGCCGGTGGCGGGGCCCGCATCGAAACCGTCCTCGGCATGTCGCTCGGAAAGTTCACGATCGTGGCCGGCCCCTCTGGCGAGAAGATCGTGAAGCGCGACATCTCGGGCTTGATGCTCGCGAGCCACCGCACCGATGCCCGCAAGCCCGGCGATCCCATCACCCGTTACCTCCTCTCGGAAGTCGAGTCGCGTATCCAGGAGTTCGTCCGGTGAGAGCTCGAATTCTGGCTCTGATCGCGGCGCTCCAGATCGAAGCCCCGCATGCGCTCCCGTATCAGTTGTTGCAGAACGAGACCCCGGGTGGGGACCTCGTCGACCTTCGGTGGTTCAGCGCGAGCTTTCCCGTGCGCTACTCCGTGAACAACCGGGAGCCTCTGGACTTTTCCCTTCAGGAGGCCGTCGACGGCATCGCCGCATCGTTTCGGACCTGGGAGGATATCGAGACCGCGAGCATCACCTTTCAGTACGCGGGCACGACGGACGCCGAGGCCTTCGAGTTCTTCGACGATCGAAGCACCCTCGGATTTCGCGATGACCCGGATCTCGAAGGGACGGGGATCCTCGGCGCGACCCTCCAGGTGATCAACATCTTCACCGGCGAGATCGTCGAGGCAGACATCTTTTTCAGCGACTTCTTCGTCTGGTCGGTCGACCCCGCGGGCCGGCCGAACACGTTCGACTTCGTCTCCGTCGCCACCCACGAGATCGGACACTTCGTGGGGCTCGGCCACTCCCACGTGGGGGTGAGCGAGACCCAGGGGTTTCGCCGGCGCCCGGTGGAAGGCTCGGCGGTCATGTTTCCTTTTTCCTTCGGACCGGGAGCCGTCATCGGGCGGACGCTCACCGTCGACGACGAGACCGGGGCTTCGCTTCTCTACCCCGCGAGCTCGTTCCTGCAGCGAACCGGAAGCCTCTCGGGCCGAGTCACGAAATCCGGAAGCGGCGTCGGCTTCGCCCACGTCGTGGGCTTCCACCCCTTCACCGGAGATACCGTCGGCGCGTTCGCGGACGAGTCGGGGGACTACGAGATCCGGGGCCTGAGACCGGGCCCGTACGTGGTGCGCGTCAACCCCATCACCGATCCGACGTCTCCAGGGGACTTCGGGTTTCCGGAGCGGGGGACGGATCTCGACTATAGAGACGCCCTCTACACCGGCGGGCCCGCCGAGGTCGAAGCCTCTTCGGAGACCGACGGCATCGATGTGGCGGTGGAGCGGTGAGGCGGACGCTCCTCGTCCTCGCGCTATCGGGGGTCCCCGGCGCGGGACTGGCGCAGACGGGTGAGTCGAAGAAGCTCGAGGTCTCGGGCTTTTTTGGAGGCATGTCGCTAACCCAGGAGCTCGGGAGCGCGTCCAACATCTATATGAGCGTCACCGGGGGAGCGGAGAGTGTCGAGTTCGGAAAGCTCTACGGCTTCAGCGCGAGCTGGGCCTTCACTCGAAACGTCTCCGCCGAGTTTCGCCTCTCCCGATCGACGAACGCCTACAGCCTCGAAGTCGACGACGACGAGATTGGAAACGCCGGTCTTCCCGATCAATTCGACGCCGAGCAGCTCGTCATCACCGGAGGGGTCACGGTCCAGTACCCTTTGGCGGTGGGTCTCATTCCGTATGGGAGCTTCGGCGTCGGCCAGCTGCGGACGACGCCGACGAGCGCGATCGAGGGAATCGAATCGGTGAGCGGGACCGACGTCAACTTCGGAGGCGGCGTGAAGTACTGGATCCCCGCGGTCCCGTGGCTGGGCGTCGGATTCGACCTCCGCTACCACACCGCGACCGAGGGACTCACGTTTCCCGGGGGCGAGGACTCGCCCAGGGGGACCGAGTACACCATCGCCGGGATGGTGCGGTTGTTCTAGGACGTGAAACTTCTACTCCTCGCCGGCACTCTCGCGGCACCGCCCCAGGCGCCATCCGACTACACGCTCTTGATGAGGGGGCTCGTCGTCGGTGCCGAGACCTGGACCGCCAGCGGGAGCCATCTCGAGTCTCACACGCGCTTCGAGTTCGTTCGGAAGGTCGATCTGAAGGCGAACGTCGAGCTTGCGGACGGTCGGATTCGCTCCCTCCTGGTTGTCGGCGAGGGCTATCCCTGGCAATCCAAGGCCTCGCCATTTCCCGTGGGCCTTCTCGCGCTCCGGGTTCGTGAGTGGGAGAAGGAGGGACGGCCCTCCCGGACCATTCACTCCTGCGGCTCTCACTGCTTCGTACTCGAGGGCTTGACGTGGGGGCGGTCGTTCCTCTGGCTCAACGACGTATCGAGCGGCGGGATTCGACGCCATCAAGGTATGGAGCAACGTTTCCGGGGAAACGCTCTCCGCGATCGCGGCCGAAGCCCACGCTTCGGGCCTCGACGTTACGGGCCACGTGCCGCAGGCTCTCACCCTCGAAGAAGCGCTCGCGCGCGGGCTCGATCAGATTAGCCACATCGGCTACGTCACCGACGCGCTCTCGAGGGACGACGTCGTCGAGACGTTGCGAAAGGCCCAGATCGTCGTCGACCCCACCCTGGTCGTGACCCGCTACGCGACCCGCCCGCGAACGACGCCTCTCGCTTCCTACCAGCCCTGCGCCGAGTGGATGCCGCGCGAGCTCGTCGACATCTGGAGCGCCTTCGGCGCCGCCTCCGAGGATGCCGCCGATGCAGAAGCTTCGTTCGAGCGCGCGCTCGCGACCGTTCGCGCGCTCCACGAAGCCGGAGTCCCAATCGTTGCCGGGAGCGATCAGGGTCTCCCCGGTTGCACGCTCCTCCTCGAGCTCGAGCTCTACGTTCGCGCGGGGCTCACTCCGCTCGAGGCCATTAGCACGGCGACACTGGCGCCCGCACGGGTGATGGGACTCGAGGGAGAGCTCGGATCGATCGCCCCGGGGATGCGAGCGGACCTGATCCTCGTCGAGGGCAACCCCCTCGAAGACATCCACGCCCTCAGGAACTTGCGCTGGGTGATCCGGGACGGAGTCGTGCTCGAGCCCATGGCGCTCCGCCGCCTCGCGGACTTGTCCCCGAGCCACCTCACGACAGGGAAGTAAATACTCACCCCGAAAATCTCGTCCGGACGAGATTTTGCCCTCGGCCCGCGCGGGCGCCCAAATTCTTCGGGAACGTGATTTGACACTCAAACGAGGTGGGTGTAGGAAGTCGATCCAATGAGGAATCGATTCCAAGGCGCTGGCGTTGCCGCCGCTCTGGCCGCCCCCCTAACCGTGATCTCGCTCGTCTCGACGCTTCGCGGTCAGCCTGTTCAGTCTGTTCAGCCTGTTGAGGCCCCCTACCAGGCGCCACGCACGGCGGATGGCAGACCCGATCTGAACGGAATCTGGCAAGCCCTCGGGACAGCTCACTGGGACGTGGAAAGCCACGCCGCGCGGCCAGGTTCCGTCGTCGCCCTCGGGGCTCTCGGGGCCATTCCCGCGGGGTTGGGTGTGGTCGAGGGCGGTGAGATTCCTTATCAGCCGTGGGCGGCGGCGCAGAAGCAGAAGAATCTCGACAACTGGCTGGCAGCCGACCCCGCGGTCAAGTGTTTCATGCCGGGCGTGCCGCGGGCGACGTACATGCCCTTTCCCTTTCAAATCGTCCAGACCCCGGAGTTCGTCCTGATGGCGTACGAGTTCGCGAGCGCCACTCGGGTCATCTATATGAACAAGCCCGATTTCGAAAGCCCCTTCGATACCTGGATGGGCCACTCGCGTGGCCGCTGGGAGGGGGAAACCCTGGTCGTCGACGTGACGAGTCAGGTGGGCGACACGTGGTTCGACAGCTCGGGGAATTTTCACAGCGATGCGGTGCACGTGGTCGAACGCTATACCGCGATGAGTCCCGACGCTCTGTGGTACGAAGCCGAAATTGACGACCCGAACGTGTTTACGCGACCCTGGAAGGTGAGCATGCCGCTCTATCGCCGCCTGGACAGAAACGTCCAGCTCCTGGAGTTCAAGTGCGTGGAGTTCGTCGAAGAGCTGATGTATGGGCATCTTCGAAAGCAGCCGAACAAATGAGACGTGAAAGGGAAGTACGGATCCGATGCCTGGGCGTTTTGATGGCGGTGATGACCCTCGCCTCACTGGCGCCCTTACCCGCGTCTCCCCAGGACACCTGGACGCCGGCACGGACACCGTGGGGCGATCCGGACCTCTCGGGAGTATGGGATTTCAAGACGCTCACGCCTTTGGAACGACCGAGTGAGCTTTCAGGCAAAGACGTGCTCAGCGACGAGGACGCGGCCGAGTACGAGCGGGAGACCCTTCGTTCTCTCGATAAAGATCGCCGAACGTCGGATGGCCTCACCGCCGAACAGGACGTCCGCAACGCGTACAATCAGTTCTGGTGGGATTACGGTACGAAGCTCACCGAGGACAAGCGGACGTCGCTCATCGTGGACCCGCCGGATGGGAGAGTTCCTCCGTTGACGCCGGAGGCGCAGAAGCGCGCCGACGCCCGCACCGCGGCTCTCCAACGTCCCGCTCATGGCCCGGAGGATCGAACCGTCTGGGAGCGGTGCATCCTGGGGCTCAACACCGGGCCGCCCATGAATCCGAGTGTCTATAACAACAACGTTCATCTTTTCCAGATTCCGGGAACCGTGGTGATTCTGACGGAGATGGCGCACGACGCTCGCGTCGTCCTTATGGACGGGCGTCCGCATCTTCCCGGAGACATCCGACAATGGAGGGGTGACTCTCGTGGCCATTGGGAAGGCGACACCCTCGTGGTAGACACCACCAATTTCACCGGAAAAACGAGTTTCCGCGGATCCGGCGCGGAGATGCATCTGGTGGAACGCTTCACCCGCGTCGGCGCCAAGACACTCCTCTACGAATACACCATCGACGATCCGAAGTCGTTCGAGAAAACCTGGTCGGCGGCGATTCCCATGACCAGGACCGAGGAGCCGATGTTCGAGTACGCCTGCCACGAGGGGAATTACGGCATGTTCAATCTCCTCGAAGGCGCGCGCGTCCAGGAGAGGACGAAATCCAAGTGAGCGAGGTGACCTGGATGCGTACGAAGCTGACGTTCGTTCTGGCCGGCGTCGCCGGGCTTGTCGTTGTGACCGCGAGGCCCGTGCCCGCCCATCACGCGTTCTCGGCGGAGTTCGACGCGGACAGGCCCATCCATCTCGAGGGAACGGTCAAAAAGATGGAGTGGATCAATCCACACGCCTGGGTTCACATCGAGGTGGCGAAGCCGGACGGCACGACGGAAACGTGGATGATCGAGGGCGGCACACCGAACACGCTTCTCCGGAGAGGCATCACCAAGAAGTCCCTGCTGCCGGGAACGAAGATCGTCGTCGACGGCTACCAGGCGAAGGACGGCTCGCTCAAGGGAAACGGCCGCGATCTCACCCTCCCCGACGGGAGCAAGCTGTTCCTGGGTTCTTCAGGGACGGGCGCCCCGAATGATGGAAGGGACCCCACGGAGCAGAAGAAGCCGAAGAAGTAACGCACCCGCGACGCCCTACATGGCGAAGGAAGAGCTCCCCGGAGAAGCGCCGAGCAGGCGCCGCAGCAGGACGAGCTGGCCGATGTGGTAGGCGTTGTGATCGGCAATCAATAGCGCTTCGCGCAGCAGCGTGTGTTTGGCCTTGGCACCCTTGTGTTTCACGCGGGCGAAAAGGTCGCGCTTCCGGTCAGTAACGAGGGCTTGCATCGCGCGCAGATCGGCGTGAAATGCGGCGATGCTCTTCTGCCACGCCTCGTCGTTGGGCGGTCCATCGGTAGTGGGCCAGTAGCCGTCGGGCCAGGCTGGCGAGACGTGCTTCGGGTTGCGGCTGAACTCGAGGATGTCGCGCTGGCAGATGCGCAGATGCTCGAGCAGCTGCCACGCCGTGTGCGCCGCGCCTTTTGGGCGCACTCCGACGAGATGCGGCGGGATGCCCGCGACGGCATCATCGATTCCGATGTGCGCTTCGCTGCTCTCGAGTAGAGCGCGCACGTGCTTCTGCAGCGTCCGATCGGTTTTCTTAGCCATAGTTCGCTGCCTTCTTCACCTCATCCGCGAGAAGGACAATCCCCTTCTCGACGACCGCGTCGTCCTGGGAGTAGTTCAGCCGCAGGCACTCGTCCCGGTGGCGCCAGGTCCCTGCGAGGCCGGGGAAGAAGTAATGCCCGGGCACGATGAGAACGCCGCGGGCCTTCAGCCGTTGATAGAGCTCGGCGGACGTGATGGGCAGTTCGGGAAACCAGAGCCAGAAGAAGAACGTCCCCTCCGGCTTGTGGACCCGGTAGTCGACCCCCGAGAGGTGCTGCCTGACCCACGACAGAGCTTGCCGCGATTTCCGCTCGTAGAACGGGCGGATGACGTTCCGGCTCAGCTCCAGGATCTCACCCGTTCTCACGAGATCGAGCGCGAGATAGGCGCCGAAGCTCGAGGGAGCGAGGGAGACCACTGCATTGAGAGACGAGACCGCCTTGACGATCTCCTCGCTCGCGACGACGATTCCCGTGCGTACTCCCGGAAGACCGAGCTTCGAAAGGCTCATGGTGAGGATCACGTTCTCGTCCCAGAGGGGCTCGGCGTCGGTGAAGAGAACGTTGGGAAACGGCGTCCCATAGGCGTTATCGATGATGAGGGGGACCCCGTTCTCCGCCGCGAGGGTGCGGAGTCTCTCGAGCTCTTCCGCGGTGAGCACGTTCGAGGTCGGGTTCGTCGGCCGCGAGACGCAAATCGCGGCGACGTCGTCCGTGACCGCGACTCGGTCGAAGTCGACGTGGTATTTGAAGAGGTCGGGCTCCAGGAGCTCGATCTCCGGCCTCGACGCCGTGAAGATGCCGGGCTCGATACCGGCGTCGGCGTAGCCGATATACTCCGGCGTGAGCGGGAAGAGAATCTTCCTCCGGCTTCCGTCGGGAGCGGTGCCCGCGAGGAGGTTGAAGAGGTAGAAGAAAGTAGTCTGGCTTCCGTTCGTGAGCGCGATGTTCGAGGGCTTGACTTCCCATCGGTATTGCCTGTGGAGAAGCTCGGAAAGCGCTTCCAGGAATCGTCGATGCCCTTGAGGGGAATCGTAGCTCCCGATGAGATCCTCGAAGTCGCCCCGCTCGAGCAAGAGGCGCATGTGCTCGCGGAACTTCGTTTCCATTTCCGGAACCGCGCGGGGTTGCCGCCCCCGAGCATGAGCATGTTCTCGCCCGTTTCGAGCGCCTGGCCGAGGTCGTCCATCAGCCGGAGGATGCCGGACTCTTGCGTGAACTTGTCGCCGAACTTCGAGAATCTCAAGGCCGCTTCCGGTCGGTTTGACCGCCATCGAAAGGAGGCATGACCACGGGACAGGGCGGCCCCGCGGGGGATCCGAGGGTCTGTAAATCGAGAAACGTCGTCGAGGCGTAGGTCACGAGAGCGACGATCCCGTCCTTCTCGCTCGCATCGACGGACGCGTGCTCGACGAACATCTGATGGGCCTCTCCGGGGGACAGCTTCCCGCCGGGAATCGTGTACTCATTCGTCCGATAGGTGACAAAGGGCGTTTCTTCGAACGGCCTCCCGCTATGGACCACTCTCTCGGCGCGGCAGTTTCCGACGACGACGAACACCAGGTCGTCGAGAATGCCGTTCGGATCCGAGCGGGCGCCTTCGAAATCGCTCCACGTGACCGTGACCTCCTTCGCTGGATCGATCGACTGCGGCGAAGCCGTCTTCCCCTCCTGTAGAAGCGTGATGCGCGGCGGTTCGGGGATTCGGGACGCGAGCATGGGGAGAACCCGCTCGTAGCCCGACCCGTCCGGAGTCTGGTAGTGGAGCGTGTACGCGCCCGTCGGGTACTTCCGGTCGAGCGCTTCCTCGGCGTCGAACCTTCCCCCGTGGAGCTCGAGGACCGACCCATGGTCCTCGAACGGCTGCGACTCACCGCCGGGAAACGAGAGCGATGCCTTCACGCGTCCGCCGTCGCGCACGAAGACCTCGGCGAAGAAGTGGTAGTTCAAGAGCCAGAGTTCCCCGCTCTCCGACTGCCGATGGTTCGTCGTTTTTCCCATGACGAGGAAGCTCACGTGGTCCTGGGGTCCGGAAACGACCGCCGCCGAAAGAAGAAAAGCCACCCACATCGTTCGATAGTATCAGCAGACACCCCTCAGCCCTGTACCCAATTCATGGGGGTTTCCCCACGACTACGGGAGCCCTACGCCGTGTTCGCAACAGGTTACGGGTGGCACGAAGCGTGTATCAACAATCCCTTTCTCGAGGACAGAGTGCCGCTGTGAGTCGAGCCGTCAGAACCTCTCAAACCCAAAGCTCCGCCGCGACGATGGCGAACGTCGGCTCGCTCGCGCGCATCGCCCTTCCCGAAGTCCTCAAGACCATCGCCCTTCACGAGCTCTCCGGATGCCTCGAAGTGACCTCGGGACAAAAGGTGCGCACCGTCTACTTCGACCGCGGCTTCATCGTTTTCACCGCGAGCAACTCGAAGAGCGACCGGCTCGGACAGTGTCTGCTCGACGCGGGAAGGATCACGGAGAAGGAGCTCGATCTGGCGGCGAGCTTGATGAAGGGAAAAAAGCGCATCGGCGAAGCAATCGTGGAAGCCGGCTACCTCTCCCAGGACGAGCTTGGGCGCGAGCTTGCGAACCAGGCGAGGAAGGTTTCTACCTCGCTCTTCGCCGTGGAAGAGGGCATGTACCGATTCGAGCAGAAGGACTGCCCGATTCCCCTGGAGCTCCGGCTGGGCCTTTCGCTATACCGCATCCAGCTCGAAGGCGTCCGCCTGATGAAGAACGGAAAGCTCATCGGCGGAGCCCTTCCGTCCGCCAAGAGCCAGGTTCGCCTCTCGAAGTGCCCGCCCTTCAGCTTCGAGGATGTGCGCTTCGTTCCCGTGGAGCTCCTGATCATGGAGGCCGCGCAGAAGGATCGTTCTCTGGAAGCGATCGTGGAGCGCGTTGGGAAAGGCCGCGGCACGGTGCTTCGCGCGGTGTACGGCCTTCTTTCCGCCGGAATCCTCGAACGCGCGCAGCAGGGACGTGAGGCGAAGCCTCTCAAAGTCCAGGAAGAGATCGGGACGTTTCTGCTCTCGAAGCTGGACAAGAGCACGGACGGCGTAAAAGCCGCGAACGTGCGCCAGGAAGTGCTCCTGGAGTTCGAGAACTCCGAGAGGGCCTCGGCGGAGGAGCTTCTCGCCGTCGACGGCGGGGCGGCGCCGGACGCGATCGAGAAGGCGTACGAGGAGCGGCGAGCCACCTGGGCCCAGAAGCAGAAGAACGTCGAGAACGAGAGCACACTGTTTCTCAAAGTGGAGGAGATCCAGAAGCGTCTGGCGAAGGCCAAAGCGAAGCTCCTGGAATTGAACGCCGCACCGGCTGCGGAGCCGGAGTCCGCGCCCGTTCCCCGGAAGAAGGCCTCGAGCGAGGAGCTCAAGCGGCTTTTTCGCGAGATCAAGCTGCGAAAGGTGGTCGAGGACGACGAAGGAACGATCTCCCTTCTCTACGAAGTGGTGGCCCTCGAGCCCGAGAGCGCGAAGTACGAGGCGATGCTGGCCCAGGCTCTCGCTTCGCATCCGGTGATGAAGAGCAAGGCCGAGCGGCACTTCCGGCGCGCGCTCTCCCTGGATCCGCAAAACGCGGAAGCCCACTATCTTCTCGGCCGCTACTACCAGTCCTTCGACATGAAGTCCCGCGCCCTCGCCGAGTTCAAGGCGGCTCTCGCCATCAACCCCAAGCTCTCCCAGGCGCGAAGCGCTCTGGTCGAGCTCAAGGGTTCCGACGGAGGAATCCAGGACAAGCTGAAGCGCCTTTTCGTTTGACCTGATACGATCCTCTGCCGATGACCCTCCGGCGAGTTGTCTTTTCTCTCCTCCTCGCCGGCGTACTCGTCGCGGCTGCTGCCTCTTTCTGGGCTCACCGTGTCCTCAACGGGAGTCTTCCCGCGGTGGACGGCGAGCTCGTGCTCGAGGGCCTCGCGGCCCCGGTCGTCGTGGAGCGGGACGCCGCCGGTGTTCCGGCACTTCGGGGAGAAAGCCGTGTCGACGTCGCTCGCGCTCTCGGATTCGTCCACGCGCAGGAGCGTTTCTTCCAGATGGACCTCCTGCGGCGCCGCGCGGCGGGAGAGCTCTCCGAGCTTCTCGGAGCATCCGCGGTTTCGATCGATCGCTACCACCGCGTCCACCGCATGCGCGAGCGCGCCCGGCGCGTCGTCGAGCAAACGAGCCCATTCGAGCGCGAGCTCGTTTCCGCGTACGTCGACGGGGTCAACGCCGGGCTCGCGGCGCTCGACAGTCCTCCCTTCGAGTACGTCCTGACGAGGTCCGACCCCGCCCCGTGGAGGGCGGAGGACTCGGTCCTCGTCGTGCTCTCGATGTTTTTCGAGCTCAACGACGATCGGGGCGCCTTAGAGTCGGCGCGCGGGCTCGTCCGCGATGTCCTGCCCCCCGCGCTCGCCGAATTTCTGACCCCCGCGGGAACCGAGTGGGACGCGCCTCTCTTCGGGGATCCTCTCCTCCCCGCTCCGATCCCGGAGCCCGGGGTCGTCGAGCTCGGGACGCCTAGCTCAGCCCAGCTCGAGCGCGACCTCGAGGCCGATACCGGCAGCAACAACTGGGCGGTCGCGGGCTCCAATACGAGAGACGGCGGCGCCCTTCTCGCGAACGACATGCACCTCGGCCACATCGTGCCGAACCTCTGGTATCGGGCGGTCATGAGCTTCGGTACGGAGCGCCTGGTAGGGGTCACGCTTCCGGGAACGCCGTCTCTCGTGGTGGGATCGAACGGTGACATCGCCTGGGGGTTCACCAACACCGGAGGCGACTTCGTGGACCTCGTCGAGATCGAAACCGATCCCGGCGATCCGAATCGTTATCGCACACCCTCGGGCTTCGTCCCCTTCGATCGACATCGGGAGAGGATCGCGGTGCGAGGTGAGGCCGAAGTCGAGCTCGAGGTGCGGGAAACGATATGGGGTCCCGTCATCGACGAGGACCATCGCGGGCGAGCACGCGCCCTCCGATGGATCGCGCACGAGCCCGCGGGAGTCAACTTCCGGCTCACTCTCCTCGAAGAGGCGTCGACGGTTTCGGACGCCCTCGCGATCGCCCCCACCGTCGGAATCCCGCCGCAGAACTTCGTCGTTGTGGACCGCGAGGGTTCGATCGGCTGGACGGTAGCCGGGAGGATCCCGAGACGCATCGGCTTCGACGGAAGCGTTCCCGGCTCCTGGGCAAGCGGAGACCGATCGTGGGACGGGTTTCTCGCCGCCGAAGAGTATCCGAGGCTTTCGAATCCACCCTCGGGCGTGATCTGGACCGCCAACGCCCGCGTGGTCGAAGGCGAGATGCTCCAGAAGATGGGCGACGGCGGATACGCGCTCGGAGCGAGAGCGAAGCAGATCCGAGACTCCCTCATCGCTCTCGAGGACGCTACCGAAAGGGACATGCTCGCGATCCAGCTCGACGACCGCGCGCTTTTTCTCGAGAGGTGGCGCGAGCTGTTCCTCGAGATCGCGCGGGAGAGCCACGGGCTCGACGACCTCGAGAAGATCCTAGACCAAGGCTGGACGGGACGGGCCTCGATCGACTCCTCCGGCTATCGCGCGGTACGCGACCTGAGGCGGGCGGTGTTCCAGGAAGTCATCGGTACCCTCACCGCGGCGGCGAGCCGCGCGGACCCGCGTTTTCGGCCGGGCCAGCTCCCCCAGTGGGAGGGACCGCTCTTCAAGCTCGTCTCCGAAAAACCCGCCCATCTCCTCCCGCCGCCGTACGAGAGCTGGGAGGAGTGGCTTCCGGCGATCGTGTCGAAGACCTCGGCGTCGTGGCCTCGACCTCTCGAACGCCGGACCTGGGGCGAAGCGAACACCTCGTCGATCGCTCATCCGTTGAGCCCCGCTCTCCCCTTGTTCCTCTCGCGACGGCTCGACGCGCCGCCGCGGCGACTTCCGGGGCACACCGACATGCCTCGCGTTCAGGGCCGATCCGAAGGCGCTTCCGAGCGCCTCGTGGTCTCTCCGGGGCGTGAAGCCGAGGGTCTTTTTCACATGCCTGGAGGACAAAGCGGGCATCCCCTCTCACCGTACTACCTCGCGGGTCACGAGGACTGGGAGGAGGGTCGGGCGACGCCGCTCCTTCCGGGACCGACAGCGTTCACGCTGAAGCTTACGCCCCCCTAGATCGTCGTTCGCCCCCCGGGCCGACTTAGCGAAGTCTCAGAGCAGGGTCACCGAGCAGATGGTAGATCTGGAGCAGCTCCGGGAAGGCGCCGGTTGCCGCGTACGCTTCCTGTGCCGCCATCACGGCGTCGCCCAACGGCGGGTGCTCCCAACTGGGCGCCCCAGATGCCGACGGCGATCATCGCGAAGACGTGATCGAGGCCGGAGATCGGATGAAGAAACCCGGTGAGAACCGGAAGCTTCTCCCGGCTGGATGTGAGCCGCGGCGAGGAAGAGCGCCGGCAAGCGCGGCAAGTTACGCCGTTCCCAGTTTTTTCCGGGCTTCGTCGTGCCTGCGGTCGAGCTCTCCGTTCCAGGGAGAGATGGTCAAGGTGACGTCGCCCTGGCATTGTGACTGACAGGCAAGCCGGATGAGCGGATGCGTGTCCTCGAGACCGTTCACGGCGTCGTAGCCGAAATAGCGAAGACGTTCGCGCTCGAAGCTCGTCATCGGAGTGAGGTTCTCGCGTCCCGCGAGAAGTCCGATCCAGCAGTAGCCACAGGAGCCGACGCGACATTCCACCGGAACCGGGCCGGCGGGACGGCGGTAATCGAGGTGGCGATAGTCAGCGCCGGTGTCGCCTCCCGCCATCGCGATGTCTTGCCCGTTGATCGCCCGAAAGACACCGTCCGTTCTCCTCTCCTCCCACCGAACGTCCCACTTTCGGTTCACCCCCTTGAGAAAGGTGAAAAGACCGTCGGCGCTCTTTCGTTCGCGCCGGGCGAGGACCTTCGCCGGGTCCTGGGGAAGCAGCGGTGACGCCGCCCTCGTGTCCTTCGAACGCTCGAAGCGCTCGAGGCCGACCTGACGCAACGTCATCAACCCCACGGCGGTGATTCCGAGCACGAGCGAAGGATCGACGCGCTCGGGAGAGGCGGCCTTCTGCGCGATCGAGCGAATGGTCGCCGCGAGCGAGTCCGTGGTCGCCTCGGCTTCCGCGACGACGGCGTTCTTGACCCGCGCCCAGAAGTGGGCGCCGTAGAGGAAGTTGACGGAGGAATCGATCTGCTCTTCGAGACGCCAGTTTCCCTCGAGGTCCATGAGCCGCGCGACTTGTTTCGGGTCCGGCGGGTCCGGCGGGTCCGGCGATCCCGCGAGAGCGTCGTGGAGCTCGAGCGGCCAGAACGCGAACCAGATGCGGGTCGCCTCGCGGTCGACCGGGTGAATCGCGGGGCCGATCTCGGCGAGAGCGCGGAGCCAGTCCTCCTGGGACCGCTCTTCGAGGAAGCTGAGAAGCCGAGTCTTTTCCATAACCGTCATGGCGCCCAACATCCTAGCACGGCCTGGCACGGCGAGTGGAGCACGTACTCCGCTTGTGCTAGCTTCCCTGCATGAACTTTACCCAGTACCTCAAGATCCTGGCCCACCCGGTGTTCACCGGCTTGAACTTCCACATGCCGATGGTGGTGGACCTTTCGCACCCTTTGATCATGCTCAAGGGCGAGAACGGATCGGGGAAATCGACGCTTCTTCACTCGCTTCACTTCGCTCTCCGCGGAGAGCAGGTCGAGGGCTTCGTCTATCGAACCGAGGTCCAGGCGATCGACCCCACGAAAGTTTTCCTGTTCGACGCCGAGCAGCATAACCCGAGACACCAGCTCCAGCTCTTCGAGGGCAACCCTGAAATGAAGGAGTTCCTTTCGACCGCGAGCCACGGCCAGGTGATGCTCTCGCTCTTCCGCGAGAGCTTTCCGAAGCTCCCCGACGGGACGGTGCTCCTCCTCGACGAGCCCGAAATGGCCTTGAGCCAGTCGAACCAGCGACGCATCTTGAAAATGCTCAAGGAGCTGGTCGAGCAGAAGAAGTTCCGCATCGTCACGGCCACTCACTCCGCGGCGCTTCTCGACGACCCGGAGACCTACGTCATCGACCTCGACCGCCACGTGAATCGAAACGTGATTCCCGAAGACATGGGAGTCGAAGGCCAAAGCACGCTGCATTGAAGGTAAACCCTTGACAGTTCAGGCCTTTTGCCGGTCCGTTCAGGTGCCATTTGGGCCCGGAGAGCGCCCGTTTTGGCCAATTCGTTGATATTTTCTGGCTTGGGTTGATTCCTCCGTCTATTCTCTCCCCCGGGAACCCGTTTTCGGGTTCGTCCATCCGGCAGCCCTTTTCCGGGCCAGCCATCATCGAACTGGAGAAGCGAATGCACCCACCCGTCAAGTACTTCGAAAAGGTTTTGACCGTTGCGGCCAATGGAGCCTGGCAAGTTTTCGAGCGCTTGAATCGGATTCGTCCGAATGCCTCGTTCACTCCGAGCTGGTCGGACAAGCCGCTCCTCAAGTCCTGGCAGAAGACCAAGCCGACTCTCGGCTGGCCGCGAACCACCGATTCGCTGTGCCCGAAGTGCATCCCCGAGGCGCGCACCAAGATTCTGAACGGCGAGGGGGACGTGAGCTCGCTCGTCAACGAGAAGGTGGGCGAGATCAAGGCGCAGGTCATCGAGCGCGACGGTCAGATCTGGATGGTGAAGGACTGCCCCATCCACGGGCGCTTCGAAGACGTGATGGCCATCGACGTCCAGTTCTTCAAGCACCTCGAGGACGTCTTCCCCGGACGAGACATCCGCGCGCATAACGACGAGAAGCTCCACCACCACGGAAGCAGCACCATCAAGCACGGCCGGGGTTCGGTTTTGACCGTCGACCTCACCAACCGCTGCAACATGATGTGCGACCCGTGCTTCATGGATGCGAACCAGGTCGGTTTCGTCCACGAGCTCGCCTGGGACGACATCAAGACGCTTCTCGACAACGCCATCACCATCAAGCCCAAACGGCAGATGTCGGTGCAGTTCTCCGGCGGTGAGCCGACGCTCTCGCCCTACTTCCTCGACGCCGTGCGCTACGCCCGCAAGGTCGGCTACATCAGCACCCAGGCGGCGACGAACGGAATCGAGTTCGCGAAGAGCACCGAGTTCGCCCGTGAAGCGGCGGCGGCGGGGCTTCGTTACGCGTACCTCCAGTTCGACGGCATCGGCAACGCCGCCAACTCCCATCGCCACGTCGGGAACCTCTTCGACGTGAAGATCCAGGCGATCGAGAACCTCTTCAACAACGGCGTCGATATCGTTCCGGTCACGACGCTCATCAACGGAGTGAACAACGAACAGGTGGGCTCGCTCATCCGGTTCGCCCTCGACAACCCCAAGAAGATCCCGTTCCTCTCGTTCCAGCCGGTCTCGTTCACCGGCCGCGACGAGGCGGTGACGCCGGAGCGAAGGTTCGCGCAGCGCTACACCCTGTCGCACCTGGCGCACGACGTGAAGAACCAGACGGGCCTCGGCGAGCCGACGCGCGACTGGTTCCCGATCTCCTTCCTGGGGACGTTCTCCGACTGGGCCGACCTGATTCACGGACCGGGCCGGGACTGGGGACAGTTCAACTGCGGCTGCCACCCGAACTGCGGTGTGGGCATGGCGGTCATGGTGGACAAGGAAACGAAGGAGTCGGTTCCGGTGACCGCGTTTCTGAACGGTGATCGCCTGGCGAACGACGTGAAGAAGATCAACGACGCCGCCCGTGGGCACTTCCTCTCGTCTCTCGGCATGGGCCTCGCGGTCATGAGGAACTACAACTCCTTCAAGGCGCCGACGCACTTCACTCTCAAAGCGATGCTCGAGAAGTTCGACAAAACCTACGGCGTCACTGGCCGGAGCTACGGGAAGGTGACCCCCGATCGGACGTTCGAGGACATCGAGAAGCGCCGCCAGGACCGGTGGAACTTCCTGTTCATCGCCGGGATGTGGTTCCAGGACCTCTTCAACTACGACTTCCGGCGCACGGAGCAGTGCATCATCCCCTACGCCACCCAGGATGGCGAGATCTCGTTCTGCGCGTACAACACCGGCGTCGGCTGGCGGAACATCATCGAGAAGATGCACCAGACCGCGACCCTCAACAAGTGGTACGAGGAACGCGGACGCCACCTCATCTACGCCGGGAACAAGGAAGTCGACCTCCCGACGGTCGACCACTCACTCCAGCTTCGGGCCGATGACGTGAACAAGGGCATCCAGACCGACCTCGACGCCAAGGGCATCGCGAAGACCGCGAGGGACGAGGTCCGGATGGCCCGCGACAAAAAGCACGTGGCGAGGACTCCCGAGGACGAGCAGATGGAGAAGCTCTACCGCGAGAAGGTCCTGAACCAGACGCCTTCCGCCGAGCCTCAGGCCGCGAAGCCCGCGGTCGTCCAGATCGAGGTTTAAGTTCAAGCTACCGAGCGAAAGCTCTCGAAAAGGCCCCGCTCCGGCGGGGCCTTTTTTGTTTCTAGCCCCTGTTGACGGGCAGTAAGATATGGTCCAATCTCCATCACAAAGACCCGTTCGATCGGATGCTCGTCTGTCAATCCCTCGAGCACGGCCTCTTCCTCGTCACGTCCGACCCGCTCGTTCATGCCTATCCCGTGAAAGCGCTCTGGTAGATTTTCGCCGGGAGCTCGCGCGCCATGAGGGTTACTTCGTCATGACAAGTAATGGGGAACCAGGGTGCACGTTCAAGTGGATGGCCGGGATCGGACACTTCCCGCTCCGGGAGGCGCCGGAACTTCTTGGGGCGCCTACCTCGCGAGGTGGGAGAGCGCACCAGGAACTTCCGGGTCCCACCACTAGTGATGACGACCCGCCCGCCGGTCTCCGGCTCGAATCGATACTGGATTCGATCCTTCCCGGGTGACGCGGAGGGTGAGTGACGAAGCGACTCGTGATTGTGACTTAATTGCCGATCGTTCTTCTATCCCGAAACACGAGGAACAGCACCGCGCTCAGGAGAAGGCCGGAAGTCACCGGCTCGGGAACCGAGGGGACGAACTCGAGCCCGTCGGTAAAACCGGCTCCGCCCGGCTTGGTGAAGCTCGAGAGGTCCGCACCGTTGAGGTCGATGTTGTGGATTACCTGACCAGCACCTACCCAAAGGGTGTCCGTCAACGGGTCGAACCCGAGCCCGCCGGTGGCGAACCCCGGTCGCAATTGGAGTCCGGCAAACGCACCGTTGACTGGAGAGAAGCTCATGATGAGTCCCGCCCCGAAGGACGCACATCCCTGCTGGCAGAACGACGCGTACAGGAGATCTCGGGTCGGATCGTAGGCGATCCCGAGCCCTCCGAGCGACGTCAGGAGGCCGCCCGGATCAATCGGAGAAAGAGCGATGGTCTGGTCCACCATTCCGCTGACGGGGTTGATCCTGACGAGAAACGGGGAAGCGTGATCGATACGCCAGAGGCGGTTCCGTGTCGAGTCCCACGCTAGGTCCTCGGTGGGATTTCCGAAGGCGGGTGCGAGGAACGTGTCGAGAACGGTGCCCCCATCCAAGGTCCTCCGGGTCGTGCCTCCGGTGGCGTTGCTGAAGTAGAGCGAGCTTCCGTCGAAAGCGATGCCGGTGACCGGAGTCACGACCGAGCCCAGGAGCGTGCCGTCGGTCCCGGTGTGATACACCGGGCCGCCGGTGTCGTTACCGAGCCACAGGGTACCGGCAAGGCCGACCCGACCTAACAGGAGGATGATGGCCGAAGCGAGGATTATTGACTGTTTAGTCATGGCGACTCCTTCAGAAATCACTCCCTGCAAAGAACGTGCTGCTTCCGGGCGCACCCCGAGAATCACCCTGTCTTCAAGGGGTTCGCGACCGAGGTCACGGCGCTGCGTGAAACTCAAAACGTAAGGCTTTTCGACGTTCACTCGGTCGAAACCCCGCCTTTTTCAGCGAGTAACAATGAGAAGGAATTCCGAATCAAGCCTTTGCGGATGGCGAAAAGGGATTTGCGATCTGTAAGCGAATTCGACGAACTTGCCCTCCCCAATGCGGACTTCTCTGCGGCGTTCCCCGGCTCTCCCGCTCAATCATCCGAAGAGGCGGGCACCCTCGAGGGTCCAGCACGAGCGATTCCCACAAAAAAGACTTTTGGTAGGTTTCGGCGTGGATCTTCTTCCTCGCACGGCGGTTCCTGAAACTCATTCCAACTCATGGTGAGAAGCGCACGCTCCGCCATAGCTCGGCTGCCTCGTACATCCGGCCGTCGGTGACGACGTAGCGAACGGTCCGGATGTTGGAGATGCGCTCCAGAGGGTCCGCATCGAGAATGACGAGGTCCGCGCGTTTGCCGGCCTCGACCGTGCCGAGGTCTTTCTCGAGTCGCATGGCGCGCGCGGGCACGATCGTGGCCGCCTGGATGGCTTCGAGGGGGGTGAGCCCGGCTTCGACGTAGAGCTCGATCTCCCGGTGGAGGCTGTGTCCGGGAATGCCCTCGTCGGTGCCGGCGACGATCGGGACTCCCCCGCGGTGTAGCTCACCCACGATCTGGAGCCCGCGCTCGAGCCGGGCCCGCGCGGCGGCAGGCTCGAGGTCGGGGTTGCCGGCGCTGTCGAACAGTCTCCGAAGAGGCGCCGGAATCTTGGGAAACCCCGGCTGAAAAGTGTCGATAGGAGTCGACGTCGATCGCCCGAGAAGCTCGCCCCAGGAGAGGGTCGGATCGAGGACCGTTCCCTGGTCCCGAAGGAACTCTATCGTGCGGCGAAGCTCCTCCGATCCTGGCTCGTCGCGGATGGCGAGGTGGGCGATGTGGTCCATCCCGGCCGCAACCGCCTGCCGGAGGGTCATGGCCGCGGGCACGTGCCCGGTCACCGTCATGCCCAGTCGATGCGCTTCCTGGGAGATCGCGGCAACCACCTCCGGCTCGAGAAGGCTGTAGAGCTTCACCTGTTGGAAGCCCGCGTCGTGGTAGCGGCCGACTACGGCCCTTCCTTCTTCGGGAGTCGTGGCGGCGACGGTGCCGAACGCGTTCGGCCCTCCCCCGTCGACGAGCCCGGCGAGGAGTAGTCGCGGGCCGAGGGCCTTTTCGCTCGCGAGCGCGTCGCGCAAAGCGAGGAGGAGCTCGCTCTCGTTCCCCATGTCGCGAACGGTCGTGACACCGGCCGCGAGGTACACCGGGCCCCACTCGATCTGGGTCACGTGGGTGTGCATGTCCCAGAGACCGGGGAGAATCGTCTTCCCGCGGACGTCGATCGAGGGAGCGCCAGAAGGAATCGAGATCTCGGCTCGAGGACCCACGGCCTCGATGCGCCCGCGTCGCACCAGGACGGTCGCGTCAGGGATGGCGCCCTTCGTGCCGTCCACGACCGTCGCGCCGACGAGCGCGAACGACCCGGAAGCCAGAGGCTCGAGGCCTCGCGAGATCCGGCCGAGATCGTCGACGGCTTCCTTCGCGGCTCGCGCCGCGAGCGTGGGGAGAGCTTCGGTAAGATCCTCCCGCACTCCTTCAAAACTGAGCCCTCCGGCGCGCGTCACCGCCGCGGCGAAGGCGCCTCCTTCCGTGAGCCAGAGTGTCTCGCGTCCCCAGACCACCCCCTCGACGGTGTAGCGGTCGAGAACGACTACTCGCTCGCCCACCCGCATTTCATCCCGGCCGCGATTCTCGATGCGGACTTCGTTCAAGGGCTCCCCAGGAAGAGTGGCGAGGACCTCGGGCCGGCCGTGCCCGTTCCAATAGCGAACGAGCATCATCTGAACGGAGAACGGGGCGTATCCGTCGATGGTAAAGACCCGTTCTGGAATCGATACGCGGTTCGTTTCGCCGCGAACTCGCACGGACGCGGAGCCCTTCTCGAGAGTGACCTCGCTGTCCACGTTTACGAAGCGATAGCTCTTGCCCTTCGCTTCGAATTGGCGAGGCGTTAGATCTCCCGCCATCCGGAGCGAAGCCGCGAGCTGGACCCGGCCGCCGCGGTCCGTGAAATCGAAGTCGGACGTCAGAAGAAGCTCGTCGCCGTCACGGGCGAGGGAGTACCGCTCGTAGCCGAGAGGATGCTTCAGGTAGTAAAGCCGGAGGGTCCCCTCCTCGACGAGCTCAGGAGCAAGGGCCGCCCAGAGGAGATACGACAGAGCGAAGTTCAATGAAGCATCATCGATTGGGTGTAACCACTCTCTGCCGCTGGGTCCCGAGCCCTTCGATCGTGGCCTCGACGACGTCGCCGGGCTTGAGGTAACGAGGAGGTTTTCTCCCCATGCCCACGCCAGCCGGCGTTCCCGTGCTTACCACGTCTCCCGGAAGAAGAGTCATGAAGTGGCTGGTGTACGCGATGAGGTGGGCCACGCCGAACACCATGTTGGCGGTCGAGCTGCTCTGCATCGCCTTCCCGTTCACCGAGAGCGCCATCTTCAAGGCCTGGACGTTCGGGATCTCGTCTTCGGTCACGAGATACGGGCCAAGGGGAGCGAAGCCGTCCGCGCTCTTGCCCTTCATCCATTGCCCGCCGCGTTCCAGCTGGAACGAGCGCTCGGAGAAGTCGTTCACCACCAGAAACCCCGCCACGTAGTCGAGCGCGCGCGACTCCGAGACCAGCTTCGCCCGTGCCCCCATGACGACGCCGAGCTCGATCTCCCAGTCCACTTTGCTCGCGCCCCGCGGGATCATCAGGTCGTCATAGGGGCCCGCCATGGCGGAGGTCGCCTTGGAAAAGAGGACCGGCTCCATTGGAAGCTCCATTTTGGCTTCCTTGGCGTGGTCCCGGTAGTTGAGCCCGATAGCGACGATCTTGCTCGGACGAGCGATGGGCGAACCGAGCCGCACCGACTCGGGATCGATCTTCGGCTGCGAGGAGGCGAAGACCGAAGCCCAGCGAGCGAAGCGCTTGAGGCCACGCGTCCCGAAGAACTTCTCGTCGTAGTCCTCCCCAAAGATGGAAACGTCGATCATGGAACCGTCACGGAGCAATAGCCCGGGACGCTCCTTGTCCTTTTCTCCAAAGCGAAACAGCTTCATCGAACTCTATCTCCGAACGTTGTACACCACTTGCGGCAGCAGGATGATAACCCCGATGAGCGCCGCTCCCATAGCGGCGAGGAGCACGCCGGCCGCCGCTACGTCCTTGGCTTTGCCGACGAGCGGGTGGTGGGTGCCGCCGCTCGCCACGTCGCCCAGGAGCTCGATGGCGGTATTCAGCGCCTCCGCGGTCCAGACGAGGGCGGCGGCGCCGATGAGCCAGCACCACTCGCCCGGCGAGAGACGGAGTGAGAGCGCGAGGAGAGCGACGGCGGCGGTCACCGCGAGATGAATCCGCGCGTTCGACTGCGTCGCGATCAGCGTAGTCACGCCTCGTGCGGCGTGGCGAAAACTCTTTAGCATCGATTCTGAGGGGACAGAGTTGGAAGCGGCATTCTACGATGGGGAGGGGTGGAAGGAAAGCGGACCGGCGCCCGGTAAGACGCCGGAGCGCCACTCCTGCTCGGCACCGACTTGGGAAACCCCTACATCATTCCCGGTTTCTCGGTCCACGAGGAGCTTTCGCTCCTCGTCGCTTCCGGGCTCAACCCCTTCGAGGCGCTTTCGGCGGCGACCCGCAACGCGGCGGCGTTTCTGGGCCAGAGCTCGGAGTTCGGAACGATCGCCGAGGGCCGTCGCGCCGACCTCCTTCTCGTCGAAGGAAATCCTCTCGAGGACGTCACGAACGCGAGCCGGCGTTCCGGAGTCATGCTGCGAGGCCGCTGGTTCTCCCGCGCCGACATCGACCAGATGCTCGAAGATCTGGCTCGCTCGTTCGGACGCTGAGTTTCCGGCTCAGCGCAACGCCGCGAGCTTGCGGAGCGCTTCGTAGAGCGAGGCTCGTTCCGCCCGCAAACGCTCGAGGGTAGAGGCCCGCCGCCACCTCGTGAGCCGCACGCGAACCGCGTGAAGCGTCTGGCGCGCGATCCGCTGGTAGTGAAGCGCCACCATCGCTCCCACGGCGCTCAGGGTGAAGGCGAGGGCGCCGGTGAGCGCGGGAGCCCCCCGAAACCGCGGGTAGAGCTGCGATAGCCTCGTATCTCCCCAGGCTACGAGGAGCGCGACCGCGAACCAGACGAGCGGAAAGGCGATGGCCCCGGCGACGATCATCAGGGACGCCACGTCCTTTCGCGCCGCCGCTCCCCATCGAGAGAGAAGCCAGACGAGCGCCGCCGCCGGAAGATTCACGACGCAGCCGATAAGAAGGATCGGCGGAAGCACGAAGTAGACGAGGAGCGCCTGCAGGAGCGCGCTCAGCGCCATCTGTGGCGAGAGGAGCGGTTTTCCGCCATAGAGCTCGTGGTCCTCGATTCCGAGCGCCCTCAGGTCGGCATCGTACGCCTGGACTCGACGAACGATCTCGCGCACTTCCTCGGGATGCGTTCGAGCCCGGTCGTTGTAGCCCACCCAGAGCCTGGAGAAAGCGAGCACCCGCTCCTTCATGTCGGGCCTCTCGAGGCTCGCCCCGCTCCGGTGGGCTCGCTCGGCGCGCAGAAGCTTCCGCGCGCGATGCATCGCGTGATGGAGGTCCCAGCTCTCGGTCGCGTGGACCACCTCGCGGAGCGCTCTCTCGAGCTCGTCCGTGAGAGCACGGTATCGAGACCGCCTTTCGTCGTCGCTCGCGCCTTCCGGCGGGGGGTCTTCGAGGCCGTCGCCGATCGCAAGCGGAGGGTGAAACGACACGAGAGCGCTCGACCCGAAGAGATGCTTTCGATCGTAGTGAAGGCCCACGGGAACGATGACCGGCGCGTCGACTGCGCTCGCAACGCGCTCCCGCGCGCGATAGTAAAGACGAGCGGCGCCGGTCCGGAGCTCCGTGGGGAAGGGCTCGTCGTGGCTCTGGCCTTCGGGGAACAGAAGCGCGAAGGCACCGGAGGCGACGGAGACCGCCATGGCGTCGATGCTCTTCTCGTTCGCCTCGCGTCTCGATTCGTCGGCGCCCGCGGAAAAGTCCCGACGGCGATAGACCGGAACCGCGCCGAAGGCGCGCATAAGAGAGCCGAGGATCGGCCAGCGGAAGAGCCCGTGGCGGGCCCCGACGACGATCCGTCCCGGAAACTGGCTCAAGATCAGAGCGCCGTCGACGAGCGCGTTCGGGTGCCAGGCGATGAAAATACCTCTACCGGCCTCCGGAAGGTTTCCGAGCCCCGTGACCTCCACTCGCCGAAAAAACGCGCGCAGGAGCGCGCCAAGGCATCCCGTGCCGAAGCGATAAATCCGTGCGCTTTTCTTCACGCTGGCGCGGAATCATGTCCGCTCTTCGCGTTTCGGGCAAGTGGTGGTATAAAGGGGGGCCTTTTTGGAAACCTCATCGAGAATGTCACCGACAAGCAACGCGCGAGAGCGCGCTGCCTCCGGCCATTCGCTTCTTTCGGCTCTCAATCCGGCGCAGCGGGAGGCGGTCGAGACTCTCGAAGGTCCGCTTCTGGTGCTGGCCGGGGCCGGCACCGGCAAGACCCGCGTTATCACCACTCGTATCGCGTACTTGATGGAGAGGGGCGTCGCGCCGTCCAATATCCTCGCGGTGACATTCACCAACAAGGCCGCGGGCGAAATGAAAGAGCGCGTCAAGGCGCTCGCGGGGGAGCGCACCAAAGCGCTGACCATCGGCACCTTCCATGCTTTCTCTGTCCGCCTTCTGCGAGCGCACGGAGAGGCACTGGGGCTCTCGCGATCGTTCACCATCTGCGACAGCTCGGACCAGCTGAGTGCCGTGAAGTCGGTGATGCGCGAGCTCAGGGTCCACGAGACCACGATGCATCCCTCCGCGGTCCTGGCGCGCATATCGCTCGCCAAGAATCGGATGGAGACTCCCGCCTTGCTCCGGGAGACGGCGACGAGCACCCGCGACGAGCTCGTGGCCTCGGTGTGGGAGCGCTACCGGGAACACCTGACGCGATCCAGAACCCTCGATTTCGACGACCTACTTCTCGAAACCGTTCGTCTCCTGAGAGAGCACGCCAAGGTCCGCGACTTCTGCCGGAAGGCGTACCGCTACATCCTCGTCGACGAGTACCAGGACACGAACCACCCGCAGTACGAGATCGTGCGTGAGCTCGCGGCGGAGCACAGAAACGTCTGCGTGGTCGGAGACGACGATCAGTCGATCTACGGATTTCGCGGCGCTGACATCCAGAAGATCCTCGGCTTCCATCACGATTTCAAAGGCGCCAAGGTCGTCCGCCTCGAGACGAACTATCGCTCCACCCGCCCGATTCTCGAGGCGGCGAACGCCGTCATCCGGCACAACTCCGCCCGCCACGAGAAATCACTCGTCTCGGCCGTGGGCGAAGGAGCGCCGGTGCGGCTCACGCGTCTAGCGGACGAGACGATCGAGGCCCAGTTCGTCGTCGAGGAGATTCTGAAGCTCGTGCGCCGCGGCGAGGGACGGCTTTCGGACGTCGCCGTTCTCTTCCGCACGCAGGTCCAGCCCCGGCCGTTCGAAGCCGAGCTCCGCGCGAAAGGGATTCCGTACGTCCTCGTGGGCGGCATGTCGTTTTTCGACCGCAAGGAGGTCCGCGACGTGGTGGCTTTTCTCAGGGTCGCATCGAACCCCGACGACGAGGCGGCGTTTCTCCGCGTGATCAATACCCCTCCCCGAGGCATCGGGAAGACGACCCTCGATCGGGTTCTCGCGTTCGCGACCTCGGAGGGCATCTCCGCGCCGCGTGCGTTCGCGCGGGCCGAGGAGATCGAGGGCGTGAGCGAGGACGCGATCGAAGCCTACGAGGATTTCCGCGGTCGCCTGGCTCGGGTGGCGATCGAGAACGCGACCCACGATCTCGTCGCCAGGCTCGGTGGTCTCCTCGAAGCCGTGGACTACAAAAGCGAGGTCCGCCGCCTCTATGCCGACCCCATGACCCGGGAAGCACGATGGGCGGCAGTCGAGGAGATGCTGAACTTCGCCGAGAACTACACGCGCCGTTCGCCGAGGCCGACTCTCGCGGGGTTTCTCGAAGAGCTCGCGCTCACGAGCGGCGATGAGCCGTCCGAGCGGGATTCACCGGGCGAAGCGGTCACTCTCATGACCCTCCACGCTGCCAAAGGACTCGAGTTCCCCCACGTGTTTCTCGTGGGGATGGAGGAAGGCCTTCTCCCGCACGCTCGGGCGGTCGCGGATGGGGGCTGCGAGGAGGAGCGGCGCCTCGCCTACGTCGGTATCACGCGAGCGATGCGGGCGCTCACACTCAGCTTCGTCTCCGAGCGCGCGAAGTATGGAAAAAGAGTCGCGGCCATGCCGTCGCGCTTCGTCTTCGAGATGCGGGGAAAAACACCGCCCGACGACTGGGTTCCGGTCGAGGCCACGCTCGACGCCGGAAGGGACGACGAGCCTACGAAGCCAAATACGGGATCGTCTGCGGTCCCCGCGGGAGGACGCAAAGCCGCGCGCCGGGGCCGGCGCTCTCGAGCGAGCGGCGCGTCTCCGCGGAAACGTCCTCGATAGGCTCGAAGTGCGCCGCTCGCAGCTCTTCGGGCGAGAGGAAGCTCGTCTTCACCAGGACCCGCGCTCGTTTCTGGATTTGTGACTGGACCTGGACCTGCCACTGATCGGGCTCGGCGAAGCCCGGCTCGTGCACCATCGCGAGAAGCTCGTCGGCGGAGCCTCTCCTCTTGAGAAGATCGGCGTAAGCCCCGTGATTCGGAAGACCGTCGCGGCACTCGGCGGCGCACACGATGACTCCGCCCTCCTTGACGATCTGGGCTGCCGCCGACATTCCCTTCACCGACTGGTACAGGTTCTGATCGAGGGGAAATCCGGAGTTCGTGGTCACGACGACGTCGAACGGAGCGTCGACTCCCCGCATCGCCTCTCGTTTCGATTGAGCGCAGGCCCGGCCGTGCTCGGAGAAGAGCTCACCCGCGAAGGCCGCGGTGATCTGTTTCTCGCCGTTCAGCGTCACGTCGAACGCGAAGTGAACGCCCGTCATGCGCGCGATCTCTCGCACATCGTCGTGGATGGGGTTTCCCTCGGTAACGCCCCAGATCGCTTTCGGGTGCCCGATGTGTCTCGCGTCGTGGAGGACCATGGTTGTCGCCAACCCCGCGAGCCCGGGGGCCACCATCTTGGGGCCGCCGCTGAAGCCGGCGAAGAAATGAGGCTCGACGAAGCCGGTAGTGATCCGAAAATCCGCCTCGAGCCATTCCCGGTTGAGCCAGACCGGAACACCGTTCGACGTCTCCCCCGCGAAGGAGAGCGACGCTCGATCCCGGGCGTCGTGGTTGACGACAAGGTAGCGGGCCACGGTCTCGGAGCCGAGCATGAGTTCGAGCTCTTCCTTGGTGTTGGCGCGGTGGGTGCCGGTGGCGACGAGGATCACGACGTCCTCGGCTCGGACGCGGGGCATCGCTTCGAAGAGAGCCCGGAGCATGAGCTCTCGCGGCTGAGCGCGAGTCCCATCGCAGACGGAGATGGCGACCCGACTTCTCTCCTTCACGCGATCCGCGAGCTTCGGGGAGCCGGTCGGCTCGTCGAGGGCACTACGAAGGGCCGCCATCGGATCGGCCACGCCCTTGGGGTAGGCGGGCTCGATGACCGTCGTGCGCTCGTCGGGGAGCTCCACCTCGAGCCCCTCGGTTCCGTAATCGAGACGGACTTTCATGACCTGATTTCGATATCCTAGCGCGCTAGAGCTCCACGACGGTGCCCAGTCCCTTTTTCTTCGCCTCTTCGAGGATGCGCGCGCCGACGGAGACGTCCTGGACGGCGTTGCCGACCGACTTGAAGAGCGTCACCTGGTCGTCGCTCGAGCGGCCGGGCTTCATGCCGGCGACGATCTCGCCGATTTCGGCATGAACGCTCGCCTCGGTGATGAGCCCTCGCTTCTTGGCGATGATGAGGTCCCCGGCCTCGGCCCAAACCGCCTCCCGCGAATCCACGACCAGAAGCGCCCGAGCGACCGTTTCCGCGGGAAGCTCCTGCATCTGGGGAGTGAAGGAGCCAATGGCGTTGATGTGCGTTCCCGGCTTCACGTCGGAGTCGAGAAAGACGGGAGTGGTCGACGTGGTGGCGGTGCAGACCACGTCGGCTTGAGAGATCGCTTCCTTTGCCGTCGACGCGACGTCGATCCGCCGCGGAATCGGCGGACCCGCTTCCACCATCTCACCGCGGAACTTCTCCGCCGCTCCCCGGCGGGTGTCGAAGACCAGCACCCGCTCGATGGATCGCACGGTGCAAACCGCCTGGAGCTGGGTTCGTCCCTGGACCCCGGTTCCGAGGACCGCCACCGATCGCGCGTTGCCGCGCGCCAGGAGATCCGTGGCCGCTCCCGACGCGGCGCCGGTGCGCAGAGCGGTCAAGTAGGTCCCGTCGATGATCGCGGTGGGGAGGCCCGTCTCCGGATCCACCAGGATCACCATGGCGTTGATGATGGGAAGCCCTTGCTCGATATTGCCGGAGAACACCGAGACCATCTTCATTCCGAGCTCGTCCGTCTCCTCGAGATAGGCGGGCATGAACAGAGTGACCCCGTCATGAAGAGGTATGCCGAGCTGCGTTCGAATGGGAACGCGGGCGCGGCCCCTCGAAAGCTGCGCGAAGGCCAGTTTGACGGTCTCGATCGCCTGAGCCATGCTGATCGCGCTTCTGACTTCCTCTCTCGAGATGATCTGGAGCTTCATGGACGGAAATCCTACGGCGCTCCCGCGCTCCAAGCAAGCTCTTCGAGTTTTGTGATAGAAAAAGAAGATTCGAGGTCATGCTGACGAGACTGTCCGGCGTCTACACGGTTCTGCCCACCCCCTTCGACGAAAACGGCGCCGTAGATCGGGAGAGTCTCAAAAGGGTCATCGAGCTCTTCCTTGGAGACGGCGTCTCCGGCTTCACCGCCCTCGGGGTCACGAGCGAGCGGCGCGGCTCACGGACACCGAGCGGGAGAGCGTGCTCGAGACCACGATGGCGAGCGTCAACGGACGCGTCCCGGTCATCGTGGGAGCCACGGGCTCGGGGCTCGATACGTGCCTCGGCTACTGCGCCGCCGCCAAAGAGGCCGGCGCCGCGGGTGTCATGGTGAGTCCGCCCCGGATGCCCAAGCTCAACTCGGCTTACGTCCACCGCCACTTCGCCGCGATCGCCGAGAAGTTCGACTTCGCCATCGTGATCCAGGACTACCCACCGATCTCCGGCTATCACATGGAGGCCTCGCTCCTCGTCGATATCTGCCGTAGGGTCCCCTCGGCCCGGACCATCAAGCTCGAGGACGCGCCGACTCCGTTCAAGACCGCGCGCATCCGCGAGCTCGAGGATGGGATCGGAATCGACATCTTCGGGGGCCTTGGGGGCGGATACCTTCTGGAAGAGCTCATCGCGGGCGCCACCGGCGCCATGACCGGGTTCGCCTACCCCAAGCTTTTGGTCGAGATCGTTTCCAAGTGGACTTCGGGCCAGAAGGACGAGGCCGCCGACTTCTTTTATCGTCACGTTCCGCTGATGCGATTCGAGTTTCAGGAAGGCATCGGCATGGCCATCCGCAAAGAGATGCTCCGGCGGCGGGGCGCTCTGAAGCACTCCGGGACAAGGCAGCCGGGCGCGACTCTGGACCGGTCAACGCTCGACACGCTCGATCGCATCTTGAAGTGGTTCGATCTCGACTGATTAGGAGATAAGCATCCATGGGTGCCTTCGACAGCGTAATTGCCGCATCGCTTCCCCTCGTTCCCAAACCCTTGGTCAGGGTCTTCTCCAAGCCCTACGTGGCGGGAGAGACGCTTTCGGACCAGCTCCGCGTCATTCAGGAGCTCAACGCCCAGGGCTTCATGGTGGCGAGCGGGATCCTGGGCGAGTTCGTTACTCGCAGGGAGGAATCGGAGCAAGCGATCCGCGACTACCAGCAGTGCCTCGACGAGATCGCGGCCCGGAAGCTCGACAGCAACATCCACACCAAGCCCACCCACCTCGGCCTCAAGCTCGACAAGGAGTTCTGCTACCAGAACATGCGGAGGATCCTGGAGCACGCCAAACGCTCCGGGAACTTCATGCGCATGGATATGGAGGACTCTCCCTGCATCGACGACACGCTCGAGCTCTACTTCCGGCTCCGAGGGGACTTCGACAACGTGGGCGTCGTCATCCAGGCGCGCATGCGGAGGAGCCTCGCAGACGTGAGAAAGCTCGCGGCCGCGAAGGCCAACGTCCGCCTCTGCAAAGGCGTCTATCTCGAGCCTCGAGACGTCGCCTACACCGATTTCCGGATCATCCAGGAGAACTACGTCATGCTCCTGGAGGAGCTCCTGAGCGCGGGGTGCTACGTCGGGATCGCGACCCACGACGAGCTCCTGATCTGGCAGGCTTGCCGCCTCATCGATCGACTCGGGTTGAAGCCTCATCAGTACGAGTTCCAGATGCTGCACGGAGTCGAGCCGATGCTGCGCCGTACCGTGCGCTCGCAGGGGCATCGTCTGCGGGTCGCGGTGCCCTTCGGACCGAACTGGTATCCCTACTCCATAAGGCGGCTGCGGAAGAACCCCGCAATCGCGGGGTACGTTCTCAAAGCGGTTTTCAAGAGTTGAGCGATGTGAACGGCCGCCGCAGGTTCTTGCGCTACCTCGCCGGGAGCCCGCTTCTCGCCCTTCCCCAAAGCGGGCCGATCTCGGATCCCGCCGAGGCTCTCAACGTCTTCGACTTCCACGAGGTCGCGAAGGCCGTGCTGCCAAAGGCGCACTACGGATACATGGCGACGGGAGTCGATGACGATCGCACGCTTCACGCAAACAGCGAGGCATTCCAACGATATCAGCTCCGCGTGCGGCGGCTCATTGACGTGAAGACGGTCGATACATCGACGGAGCTCATGGGAGCTCGATGGGAGACGCCGATCTTCCTGTGCCCCGTGGGAAGCCAGAGGGCGTTTCACGCCGATGGAGAGATCGCGGTGGCGAAAGCCGCCCGCGCAAAGGGGCACCTTCAGATCCTCTCGACCACTACGACGTCTTCGGTCGAGGAGGTTGCGGAAGCCCGGGGCGCCCCTATCTGGTATCAGCTTTACCCCACGGAGGACTGGACGATCACCCGATCGCTCCTGAAGCGCGCCGAGGCGTCGGGCTGTCCCGTCGTCGCGCTCACCGTCGACCTCTACGGCGGGAGCAACCGCGAGACCATCGCGCGTTTTCGGAAGCTCGACGACCGCGATTGCGACGTCTGCCATGAGCCCAACGGCGGGTACGCGGGGTATATCCGGAACAAACCGATGTTCCAGGGCCTCGACATTTCCGGAGCGCGGAGCAACTCCCCCGCGGATCTCACCTGGGATTTCGTGCATCGTCTGAAAGACGCGACGTCGATGAAGCTCTTCGTGAAGGGCATCGTCACCGGCGAAGATGCGGTGCTCGCTCTCGAGCACGGGGTTGACGGCCTCATCGTTTCGAACCATGGAGGCCGCGCTGAGGAGAGCGGCCGGTCGACGATCGAGTGCCTTCCCGAGATCGCGAACGCGGTGTCCGGCAGGATCCCGGTCCTCATCGACGGCGGCTTCCGGCGGGGAACCGACGTCTTCAAGGCCCTCGCCCTCGGCGCCGACGCCGTGGGGGTCGGCCGTCCTTACCTCTGGGGCCTCGCGGCCTTCGGTCAGTCGGGCGTCGAAGCGGTGCTCACGATTTTAAGGCGAGAGCTCGAGATGGTGATGCGCCAGGCAGGAACGACGACGGTCGGGCAGATCGGGCGTGAGTACGTAGTCGATACCCGAGGATAGTAATACGCCGCGAGAACGCTGGTGTCGAGGTAGATCAAAACCGTTCTTCCGACCGGGCGAAGCGCCACGGTTGTAAAACGCTAGGGGAGAAAGGGGTTCAAGACCTCGAGCCCCGCTTTCTCGAAGTCGCCGGTATTCTTTGTCACCAGTGGCAAGCGATGCATGAGAGCGGTCGCCGCGATGAGGCTCTTTGATCGGCATGGCACGGCCAGAGGCTCGGAGGCGGGCAAGAAGCTCCGTCTTCGATGGCCGGGTCGTCCGCTGAGGACGTTCAGGTCAACGTGAACATTCACAAGGAGTCGGTGGATTCTGACTCGATAGGCACGAAAAAGCCCTTCGCGGGGCACGCGAGGAGCCAATCGACTACGCCCTCGTTCGGTCCTGCCTCTCGACGGACGAGCCGGTACTCTCCCCGACCCAGACGTTCCACTTCGAACTCCTGTCCCACCTCGATGCGGTCCTGTCGCCGGATCTGGGCGGGGAGGACGATCTGGCCCTTCGACGAAACTCTGGTCTTCATCTCAAGTAAGCTATCGTCATACATCGCTTCCATCAACCGGCGCACGGGCGACCGGTGTTTACCAGTCCGGCCGCTTTGCCCAGCTTGGCAAGGGCCCCGCTTCGACGTGGTATCCCGGGCCCATCCCCTCGTCGACAACCACGCGCATTGTGGGTGACAGAGTGGGAGGTCAGCTCGCGAGAGGTTGCGGCGCGAAAAATCGCGAGCGCTGACGACCCCAGTCCACGGGGATCTACCGCCGCTGCTAGAATACTCCGATGCGATTTCCGGGCGACTTCGCGGCGCAGGCGCCCGATTCAGGCATCAATGAAGGCGGCTTTCGCCCGAGCGGGAGTTACCTGGCCGCGATCACCTGGATCGAAAACCTTCCGCAGAACCAGAACGGGTCCGACAAGACTTGGGTCGAGGAGGCCTTCGAAGAGTCCAGGCTGCACTTCCAAAAAACGGTTCGCGTGAACTAGACGTTGGATCGATTCCTTCGGCTTGCCGCCTTGCCCCAGGAATCTAAGGCGCAGTTCGTAGTCATCAGAGTCTGGGGCACCCCAAACCTAGGACGCATCCTCGGCGTCGGCCAATCGAATGGGGACCTCGACGCCGTCCGCGAAGCGGGCGGCGAGCACCAACTCGCCGTTCATCGCTTCGATGAACTTCCGCAATGTGCCAACGTAGAGCTCCGTTCGGCGCTCCATCTTCGAGACCTCCGCCTGGCTGACCCCGAGCAGTTCCGCCATTACTTCCTGGGTCAGACCTCGAGCCTTTCGAAGCTGAGAGAGATGAAGGTCATCCGACAGCCGCCGTGCTTCGGCCTCGATACGAGCCCGAGTCTCTGGCTTGGTGCGGGCCTTGATATCAGACCACTTGTAACGCTTCATACCAAACCCTCCCGTTTCAGGTCTCGCAGGTACTCCCATGCCACACCTCTATTATGCCATGAAAGGATTAATGCCTTGTGAGTTATATTGCCGTGGAAGACCCGGCGGGTCGACCACTGCCTCAGAAACGTGCGTGGCGTCGGCTGGATCCGAGGGAAACTCGCTCCCTTATTTCGGGACAGGAGCGAACTTCCCCTTCGGAACCATCACCTAACCTATGACGGAACAGGAGAGAAACTTTACAACGCCCTACCAGCCGATGGCGTAGCCGTCACGCCGTGGATCGGCCCCTCCCATGAGCACCCTGGTTTTGGGGTTGATGGCAATCCCCTGCGCTCCTCCGAAGGTCGGTGAGAAGTCACCGAGGAGCTCGACCTCGTAGCCCATCGTTCTCAGGGCTTCCACGGTTTCCGGGGGCAGCCGGCTCTCGGCGATGAGGCTGAGGCCTTCCATGCCGCGCATGCGGGGCGCATCGATGGCATCCTGGATCTCCATCCCGTGGTCGAGGACGTTCATGATGATTTGGGGGACGGTCTCCACGATGCCGATGCCGCCTGGACTCCCGATGGTCAGCACCGGCTCCCCGCCTTCGAGCACGATGGTGGGCATGATCGGATAGGAGACCCGCTTTGCCGGCGCGACGTCGTTCGGAAGGCCGGGAGGGTCGAAGTCGAACCAGTACATGCCGTCCATCATCCAGAGACCCGTGTCTCCCACCATGACGTTCGACCCGAACATGTGGCCGAGCGACTGGGTGATGGCGATGACGTTTCCTCCCTTATCGGCGACGGCGAGGTGGGTGGTGTGCTGCCCCTTGTCCGAGATCCTATCGGGCTTCGGCGGCTCGAACGCGACCGCGCGCTCCGGGTTCACCTCTCTGCGCTTGTCGGCGATGTAGCCGTCCGAGAGCAGGCGAGCCACGGGAACGGGAACGAACCTGGGGTCCGACGAGTACCGCATGCGATCGTATTTCGCCAGGCGCACGGCTTCGGCGTAGAGGTGCAGGAACTCCGGCGAGTTCTGTCCGAGAGCCTTCACGTCATAGCCCTCCATCAGGGCGAGCTTCATGAGGCCCGCGAACGAGCTCGCCGGAGGCGGAGCGGTCGCGATACGATATCGGCCGCGGTAAGTAAGAAAGACCGGCTCCAGCCATTCCGTCGCGTACGCCGACAGGTCCTCGAGCGTGATGAGCCCCCCGTGTCGCTCCATTTCCTCGACGATCGCCCTCGCGATCTCGCCCTTGTAAAAGACGTCCGGACCGCCTTCGACGATCTTCCGGTATGTTGCGGCAAGGTTCTTTTGCACCAGGAGCTCCGAAGCGCGGTACGGCTCCTTGTCCCCTTTGAGGAAGATGCTGGCCGCGCTCGGCGTGAATCCGGACACGGGCTCGGGAATCCCGGTGAAGCCCTTGGCGAGCTCGAGGTCCTTGTTGTGATCCCGGAGCACCGTCGCCAGAAACGGCGTCACGGGAAAGCCGCTCTCCGCGTATTCGATCGCGGATTGAAAGACGTCCTTTGATGGAAGCTTTCCGTAGGTTCGGTGGATCTCGAACCATCCGGCGAGGTTTCCGGGCACGGGGATCGACTTGATGCCGCGGCGCGCTCGCTCCCAGTCGGGAGCGCCCGGGCGGTAGTCGGCGGGGTTCGTTGCCTTGGGGGCCGTGCCGCCGAACTCCAGAACGCGTATTTCTTTGGTCTCGGCGACGTAGAGAATCGCCGTTCCGAGACCGGCCATTCCCGACATCATGGGCTCGACCACGTTCAAGGTTGAGGCGACGGCAATCGCGGCGTCGAAGGCATTGCCGCCCTTTTTAAGAATGTCGACTCCGGCTTGGCTGGCGAGAGGGTGCGCCGATACCACCATTCCGTTTCGTCCCATCACCGTCGGGCGGGTCCTGTTGAGACCGGGCCAGGGCGGTTCCGGCTGCTGCACGGCATGGGAGGTCGCAGCGGCCAAGAGGACGACCGTGAACGGCCAGGACGCGCGTTTTCGTCGCATGAGCTTGCTCCTTGAGAATGTGACGGTATTCGCCTATGCTCCCCCCGCACGTCAGTGCAAGGAGGTGTCGAGATGTTAGGTGAAATTCTGTACGAAGAAAAGGGGAAGACCATCGGGGTTCGGGTGCTGTCCTCCGAGGGAGGGGAGGCTACCGTCGAGGTGACTCTCCAGGCCCAGGGACGCATCATGGGAATGGAGGAGACCAGTCTCTGGACCTATTGGTCCAAGACCCGGTCTGACGGAACGATCCACGGCGAGGGCAAGGGAATCATGACCACGAAGGACGGAGACGTCGTCAACCTCATCGGCAACGGCGGCGCGAAGTCCCGTGGCTCCGATGGATCCGTCCACTACCGTGGGGCCATCTACTTTCACACGACATCACAGAAGCTATCGAAGTTGAACGGCGCCACGGGAGTCCACGAGTACGACGTCGACGCAGAGGGGAATACCGTCGCCAGAGTCTGGGAGTGGAAGTAAGTCGGCGAGCTTCAGTTCCCGGGGGTCTTGCAGGGCGTGGACCATTTCTCGCAGGGCTCCACGACCTCGGTCCGGATGTACACGAGCGTGCTGGCGTTCGTGCCCTCGGGTCCTGACGCGGAAATCCCGACGGTGAGAGTTCGGCCATCGTCGCTGAGGGCGATGGCCTCTTTCACCCTCGCGGGGGCTCCGGACGGAGGCACCAGGTTTCCTTCGCTCGTGAGCGTCCGCGCCTCCCATTTCGATGCCATGGTGATGGTGCTGGTCTGCGCCACGGGGGTCGAGCTCGTTCCGCCCGGCTTGTAGATTCGGGCATGGCTCTCATTGATCTCGCTCTCGATGACCAGGGTCCCGTTCGCGGCCTGAGTGATGTGGATCCTCTCCGGCGCCCCCGCCCCGATAAGGCCCGGCCAACCGGGTTCGGCAGAGACGCGACTTCGCTCGACGTCGAGTTTCCAGGTTCCGGATACGTCCGGCCCTGCGGGCTGCGCGAGAACGAGAAAGACTCCGAAGAGCACCATGGTTACCGCGCTCCCAGGTCGAGCGCGACGATCTTTTCGCGATCGCGCGCGTAGAGAATGGTTCCAACGAGAGTCGGCGCCGTCCACGAGGTCGTTTCGAATACCTTGGCTTCGGAGTGGATGGTGATTTCTTCGGGAGTGAGCGTCGCGAGCGCGAGGTCGCCGTCCTCGTCCAGGATGATGGTCTTTCCTCCCGCCTGCAGGAGGCTCGCCCGCCCGAAGCCGCGATGCTGCCAGAGAATCTCGCCGGTCTTCACGTCGAGCGCGGTGAGAAACGCGGGGCCGAAGTCACCGGCCGTTCCGTAGAGGGTGTCGCCGATTCGGAGCGATGTCAGGAACATGAACCGCGCCCGGGTGTTGAACCAGAGCTCTTCCGGAAACGTAGAGTCTCCGTCCTGCCGGAGCCGGATCGCGCGGCTTCCCGCCTTGTAGGCCGAGGAAAGGAACAAGATGTCGTCCCCGCCCCAAAGAGGCATGCCGCAATTGAGATCGTTTCCGGGGTCGTGGGGATGCGACCAGAGCACTCTGCCCGTGAGGGGATCCATTCCCTGGACCGTGCCTCCTCCGATGACCACGAGCTGCGTCTTGCCCGCAAGCTCGATGAGGATGGGCGCCGCCTCCGAAGTCAGGAAGTCGCCGCTCTTCCAGGCGACGGCGCCGTCGCTCTGCCGGAAGGCCATGACCGACTGGCCGGGTCCGCCGACGCTGCAGATGATGGTGTCCTCATAAGCGAGCGGACTGCAGCCGTAGCCGGCTTTCACGACCGGTCGAATGAGGAGCGTGGGAGCATTGAACTCCTTCACCAGATCATGAGACCAGAGCACCTTCCCCGTTCGCTTGTCGAAGGCGTAAAGCTGTTTGTTGGTGCCGAAGGTGAACAGCCGATCGCCGACCACGAGCGGGGTCGAGTGCGGACCCGCGCCGAAATTGAAGTCCTCGAGCTTCGCGGGATACCGGTGCTCCCAGAGCGTCTCACCGGTTTTGGCGTCGAGCGCGACGACGAGCTCTTCGGCCTCCCACGGACCTTGCTTCGCCCGACCGTTTCCCACCCGATACATGGTGAAGAGGCGACCCTCATCGACCAAAATTGCCGAATGACCCGTGCCCAGGGGACGGCTCCAGAGAACGGGCGGCCCTGCGCCCGGCCACTTCTCCGCGAGCCCGGTAGCCTCCACGATGAAGTTGCGATTTGGCCCGCCCCACTGGCGCCACGCTCCGGAAGGAGGATCGTCGGCCAAGAGACCCGCGGGCAAAAAAATCACGGCAGCGATCGGTATCGACCCAAGGGTCCGCCACCCGTCAAACATCATGACCACCTCGCAGCCTATTACAGCACGGAGACGCTGTAGCCGCGAATCGGGGCGGTGTCCTTGATAGCTGCAGTATGATGCCTACTCGCCTGAACTCAACGAAGACGATAACGGTCATTTGAACGCCGCCGCTGACGAAGAGGGCCACGTCCACTCCAACCGCTGGTTAGGCGGATACAGGGCTTATTTCCGGGTCCTAGCGAGGCGACCGCCGACCCGCTCGCGCGCCACGTGAAGTACCGCTTGGACATCCTCGTACCGTGTTGTAGGCAAATTGTTGTAGTCGCGAAGCCGGTGCTCGAATACCTGGTCTGGGGCAGCCTCCTCAATTGCGAAGCGTACCTCTTGAATCGCAACGCGGCGATGGTCGTAACCACCGAGAATCTCGATCGACGCCCGCTGAAGAGCGCAGAAGAGGCTCCACGTCGTATCCTCGGGAGTGCAAATGCGATCATCTTGACGGTCCCATTTCGCAGGATCGCTGAGAATTTCACCCGCGCGGTCGAGAATTCTGAGGTCTTGATCGCTAACAGGCTGGCTTCGCTGCTCGGCCTCGGGCGACGTCGGAGTGTAAGAAGAATCCGGAACATATGGTACGGGCTGTGGTACTCGGGCACTGCCACACCCGGCCGCAACGAGGCCTACCGCGAACGCCAAGATGGAGCGGGTGACTCCGGTCATGGTCTTCGGCCTCTCGATTCCGCCCAACGCCCGGGATGAGCGGAGTGGCCAGCCCTCAGAAGCAGCACGCCTTGGACCCGAAAGCCCAAGCCCTCTCACAAAAGCTCGGTCGTGAAATGAAGAGGAAGGCCATTTCCTGCTCCGTCCCGACGTTAGACGACACTCGCGCATCGCTAGGTCTGACATGGATTACCAGGGTCTGCACACCCTCTCGTAGCACGCTCTACGCTGGGACCTCGCCTCCCCGAGAGCCGTAGAAGACCCGCCACACCGCCAGATCATCGCTGCAGTCCTCGAAACGGTGCTCGGTCCCCGCAGCCACGAACAGAAGATCGCCTGACTGGAAGGGCTCCTTCTCGCCATCGTAAAACAGGATACCCCGGCCGCTGATGACGACATAGATCTCGTCCTGTGCATGCGGCGTTTGTTGGCTCGGCGGCGAGGGGAGGGAGAGCGCCACGTCTAGAGTGCCGCGTTGCAGAAGGCTGACCGCGTGCTCGGCGGCGGGACCAGGGATGCGCGCTTGAGCTTGTGCAAAACGGATTACGCGGCCGCGGTCGGACTTGCTCATGCTTTAATCCTCGTGTCGTCTAGCACTCGCGATGAGCGGCGTCGCCAGCCCGTTGGCAGCGGCACTCAGCCGACCGAAGCCATCGCCGTTTCATCCTGCTTCTATAGCTACACGAAGGGAAAGGCCACGTCCGCTCCATCGCGAAGTTAGGCTCCCTACCACAATAACTTGTCAAATCGGCTTCCACTTTTTGAACATTCGGTAGTGCTTCTGAATACGTTTCCTATATCTTGGATCCGCGAGAAGGACGTCCCGGAACAACTGGCGAAACGCTTCCGCCTCGGGAGATTGCGCGCCTGCAGGCTCAAGCGTTACGCCTTTCATGAGCGGCGCCATGGGGTCGTTACCACTCCACTTACGATAGAACCCGACGTTCTCCCAACCGTAGTTCAGCGTCGCGACTACAGCCTCACGCTCCCTGGACAACACTGAGATTACAACCCGGCGACAATCGCACGAAACGTCCGGACAAAACAGCTCAAGGAACGCGTATGTACCGGGTGACACGTCGCCGTCTCCCTCGACGGTAGCTGTGCGAGTCTCCAGCTCTGCTTCCTTCGGGTATCGAGTAAAGAAGGCGTCCATGCCTGCGATGCTCCTCGGCAAGAGAGCCTAAGACCGGCGTCGAGTGGCGGGGCCAGCCTTGAGTAAACCACGAAACTCAACGAAGGCGATGCCGGTCATTTTTGAACTCCGTCGTTGACGAAGAGGGCCACGTCCACTCCAACGCCTCGTTCGGCGGTACCCGTCATTCTCGCTCTTGCTACGTCCACACCGGTGGTACCGTTCCTGGGTTGTTCAGGTCGACCTCACCGCCCAACTGCGGGTCCCAAATGCGCAACTGATAATGCCGTGCAAAGGCTACGAGCTTGCCGTAGGCGTCTGCAACTTCACTCGCGGCATTCGGCATCTTGGCCGTGGCCAAGGTCACGCCCCACTCCAGATCGAGGAAGGTAGCCGCGGACTTTGGATCGTCTAGTGCCCACGCCTCATCCAGACCGCGGGTCGCGCAAAACGATCGGAAGCGTTCCGTAGCATGAGCATCCTCTTCCATAAACTCACTTAGTGATTCGCAGTCAAGCTCGTCGGGATCCCTGAAGCCCGAGTGCAGCTCACACATTCCGTCTAACGCGGGCACAGCCCGGAGCGTCCGTAGGATCGAGTCGGCTCGCTCTCTTACACGGACGCTGCCTGCGGCATCCATGAGCATCAGGTCATACGCCACCGACGCCTCCACGTTGGAGTGTCCGCCGAACACGCGGGATGAGCGGCGTGGCCAGCGTTCCGTGAACCACGAGCCTTTGTCCACTGTGCCTGTAAGACCGCGGATGAGCGGCGTGGCCAGTCGCTTGGCGACGGCACGGGTTGGAATGAACAGGAATGCTGTTTCATACCTGCGACTATGCCCCCCGGAGAGAAAGGCCACGTCCGCTCCATCCCAAGGTTAGACCGTCCGCGAATTGTCACGAGCTCCTCTCGAGAAGAGCGAGACTTCGAATAGCGCTGCTGATGGCCTCTTGTGCCTCTAACAAAGGACACTTCTGCTGGCTGTGCAGTTTGCCAACCGCTGTCCATAGCTGACATAGAAAGTACCAGTCAACCTGGACCTCAAATAGAGCGAACGGCCCGCCTGGGTAAAGTGAGAGACACAGAGACACAAGGGAAGTGTGCGGATACAGCTCCCTGGACCACGGTTGCTCCCGAATCCACGTCAACAGGGACACCATCGGCGCCACGAAAGCCAGGTTCTTCTTGAGTGAAATCTCCCTATAGAACTGCAGCACGTAATCCCAGTCATCTGCGGAATCACTGGTCTTTCCGTGCCTCATCTTGCCTCCGATGGTCGGCCCCGATCATGACGGTTACGACGCCCGAAAGCCGCGTTGCAGCTCTGCTTGTTCCTGGTAGTTTTCGATGTTCCACCGAAGGGTGTGCTCGCACCGGGTAGACCAAGGGGCCTTTCGGCCCCCGGTCCCCCTCAGAACCGTACGTGATAGTTTCCCATCATACGGCTCAAGCATTCCAGAAAGGTTACCCCTGTGGGGCACCCCAGCTGCGTACTCGGTCATGTGGCCAAGGCTCCACAGCCTTTGCGATACTCACCTGCAGCCTTCTGACTTCGCGTCGAGCTTGGGCCCATTCGACCTTCGCCCATTTCGTCGCGTCGTCTCTGGGTGCACCGG
>Ga0184637_10000171_pt1 | contig 46299 bp, 26 predicted proteins | sample PLM3_127_b2_FD_133143 | JGI IMG/M metagenome (GOLD analysis project Ga0184637, IMG submission 133143) | Groundwater sediment microbial communities from an aquifer in East River, Colorado, USA - PLM3_127_b2 | ecosystem: Environmental > Terrestrial > Soil > Riparian zone | place: USA: East River...
ACTACCGCCGCTTGTACGAGGAGATGACCCGCATCGACTCCCCGGACGACGAGCTCGATCTCGCCCTCGAGTGGGGCAAGGTCGCCCTCGACAAGGGATTCGTCTGTAATCCGCGGCTCGGCTGCGGCCTCATCGCGGGGCTCGGCCCTTCGGGCCGCTCGGAGAGACCGGGGTTCGGCTGGTTCTTCGGAGGCGACGCCTTCATCAACAGCTGGGCGATGACCGCCTACGGGGATTTCGAGACCGTGCGCGAGAGCTTGCGCTTTCTCTCGAAGCGTCAGCGCGCCGACGGCAAGATGATGCACGAGCTCTCCCAGGGAGCGGCCTACATCCCGTGGTTCGAGGAGTTTCCTTACGGCTACTACCACGCGGATACGACTCCGCTCTATATCCTCGCGGTCTCGGACTTCGTCCGCGAAAGCTCCGATCTCGATTTCGCCCGCGAGATCTGGCCCTCGATCCGGAAGGCTTACGAGTACTGCGCTTCGACGGACGAGGACGGAGACGGTCTCATGGACAACACCCGGGCGGGTCTGGGCGCGGTCGAGACCGGGACTCTTCGCTCCACGGACGTTCTAACCGACGTCTATCTAGGGGCGGCCTGGACCGCGGCGACGAAAGCGGCCTTCGAGATGGCAGGCGCTCTGGCCGAAAGCGACTTCGCCGCCGCGGCGCGCTCGGCTCACGAGAAGGCCCTCGCCTCTTTGAATCGCCGCTTTCTCGACGACGGAACCCCCGGAATCGCCTTCGCGTTGCTGAGGAGCGGAAAAGCCCAGCCGGAGGTGACGTCCTGGCCCGCGTTCGGCCTCTGGCGCGGAGTCTTCGAGTCGGGTCGGCCCTCGGTCGCGGCGGCGCTCGACGCTCTTTCGGGAAGCCGCCTTGGCGCCGACTGGGGCGCGCGCATGCTCTCGAACGAGAGCGCGCTTTACGATCACGAGAGCTACAACAACGGCGCCGTCTGGCCGTTTCTGAGCGGCTTCGCGGCTCTCGCTCTATACGAGAACGAACGCCCGCACGCGGCCTGGTTCTACCTCGAGGGGGCGAAGTCGCTCGCGTTTCTCGAAGGGCGCGGCTACGTTGCCGAGCTCTTCTCTGGAGATCGATTGAAGCCGGTCGATGCCGCCGTCCCTCACCAGCTCTTCTCGACGGCCGGGTTCATAGCACCGCTCCTTCGTGGGCTCGTCGGTGTCGAGCCGGGGAAGCTCTCCCCGCGCATCCCCGCGGGCTGGGATCGGCTTCGGGTCGAGAACCTGCGCCACGGGGGCGTCTACGATCTCGACTGGGCACGATCTCGACCGGGCCGTTCGGGGAAGGAGACGATCGAGACCCTGAAGCTCACGCCGCGGGCGGGAAGCGCCCTTCCGGCGCTCGTCGTGGAAAGGAAGCTTCCTCTGGGCGCGAAGGTCAAAGGCGGCGGCACGGGTCCGTGGACTCTGAAGCCCGGGCCCGAAGCGCAGACGCTTCAGCTCCGCTACCGCGGAGGGATCGAGGTCGTGCCTCTCCACGAGCCCCTCCGTTCCGGCGAGCGATCGAAACGCCTGCGCATCCTCGACGAGCGGCTCGAGGGCACGACGTACGTCGCGCGCCTTGAAGGAAAAAGGGGAAGGACGTATCGCCTGCGGGTCCTCGACGGCGAGCCGAGAGTGATCGAAGTCGCGATCCCCGAGGGTCCAGGCGAGTGGGGAGCTCTGGAGATGCGGCTCCAGGTCAGCCCGTAGTCCGCTCTTACAGCTCGCTCTCGAGTCGAAGCCTGGTCGCGAAGAGGAGGCTTTTGCTCGCCCCGAAGTCCGACATCACTTGAGAAAGCCGCCACAACAGCAGGAGGACGTGCAGGGAAGAGCGAGATTCCGCACTCCCCTCCGTGTCGAAGCGGGTTGCCCGCCGAGGCGAGCTCTCGTATGCTGGCGGCATGCCGGCCCAAGTTCGCAGCTTCGGAGAGTTCCAGTTCCACCCCGAGACCGGCGAGCTCTTTCGGAACGGCGAGAGGGTCGAGATCCAGAATCAGCCCGCGCGGGTGCTCGATCTTCTCACGCGGCGCCCCAGAGAGCTGGTGACGAGAGAGGAGCTCCGAGAAACGGTCTGGGGCGGCGAAACGTACGTGGACTTCGATCGCAGTCTCAACTTCTGCGTCCGCCGGATTCGCATGGCGCTCGGGGACTCGACCCGCTCGCCCCTCTATCTGGAGACCCTGCCGAGGCGCGGTTATAGATTCCTCGCGGCGGTCACCGTCGAGAGCAGCGTCCCGGTGAAGAACGCCTCGGCGCGGACGGGACGCCTTCGCCTCACCGCCGCCGCTTTCGTTCTGGGCCTTCTCGGAGGAGTCGTGCTGGCGGAGGACTACGGCAGGTCGAGCGTTCATCGCCGCATCGTCGACTGGATCCACCACCAGACGCTCGTTCCAGGCGAGCGTTGTCCCTGGGCCAAGAGCTAACTCACCTGGAACTCACCGGAATCTCAGCAACTTCCGGATGAAACCTCCGTAGGCATCGTCGGAGGTGACATGTCCCTCGCTATGAGTATCAGAGGTTTGATTCGGCGCCCGTTGCTCCTCACCCTCGGAGCGATCACCCTCACGATCGGCTTCGCCGGCAACATGACCGTCTTCAGCATCCTGGACTCTCTCCTGCTCCGACCCTTCCCCTTTCCCGGCCTGGAACGGCTGGTGCTGGTGAGGGAGGTCCGGGCGGGGAGCTCTCAGGAGCAATTGCGAGTAACTCCGGGAGACTTCCTCGACCTGTCGGGGGAAGTCGGCTCGTTCGAGAGCGTCGCGGCATTCCGGTACGCCGAGCTGAACCTCGGGAGTAGCGGGAGTAGCGGGAGTAGCGGGGTTCCCGGGGTTCCCGAGAGCGTGCGCGGCTATTACGTGACACCGAGCCTTTTCCCGCTCCTTTCGCTCGAGGCCCGTGCCGGCCGCGTGTTCTCGACGGACGAAGGACAGGCCGGAGGAGCGCGAGTGGCGCTCCTCAGTCATGGTCTCGTGAAGCGGCGCTTCGCGGGGGACTCCGGCGTCGTCGGCTCCGAGATCACCCTGAACGGCGAGGCCCATACCGTCGTCGGCCTCATGCCCGAGAGCCTCAACTATCCCCGGGCGGTCGACGTCTTCGTTCCCCTTGCACTCACAGCCTCTGAGCGAACCGAGCGCGGCGTGCCCTCCCTTCAGGTCCTCGCCCGTCTCTCTCCGGGGGTCGCGCTTCAGGGCGCGAGCGCGGAAATCGACGCGTTTGGACGAACGCTCGCCGGGCGATACCCCGACTCTCATCGAGAGCGAAGCTTCAGCCTCCTTCGACTGCGGGAAGAGCAGTATGAGTACACCCTCCCGATGTTCGGCATGCTCCAGATTGCCGGTCTCCTCGCGCTTCTTCTTGCGGCGGCCAACGTGAGCAACCTCGTTCTCGTCTGGCGTATGGCGCGAAGCCGGGAGCTCGCGGTCAAGACGGCACTCGGCGCGGGCCGCGGAAGACTCTGGCGGCAGTCCCTTTTCGAGTGTCTGGCTCTGAGTGGAGCCGGGCTGCTCCTCGCCCTTCCCCTGGCGTTCTGGGCGGTCGAGCTAGTGCGCAACGCCATGCCGCAAGGGATCGCGACCTGGGTCTCGGGATGGCGGGAGATCCGTCTCGACGCGAACGCGATCGTCCTCGGGCTCCTGACCGCGGCAGTCGTCGCCGGGGCCATGAGCTGCGCGGGAGCGGCACGTTTTGGCCCGAGCTCGTTCGCCGCGTCGCTCCAGGGGGGCAGCCGAGGCATGTTGAATCAGGGGGGTCCAGGCAGAAACCGCCTCCGCGGCGTCCTCACCGGCGCTCAGATCGGGCTCGCGCTGCTCCTTCTCTCGAGCGCCGTCTGGCTCCTCCGAGGATTCGAGGAGCAGATGAGCGTCTTCGAAAGGCTCGAGCCTCGAGGTGTTCTCACGGCTCGAGTGGCCCTCTCGAAGGATCGTTTTGCCGACGAGCGCGGCGTCCAGGCGTACTTTGCCCGGGCGCTCGACGCTTTCGCCGAGCTTCCGGGAGTCGATCGAGTTGCGGCCGCCGTCAACTTGCCTGCGAGCAACGTTCCTAACGAAGACGTCTTCTTCGCGATCGACAACCAGAAGCCGGCGACCAAGGCGGAGGTGCCGCGCGCCGACCTGCAGACGGTGGCGGGCGACTTCTTCGACGTCTTTCGGATCGGAGTCCTTCGAGGCCGGGCGCTTCTTTCCTCCGACGACGCGGAGGCCCCGCAGGTCGCGGTAGTGAGTGAGAGCTGGGCTCGCCGGCATCTCGGGAGCGAGGAAGCGCTCGGCCGCCGCGTGCGCTTCGGACGGCGCGACGCCGAGGGTCCGTGGTGGACCATCGTGGGCGTGGTCTCGGACGTCAAGCAGAACTGGTTCGACCCCGAGCCGCGCCCCATCCTCTACGTCTCGCACCTCCAGAACGCGAGAAATCGCATGAGCCTCGCCCTGCGCGGAACCGTCGACGGATACACCCTCTCGGAGGCGGTACAGCGGAAGCTCGCCGAGATCGATCCGGGCCAGGCGCTCGCGGAGCCCAAGACTCTGGAAGACGAGATCGCGGACTCTCTGGCGCCGCTTCGCATCATCGGCATGCTGCTTCTGGTCTTCGCCCTGGTCGCTCTCCTTCTGGCGGTGACCGGAGTCTACGGAGTGGTCGCTACGTCCGTCGCCGAACGAACCCGCGAGCTCGGCTTGAGGATGGCGCTCGGGGCGCGGCCCCACGAGATTCAGCGGCAGGTTGTGAGAGGAACTCTCCGCCTCGCCCTCGTCGCCGTGGGAGTGACTCTCCCCGTCACCTTCGGTATGAACGTCTTTCTGGCGGGACGGCTCTTTGGCGTCGTGGTCGTGAGCCCCATGACTCTCGCGCTGACGAGCGCGCTTTTGATCGCCGTAGCCGGGGGGGCTGCTTCGATTCCCGCCCGTACGGCAACACGCCTCGACCCCGTTCGGGCGCTCCGGTGGGAGTAGCGGCCGAATAGGCGTTTGTTCTTGGTTGTTTTCACGACTAGAACTTAGCGGGCAACGAGATCGGGTCCCGGTTGCCCTTTATACCTGTTGGCATTATGCTGTTCAGCATAATGCTGTTCTTGAATCGCTCCGAGGAAATGACCCGCCTCGATCGATTGATGACGAGGAGGGGCGGCGGCCTCGCCGTTGTCTACGGCCGACGGCGGTTGGGAAAGACCCGCCTGCTGCTCGAATGGGCTGCCAAGCATGACGGCCTCTACACCGTGGCCGATCTGTCCTCGGCAGACCTTCAGAGACGCTACTTCGCTCAGGCGGTCTCGACACGCCTTCCGGGATTCGCTGACGTGGAGTACCGCGATTGGCGATCCCTTCTTTCTCGTCTGGCGCGGGAAGCGCGGCTCGCCCGATGGCGGGGGCCGATGATCTTCGACGAGCTTCCCTATCTCGTAATCTCCTCCCCGGAGCTGCCGAGCGTTCTTCAGCAGTGGAACGACCATGAAGCCCGCGAGGCCAGGCTGGTAGTCACGGTGGCGGGCTCGAGTCAGCGCATGATGCAGGGACTCGTTCTTTCGGCGGAGGCCCCGCTTTACGGTCGCGCCAAAGAGATACTGGAGCTCCGGCCCATCGATCCACAGCACCTGAAGGCGGCCTTCGGACGGCAAACGCCGACGACTCTCGTCGAAAACTATGCCGCCTGGGGTGGCGTTCCCAGGTATTGGGAGCTGGCCGTCGAAGAACGAGAAGCCCCGGCCTCCCGCGTGGAACAGCTCGCGCTCGACCCTCTCGGTCCGCTTCATCGAGAGCCCGATCGAATCCTCATCGAAGAGGTCCCCTCGGCCCTGGAGGTTCGCCCGGTCCTCGATGCCATCGGGGCCGGCGCGCACCGAGTCTCGGAGATCGCGGCGCGGGTGGGCCGGCCGGCCACGTCCATCTCCCGGCCGCTCGAGCGTCTTCTAGGAATGGGACTCGTGAGACGCGAAATTCCATTCGCCGAGTCCGAGAAGAAGTCCCGCCGGAGTCTCTACAAGATCGACGACCCTTTCTTCCGCCTCTGGTTTCGAGTAGTCGCTCCAAACCGCGGACTTCTCGCGAGCAGTGGACGTGCCGCCCGGATGGAGCTTCTGAATCGCTTTTGGCCTCAGCTGGTCGCGCTCGCCTGGGAGGATCTCTGCCGCAAGCGAGTGCCGCTCATACACCCGCGTACCCCTCTCGGCGAATTGGGGCCTTGGGGCGCTCCCTCACGTTGGTGGAAGGGAGAGATGCCCGAGTGGGATATCGTCAGCGAATCGGCCGGACGAAGAAGGCTCCTTCTAGGCGAATGTAAATTGATGGGCAGACCCCTGGGTAGGGCGTCTTTGGAAAAGCAGGCTCGCGCTCTCCTTTCCAAGGCACCGCCGTCCCTACCCGAGAGCTATAGCGACCATGAGATCGTGCGAGCCCTGTTCGTTCCCGCGCTTGCCCCAGGGACAGCGAGGTCGGCAGAGGGTGTCATTGTTGCCACCGCGTCCGATCTCTTGATGTAGGCACGGACAGGCACCTCCTTCCGTCGCCAATTCGCAACTCGCATTGATACGCCCCTCGCTCCTGGACGCGCTCGCGCACCGCTGACGAGACGTATCGGGATTCTTCGAGCTCCTCTTTCAAATCTCGTCCGGACGAGATTTTCGGATGCGACATGAGCCAGTCCCGATACATCGGGCTGCGAGCTTGACAGTCCCTCGACCCGTGCTCTAACCTAAAACGTTTCTTCCGCGACGACCCGCCTTCAGCCGGTGTAGCTCAGTGGTAGAGCAGCTGATTCGTAATCAGCAGGTCGCGAGTTCAACTCTCGCCGCCGGCTCCATTGTTTAGAAGGACTTGCAGGTCTCGCCTTTCTCGACTTAAGTGCGTTTGCTACCGTTCTGCTACCGCTTCCGTCGTCGAGCCGGTCAACGGCAGCCTTGTTGCCCATCGGCAGCCACCGGCCATACGTGTCGACCGTGAGTTGGATCGACGCGTGGCCAAGTTGCCGCTGGACGTAGGCAGGGCTCTCGCCCTGCTGTAACAGCAAGGACGCGAACGTGTGACGAAGACAATGAGGCGTGTAGTGCACGGGGAGTTCAGCGGTCTTCACGACCCGTTTGAATACTTTGCTCACGCGGCTTTGATCCATTCGTTGGCCGACACGATTGACGAAAACCCACGACGGCATCGCTTCCCGGTCTTCCATCAACAATTGCTCCAGCCGTCTTAACTTGAGATTTCGCAGGACGTCGCGCAGCTGAGCGCTCATGTCCACATCCCGGGACCGACCGGATTTCGTCGTGCTGAGGCTCCCGGCGGACACGCCCTGGTCGACGCGAATCTGGCGTGATTCGAAGTCCAGATGCTCCCACGTCAGGGCAAAGGCCTCTCCCAACCGCAGCCCGGCGCGGGCGAGCGTGAAGAACAGAGGATAGTATTCCGGCTCCGAAGCCGCGGCCGTGTCCAAAAAGCGCCTCAACTGGAGGCGGTCCAATGCCTTTATCTCCGAGTCCCGCTCGGTAGGGGAGCTCGTGAGGCGGAGCTGCCGTCCGAGCCGGTCCGCAGGGTTATGGATGATGACGCCGTCGTCGATTGCGTAGTTGAGCATGGCTCGCAGCGTGGCGTGGATGAGGCGAACGGTATTCCTCGACAGGCGCGCTTTCCGCTTTGCGACGAGGAAGCTCTTGATCCGACCTCGCGCAAGTAGGCGGAGCTTCGTGCGGCCGAATGACGGTAGGAGGTGGATGCGGAGGTTCTCCTCGTAACTCCGGAGCGTTCGTGGCTTCACGTTGCTCTCGAGCAGCGAGAGCCAGCGCGCCGCATACTCGGAGACCGCAATGTTCAACTCCACGACCGATTTCGTAGGTTGCCCCGCTTCTCGGAGCTTCTCGGCAAGCACCTTCTCCGCTTCCCGTTTCGTCGAGCAGGTAACCCAACGCCTTTGCCCCGAGGGGTCCCGATAATCGACGACCCACTTGCCTCGCCGTTTTCTAACGCAAGCCATGGGATTGTCGCCTACCCAGAAGACGTGGCGCCGCTGCACCGTCAATCGATTCACGCGGATGAGCAATCCACTTCCGTATCGAGTCCCGCTCGAACCGAACGTATTTGCCGATCTTCACAGTTGGAATCTCGCCCCGTCTCCCGAGATCACGAACGTAATCTTCTTTGACGCCGAGCCAGTCAGCAACGTCTTTGGCCTCAAGCAGCGTCTCAGATTCCTCATTCCGACTGCTCTGAGCGCGGTGCATGAGAAGTCTTAATTGGAGGCGGGCCTGAGCAGCCGCCAACTTGACCAAGAGAGCGGGTATCTGCTCAACGGGCACGTCCAAGTCAACCAGGTCTTTCGCACCCGGGTGAGGAGTCGGGCTCGCGACCTCAGGTCCATCATTGGCATCCCGCCAAAGGGTCGGAGTCCAGATACCCCCGTGCGTCGTTCCCGATCCTCCCGCCGCGTTCATTGCGCTTCCCTTGTTGACCCAACTGAATTAGAGTATACGTTTAACAAAAAGTGGAGTCAAGCGTTTTCGTTTAACAAATAGTATTTTGTTGTATGGATCGAGGGGAGGGCAGTGCCGCGGGAACGATGCCAACGAAGAAGACAAAGAAGAGAATGGGACGCCCCCCAGTTCCCAAGGCGGAACAAAAGCGTCATTTCGTTGCCTTCAAGCTGGACGATGGCCAGTTCGTGGCTCTGGAGCGCAAGGCGAAGTCCTTGGGGCTGTCGAAGTCCGATGCAATTCGGGAAGCGATCAGGCGGTTTGTGGAGACCGAACGCTAGGTGGCTGACTCAGGATCCGCTCACGAAAAGCAACGAATTCCGTTACTTTCGTCGACTGTACCCGCGGTCCTCGCGGCCTTTCATTTGGCGGAGTCCCGCGACACTGGGCTTCGTTCCGTGGCGGTCGTGAAGCGGCACATCGGCCACGCCGTTGGCCCGTTTGGTCTAGCCGCCCCCCAGGAGCAATAGGCAGAGCTGCATGGAACAGTCCCAACTCAACTGGATCGCTAACTTCATTTGGGGAATCGCCGATGACGTGCTGCGAGACCTATATGTCCGCGGCAAGTACAGGGACGTGATTTTACCGATGACCGTCCTTCGACGGCTCGACTCGCTGCTCGAGGGGACGAAGCAGGCCGTGCTCGAAATGAAAGCCCCCCTGGATAAGGCCAAGATCGTCCATCAGGACCAGGCGCTTCGGCAGGCAGCCGGGCAAGCCTTCTACAACACGTCAAGGTTCACTCTTCGCGATCTCAAGGCGCGCGCCAGCCAGCAGCAGCTCAAGGCTGACTTTGAGGCTTATCTGGACGGCTTTTCGCCGAACGTGCAGGACATCCTGGAGAAGTTCGAGTTCCGCAACCAGATCCCGCGTCTCTCTAAGGCCGACGCGCTCGGCACGCTAATCGAGAAGCTGCTTTCGTCGGACATCAACCTCAGCCCCAACCCCGTGCTGAACGGCGACGGTTCGGTGAAGCACCGCGGGCTCGACAACCATGGCATGGGAACTGTTTTCGAGGAGCTCGTCCGCCGCTTTAATGAGGAGAACAACGAGGAAGCGGGCGAGCACTGGACCCCACGCGACGCCGTCAGGCTCATGGCGAAGCTGATCTTCCTGCCGATCGCGGACCAGATCGAATCGGGCACCTACCTCCTCTACGACGGTGCCTGTGGCACCGGCGGCATGCTGACGGTCGCCGAAGAGACGCTGCAGCAGCTCGCCCAGGAACACGGCAAGCAGGTTGCGACCCACCTCTATGGCCAGGAGATCAACTCCGAGACCTACGCCATCGCCAAGGCGGACCTGTTACTGAAGGGCGAGGGGGAGGCGGCCGACAACATCGTCGGCGGCCCGGAACACTCGACGCTCTCGAACGACGCGTTCCCATCGCGCGAGTTCGATTTCATGCTCTCGAATCCACCCTACGGCAAAAGCTGGAAGAGCGACCTCGAGCGCATGGGTGGCAAGAATGGCATCAAGGACCCGCGCTTCTTGATTCAGCACGCGGGCGACCCGGAGTACTCCTTGTTGACCCGGTCGAGCGACGGCCAGCTCCTCTTCCTGGCCAACATGCTCAGCAAGATGAAGCACGGCGCCAAGTTGGGCAGCCGAATCGCCGAGGTCCACAACGGCTCTTCGCTCTTCACGGGCGACGCAGGGCAGGGCGAAAGCAACATCCGCCGCTGGATCCTTGAAAACGACTGGCTCGAGGCCATCGTCGCTTTGCCCCTCAACATGTTCTACAACACCGGCATCGCGACTTACATTTGGGTACTCACGAATCGCAAGCACGCGCACCGGGCTGGCCGAGTGCAGCTCATTGACGCGACGCAGTGGTTCAAACCGCTGCGTAAGAACCTCGGAAAGAAGAACTGCGAACTGTCCGAGGAAGACATTCAGCGGATCTGCGACACCTTCCTCGCCTTCGAGGAGACCGAGCAGTCGAAAATCTTTCCGAATGCCGCCCTAGGCTACTGGAAGGTGACTGTCGAGCGCCCGCTGCGCCTCGCAGGCATCGACCCCGAACGCACCTACGCGCCCAAGGAGATCAAGGCGCTCAAGGAGACCTCCGCCCGGGCGGAGGACGGGTCGCCGGTCATCAGAAAGATCCACAAGAAGAGCACTGCCCCCGACCCGTTGCGTGGCCTATTCGCGGCGACCCTCGACGGGAAGCCTGCCGTCGTCGAGTACGAGCCTGACCCCGACCTGCGCGACACCGAGCAAGTCCCGCTGCTCGAAGAGGGCGGCATCGAGGCTTTCCTGCTCCGCGAGGTGCTGCCACACGCAGCCGACGCGTGGTACGTCCCGGAGAGCGTCAAGACCGGCTACGAAGTGAGCTTCACTCGCTACTTCTACAAGCCACAGCCGCTGCGCACGCTGGAAGAGATCCGCGCCGATATTCTGGCGTTGGAGAAGGAGACCGACGGCCTGCTCAGCGAGATAATCGGGGGAGGGTCCTGACCCATGTCCACCCAGCGCTATTCCGTCACTCCGCATCCCATCGAGACCCTCCTCATTTGGGTCAAATCCGGTGAGATCGCCATTCCCGAGATCCAGCGTCCCTTCGTGTGGGAGGCGACCAAAGTCCGCAACCTGCTCGACTCGCTCTACCAGGGCTACCCGGTCGGCTACCTGATCTCCTGGCGCAATCCGACGGTGAAGCTCAAGGACGGCACGTCGTCGGCCGGCAAACGCATCCTCATCGACGGCCAGCAGCGGGTCACGGCCCTCATGGCGGCGCTACTTGGCCGCGAGGTGCTGACCAAGGACTATGAAACGGTCCGCATCCGCATCGCCTTCCACCCGCAGGAGGAGCGTTTCGAGGTCGCCAACCCAGCCATCAGCAAGAACGTGGCCTGGATTGAAGACGTGGCCGCGGTCTTCGCGCCCGACGCGAGCCTGACCGAGCTGACCGACACCTACACTGAGAAGAACCCCGCCGCCGACCGCAAGCGCGTGTCACGCGTGCTCGAGAAGCTCCGCAAGATAATCAACAACCACGTCGGCGTGATCGAGCTGGCGGATGACCTCGACATCGAGACCGTGACCGAGATCTTCATCCGCGTGAACTCGGCCGGTACGGAGCTATCACAAGCCGACTTCGCGATGTCGAAGATCGCCGTCAATGAGACGCATGGCGGCAACCTGCTACGCAAGGCAATCGACTACTTCTGCCATCTTGCGGTGGCGCCGGAGTTCCTTCCGCGCATCGAGAAAGGCGACAAGGCGTTTGCCGCTTCCGAGTTCCTGCCGCAGATGCGCTGGCTCAAGGACACGAACGACGACATCTACGACCCGACCTACACCGACATGCTACGGGTGGCGTTCACGTCGGAGTTCGGGCGCGGCAAGCTCCAGGACTTGGTGGCGTTGCTCTCGGGCCGCAACTTCGAGACCAAGCAGTTCGAGGAGGCGATTGTCGAGGAGTCCTTCGCACGGCTCAAGAAGGGCATTCTCGCCTTCATCAACAGGACGCATTTCGACCGGGTCACCATGATCCTGCGCTCGGCGGGCTTCGTGACGAGTGACCTGATCGGCGGCCGTAACGCGGTCAACTTCGCCTACATCATCTACCTGCGCGGACGGGCCGAGAGCATGCCGGCAGCCGACCTCGAGCGGCTAGTCCGGCGGTGGTACGCGATGTCGGTTCTGCGCGGGCGCTACACCGGCAGCCCTGAGACGGCCTTCGACTTCGACATCCGGCAGATCGAGGCACGAGGGCTCGCCAGCTACGCCGACTCTGTCATCGAGAACGAGCTGCCCGAAAGCTTCTGGACCGGGATGCTGCCGCAGCTCATGGACACGTCGTCGGGTCAGAGCCCGTACTTCCTCGCCTACAAGGCGGCGCAGGTGAAGCTCGGTGACAAAGGCTTCCTGTCGCGCGACATCACGGTGCTGGACCTGCTCATGAACCGCAGCGATGTTCATCACGTCTACCCGAAGAAGCATTTGAAGTCACAGGGGCTCTCGCGCGGCCGCTATAACCAGATCGCCAACTTCGTGCTGGCCCAGAGCGAGATTAACATCGCCATCGGCGACAAGCCGCCCGAGCGGTACTTCAAGGAGCTGGCCGAGCAGTCCGATGGCGGCAAGAAGAAGTACGGCGGCATCACGGATGCCGCCGAGCTTCGCACCAACCTGAGGATGAGCTGCCTCCCCGAGTCACTACTCGATGGCGAGATCCCGGGCTACGACGAGTTTCTTGAGGAGCGACGCAAGCTCATGGCGCTGAAGATCAAGGCCTGGTTCGCGGCGCTATGATGATCGTTGACCTGAAGCCTTACAGAGCGATGAAGGACTCCGGCGTGCCGTGGCTAGGGGAGGTGCCGGAGCATTGGGACGCCCCTCGTCTCAAGACACTATTCCGCGAAGTCGATCGGAGAAGCGGAACGGGAGAGGAGCCTCTGCTCTCCCTGCGTATGCAACAAGGCCTTGTCGACCATCATGTGACGGGGGGTACGCCTATCCCGCCCAGCAGCCTCATCCACTACAAGCGGACTCAACCCGACGACATCGTGATGAACCGGATGCGCGCTGCGGCTGGGCTTTTTGCGGTGACTCCAACTGTGGGTCTCGTGAGCCCGGACTACGCAGTGCTTCGGCCGCGAACACTGGTCGATGTTCAGTATTTCGTTTACCTGTTCCGAACGCCCCTCATGATGTCAGTCTTTCGCCTGGAGTCCCGTGGGCTCGGCACAGGAGAGTCCGGGTTTCTTCGGCTCTATACCGAACGGTTCGGGATGCTAGCAGCACCAGTGCCCCCACACGGCGAACAATCCGCCATCGTCCGATTCCTCAATCACGCGGACCGGCTGATTCGGCGCTACATCAGCGCCAAGCAGAAACTGATCAAGCTGCTAGAAGAGCAGAGGCAAGCCATCATGCACCGCGCCGTCACCCGCGGCCTCGACCCCAACGTCCGCCTCAAGCCGTCGGGCGTCGAGTGGCTGGAGGAAGTGCCCGAGCATTGGGAGGTGATGCTGAATCAGCGCATCCTAAAGGAGAAAATTCGTCCTCATGGAGGGCGACCCGAGACCCAACTCTCGTTGTCACAGCGCGACGGCCTTATCGCCACGAGCGACATGCAAGAGCGGTCAATGCAGACTTCTAGCTATGACAGCTGGAAGCTCGCGATCCCCGGGGACCTCGTGGTTAACAGATTCAAGGCTCACCTGGGTGTGTTCTTCGCATCATCACTCAGAGGCATCGTGTCCTTCCACTATGGCGTCTTCGCTCCGCGCAGGAAACTGGTCACGAAGTATTTTGAACTTCTGTACCACACCAACTCGTACAAGACGATCTTCGCCGGGCGTTCAAACGGCATGACAGTTGGACTTCAGAATCTCTCCAATCAAAATTTCTATAGCGTCAGGTCAATCGTTCCACCTTGTGATGAGCAGTTGGCGATCGTTGCCTTTGCTGAAACAGCCACTCAGAGATTGACGAAAACGATCGAAGCTTCTCGCCGCGAAATCGCACTCCTTCGCGAGTACAGCACGCGTTTGATCGCCGACGTGGTCACCGGCAAGCTCGACGTGCGCGATGCGGCTGTGGGACTGCCCGATGAGACCGACCAGTCGGACGAATTCGGTGAGGCGGACTCGGTGTTAGATGACGAACCGGAAGAAGATGCTGATGCCGAGACGGTCGCAAATGAGGCCGAGGGCTGAACGTGCCCGAGGTCCCGGGCCAGCCGAAGATCCACCATATCGTCCACGTCGATCGCCTGGCATCGATCGTCTCGGATGGTCAGCTTTGGAGCGATTCAGTCATGGCGCAACGAATCGGCGCTGGAACCACGATCGGCATGAGCGGCATCAAGCAACGCCGCCTTTCACTCCCCGTAGGGTGCCACCCCGGTGATAATGTCGGTGACTATGTCCCCTTCTATTTCTGTCCGCGCTCGGTCATGCTCTACGTGATTCACAAAGCGAACAACCCGGAGTTAGTCTATCTCGGAGGCCAAGGTCCGATCGTTCATTTGGAGGCGGATCTTCACGGGGTTGTTGCCTGGGCTGATGCTATTAACCGGCGATGGGCTTTCTCACTATCGAACGCCGGTGCCTACTACACCGAGTTTCGTTCGACTCTGACCGACCTCCATGAGGCGGACTGGGACGCCATTCACGCCACGGATTTCCGCTCGACCGAAGTCAAGGAAGGGAAGCAGGCCGAGTTCCTTGTGCACGAGTCGTTGCCCTTCGATCTCGTCGAGCGGATCGGCGTCCTCTCGAACGGCGTCGCGCAACAGGTCTCGACGGCTCTCCAGGGCGGATCTTCTAGACCATCTGTCGAGATACGCCGGGACTGGTATTATTGAAGGCACATAGAGACATGATCGAGTTCAAAACTGGGGACATTCTGAAGGCGGACGCAGAGGCGCTCGTCAACACGGTCAACTGCGTTGGCATCATGGGACGCGGAATCGCGCTCCAGTTCAAGAACGCGTTCCCTGACAACTTCAACGCGTATGCGGCCGCTTGCGCCCGAGAAGAAGTCCGACCGGGCCGCATGTTTGTCTTCGAGACCGGTTACGTGGGGAACCCGAAGTACATCATCAATTTTCCGACGAAGCGCCACTGGCGCGGCAAGAGCCGCATGGAAGACATCGAGGCAGGACTGGGTGCGCTGGTCGAGGAGATCCGCAAGCGCGGCATTCGGTCGGTGGCTATTCCTCCGCTCGGAAGCGGTCTCGGCGGGCTGGAGTGGAATGATGTGCGTCCGCGGATCGAAGCAGCCCTGAAGGGTCTCGACGGTGTTCGTGTGACGGTGTTCGAGCCAAACGGCGCCCGTGAGACGAAGACCCGTGCACGCTTGAGCAAGGTGCCGCACATGACGGCCGGAAGGGCGGCGCTCATCGGCTTGATGCGGCGGTATCTGAATGGGCTCATGGATCCGTTCGTGACTCTGCTGGAAGTGCATAAGCTGATGTACTTCATGCAAGAAGCTGGGGAGCCTCTGAGGCTACGGTACGCCCGCGGTCCCTACGGGCCGTACGCCGAGAACCTTAGGCACGTGCTCAAGGAGATCGAAGGCTACTTCGTATCTGGATATGCCAACGGCGGAGACGCGCCCGGGAAGGCGCTTGCGCTCGTGCCTGGCGCGGTCGACGACGCGGACCGATACCTTGCGGACCATCCAGACACACACGCGCACTTCGAGCGCGTGGCCGGGCTCGTCGAAGGCTTCGAGACGCCGTTCGGACTCGAGCTTCTCTCGACGGTGCACTGGTTGGCGACGCGAGAGGACGCTCGAACGGAAGACGCCATCGTCGCAGGCGCCTACGCCTGGAGCGATCGGAAGAAGCAGTTCTCCGAAAGCCAGCTCCGGCTGGCGCTGGACGTGCTTACGAAGAAGAACTGGCTGCCCGCCGCATCCAACTGACGCGGGCAGCCGAGCATCCGATCCGTCTCAACTTCCGCGACCGAGCGCCAGGGACAGTTACCTTACATTCGAATGGCACCGATGCCGACGGACACAAGCGAGAAAGGCCTCGAGAGCCTTATTTGCGAAGCGATGACGGGGAGTCCCTGCGCAGAGCCCGGCGACACTGGAGCTGCCCAAGAGAAGCGGCCGGCCTACGGCGGAACGGGCTGGCTATGCGGCGATGCAAACCACTACGACCGCGAGTACTGCCTGGACCTTGTCCAGCTCTGCGCCTTCCTAGGCGCAACCCAGCCGAAGGTGGCCGAGGTGCTTTCCCTCAGCGAGGACGGCCCCGCGCGGCGCAAGTTCCTGGCTCGCGTACAGGGGGAGATCAGCAAACGCGGTGTCATCGACGTACTGCGCCACGGCGTGAAGGACGGACCTCACCACGTCGACCTTTTCTACGGCACGCCGTCCCCCGGTAATACGATTGCGGCCGCGCGCTACGCCGAGAACCGGTTCTCGGTGACGCGCCAGTTTCACTACAGCCGCGACGAAGCGCAGCTCGCTCTCGACTTGGGGATATTCATCAACGGCCTTCCCGTCGCGACCTTCGAGCTGAAAAATAGCCTCACCAAGCAGACGATCGCAGATGCCGTCCAGCAGTACAAGCGTGACCGCGACCCGCGCGAAAGGCTCTTCGAGTTCGGGCGATGCGCGGTGCATCTCGCCGTGGACGATCACGAGGTGCGTTTCTGCACGCACCTAAAGGGCAAGGATTCGTGGTTTCTGCCTTTCAACCGCGGCTGGAACGACGGAGGAGGCAACCCGCCCAATCCGCTCGGCCTCAAGACCGACTACCTTTGGAAGCGCATTCTCACCCGCGATGGACTGACCAACATCCTCGAGAACTATGCCCAGGTCGTCGAGACCAAGGACGAGAAAACAGGCAAGAAGAAGGCGGCACAGATATGGCCGCGCTTTCATCAACTCGACGTGGTGCGTCGGCTGCTGGCCGACGCGGCGCTGAACGGTGTGGGCAAGCGCTATCTGATCGAGCATTCGGCTGGCAGCGGCAAGTCGAATTCCATCGCCTGGCTCGCACACCAGCTCATCGGGCTGCGACGCGTCGTCTCGGACGACGAAGTGGCGGTGTTCGACTCGATTATCGTCGTCACAGATCGAAAGATCCTGGACCAGCAGATTCGCGACACCATCAAACAGTTTGCGCAGGTCGGCGCGACGGTGGGTCACGCCGAGCGGTCGGGTGACCTTCGTACGTTCCTGGAGGGCGGCAAGAAGATCATCATCACGACGGTACAGAAGTTCCCGTTCGTCCTCGAGGAAATCGGCAACGAGCAGCGCGGTCGGCGCTTCGCGATCCTGATCGACGAGGCGCACTCGAGCCAGGGCGGCAAGGCCTCGGCGGCCGTGTCGGTCGTGCTCTCCGAGGCGGGTGCGGAAGACGAGGACGAGACCACAGAGGACAAAATCAATCGGCTCATGGAGGCCAAGAAGCTCCTCCCAAACGCCAGCTACTTCGCCTTCACCGCCACGCCCAAGAACCGGACGCTTGAGATCTTCGGCGAGGCCTACGACGCGGGCGGCCAGACCAAGCACCGGCCCTTCCACAGCTACACGATGAAGCAGGCGATCCAAGAGGGCTTCATCCTGGATGTACTCGCGCGCTACACACCCGTCGAAAGCTACTACAAGCTGATCAAGAAGGTGGAGGACGACCCGGAGTTCGACACCAAGCGGGCCAAGAAGAAGCTGCGTCGCTACGTGGAGAGCCATGAGCACGCGATCCGGCTCAAAGCCGAGATCATGGTGGACCACTTCAACGAGCAGGTGCTGGCGCTGAACAAGATTGGGGGGCAAGCGCGGGCGATGGTGGTTACGAGCGGCATCGAGCGCGCGATCCAGTACTACCACGCGATCCGGGACTACCTCGCCGAGCGCAAGAGTCCCTACGGGGCCATCGTCGCCTTCTCGGGCGAGCACCAGTACGGCGGTGTGCAGGTCACAGAAGCCTCGCTGAACGGCTTTCCATCGAGCAAGATTCCGGACCAGATTCAGAAGGACCCTTACCGGTTCCTGATTTGCGCCGACAAGTTCCAAACCGGGTATGACGAGCCCCTACTGCACACGATGTACGTCGACAAGATACTTTCAGGTATCAAGGCAGTCCAGACACTCTCGCGGCTGAACCGGGCGCATCCAAGAAAACACGACGTCTTCGTACTCGACTTCATGAACGACGCTGCAACGATCGAGGCAGCCTTCGCCGACTACTACCGGACGACCATCCTCAGCCAGGAGACGGATCCCAACAAGCTGCATGATCTGAGGTCCGTGCTCGACAGGTATCAGGTCTATACGGAGGTGCAGATTGAGCAGTTTGTCGCCCTCTATCTCGGCGGAGCGGACCGCGACAAGCTCGACCCCATTCTCGATGCTTGCGTCGCTCTCTACAAGGAGCAGCTCGACGAAGACGGCCAGGTGGACTTCAAGGGAAAGGCCAAGGCGTTCACTCGGACCTACGGATTCCTTGCCTCGGTACTGCCGTACACCAACGCCGACTGGGAGAAGCTCTCGATCTTTCTGAGCTTCCTTGTCCCGAAGCTGCCGGCACCCATCGAGGAGGACCTCTCCAAGGGCATCCTCGAGGCAATCGATATGGACAGCTACCGGGTCGAGAAGAAGGCGACGATGAAGATCCAGCTCCCGGACCAAGACGCCGATATCGAGCCGGTGCCGACCACGGGTGGCGGCCGCAAGCCAGAGCCGGAGATCGACCGTCTCTCCAACATCCTGAAGACGTTCAACGATCAGTTCGGAAACATTCCGTGGACCGACGCCGACCGGGTCCACAAGCTGATCACCGAAGACATCCCAGCACGGGTGGCGGCGGACACGGCCTACCAGAACGCCCAGAAGAACTCGGACAAACAGAACGCCCGCATCGAGCACGACAAGGCGCTCGGGCGTGTGATGACCGCCGTGCTGAAGGATGACACCGAGTTGTTCAAGCAGTTCATGGACAACGAGAGTTTTCGGCGCTGGTTAACCGACACGGTGTTCGCGCTGACGTACGACAGGCCTGCGGCGGGAACTTAGGAAGAACAAATCGCCTTCGAGTTTGCTCAGTCCGAGCAATAGGCGAGGTCTCGTCCCCGAGAGATTCTCACGCGCCGGGCACACGCCCCGGCGCCGCCTGCTCGACGTCGAGCTCCGTAACCGGGGACGACGCGGAGAGGTTAAGCGCGTCGAAGGCTCTCGAGCGAGCGCCCGACTCCGGGGACGAAGTGAGCGCCGAGAAGCCGAACAGAGATCGGCGCGCCCGACGTCGGAGACGCATTCCGGCGTCGCTTCTGCATTTCGAGGCCGATCGCAACGCCGATCGCCTTCTCCACGCGTTCCAACTCCGGGTCCTTGCCCAGGAGCTCGCGGGCTTCGCGCATCGAATCGGGCAGGATCGGAATGACGAAGCGCAGGCCCTCGTTTGGGCAGCCCTTCTCAAAGACGAGGAGTCGATGAATCGGGTTATCCGGTGGCGTGATCTTTCGATAGGCAGGCCGTGAAGTGAAACCCCGGCGGTGCTTACGTCGGAAGGTCGCGCGTACCTTCGAAATCGAAGCATTTACCCATGCCATTCATGCTAGCACGACGAGCCGCTCCGCGCGGCGCCGGGTCGGGCGGCTTTGCGCGTCTGAGATTCTCAAGGCGGGGTTTCTCCTGTAAGATTTGAAAGACGACACGTTGAAGAGGTCCCCGCGATGAGAATTCACAGCACGTCAGACTTCCCTGTCAAGTACTACAGCCGGAGCAGCCATAGCGCTGAACCCGGGTGTCTATCAATAGCCAAAAGCGAAGGAAATACGTGCACGTTGACTGCGGCTCCGACCGAAACTCCTGGGCGGGACTACCATGGCTGATCTCGACATGCCCGCCCCCGACCGAATCCCCGCGACCGGCGATCCTGGGGACGACACAGCGCGTCGTTACCGGTACCAGTGGACGTACGCGGCAATCGTATGCTGCATGTTATTGGACGAAACAGAGGACATCCTAGAGGTGTTCTGTGAGCACCATGAGGACGTGCTCATCAAACACGTCGATGGAAAATTCTCAGCACTACAGATAAAGACGCGGAGATCGGATCAGGAGGTATGGAGGACGCGGGATGAAGCCGTAACAGGTGCGTGCGCTCGTTTCGCAAAGCTCGAATTCGTGTTCCCGGGCAGGTTTCGTGCCTTTAAGTTTCTCACCAATCATCCACTGCATGCCGCTGGAAACGGACACGATCTCCGGTACGTCCTCCAGATCGTTATGAAGGCAGCGTCTGTGAGTAACCTTTCCGGTCCGATTGCAGCGTTCGTGACTCAGGTCGCCAACGAAGCTGGTTGCACTGCGGACGTTGCGGTCACGGCATTGTCCAAGACATGTGCCATCGACTCGTTGCCACAGCTCGCTGATATCGAGACGCGGCTTGTAACCACGCTCACTGGAATTTGGACTAATGCAGCGGATTGCTCTTACTCCGCGGTTGTGCGGGCTGCGCGCAGCCTTTCTTCGGAATGCGCACGGGCGTCATCCCTCGCCCATCAGGATGTTCTACCTGCATACCTTCCGGCCACAGTCGACCCCGAAGGGGCCGAGCTTGCGGCACGTCTCGCGGGCAAGCGCTTCCAACGGTCGCGCGTACTCGAGATCCTAGACCGCGGCTTGAACGAGACGGCCACACTGAATGGCGACCCCGCAGCTCTTGTGGAACCTGGGATGGGGGCGACAGGTATACTTCTCAAGAAGCTGGACGCCGGCGGGTTCTCGGCCGTATCTCGTAACGCGGCTAAAGACCTCCGGGATAAGGCTGATTACCTGGGCATTGTTTGGACCAAGAAGCATGGCCGCCTAAATGGGCTTCAGCGATACGGACACGTTCGGTCGCTCGTGCTCAGCGATGCCGCAAGAGCTTTTGAGGCTACGAAGAATGAAGGCCCTCCGTTTGGCCTGCAGATGCTCTCCGAACTGCGGTCGCTGTTCCAGGTGCGACGAACGGAACGGAGCCAGGTATACGATTGCAGCAATGAACATCTCGAAGGATTCGCATATTCCCTGACTTCCGAGTGCCAAGTTCAGTGGAGCCCTGATCGTCCGTGGGAAACCCAGTGATCGACTTTGTCCAAACGGTCGCGGATCTCGATGAGATACCGGAGTTGCACGCAGCGCGGCTCCTCCTTCTCCTCGACGCGTTTGATGAGAACGGCCGGGGTGGAGCTGTAGAAGGACTAACAAAGTTAGCCAAGCTGGACTTCCTGCTACGTTACCCCGTTATGCTTGAGCGAGCTCTCCAAGTCAGAGGGCGCTCTACCCGAGGGGTCCAATTGGAGGACCATGAGCGCCACAGCGTGGAGTCCGAAATGGTGCGGTATCGCTTTGGTCCCTGGGATCACCGTTATCGCGAATTCCTGAACATCCTCGTCTCAAAGGGCCTTGTCTCCATTAGCATCGAAGGTCGAAAGGTAGTCGTCAATACGACTGAAATCGGCCGAGACCGCGCGCGGCAACTCGCCTCCGATCCCCTGTTCGAACAATATTCGCGGCGAGCAAGGCTACTCAAAAGGCATTTTGACATGACCGCAACCAGCTTGATGCGGTTCATCTACGACACTTTCCCAGAGATCGTTTCTCTGCGTTCCAACGCGCCTATCTCCACATGAGAATTCGACTTAAACATCTTGCCCTTCGTACGCGCAAGACCACGGAGGTAATAAATTTCTCCGGCGTTGTAACGTTCCTCCATGGGCCCGTGAGCACAGGCAAGTCAACGGTGGCTCGCCTCGTGGATTATTGCCTGGGCGGCCACCTCGAGCGTACGCCTGCACTCCAGCAAGAATTCGTCGCAGCAGAGCTGGCGCTCGTCCTTGGGAACTACGATTGCATCCTCGAGCGAGCAGCGGATGACACCCAAAGTGTACGGGTAACGTGGTCGGGGCCTGGTGATGACATGGGTTCCGTCAATGCTCCGCTAAGCGCGCAACCTAACCCGTTGCTTAGTGCAGAAGTCTACAACCTCAGTGACCTGGTATTTCATTTGTGTGGCGTAACGCCGATCAAGGTACGTCAGCGAAGTCGCGACCCCGATTCGCCCCTGATTCGTCTGAGCATCCGCGACATTTGGTGGTACTGCTATCTCGAACAAGCGCATTTGGACTCTTCGTTCTTCCGACTAGAGGACTCCTTTCGCGGGCGGAAGAGCCAAGATGCGATGCGGTTTTTCACCGGTCTGCATTCGGAGCGCCTGAGTCAGCTCGAAGGCGATCTCCTGAGGACCACCGATGAGCAGCGGACAAAACGAGAGGCCGTTCAGCAAATTCGCTCATTCATGGCTCGCTTCGAGCTCGGGTCGGACCTCGATATGGCTGCTCGCCTTCAATCCACAGAGGAGGAGCTTGCGGAAGCCGAGCGCCGACGTACCGAACTCGAACGAACGCGTTCAGCACAAACCCATCCGACGGACGCCCTCCGCGATGAGCTGCGGCGTTTGAGCACGGAGACAGAGGGCTTCCGCCAAGCAATTGCTGAGTCCATGGAGTCCGTCGCAGAGCAGAGAGCCCTTCGCGCCGAGTTCGTCACGGCGAAGACGAAGGCCGGGCGGGCTGACCAGGCGGGAAGAATACTCAAGGGTGTTCGGTACCAGCGCTGCCCAGAGTGCGGTGCCGATGTATCTAGCCGCCCAGAAAGTGACGAAAGGTGTCGTCTCTGCGGCAGCGCTCAAGATGACCAAGCGAACGCGACGTCATTGGAACTGGAAGCGCTTCAAAGAGACCTCAACGAGCGGATCGATCAGATTGGTGACTCGATTGCCCGACGGGAGCGGGAGCTAGGCCGCATGGAGCGGCAGTTGCATCAGGCACAGCAACGAAAGCTCTCGCTTGACAGGCAACTGCAGGAGGAACTCGCCCGATACGATTCCGCGTTCGTAGAGAGTATCCGGGGGTCAGAGCGGGAGATTGCGACCCTTCTCGAGCGAATCAGATCTCTCCGGCAGCTACAGCAAATGCCTCAAGCGGTCAATGGCTTAGAAGAAGAGGCCGGCGCATTGCAAGGCGGTATCGACCGGTTTCGGACAGGTATCTCTGAAGAGCGAGAGCGCCTGCGCGCCGCGGACGCGAACATTGCGGCGCTCGCTTCGGAGTTCAAACGTGTCATGCTCTCGGTTTCCTTTCCCGGAGTGTCAGATGCGGACGAGGTTGTCATCGATCCACGGAATTGGAGGCCGACTATTGTTCATGGCGATCAGGAGTGGACCTTCTGGGATACGGGGAGTGGCGGGAAGAAGACCCTGTTCAACGTGTGCTACGCACTCGCCATTCACGCGGTCGCGCTTGAGCGCGGAATGCCGGTTCCGGGTGTCCTGATTATTGATAGTCCTACGAAGAATATCAGCGAGGATGAGAATCCTGAGCTAGTGCAATCGCTCTACTCCGAGATCTATCGCCTCGCTAGGGGTCAAAACGGCCGGAAGCTGCAGTTCCTGCTGATTGACTCAGACCTCGTCGAGCCGAGCCCGGAGCTGCCAGGTTTCTCGGAGCGCCGAATGGCCAGCGAGCCTGATACGCCGAGTTTGATCCCGTACTATACCGGCCCGTAAAAGAAGTGCGGAACTGAAGCATGCTGACTGACTAATGATTCTGGCTACCCCCGTGCTACCAGTCCATCTCGACTCAGGAGGATCTAGGCGGATCACGGTTCGTCTAAATCGTTCATTTCCCGTGGCGGTGAGTCTTCTTGCTCACCCGCAGATGGCTCTTGAGACAATTCGGGGTGAGGAGGTCGTCGACTTCTTCAGCGCGTACGATGACGCCATTAGTTAGGGCTGGGTACTCGCGGTTCGGTTGACGGCCGGCCGCCCTGATTCACCCGGTGCCTTTCCCCAGCCAAACATCATGAACTCGGTTCGGAGCCAGACAACGTACTGTTCGAGTAGCACCTGGCGTCAACGGAAATGGTCGAAGTCGACTCGGCGAACCTCGGACGCCTTCATGGGCTTGAGCTGCGCTGTCGACTCGTGGAGGGCCCCGCTGCCATCCTGGCCTAGATCAAGGGCGTTGCAGCCAGGGGCCTCGCCGGGCCGCACACCCGCATAGAGCATGAATAGGAAGAGCACTCCGTAAAGGGGTGCCGCACGGTCGAAATCGGTAGGGTCCTCGTAAATCAAAAGCTTTAAAAAAATGCTGCGATGAGGACAACGAGATCATCGGCCGCTCTCTGGAAGCAGCTCATGCTGCGCACGGAAAAGGTCAAGCTGGCGCAAGCCACGTCCCGCGCTCCCGCGGAAATCCCCCCGACCCGACCATCCCATTCTCGGCGATTGCGCAAGGAAGCTAGGAAAACGGATGTCGCCGGCTGACCCGACGTCGTTCGTCGTGCCGCCTCCCCGACGCGAGGCCCGCGATCCCGACCACTAACAGGAATAGTGTCGAGGGCTCCAACGCCGGAGTCGGCCCGGTCGCTGTGACCGTCACCTCACCGAAAGCCAGGTCGACCGCTACGGGGTTCCCCTCGAAGGCCAACAAAGGGCCTCCGAAGATAGGCACGATTCCAATCGTGCTTTGTCCTACGGCTAGGCCCAGGAAGCTCGCACGAATCAGGGAAAACTCGGCTCCCACGCTTACGAGGTCGAAGGGGCCGCCCAAAGAGGCGTAAACGACTCCCCCAATTCCCGAAGCGAATCCCGCCGAGGGCGGCTCGGCCGCCGTCGCCAGAGAAGCGCCGCTCGTAATCGAACTGAATGCTAGCACGTCGAAGGCCAGAAGTGCATTATCGGCCATCGCGCCGGCGAGAGCCGGAGCCGAGAAACCGAGAACGATTCCGGTGTCGTTGAAAGGCATGTCGATGCCCAACGTATCGAACAGGGTCGAACCGTCACCGGTCAACAGAACATCCACCTCGAAACTCTCTCCCACCGCGACGCTTCGAGAACTCTGAGTCCCCGGCGTGGCAGGGTCGAGGTCGATCGAAAGGATCGGCGTCGCCGCGACGCCCACCGGAACGAACAGAAGGCCTACAACGAGGACCGGATGCGGTCGTTTCACAGATCGTCCCCCCCAGTGCGCCAACAGTCTTGTATCCGGAAGTCGAGGAATTGTCAACTTCGAGATCAAGTCCCGCCGCGGCAGCACGTCTCCGGACTCCTGAACTTTCGTCTTGAAGATTCGACGAAAGTCATTTACTGTTTCGCACGGTTCCTGGTTGGGTTGGCTGGAGTCGGGGGATGGCCCCGTTCGGTCTCAGTACCTCGGTCAGGAAGAGGGGCGATTGTCGTGCGTCTTTTTTCCCGAAGGTCTCTCTTCACCCTTTCTATCGCGGCTGCAGCGCGATTCGCCTTCGCCCAGGCGCCGGATCCCGATCTCAACAACGACGGCATCGTCAACATTCTGGACGTTTCTCGGGTTTCGAGCTGCATCGGAAAGACTCCCCCAAGGCCTCCACAGATCTCAGATCTCGTTCCGGCTGACGGCGCGATCCTCCGCTCGTCACCGATCTCGATTTCTGGACGCGTCTCGGGAAGCATCTCCTCCGTCACGGTGAACGGCGTCCCGGCCGCCGTCACCGGAGAAAGCTTTCTCGCCCAGGGAGTCATCCTCCAGGACGGCGCGAACGCCGTCACGATCGCCGCGACGACGACGTCGGACAACTGCATCGTCGCGGACACCGACGCGGACGGGGATGTGGACCTCATCGATCTGGACTTCGTCAGGAAGCGGCTGGGTCAGCGCGGTTTTCCCGTAGGGGATCCGATTCCCACGACGCGGACCGCTACCGTCACGATCTCGATAGTACTCGACACGACAGCTCCGATCGTGACACCCCCGCAGGACTTGGTCGTAGCAGCGACGTCCGCCGACGGAACCCCTCGCACGAACGCTCAGATCGCCGCCTTCCTTCTCGCCGCCACCGGGGTCGACAACATCGATGGCAACGTCACCGTCACGAATGACGCACCTGTGCTCTTCTCCATCGGCGAGAAGACGGTGACCTTCTCCGCCACGGACACCGCGGGGAACACGGGAAGCGCCAGCGCGAAGGTCACGGTCCTGGATTTCGTTCCGACCGATACCACGCCCCCGGTCATCACCGGGACGTTCGACCCCCCGGCTGGCGTCTCGGGCTGGCACCGGACCGACGTGACGGTCACGTTCGAGTGCTTCGACGGCGGGAGCGGGATCGCGTCGTGCACCGGTGAGCTGCTCGTCCAAACCGAAGGGGCGCAGCAGGAGATCGTCGGGACCGCGGTGGACCGTGCGAGCAATGCGGCAACGGCCACCGTGACGCTCAACATCGACAAGACACCGCCCGTTGAAGCGTTCACGATCGCGCCGCCGGCGTCCGTTGCGCCAGGGGGCACCGTCAACTTTTCTGTAACCGTCACCGACAACCTCGGCGTCGCATCGGTGGCAGTCTCCGTGAACGGCACGACGATCGAGACGCGGGACGCGGGACCCTATGATTTCAGCGTACAAATCGCGGAAGACACCGAACTGGGCACCAACAACGTTATTGCCGTCTTCGCAACCGATCTGGCCGGGAATTCCACGGTCATCCAGACGACGGTGACCGTGAACGTGTCGCAACTGAGTCTGTCTGTGGTTCCGCCCGCGTCGCCGACATTCAAGCCGTCCGAGGTTATTTCCGGATCGCTGGGAGACGCTCTTGGCAGCTCGACGATCACGGTGACCGGAGGCGCGTCGGCGGCGAACCAAAGTCTTGCCTCCGGCCAGACGCAGTTCGGTCTCGATGTGCCACTTCGGCCCAACGCCGAGAACGTGCTCAAGGTGACCGCGACGGACAGCGCCGGGCAGACGGTGAGCGCCTCCAATCTCCGTGTGATTCAGCTTTCGCTGTCCAGTCTCGTGACCGCACAGGTCACCGTGCAGCGTCTGACGACAGCGCAAGTCGAAGCCCTCGTCGCGAATGGCACGATCAGCCTGAGCGACCCTGCGAATTTCAACGTCTCGACGTTTGTCCTTTCGCTCATCGTGGTCGGCAAGCCTGCCCCTGTCACTGTTCCGCTGCACGTCATTAAACCGATCGACGAGCTCGTGGCGATGGGTCCGGAGGTCACGCTGGAGTGCGGTGATCCGAAGAGCGACATCACCGAAACCGCCACCGGGTTTTCCATCCCCTGCGACGACAAGGACCGACTTCCGCCGCTCCCTCAGATGAAGATCGTTCCGTTCGCGGGTTCAATCGCGGGTGCGCCATCTCTTTCCGGCGTCATTGTGCTCGACGGTCAGATCAAGACGCTCAAGGAATTCTTCAAGGCGACCCTGCTTCTGACGAACGTATCCACGAATTTCACGCTGGCCGGCCTTTCCGCGAAGATCACGATTCCTGACGGCGGCCTGTCGCCTGTCGCTCCAGCCAGCGGAGCGATCGCGATGGACGACCTGGTTGCCGGTGCGCAGGGTTCGGGCGACTTCATCATCCGAGGTGATCTGATTGGCACGCACGCCGTGACGGTCAACTTCGGTGGTCAGGTCACCGGTGGAGGCTTGAGCGGCCCGGTGCCTTTCTCTGGTTCTGCGTCAACCAGCGTCGAAGTGAAGGGGCCTCCGAACCTGAACGTGACGGTTGCGCATCCGGAGGAAGTGACCGCGGGCATACCCTACACGCTGACGGTCAACGTTCAGGATACGTCCACGATCGACGCCCTGTACGCATCCCTCGAGTTGGATCTCGGAGGAGTTGCGGATCTGATCGATCCGACCACCGGGATCCCATTCACTGGTGCGAACATCGCATCGCTAGGGCATATCCTCGCCGGCGAGACGGTCTCTCAGAACTATACCGTCGTCCCACGGATCTCGGGTCGCATAACGAGCTGCGTCGGGGGCGCAACGGTCAACATCAAGCTCTCGGTCGTCTTTTCGGGTAACGGCGCACCGATCTGCGCCATCGGCACGTTGCCGAGTCAGGTGGTGAGCCCGTCCGGTCAGCCGACGGTTACGGTTCTGCCGGCACCCAATACGACGAATGTCCCCCTGAACGCGGCGATTTCCGCGCTCTTTTCGGACGCGATCCAGAAGCAGACGCTCACGCTTGGCTCGAACGGGACGTTCCGTCTTGCCGACGACACGGGCGCGCTTGTTGCCGGCGAGCTACAGTTCTCGTCGCTCACAAATGGGGCGACTGCCGCGGTGTTTCGTTCGAGCTCTCCGCTGAAGGGCAGTACGACCTACACGATATTCATCTCGCCCGATATCTTCGACGTCAACGGCGCGCATCTTGCGTCGGGGATCACATCGAGCTTCACGACGGCCCCGCCGCCGCCGGCCGATACAACGGCACCGCAAGTCACGATGCAGATCAAGCCGCCGATCGATCCGGCGGCAATCGCGAAGGGACAGCTCGTCAGCATTTTCGTGGATTCGAGCGACGATTCGGATGTCGTCGCGCGACTTGGCCTGCAGATTGATGGGGAACTCGTCGACGCTCGCGGGCCGGTGTCTTCCGTTACGTTTCTTGTGGACACGTCGGAGCTGGAGCCCGACAGCTCGCATGTGCTGACCGCGGTGGCGACCGACCCGGCTGGCAACAGCGCTTCCGCGTCGGTGAACGTGTCGATCGTCGACGATTCGAACCCGCCAACCGTCTCTTTGACTGCCGCGCCGAGACTCCTGCGCGGTCAGAGCTTTCCGATATCGATTGAGGCCAACGATGACGTCCGCGTCGCGCGAGTGGACGTGTTCCTAGATGGGGGGGCCGATCCCGTGTACTCGGGCTCGATCGCGCCCTACCAGTTCAGTTTCAACACGATGTCCCTCGCGAGCGGCTCGCATCGTTTGCTAGCGCTCGTGACCGACGGCGCCGGGAATACGGCGCAGGCTTCTCAGGCGTTGTCGGTCGTCTCGCTGACGGGTCTCGCGATTTCGCCGGCACCGGTAACCATCAGCGGAATAGACGCGACTCAGGCACTCGTCGTTGCCGGAACGTTCTCCGACGGGAGCGTAGCCCCGATCACGTCGGGATTGACCTTCCTCTCGACGGACACGAGTCGAGCGACCGTCAGCTCGGCGGGGGTGGTCACCGCGGTTGCACCGGGAACCGCGACCATCTCTGCTGCCGTTCAATTGCCGACGCCTCTGGTGGCCACCGTGAGCGTCACCGTGGTTGCGGGCGATCCGACGACGTTGACGCTCGTCAGCGGGGATCAACAGACTGCGGTCGCCGGCCAGCTGGCTCCCGCGCCATTGATCGTGAGAGTAAGGGACGCCAACGGTCACCCGGTGCCCGGCGTGGGAGTCAATTTCCAGGCTGTGACGGGTGGCGGAACACTGACAGCCGCTGACACGAACACGGACAACGAGGGGCGGGCTTCCACCACGCTGACGTTGGGGCAGGCGCCGGGTTCAAACGTCGTGATCGCGACAGCAGGTACGCTGGCAGGAAGTCCCGTCACGTTCCACGTCCGGGGCATCAGCAACCAGCCTCCGGTGCTCACGAATCCCGGCAATCAATCGAGTACGCAAGGCACCGTCGCGTCCTTGCAGTTGACGGGCAGCGATCCGAACGGGGATCCGCTGACCTATAGCGTGACAGGCTTACCCGCTTCGCTCAGCATCAACAGCGCAACCGGGCTCATCGATGGCACGCTCTCGGTTACGACAGGCGCGTATCCAGTCACCGTTACCGCGTCGAACGGAACGCTCTCCAGCAGTCTGACCTTCACATGGACCGTGACAGCACCGCTGACGCCATTCGTCGACATCGCGACGACGATCGATCCATCGCAGGCGGTGGTGTCGCTCGGCAGCAGCGTCACGTACACCGTGACGGTGTCAAATCTCGGCACGGCGGCGGCAACAGATGTCGTGACGACCGACGTGCTTCCGTCGGCTCTAGCGTTCGTGAGCGCATCAGCCGACTGCGCGAAGAACGGCGGCACCATTTCCTGCACCGACGCGATCCTCGCGCCGGCGCAGGTCGTGACGCACACGATCACCGCGGTTCCATACGCGGCCGGGCGGATGACGAACGGCGTCACCGTCTCGAGCGCACAAGCCGATGTTGCGTCCATAAACAACACGGCGAACGCGGTCATCACGGTCGTGGCAACGCCACCCGGCGCCCCGGGCTTGGTTCCGACCGGCGCCGCCGAAGTCTTCACGCCGGCGAACTCGAGCTGGAGTCCGACGGGCGGGATGAGCATTCCACGAGGAGGCGCGACGCTGACGGTACTCGGTGATGGGACTGTGCTTGTTCTTGGGGGGATTAACGCCTCGACAAGCGCACCGTCTGCGGTTGCGACTGGAGAATTGTACGACCCAACGACCGGGACTTGGACGGCGACGGCGTCACTGGCAGCGCCGCGGGCGTTTCATACGGCGACGCTGCTGCCGACGGGCGGCGTGCTGATTAGTGGCGGAGTGGACGGTGCCGGCGATCCTGTCGCGACATCCGAGGTTTATCGCGGTCCGCCGATTCAGAAGGTCGCGCCTATTCTGACGTGGGCGACCCCGGAGTCCATTGCTCATGGAGCGCCGCTCGGCGCGGCACAGCTAAACGCGTCGTCGAACGTGTCTGGGATCTTCACGTACGGGCCGCCCGCTGGCACCATCCTCGCTGTCGGCACGCACATTTTGTCGGTCGGCTTTGTACCCTCCGACACGATCCATTTTGCCAGTGTCACAGCAACAGTGACTTTGACGGTGACACCATGATGGATCGGCGGTTGCGATATCGACGTATTGTCAGAGCTGCCTTGGCAGTTGTGGTGACGACGGCCGTGGCCGCTTTATGGCCAGTCCGGACGAGTGCCTTCAGAATTTGTCATACGATCAACCAGCCCTGGTTGCTGCTATTTTGTGCTGACGGCCACTATGAGATTACGAACGAGGGGCTTAACCTCATTCAGTCCGACCTGAGGCCGTCACAAGCCGCGATTGAAGCCGTTGCGAACGCGGACGAGCAGGTGGACGTGGGAGAAAATAGCATCAACCTGTCACCACCTCCGTTCCTTATTCCAAACCAGGTGAGTTACGACTATCGTCACCATTTCGACCGCACCCTCAACAAATCAAGCGCGGAAGCGTTCCTAGATGGTCTGACATATCTGAACGCTAGGCGCGCCGCCGTGATTGGTCTGCTTTCTGGACCGGACGTCTGCAAGAGCATCCCAGAAGTATTAAGTAATCTCGGGTTTGCACTTCATGCCGTTCAGGATGCGTACGCACATTCTAATTACGTGGATCCTGTTTCGACGGACAAGAGTGCGTTTGACTCGGCGATACGGTATCCGAACCTGTTCCTTGAATCTCCAAATCCGCCGGCAAGTCTTCTGCTGACGCTCTACGACAAGAACGCCCCGTCTGGTGACTTCGACAATCCTGATGGAACCTGTACGAATAACGAACCGCCCAGCGCAGACAACTATTGCCATAAATACCATTCAAAAGACGTAAAGGGTATTCCCACTAATCCTTTTGACCCACTTTACTTTGGTCCGCCTGGCTACGCAGATGCGTACTCTGCTGCGGTAGCCTCAACCACCGAATTCGTGCGTGGGATTGCCACAGACCCGACCTTAGCTGATGGCTGGCAAGCCATCGTCACGTACAAGACGACTGCTGATGTCTGTCAGGCTTTGGTTCTCACTCCAAACAGTGGGGCACAAGGCGATACTGGTCTAGCCTTGGCGTTGACAGGTCAATCCACGCATTTTGTTGACGGTACCACGGTGGCCGACTTCGGCGCTGGAGTAAGTTTGAGCTCCTTGGCCGTGTCCAGTCCAACGGACGCAACCGGAGTGATTAGCATCGACGCGGCCGCGGCGACAGGGCCACGGTTGGTGGCGCTCACGACCGATTCGGAGACGGTAACAGGCCTGTTCACAATCGTCCCACCCATCCTCACAGACGTGAGCCCGGACCGCGGGCAACAAGGTCGAGCGAACTTAGTCGTTCGCTTGACTGGCCGATCGACACACTTCTCAAACAACACAACGGCTGACTTCGGCCCTGGGATTGCGGTCAACAGCATCGTGGCCGAAGACGCAACCCATGCGACGGCGAACCTTACGATAGATCTATCCGCGGCACTTGGTCCCCGGACGGTGCTCGTAACAACTGGCGAGGAAAGTGTCTCGCGGGCAAATGCTTTTGCGGTGTTGGCTTCTTGCCAGCAGGTCCCACCCGGCTTGGGTGTTTCTGTCAATACGATTGTGTTCGATTCAGACGGTTCGGGCCGCTCACAGGTATGTACTCAGGAGCTTGACGCCAGCCAGACGGCGCTGAATTCGTCTACCCAGATCACCAATGGAGGTGCAGGTCAGCAACAATCACAGGAGCCGCAGTGGTCTCTTTCCGCGAGTGCCGGCACCGATGCGATCGGTCGGATTGCGTACCAATTCGGTGCTCCCGGGGTCCGCGGCATCCACATTGTAAAGCCCGATGGCACTGGTGATGTCAAGGTAACACCGTTCTTCAATAGCATCATTCGTGGAGGACCGGAGAATGACGCGCATTATCCGTGTGCTGACGCCCGCGACCCCGCGTGGTCGCCGGACGGTCAGTCGATCGCATATGCCTGCCTTGTAACCACCCAGACGACGAGCAACTACGACATCTGGATTCACGCAACAGGAGGCACCCCGGACGATCCAACTGACGATTTCGACTACCCACTGTTGACGTTGACCGACTCGCTCGAGCTGAAGCCCGCTTGGTCGCCTGATGGCACGAAGATCGCCTTCGTAACGAACGCCAAAGGATTTTCCGCTAGCAGTCCAAATTCGAAGATAGCCGTGACGCAGGCTCTTCCGGCTGCTACCCCTATCGGCCCAGGCGGTGGTGTTTCGTACGTTCAGTCGGTTGGCACTTTCAGCATCTTGACGGACGATGGTTTCACGAACTTCTCTCCAACCTGGTCGCCCGACAGTCGCGCGATAGCGTTTTCAAGCACGAGAAGTGGCGGGCGCGACATTTGTCGTATGAGTTCGACGTATGGAACCAGCGATCTGGGAACGTTGGTCCGTCTCACAAGTAACCCCGGATCAGATGCAAATCCTGCGTGGTCTCCTGACGGCCGACTGATAGCGTTCGCGTCGGACCGAAGTGGCAAAAACCAACTCTATGTAATGTCCGCATTACAGGGCGAGGCCGACAACGCGAACTTCAAGCAGATTACAAACACCTCAGGAAACAGCAACAATCCAGCCTGGAAGCCTCATGAGACGGCCATCCAGAACTCGCTGACCGTCGTCACGCACGACATCATCGTCGGATCGGGTGTCGCTGCGCCCACGGGAAGCGGCACTGTCACGGTATCGGACGGATTCGGCACTGCAGTGTCAGGCGCTTTCGTAACGATGCTGCCGCCTTCGACCGGAAGCGGAACGTTGGCGTTCGCCCCCTCATCGGGCCTCACAGATCAAGCCGGCAACTTTTCGTTCGTCGTGGCGGAACCGACGTTGCAGGCGGCCGGTGATCACTCGTTCACAGTGAATGCGTTCGATTCGACGACCGCTAGATCGGGGTCGACGACGGCCACGATTCGAGTCGGAGGAAGCGCACCGCAGGTGCCGGGACCGATTCCTGTACCTCCCCAAGAGCGGCTTCCTGTCGGGCAACCAGTGTTCCGGCAGCAGACCAAGATGCATTTTGTCCAACAGGCGCAAGCCGCGAGCATTGAAGCTTTGCGCGATATTGCGCTGCACGAAACAGGATTTAGTGCGCTTTTGGGGCCAATCGGCAGAGCCTGGAGCAGATACACGATTCAATCAGTCGCGACCAATCATGAAAGGGCCGCCAGATTCCTCGTCCTGGCAAACGATCCACCCGACCCCAATGTTTCGGAACTCGCAACGCCCGTTGTCAGACCGCCCATCTTGATCATGGGCAGCGGCGGACCTATGTCTGTGAACACGCTGACGTTGATGAATCAGAGCCTTTCGCAAAAGGCCATCACGAACGCTTACCTGGACGCGCTCGTAACGTCAATCAATCGATATTCGACCGCCGTAGCGGCTGGAGACCTTGGCAGTGCGGCTCTGCAACGAAACGCAATTCTCGCGTATGAAGACACATTGACTTTGCTCCTGCGAGCTGAAGCCGACACAGCCAACCGTTTGCTCACCAGCATGCAGGCTGACGGTCTTCCGAATCCTCAAGTCCACTTGAGCGACATCACAGCGTTGCAGGCCGCCATCGGCGCCAGTGGGCTGCCGAGTGAGATTAGCGAGTTACTCCTGCAACTAGGCCTCACGTCGAGCGACATTGCGACGATTCGGGACTCATTCGTGGAAGCAACACCCGCTTCGCTGGTTACGGACTTGTTTGCTACGGTACAAGCGGATGCTGAACGCGCCCTGGCCACCTCTGTCGCGTTTGCGCAGGCATCGCCGACTGCTCCTCTGTTGGTGCCGACGATCGCGGTTGCCGGAGGCACGTTCGTCTATGACGGGAGATCTCATGGCGCGACTGTGACATCGACTGGCGTGAGCGGCGCACCGGTGCGAGGACTGTTCAGCATCACGTACACGCCCGGCGGATCGACGCCGCCGTTGAACATCGGCACCTATACCGTCACCGCAGAATTCACCAGCACCGATCCGAACTACACCAACGCCACCGGCACCGGCAGGATCACGATTAGCGACCCGCGGCCGCTGCATACCGTCGTGCCCGCTGGCGACTTGCAGTTCGCGCGCGTCAGCCATCAGGCCACGCCGCTCGCTAACGGGCTCGTCCTCATGAGCGGGGGACAGCGCGATGGCGCGGCCCTCCCACAGGCGGAGCTCTTCAACCCGAACACCAGCTCCTGGTCCGTGACGGGCTCCAGCATCATCCCGCGTTTCGATCACACCGCGACGCTGCTTGCGGACGGACGCGTGCTCGTCGTCGGGGGTGTATCGGCGACTGGCGAATGCTGTTCGAATGCGACCTCGGAGATGTACGACCCTGCCAAGGGAACATGGTCGCTCACTGGACGGTTGCCATTTCCGGTCGGCACCGGCCACATCGCGATCCGTCTTCTCGATGGCCGGCTGCTCGTGTCGGGCGGGGGCGATCGCTGCGGCTCGGTGTTCAGCACGGCGGCGCTCTTCAATCCGTCGACGAATACCTGGTCGCCGACAGGCAGCATGACGACGGCGCGGGAATTCCACAGCGCGGCGTTACTCCAGGACGGACGGGTGCTGGTTTCCGGCGGTGTGCGTGGTTTTGGGCTCCCATCCGAAACGAGCGCGGAAATCTACGATCCGGATGCCGGGACATGGACTTCCGTGGCGGACATGGGGACCCCCAGGCAGACGTCCTGCAACGGCTACGTGCAGCCGTACCTGGCGACGCTCTCCGGCGGATCGGTCCTCGCGGCGGGCGGTTTTTCCGGCGCGGACTGTTCTTCCATCACTCCAAGTCGAACGGTCACGGATGTCATCGTCACTCCGAGCGCGGTTGACTTCGCCGCCCTTGGTCGAACGCAGTCGCTCACCGTGAACTCCGAACTCTCGGATGGATCGTCAGGACTGTTCACCGGTCCTCTGCAATTTGCGACGGCCAACTCCGCTGTTGCGTCGGTCGATGCGTTCGGTGTGATTACCGCTAGAGGCGCGGGTACGACGACGATTACGGTGACACCATCCGGGTTCGCTCCGGTCGCAGTGACGACGACGGTTGATGCGGCTCATTTGACTTCGATTTCCGTCAGCCCGCCTGCGATCAGCTTCATCGGCTCGGGACAGACGCATTCGCTCGCAATCAATGGGACGTTTTCGGACGGCTCCCAACGGTCGGTAACTACCGGTCTCACGTTTGAATCGTCGAATACCGCGGTCGCGGGTGTTGATCAGGCCGGCCTGGTGACGCCGGGGGCCAATGGCAGTGCGACCATCACAGTCTCGGCAACGGGCGCTCCGGCTGTTCAGGTGCCGATTTTCGTGAAATCGTTGGTTGCCCTCGCGCCGTCGCCGACGTCGCTGACACTCATCGGACCTGGCCAGACACAGGCCCTGTCGATCGTTGGTCAGTACTCGGATGGTTCCCAGCAGACGCTCACGACAGGATTGAGCTTCATCTCATCGAATCCGTCCGGGGCTCGCGTCGACTTGAGCGGTTTCGTGACGTCCGGCACCAACGGCGAAGCCACGATCACGATAGCGGCTGCGAATGTTCCCGCGATTCAGGTACCGGTGACGGTCAAATCGCTAGTAAGCATCGCGCTGTCGCCTGCCGCGGTGACACTCACCGGAGCAGGGGCCACTCAGACTCTCAGCGTCATTGGGACGTATTCCGATACGAGTACATCCCCGATTGCGACCGGCGTGACTTTCTCATCCTCGGACGCGAACGTCGCCACGGTCAGTGCCACTGGAATGGTGACCTCGGTTGGACCAGGAGTCGCGACCATCACCGCCAGTATGGGCTCGCTGGCGCCGGCCCAGGCGACCGTCACCGTCAATCCCGTGGCGAATGTTTGCGTGACGGCGCCGGCAGGTCTCGTCAGCTGGTGGCCGGGCAATGGCGACGCGCTGGATCTATTAGGGCAAAACAATCCTTCGGCGCTCAATGCGGTGAGTTTCGTCCCAGGCAAAGTCGGCCAGGGTTTCGCGTTCGGGGCAGATGGATACATCGACATCCCGGCCTCGCCGAGCCTCGCAAATCAGCGTTTCAGTTTAGAAGCGTGGGTAAAGCCGGACGGAGTCGGCCCCAACAACGACGAATTTGGAAGCGTCATCATCGGTCAAATCATAGATGGCGCCTTCGCCGTGACGGCAACGTTCAAAAGCGCTGACGCAAATTACGCGAACGCTGCGGCGTCCGATTCCATCACAATCGCACCTGCAGTCAGTGACATCGAAAGTTGGACGACAAGAACGCCCATGCCCACCGCCCGGGGCTGGTTGACCGCCGGGGAAGTGAACCACCGACTCTATGCGATTGGTGGATTCAATAGCACGTATCTCACAACGGTCGAGGCCTATGATCCGTCGACAAATACCTGGCAGAGCCAAGCGGCGATGCCTACGGCCCGAAGTCATGTCGCGAGTGGCGTGGTGAATGGAGTCATCTATGTCGTCGGGGGATACAACGGCGGCAGTCTGGCCACTCTCGAAGCCTATGACCCGACGACGAACACGTGGACAACCAAGACCTCGATGCCGACACCCCGTTATGCGCCAGCTGCTGGCGTGATCAATGGTGTGCTTTACGTGGTCGGTGGATATCTTACTTCAACCCTCGAGGCTTACGACCCCGCAACGGACACCTGGGCCACCAAGGCCCCGATGCCGACGGCCCGCGGCCACCTCGCGGTTGGGGTTGTAAACGGATTGCTCTATGCGGTCGGGGGGATCGCGGGCAGCGCTTTGGCAACCGTAGAAGCCTATGATCCTGTAACGAACACGTGGACGACAAAAGCCCCGATGCCCACGCCCCGGTGGCATCTTGGCGTCGGTGTCGCGAAAGGCACGTTGTATGCGCTAGCGGGCGCAAGTTGCAACGGCGACTGTCCGCTCTCGACGGCCGAAGCCTACGACCCTTTGAATGACACGTGGCGCGCGATCGCTCCGATGCCGATGGCCCGCGGCTGGCTCGCTGCCGGCGTGGCCAGCGATACTGTCTATGCTATCGGGGGCTCGACTTGCAACTTCTTTGGAGGAAACTGCGCGCTTTCAACAAACGAAGCCCTACAGGTCAATCACGCGTCCGTTCAGGTGAACTGGCGTGCGACCGACAATCGATTCATCTTCTTGTTCGGTGACGTCCTCTCGGAGCGAATTATTTCGGAACACTCGTTTCCTCCCGGCCAATTCTATTTGGTCACGGCCACATACGACGGAACCGAGTTTCGGCTTTTCGTGAACGGGGTTCTAGAAGGTACCTTGACGCTCACAAAGACCATCTCCTATGCGACCACTCCCTGGTCGATCGGATCAAACGGTCTGTTCCGAGATGCAGGCTTTCCGCGCACTTGGAATGGTGTAATCGACGAGGTTTCTCTCTACAATCGAGCCCTTTCGCAATCAGAGATCCAAGCTATCTTTGCCGCCTCGGGCTCCGGGAAGTGCCCGCCAACCCCCATCATCAGCTCGGTAAGTCCAAAATACGCATTCCCGGGAACGACGGTCGCGAACTTCACCGTCATCGGCTCGAACCTCACGGGTTCCGCCTTTTCGTTCCTTCCGGCTGGCTCTCTCACGCCCGGTGTCCCAGTGATCCATCCAGCCGGCACAGAGGCCACTTTCGAAGTTATCGTTCCCGGAGGTGTGCTCGGGACCTTCACCGTAGTGGCCACGAACACTGTTGGCACTTCGGATCCGGCACCTTCAGCGGCGAACACGCTGTCGATCATCCACCCGGATGCGGATCACGATGGGGACGGATACATCAATGGATTGGAAGATGCGTTGGGATCCGATCCGCTCGATCCAGCTAGCGTGCCCAACCTCAGGGCTTCGGGTGAGGTCGTCAGCGCAGCTTTCGCGATCCGAAACGACGTGCTGCCTACAACCGGACAGGCCCTCCAGGCTGAGGTCGTCAGCGCGACCTTCGCGATCTTGAATTCTGCTCCCGTGACGACGGGTCCCATCAGCCAGGAGGTCGACAGCCCCACCTTCTCTATTTTGAACAGCACATTCAATGTGACCGCGAACCTCGAAGTGGTCAGCGCGGCGTTTTCCGTTCTGAACAACCCGGGTTTCGCGGCGACGACCTCTTCCGAGGATGTCGCGGGTCAAGCACAGATTGGCTCTACAAGGGATCCGGCAGCGGCCACTCTTCAGATCGATGGCCTGCCTTCCGGCGGGGTTCTAGTTGCCGGAGAGACCGTCCTCTTGTCGGTGGAGAGCCCGGACGACAGGACATTCACGAGTGCGGAGCTCATCGTGAACGGAGAGCCTCTTGCTGAAGACGGCACGCATCCCTTCGAGTTCACGTTCACGGTTCCCGATAGTGCGGAACAGCTCACATTCGAAGTCCTGGTCGCACGCGAGGGTGGCGACCTACACGAGTCGGAGGAACTGCGCTATACGGTGCAGCGTGACTCACGGACTACGGTCGTTGGCGAGGTGAGCCGAGTTGGGCCTAGTTCGGAAGCCGAGATTCGAGTCGGAATACTGGCCAATGGACTGCTTGCCGAGTTCGTTGACTTCCAAACACCCTTGACCGATCTGTCCGATTTGAGAGGCGGGAGCAGCAGGCTTCGACGGGCAGTTTCGAGCATTAACTCGAGGAATCCGAATCAGGTCTTCGGCCCTGATCCGTTTGCGGTGCAGATGGGCCCGGACTACGCAGTGCGATTCAGTGGATGGCTGCGCGTCCACAATCCGGGGCGATATCGGTTCTTCCTCGGTGCCGATGACGGCGCCCGGCTGGTGATGGATGGCCGCACCATCCTGGAACTTCCATTGGGGACGGGTACTTTCCAGGAGGCCTCAGAGTTCGTCGATCTGAGCGCAGGACTCCTTCCGATCGAAGCTACGTATTTTCAGACCGTCGGTACGGGCGAAGTACAACTGTCGTTCGAACCTCCCGGCAAAGAGCGACAGGTCATCCGCCCGAGCCAGTTTCTAACCGACCTCGGTCTTACTGCATCTCCCGATGACCGCGGCGGATTCCGGATCGAAAATGCGCCGACAATCGTCGAAGGCCTGGCGGTCACCGTCCGCGCCCAGGATGCTCAGGGGAATGAAACAACCGGTATTTCGAATGCGGTCCGAGCTGTTCGCGGCGGAATTACGGATGTGGGCGCCATCAGGATTCGAATGCGACGCTGATGCGCCGCCCAGGATGATTGGAGGAAACCATGATGTGTGACGACGGCTTGAGTACACGGATTCGACGCGCGCGTATCATTTCTTGCGCATTGGCGATTTCGCTCGCCTGGACTCGCACAGGCAGCTCCCAAAGTTTCAACAGCGGCTCGAACGGTTCCGACGGCGCGCTCAACCTGACGACTCAGGGCACCATCGTCTTCGATCCCCGCGCGTTTCAACCGCCTCTAGATCCGGATGGTGACAACGTATTTCACTTCACGACGATAACGATTGGGGGCGGAGTGACGCTGAAGTTGAGCGGCCAGTTCTTGAACGGTCCAGTCTTCTTTCTCGCTCAAGGAGCGGTCCAAATTGACGGAGCGATCATCGATCTCAATGGGGGAGACGGAGCTGATGGGTCAAGCATTTTTGTGCCAGCGAATCGCACACCATCCATACCCGGAGCTGGAGGGTACGCTGGTGGCGTGGCGATTTCCCCGGCAGGGCCGCCACAGGCGGGTTTCGGCCCAGGAGGAGGCGCTGTTGCGAATTCGCCTAGTGAGTGGGGAGGCATTGGCACCTTTACAGGAAATCAGTTCCTCGTTCCTTTGATCGGGGGTTCGGGCGGCGCTGGCGCCCACGGTTTCGGGACTTTGGTGGGAACCGGCGGAGGAGCCGGCGGTGGAGCATTGCTGATTGCCAGCTCGACCACGATTTCCATAACCAGCGCCACAATCTCAGCGAATGGCGGCAGAGGTTCTGGGAACGCCGGACGAGTCAGTGGTGGAGGTAGCGGCGGTGCGATACGACTCGTCGCAAATGCGCTCACGATCAGCGGAGCGTTGTCTGCGCGGGGCATGGCTATTGCCGGTCATCCGACGGCTAATGCAGGCGGTGATGGCAGGATTCGATTGGAGGCCTTTCAGCAATCGTTCGCGGGGACCGTCAACGGTACGCCCGTCAGCTTCGGCACGCCGAGCAACCTGTTTCTTCCCTCGGATCCGTCCTCGATCCGAGTCACCCGCGTTGGCGGAGTCGATGTCCCAGCGCATCCATCGGGCTCTTTCGAGACGCCTGATGTCCCGATTAACACTACCTCTCCCGTCACTCTTGAAATCGAAGCACGCAACATCCCCCTCGATACGGTTGCCAAGGTTCACTTCTTCTCGGAGAACGGTCCTGACATCGTTGTGGACTCGACGCCGCTCGCTGGCTCGCCGGCGCTGTCGACAGCTACTGCTTCGGTAACCTTGCCGGTAGGTTATTCGAGAGGATTGGTTCGTGCGTCATGGACTCAATGATCAGCGCGCAGCGGACACGTCTCGCTACCAGTCTGCTACCGGTCGACTACAATCCATGACGATCCAGGAGCATCTACTCATTCTCTAAGTCTTTGATTTTGGGTGGTCGTGAGTCTTCCTGCGTGGCCTCAGCTGGGTTCTGAGACAATTCGTAATCAGCAGGTCGCGAGTTCAACTCTCGCCGCCGGCTCCACTCAATGCTCTTGAAGAGAGGGAATTGAAGCCCAGTCTGTGCTACCGCGGAGCCCATAACGTTCCTTTCGATTTCGCCCTGGGTGTCACCCGGAAAAAGCGGCGCTGGGCGAAATTGTTTTCCGCCCTCAGCGAAATGTCTTCAGCCCTCTGAGGCCATTCCGGAGGGGGCGATTCTCGGCTCCAGGGGATTCTGAATTAGGTTTCCGTAGATTGCGCTGATGTATATCTGTAACTTATTTGTACACTGGATGTTAGCGAGACTCACTAGCCGATTCTCATCGCCATGGGGGCAAGCTGGCCCGACCTTACCGCGCGGAGCCTGTTGCGCCCAAGCCGCGCGGTGACCGATAATCAGCCCGAGGGAGGACGCCACCATGAGGCCGAGAGCGGTTCGTGTCGTCGTTTTCAGAACCGGCGCGAACTGGATCGGTCAGTGTCTCGAATTCGACTTGGCAACGCAGGCACCCACCGTCGACGAGCTCGATTACCAGCTACAGGCGCTGCTCGTGGGCCACATTGTCGCTAGCATCCAGGAGAACAAGCAGCCTTTCGAGAACCTGCCGAAGGCCCCGTCCGTCTTCTGGCAGATGTTCGAGTCTGCCAGGAACCTTGAACATCGGCACATCGAATTCAAGGCGCAGACTCGGGTGAAGGCGCCGCGGCCGACGCTCCGTATCGTCGATCCGGTGCCCCCCAACCTTTGCGAACAACTGCTAACGCACTGACCGTTGCGACTGCCCTTTGCTGAGCCACCCTCGCTCGGGCAGTTCCTTCGGCGCCTGCGGGAGTTCGGAGTCTCTTGCCATCAAAGCCCGCCTGTCACGGATCCGCAGGGGCAAACGATTCGCTTCCGCTACGTCGTGCGTGGGAATCACCCGCCCTATCCCCTGCCGACACACCTCAAAGACGAAGACATCGTAGAACCCCACGTCATCCGTTCCGTGTGTCGGGCGGTCGGGCTTCCACCGGGCATTTTCGAGCTCGACCCAAAGCAAGATTTCGGAATTGACGACGACTGATCGTCCCCGGGCTCGAAGTGGGCAAACGATATGAGCAGGATGTCCTAACTCCTACTAAGTTTCACTAGCAGCTTCACCCTGCAATCCTGTGGCTCCACGTCCTGAATTGCGAAGAGGAGCCCATCGTGCAGGTGGTTCAGGTACTCCAGGAGGCGCAGGAGCTGAGCTCTGCGGCGGCCTGGGCGCCGCTACTTCATACGATTGTCGGCGGCCTCCTCGCTCTGCTCGGCGGGCTCGTCGCTACGTGGTATGCGGCCCGAGTAGCCAGGCGCCAAGCGGCCGAATCGCTCCGCTCTGCCTTCAGCGGTGAGGTCTCCGCGTTCGTCCAAATCGTAGAAACGAGCGACTACGCGCGGCAACTCGGAGACGCCCTCAAGCTGGACGACAACTTCGAACCGAACTCGAAGCCGTTAATGGACGCCCCGCCGTTTCCTCTCGGGAAGCTTCAATTCCCGCTATATGAGAGCAACGCGAGCAGCATCGGTCAACTCGGTCCAGAACTGGCTGGTGATGTCTCGCGCTTTTACACTCAGGCGTACGCCGTTCTCGCCACAGTTGAGGGCTGGAAAGGACAGGTGCTCACCGGAGAGCCCTCGATGCGCTCCGTTGGCGCGATCTACAAGCCTGCGGTTGAGGCGCACCGCAAGCTCCTAGTCGAGACGCTGGATCTCGGAAAGGCCCTCATCACAAAGCTCAACGATGAGGGTGAAAGTGGGTCTCGAGAGCGGCACTTGGTGCCAAGTTGGTGCCAAACTGGTTACCAAAACATGGGTGTAAGTGCGAATGTGAGCCTTTTGGCTCACGCCGCTAAACGGTGATTGAGTAATCTTTTGCACCCGGATTCGTGCTGGTGCGTTGGATGGGCGAGTAATTCGTAATCAGCAGGTCGCGAGTTCAACTCTCGCCGCCGGCTCCAGCACTTACAGGGACTCAAGATCTTTGTCGAAAACCATTGCAGAGATTCTCAAATTCATCCGAGACCGCAAGCCGACTCCGAAATCGTACAAAGAGGCAATGAGCAAGCTAGCTTCAATGATGAAAGCAGCCGACGAGTCGAGAGTCTTCGTAGTTCGTCGAAAAAATCGCTGACGCCGGAATTCCGGGACCTGAGTGGGGACTTCCTCGACGTCTTTGCGGTTTCTGCCGGAGAGGTGACAGCAGCAGACAGTGGAAATCGTCTGGACCGGACCCGAGACCAGCGATACGCGCTCTCGCCGCACGGAACAGGCGACCCTCGAGGTACTCGACACTGCCCGGGACCGGCTGACCGTAGTGAGTTAACGCCGTCTACCGCATCCCCCGGATCGCCGAGGCGCTGGTTGCCTCCGCCAGCCGGGGGGTTCGGTTGCGGCTCATCGTCGAGACCCCGAATCGCATCGATGGCCAGGGCGAGTACGACTGCCTTCGTGCGCTCGGAAACGCGGTCGAGTCGGCTGCCGACGTGTATTATTGGCCACAGAAAAATCGAACGCAGGACGAGACGAGCGGGAAGCTCGGCATCCTACACGTGAAATGCGTAGTCGCCGACGGCAACCGGCTCTTCCTGTCGAGCGCGAACCTCACCGATTACGCAACCACGATCAACATGGAACTGGGCCTTCTGGTCACGAGGGGGAAGCTACCCGGCCAGGTGGAGCGAATCTTCGACGCTCTGATCGAGACGGGACACCTAAGCCGGGTGTGATCCGGTGATGTCTAAATCGAAAAGCACTGGATTACGTCGAGGTATAGGAGGTTGGCTCGGGGGTCGAGATTTCAAGAGCTAGCCGGCGGAGCTCGTTAATTTCGTCGAGCTCGTTGGGGTCGAGTTCGGCAGGACGCGCCAAATCTGGCGAGGCGATAGGAGCCTCTTCGAGCTTCATGAAGACGATTGTGTAATCCGGCTTGACCATCTTGTTCATGTTACCGCAGGTTTCTTTGCTTGCGCTTCAATCTGGCGGCGCGCCTCAGATAGAATCATTCTCGGCGCCGCAGTGAGGGCAGCGAAACTCGTTGTCGCTGGGGAACGGGTGGGAGCCGGGTTGTACGGGCTGGCTCTTGAGAGATTGGACTGGATGCGAGAGGACGCTTTACAGTTTCCGCACTGGACATCCAAGATGGCAGCGTCGCTCTCCCGGGCTGGTTGTGGAAGAGGAACATCGGGCTGAAGGGTAAAGCCGAGGATCTGAGACTCTGGGGTCTCGAAAATCTTGCAGATGTTGGTGGCGAACGTCATCTGAAGAAGAGTGTTGTCGCGGACAAGAGCGTCGGCCAGGTCGGGCGACGCCGAGTAATCGATGATGCGAAAGCCCATGGACTCGAGGTCCGCGATTTTAATGGAGCGACCGTGCGTAGGCCAGTCCTAAGGTGGACACGATGGCGGCGGCGACACCTGCGGTCAGCTTGACTTTGGCATACGTGGCGGGTGTCACCATGAGAGGAACATCACTAGCGGAAAAGGAAGTCACGGAGCAGCGGCATGACGACCGCCGGCTCTTCGATGTGGCCCCAAGTGCCACTGCGCTCGAGCATGACGAAGCGCGCCTGAGGGCAGAACCGCTTGAAGTCCATCTGGAGTTTGGGATAGAGCGCGCGATCGAAGCGACCGGCGAGAATCAGCACCGGCATCTTCAGATCCTTGAGCCGCGGAAGGAAATCTGGCAGGCGCCTGAGCTCGCCACCGATGAAGAACTCGACGTCGTCGCCGACGAACGCATAGTAGAGCTCTGAGTTCCGCGATCCAGGTTCACTCAGAAGGTGCTTTGAGTGCTCGGGGTTGAACCAACGGACGATCCCGGTGTGTCGAGCAAAGAGCGACTGCATGTCGGGATGTGACGATCGTTTTCCGGACGCGCGCATCCGCTGAACTTCCTCCCAGACCTCCGGGTACTGGTTCTCGAGCTCCCGGTTAATGTTTTCGTGGTTGCGCTGCCACATCTCGGGACCGTGCAGTGTATTTGCCAGCACGAGGTGCGACACCCGCTCTGGGTGAGCGAGTGCATAGGCTTGCGCGACAAGGCCGCCGTACGAGAATCCGTACAGGTTAATGCGCTCGACGTCGAGCGAGGCGCGTAAAGCCTCCAGATCAACGACATCGCCGGCGAAGGTGACGCTTTCGAGGCTCGCGGCCGGCTCACTGCGCCCGCGGCGGCGATAGTCGTAATAGATCACGCGAAACTGATCGGCCAGTTCAGAGAAGACCGGGTGGAAGATCACATGCGAGCTGGCCGGACCACCCGCCAGCAGAATGAGAGGCTCGCCCGAGCCTTCGCTTTCAACCCAGAGTTGAGCCGTTCCGCGGATGGGGACGAGCCGGCCAGGTGGATGCGCTATCGGGCGGGGCGATGGCCCACCGACGATCGGGGGCTGTCGTTCATATGTCAAGAGCGTGCTCCTCGAGCAAACCGAAACGACCGCCACCGCGACCCCAGTCCATTACGGCTGAGCGGCTTTCTCCAGAACGCGACGGTCACCGGCAATGCCAATGTACGTGCCCCGCTCCTTCTCGTCACTCCGTTTGTTGCGGTTGAATCCTGAAAGAGCAGCTCGAACGTTTTGCGGGGGTACACCTACTCGCGGACGAGGAGGATCTGTGAGTCCCATGACCACGAACCTCGGGTTCGGCGGTCCTTGGCCTGTCAGCTTTCCGAATCGATGTCGCGAACGGCTGCCTTCGCGACTTGCTTTGAAAGCAAGAAACGGAGTGACGCCAAAATTCGAGCGCGGTATCTTCGCGGCGTACTCTGCGTTTTAGGTCCGGCGGAAATGCTGCCATTCCGCAGGCCCGTCCCCGCAACGGCAGCAAGCGAAGGGATTCACAATGTCGAAGGAACAGGACAACAAGGCGATCGTAGGCCGATGGTTCACGGAATTCTGGGACAATCCCTGGAATCCCAAGATCGTCGACGAGCTCGGCGCACCCGACATCCTCTTGCAGTATTCGCTGCATGCGCCGCGGCGCGGGCGTGAGGACGTGAAGGCGTTCATGACCGGGTTCCGCGAGGCGTTCCCCGACCTGAGTTTCGCGGGCGCGGCGGATCTCATCGCCGAGGGCGACCATGTGGTCGGTCGTTGGGTAGGCGGTGGAACGCACACGGGCCCCGCTTTCAGCGACTTTCTTGTCGGTTCTCTTCCGGCGGCCTCTGGCCGAAAGATGCGGTTCACGGGAACGACCGTGCTTCGTGTCGAAAACGGCAAGATCGCAGAGGAGGTCGGTCTGGACGATGGG
>Ga0184637_10000172_pt1 | contig 46048 bp, 35 predicted proteins | sample PLM3_127_b2_FD_133143 | JGI IMG/M metagenome (GOLD analysis project Ga0184637, IMG submission 133143) | Groundwater sediment microbial communities from an aquifer in East River, Colorado, USA - PLM3_127_b2 | ecosystem: Environmental > Terrestrial > Soil > Riparian zone | place: USA: East River...
CGGTCTTTGGTTTGGGGAACGTGCCGCTTTTTTAAGCCCTAGAAGATGAACGGGCCAGCTACCATGGCCAGTGGTTCGGCTGCGCTCACCATCTTCGAGGCCTATCCCGCTACACACATCCCTCTACTAATAGCGGGCGAGTGGTTTTTGCCTCAATTTTTGTTTGGAATTTGTCAAGCCACACAACCCCAGGGCAGACACGGGGACCTGCCCCTACGATTTTTCTACGGGTCACAAGGCGGGGCCTGCCCCAAAAACACCACATTCAGCGCAATCACCACATCGCTGGATGTCGCCACCCCATCGCAATTCATATCTGCCACTTCCGGCGGGGAAATTGGGACGCCGAGAAAGACGAAGTTGAGAATCAAGACAATGTCAGCAGAAGTTAATAAGCCATCACCGTTGGCATCGCCTAATTGAAAAATCCCGAGTTTTAGTGTGAAGTTTCGGGTTCCTTCGGTAAAGCTGGAAGGCAAGCTGTGATTGTCCACGCTACGAACCCGCCAAAAATAAGTAGAGTCATCTTTCAAGTTGGTATGATTGGTCAAATTCGTCAATTGAATGGCTATGGCGTTGCTAAGAGTGGAAAGAAAGGTCGGTTTTTCTTCACCGGCTAAATTATTTCCGGTTATGCCGCTTTGGTCAACTTCAGGGTTGGCAAAAGCCGGGTCGTCATCTATTTGCAGTTGATAGCTGACGTTATCCCCCGGGTCGGGGTCGCTCCCTTCCAGCCAGATGAGATAGTCGTTGAAATCCAAAACATCCCCGCTGTCGGGAGAAATGTCGGTGGGAGTTGTTGGCGGAGAATCGATTTTGAAAGTGCGGGTATCTTTGCTATAGACGACCTGTGCCGAATCATCCACCGCCCGAACCTTCCAATAAAATGTTTTGCCATAAGGCAAAGGCGGGCTGACCTGATAGGAAGTATCGAATGAACTGGGAGAAAAATCGGGGCTGCTGAATGAAATGGTGTCGTCATAAATCACAAGGTAGGAAAACTGGGTGGTCGTAAAAGAGTCGGCCAATTTATGCCATACAAAAGTTGGCGTTTGAGTTATTTCTACGTTGGAATTAGCCGGTGAAATCAAGGTAAAAGCTGGCCCCAATTCAAATTCAAAAGCACCCATATCCACCCTTGTACCGCCCTTTGGCGGCACCGGCGTTGACGGGTCACCAGCATCGATGCAAGGGGAATGGGATTGGAGATGGTAATCATAAGGTGTACCGGCAATGAACAGAGGGTTTAATGTAATATTGCCGACACCGAGAGATGCGTCTGGGCCTGTCAAAGGTCCCCTTAAATTATTGTAAAAGTCATTATAATCAATTTGGGTTGGTCCCGTAACATTTATATACATCCCAGACTCGGAACTATTTGCAATAATATTATTTTTGATTGGACCATACCCTGTTTCAATATAAAGCCCAAAAGTTTGGCCGGGATTGCGGGCGATGGTATTGTTAAGGGCTGTAATATTCCCAATAACGAAAACCTGAACACCAATCTGATTTTCAACCACCAAGTTTCTTTCAAGGGTGGGATACACTTCAACAAATTCAATTGTCCGCCCAAATCCAATATTTTGACGAAAAGTATTGTTTATAACTTTTGGTGAACCGCCATTACTTGCCCAAAGACCCGTTCCTAAGCTACCGCCAAATGGTTGGCCATTCCGTTGTACGATGTTGTTTTCAATTCGAGCTGAAGAATTGATAAGCTTTATTCCATCGGCCAGACCGTCACCTATTCCATCCTGAACGGTAAAACCGCTGAAACGGGTTGAGGTGTCGGTTATCATTATACTGACAACTGGTGTGCCGGTAGTATTCGGAGTTATTATGGTAAATTCGGGCCCGGCCGAACTTGTTAGGACAATGTTCTTGCTTAATATTACAATGTTTTCACTATAAACTCCCGGTGCCACCAAAACCGTATCCCCATTTACAGCCGCATCAATCCCCGCCTGTATCGTCGGCTGGTCTTGAGGAACGCGGATGATGGTGGCGGAGGCGGGAAAAACAAAAAAGAACAGCCCTGCCAAAATCCCCGGAGCCATTCTTTTCATACGCCCGTTTCCTTTACCTTCCGGTCAACCGTTTATCGATAGATTGGCCTGTTTCCATGCAAAATTTCCGCCATTTATTGGCCTACGTTGAAAATAATCGGTAAACCGTTTTTACCGCCACCCACGATTACGATTTTCGCGTTATGGGAAGCAGCCAGTTTTTCTGTCGCCTCAATTCCCTTCCATTCCAGTAACCTCGGGGTAAGGCTGGTCACGACAATCTTCTGAAAATCGGCGATACCTTGCGCTTCAATTCTTTTTCTCTCGGCTTCCTGTTTTTCTTTTTGTAAAACAAACGCCATCCTTTGCGCGTCTTGCTCGGAAACAGATTTTGCGTTGATCGAAGCAATCACCGCTTCCGGGAGAATTATTTTCCGTAGCAAAGCCCTGGGATTAATAATTCCACGTTGCGCAAAAATAGGGGCTAAACTCTGTTCCAACCGACTAGAAATAATTTCCCTTTGGGAAGTGTATAATGCTTTGGCTTCAAATTCGGCAGTTACTCCCCGCAAGTGTGATCGAAACTGTGGTTCCACGAAAACTTCTACGTAATTTTCCCCCAAAGTTTGATAAACGTTCGGTGCAACTTCAGGATTCAAATTAAATAACAACGAACTCTCAACCGTTACGGTTAAACCCTCCGAAGACGGAACGTCCGCCGTCTCTTTTATTTCTTGCGTGCGCACCGACATTTTTACGATTTTTAATAACGGATTTACAAAATGTAAACCTTCATTTAAATGGTAAGTACGCACACTTCCAAATAAAACCGGGACACCTACGTGCCCGGCGGGTATTGTCGTTACGGAGCCAATTAAAAGAAAAACGAAAAACAAGGGGAAAGATACGCGACTGACAATTTTACTATCACGTCGCGTTTCTTCGTCCGTAGAAGACCGAAAAACTATATACGCTACCAACGCGCCCAACAGGCCCGAAATTGCCAAAACAATCCAAATCATTTCAACTGCTCCTTTCCTATACCGGGTTTTTGAAACTTATCTGTTCGATCAAACTCTTTACTCCCCTTTATAGTAGAATTACCGCCCGCATTTATCCCCGCCTGAATCGTCGGCTGGTCTTGGGGAACGCGGATGATGGTGGCAGAGGCGGGAAAAGCGAAAAAGAGCAAGGCGGAGGCGATTCCAAGGGCGATTTTTTTCATTGGCCGGTTCCCATATTCATCCGTTAAATATAACTAAATTTCAGAGGAAAGGTAGTGTTTTGGGGGATGGGGAGGCAAGGGGGAGATACGCCTCACCCCTGGCCCCTCTCCATAGAATGGAGAGGGGTGGGCGGGTTTAAAACCCGCCCCTACAAAAAAGACAGACGTCAAAGGGGGAAGGGCGAGGCGTGCCTCGCCCCTACGAAAACAAAATTTGATTTTGTATTATCCGTTCGGAAAATGAAATACAATCCAGATATTCATCATCGGCGGTCGATACGGTTGAAGGAATATGATTATGCGCGGGCGGGGGCGTATTTTGTGACGATTTTGGCCGGAGATAGAGAAAATCTGTTTGGGGATGTTGTCGATGGAACGGTTCGGTTGTCAAAAATCGGTGAAATCGTTGACGAGTGTTGGATAGAAATCCCGCGTCATTTTCCAGACGTGGAGCTTGATACATATGTGATAATGCCCAACCATATACACGGGGCCTTGGTGGTTGGGGGTGTAGGGGCGACGCATGCGTCGCCCTTACAAAAACAGCAGGAGCAGGGGCTATCAAGCACGTCGCCCTTACAAAGACACCCGCAACGGGTGTCCGGCCGGCCGACAGGGACGAAACCGCGTTCGGTCGGAGCAATCATAGGGTCGCTCAAATCCGCCGCAACCAGACGCATCAATCAGTTTCGCCACACAATCGGTTTTGTTGTCTGGCAGCGCAATTATTACGAACATATCATCCGGAATGAAAAATCAATGAACAAAATCAGGGAATATATTTTTAGCAATCCATTGCGATGGGAATTTGACCGGGAAAATCCGGACGGTCGACCGGATAAGATCGAAAAGGACTTTTGGATAGGGGTTTAAAACGCAAACAGAATCGAAAAATGCACCCGCTCGCCCGGTTTTTGGGTGCCGTGGATGACCCGCTTGCCGTATTCCACCCGCAGGGGGCCGATTAAGGTAACGAACTGCAATCCCGCGCCGACCGTGACCAGAACGTTGTCGGGGAGAACCTCTCTGTTAACGCTGAAAACGTTGCCGAAATCGGAAAATAAATCCCCCCAGAAGCGCCAGACCAGCGGGCGGCGGATTTCGAGCGAGGCCAAAAAAAGCGATTTGCCGCCGATCGGTTTGCCCAAGGAATCGACCGGGCCGATGGAGTTTTCGGGGTACCCCCGCAAGGTGTTGGCGCCGCCCAGATAATAGCGGTCGATGGAAGGAAAATTCCCCCGTTCACCGACCAAAAAAGCCTGCCCCACGCGCAGGCGGGTGGCCAGGATGTTTCCCCCCGCTATGCTCTGGTAGCGGTTCCAGTAGAAGTTGTATTTTAGAAAATGGGCATCGCCTCCCAAAGGCCCGCCCAAAAGCTGGCCGTCCAGACGGGTGTAGGAACCGCCCGAAGGCAAGAGGATGTTGGAACGGGTATCTTTTTCGAAAGCCAGCGAGGCCTGGCGGCGGACGTTGATACCCTGCTCTTCTTTAAAGCGCGGCAAATCGGCGGGAGCGATGTCGAAGATGCTAATCTCTTCCAGCGAAAGTCCCAAAGAGAAGCGCGAGGTCAAATCGATGGGCCGGAAAAAAGTGAGACCCAAAGTGGCGGTCTGGATGCGGAAACCTAACACCAAGTCGCGCACCCCCGGCTCGAAGGAGGCGGAAAGGGTGGCAAAATTGCGGCTGGAAAAAAGCCACGGTTCGGTATAGTCGGCGATGAATTTATTGCGCAAGAGGCGATAGTCGGTGATAAGCAAAAAGGAGGACGTGGCCGAAAAAGATAGTCGCCTTCCCCGGCCGGTTAAATTGTGATTCTCCCACCCGCCGGCTAAATCCAGGGAGAGATCCTGCTGCTCTTCCCGGAATTTATACTGGCCGATGCCGACGTGAAAATTGACCGCCGCCGGCTTGCGCTCCACAATTTTCAAAAGAAAATCGGGGCGCAGGTCCAAAGTGTCGGTTTTTACGCCCAGCGAATCGGTTTTCGATTTGGCGGTGAGCGAGAGAAAATTAAAAAGCCCGGTGGCATAAATTTGCTGCTGGCTTCTGATGATTTTCTTACGGCTGTACACCTCACCGGTTTTAAACGCCAGTTCGCGTCGAACCACCTTCGGTTGGCTGTAAACCAGGCCGGAAATTTCCACCTCGCCAAAGCGCACCAGCCCATCCTGGTCGATGTGAAAAACGAGTGGAAGTTTGGGATTGTCAAGGGCACGCACGGTGTCTAAAAAAATCCGGGTGTAGGGATGGCCGGCGTTGGCATAAATCTCTTTCATACGAAACAAAACGTTTTCCAGAAGGTACTGGTTAAAGGCCGAATCCGATTTCAAATCAGTCGCCGCTTTCTGCAAAGGCCCGGCAAATTCCCCCGCGTCGCCGGCAAAAGAAACCCGCCCGAAAAGGGTTTGCTTTCCTTCCGTGATCTCGATTTTCACCCAGAGCTCGTTTTTGACCGTGTCGTGGAAAAAGGATTCGGAGGAAGCGGCGTCCAAAAAACCGCGGCTCTTATAAAAGGAATTCAACAGTCCGATATCTTTCAGCATCCAATCCTTTGAAGCCCGGCGATGCCCTCCAAAGGAAAGCCCGATTTTTCCCCAGAAACTGTCGCCCCGGGTCGCCAGCTTGGATTTTAAGGTGCGGGAATCGAAAGCCCGATTGCCGACGAAATAGATTTTAGCGACGATAGGACGGGGCCGGTCAGGCATGGTATGCCAGCTCTCTTCCCACTCCACCGCGTTGATTGGGGAGGCAGAAGCTTCAGCCGTTCCAACAGCGGCCGAAAGTGACCCGTCCAAAAGCGGAGTAGAGCGGATAGAATTGGAAAAAGAAAAAGAAAAAAGAAAAAAAAGCGCCCCTGAAATATATACCCTGATTTTCAGTATTCCCACCTCAAGTTGAGGTTGAAGCGATACTGATTGCTGCGGTCTTTTAGTCCCTCCAAGTAGAACCGCCGCCCCAGGGAATATTCAAACCCCAGCTCCTGCCCTCGAAAGGTGGAAAGCGGCGAACTGCCGTAAATGTAAAGCCCGGGGATGGCATACTTGCCGATAGTCAGACGCGATTCCAACAGGTTGCCATTTCCTTCCGAGGAAAGCTCGATGGTTTCCACTCCCAGGCCGCGCCCCGCGGCCCGCTGGAAGGCCTGCGCCGCCAGAGACAGGCCGCCGATGGTCAGCCGTTGGGAAAATCCGCCCCCTCCGGCTAAAAGGGAGTCGGGATTGGAACTGCGCCCCGAAGTGGCCAAAAGAAAGACCACATCTTGCCCGGTGTAGGGAGTCGAGGGGTCCGGTTTTACTTCCGGCTGCCGGAGCGTGCCGCCGATTAAAATTCTAAGCTCCACGTCGGACGGGCGAATAACCTGGTTGGACGTTCGCGGAGGGCGCAGCTTGCTCACTGCGGAAATATCCAATTTCGGGTTCGGCTCGGCAATATCATCGTAGGTAACCGCTCCCCGCTCAATTTGGAAGGAATTCCCCAAAAGCGAATACTTCCCCCGGATGGTTTCCAACTTTCCCAAAAAGTTGTAAACTCCTTCCCGGCGCAAAACGTAAAGATCACCTTTCAACTCGGCATCCACGTCGCTGGTTTTTACCCACCAGTTGTTAAGCGAAGAAAGCAAGAGATTGAAATCCCACTTGGAGGAAAGCTCGGAGGAGGTGAAAGGGAAGGTGGTACGCGTTTCTTCGGAAAAATCGCCGGAGTAGGTCAAGGCTGAAAGATTGATTTTACCCGCCACTTCGGGAGGAGTCTGGCCGGTTACCGTTAAATCGAAATCGGCAACCCCTTCCAGCTCGTCAAATTCATAACTGAAAGGGAATTTTTCCCCCTTCACCCGCAAATCGTAGCCGAATTCTTGTAAGGAGGTGAATTCAATCGCTCCCGCCACCGATACTTTGCCGGTCTTCCCTTTCCAGCGCGTTGTTCCCGTCATCGAACGGCAAACCAGACGGTTATTCACCAGAGCCAAGTCGGCATCTAAATTCTCAATCAGGTTTTCCAGCTCGAGAAGTTTTAACCGCCCCTTTTTCAGCTCAACCTCGCCGCCGAATTGAGGCCGATTGGGCGTGCCGGTAATGGAAAGATTGAGTTTGAAATCGCCGGATAGGTTCTCCACATCGGAGAGAACCAGATTTAAAAGGTCAAAGCGCTGGCCGGAGGCGCTAACGGAAAAACTCATCTGCTCTTCCAAAATCCGTTCTTCCCGGCGGGCAAAAGACAGGTCAACCGGAAATTGTCCGGATAACTGGGAGCTGCCATAGGGGCTTTCAAAAATGAAATCCTGAAAACCGAGTTGCCGGGTGGCATAGTGCAGCTGGCCGGTCAAATCCCCAAAGAGCACCTTTCTTCGTTTCAAAGAGTCAATCCGAACCGAAGAATTCATCTCCGGATTTTCAAAAGGGCCGGAAAGATGGCCGCTCAAGCTAACCCACCCTTTCAAGGTTTCCTCGTTGCGTTGCAAAAAAGTATAGTAGGCTGGAAGCGAAACCTTGGTGGTAGAAAAATCGAGATTTAAGGTTTCGTTATAACCCAGAAAACCGGTAACCGAGCCCGTGCCATCGGCCAATTGTAAAAGGGCGTTTTTAATGGTTACCCCGGAGCTGTCCAAAGCTAAAAGGGCCGGGGATTTCAACGCAATCGGAGTCTGGTTCCAGACCAATTTCACTTCCGGCAGAACCAATTCCTGGTGCAGGGAGTCAACCAACTTTAAGCGCCCGGAAGCGTTAAGCTGCCAGTTGGGGCCGGAGGCCCAGCCGCTGTCCCAGTTAACCAAATTTGAATCCAGCTCAAACTTGATTCCGGCTGAATCGAGGGGGACGGCGTAAGCCCGTCCCTGGCCAAAATGAACGGCGGCCTCTCCTTTGCGGCGGGTCAAAAAGCGGGCGAGATCGAATTGGGCCGAAAAGTTTTTCGAAAAAATATTGTAGATAAAAAGCGAATCGGAATGAAAATTTCCGCGCACATCAAAATCCTTGGTTTTTCCGGAAAAGGAAAAATCGGCCGCACCCCGCCCGGCTAACTTCTTGACGAAAAGCTTCCCCCAAAAATCTTTTAGGTCCGCAAACTGTGCCGTGCCGGAAACGGAAGCGGAATCGTTGTAAACCACCCGCCCGGAGAATTGGTAATCAGAATGGAGATAACTAACCTTAAACCCCTCCGCAAATGTCGCCGCTTTGGTATTGAAACTGACCAGCCCGAAAGCCGTGGAGAAAGGAAAATTATCGAACGAACCCGCGTCTAAATTCAGAGTTAGGTCAACCTGCAAATCCTTGCCCGAAAGACCCTGACCCTGGGCGTTGACTTCCCCGGAAAGAAGGGAAGGCAGAGTTTGCGGCACCATTTTGTTCAAGTCAAAATTTTCGACCGCGCCGGCATATTCCCACTTGGGAGGGGATGGGTTCAAATCCAACTTTCCGGTTCCCTTCCAGGCCGCGCCGGCAACCTGACCGGAAATGGAGCTGAAGTCAAACGCTTTATTCCGAAAACTCATTTCAACTTTCAAATCCTCCACGGAGCGCTCCAAAAAAACTCCCGAAGTTCGCAGGGAGCCAAAAACAGAGGAGAAATCTCCTTTCAAATTGGCCGCCACGGCCAAATCACCGGAGAGCGACAGGCCGGTCAGCTGCCTTAGCTCCGAAAAAGAAAATGCCGTGCTTTGAAACTTTAACTCAAACTCCGGTTTGGGCAAAAGCCGCAAAGCTCCTTTTCCGCTCACTTGTGAAGAATCGCTGACAACAAAAAAAGAGTCCAGCCGTATCCGGTTCTCGAATGCCTCCCCCCCCAGCCGGGCATTTTTGACTCGCAGGCTATCTAAGGGAAGTTTGAAACCCAACTGGGAAAGGTCGAAAGTGAACCGGTCCCCGTCCGACTTCAAGCGCCCGTGCGCGTTATAGTCGGCCACTTCCCAGGAACGGGAAGGCAAAAAAAGTTTAAAACCGAGCCGCTTGATTTCGAAATGGGAAATTTCAAAAGGCAGCTTCTTTTTGGTGCCCGCTTCGCCTGCCAGCGAGGGCAGAAGCAGTTTGCCGGAAGCATCCGACAAAATCACCCCCTCCGCGCCGTGGATGGAAAGCGAGTCGACCAGCCAGCGCCGCCGGAAAAAGTCGGAAGCTTTGTAACGGGCAAAAAGGGTGTCGATTTTCAACAACCGGTAGGGCCGCAAGGAATCTTCGTAATTGACGGTAACGTCGGTCAACAAAAGCTCCGAAAAGCCATTGCCCGAAAGCCCGCCGATTTTGACGTCGAGATGATATTTGTCTTTTAAATATTTCTTGAGCGAGCGGTTTACTTCCCGCCGCAAAAGCGGCGTCTGGGTGAAAATCAAAACCCCGGCGGTGATAATGCCGAAAAAGGCAAGAATGGCGGCTAAAGGTATTTTGAAGCGTTTGCGCATATTACAACGAGGACACCGGCACTTTCCATACCGAACACCGATTGGCGTGAAGCAGCGCAGCGGTCTTCAAAACATCCGCTCGCGCTTTCCTGGGTGAATTCTTTGAGGCCTCTCGGATAAGGAACAACAAGTCTTCGACCTTTTCTCCCATTTCGACCAACGCTCGCAGATGGGCAAAAAGCTGCTTGGGAAAACCGCTGGCCGCTAAAAGCGCGGCAGAAAAAAGCTCCCGAAGGCAGAGGGATGCTCCCCGGCGGGATAAAACCTTGCCGTATCCTTCCTCAATTATCCAGCCCGCCAGCTCCGGGCTTCTTTCCTTTAAACTTTGCATAAGAACCGGGAACTTCTCCCTGTATATTCTTCGACAGAGGACCTCTCCTTTCTTTACTCTCCAACCCCGCGACCGTTCCGCAGTTTTTTTGCGAGTCTTAAAAGCACCGTCCAGAACGGCAAAAGCCTCGATGGCGGCCGGGAAACCCAAAAATAGATACCCCTGCAAGACCAATTCGTACAACTGCTTAGAAGTGACGCCAAGCGCTTTAGCCCGGCCGGCTAGGGATTTCAAGTTTTTCCAATCCGAACGGGCAAAAGCGGCGGCAAAGCGGGCTATCCACAAAATTTTTTCTCTTTTCACTGAAAGGGAATATAGGTTTCACTTTCTTCTTAGGCAAAACAAAGAACTATGGAAAAAATGCTATCCGTGGAAATCTGGGGCGTGTACAGTTTCCAGATCTGGATAACGCTGTTTCAAAGAGATAACCAGCCAGAAAAGCCCGGCATCGAGGCCGCTTAAAACCAGGCCCTCTCCGGGGCACTCTTCAGAGTGCGAAGGGAGGTTCGCCCCGCCAAGCGGGGCGCCGGAAGGAGAGCGCTTGTTTCCTTTTCTTGGCCCAAGGAGCCGCAACCCCGAAACCTTCTGAAAGAACGGCTTAAAACATTTAGCTAAAGACACGGAAATCTATAGTGAACTGAAATGTTTATCGAGTGAAAACTTGAATTTGAAGTATTTTTTTTGCCAGCCGGGAGCGACTTTATCCAAGAGCATTGCTTCCGCCGCCCCAAAATAATAGAAGGCAACCCGGCGCTGCTTTGTCAAAGAGAGTTCGGGCAGCGTGGAAAGAATTTCGTTTTCAAGAGAGTCGGCCACGGATTTGAACGTGGTGAAATCCAATAGCATTCGGAAACGTTCGGAGGGCTGGTAATGATTCGCCAAAAGCTTGGACATCCGCAGCTCGGTGTAGCGCGCCACCCCTTCCTGCCAGATTTGAAAGGAAAAATACTTGTAATCGTTCGCCCCGAGCAAATTCTGGAATCGCCCGCGAGCTTCCAAATAGGTTTTCAGTTTTTGCGAAATCTCTCCTTTTTTGGCTTTAAGCATTTCGGAAAGCAACCTGCCCAAGTCGGCAAATGCCTCATTCACAGCCACAGAGTCGTAAGGGAAGGGATAATCCAGCATCCAGCGCCCGGTTTGGTCGCCGCCGGAAAGGCCGAGCGATTCAACTGCGGCAAAATAGTTGGGCAGAGACATTTGCAGCTGATGAAAATGCTCGTGCAAAAGGGTCAGCACCCATTCCGCCGAGGATTTGGAAACATTTTCCGGCTGGCCGACCACGATGGTCGGCACTCCCTTCACCGCCGGGAAAGTGGCCAAAAGATTTGGAGGAAAGTGCGGCGGACGGGAATAGATGCCGGCGGTAAGAATGCTGTCGTAAATCGGAAGCCCGAAATCGTCCGAAGGGCCGGGGTGGCGCAGCAGATACTCCCTTTGCGGAGTTACCAGAAGAACCGCAAAGGGAGCCCGGCTCCAATTTTCCCACACCTTATCCTGAAATTTTTTGGCGATTCGGAAAACCTCGGCCAGGCGAATGCGGTCAGAAACCGGAAGCGACGTTTCCGCTTGTGTGACTATACCCCAAAGAAAAATAAAAAAACAGAAGACAAGCGTCTGGATGCTCGTCTTCTGTTTATTGCTACATCGCTCCATTTTCACCCGGAAAAAGCTATACTACTCTTTTTCCTGGCGCAAGGAGTCCAGCTCCCTTTTTAAGTCTTCAATCTGCTTTTGCAGCTCCTCCACCTGACGGTCGCGGTCGTTAAAGGGCATAGGAACGGGGCGCATATTTAAACCCTCGCCAAAGAGTCGCTCCGTAGTGGAACGGCCGGCCAGTTCGGCCGTGGCGGTTCGCTTTGTTCCTCGATGTAGAAACTGTATTTCGACCGCATCCCCCGGCTTCTTGCCTTCGATTATTTTGCTCAAATCATTGGGCAATCCAACTTCATCTCCGTCCACGGAAGTAATGATGTCCCCTTTGCGCAACCCGGCTTTGTACGCCGGGGAATTGCGCTCGACTTCGACTATTCTCGCCCCGCCGTCCGTTTTCAGGCTATCGGAGGCCCGGCGGCTAAGCGGTTCGGCGGAAACTCCCAGAAAGGCGGAACGTTCATTATTCCATCGATTCATCTGAAAAGGCTCTTGCGTTTGTGGAAAGTTTCCAAAAAGCTCTTCCGATTCTTCCCGCTCGGCTAACTTGACGTTGACGGTCTCCAGACCACCCTTGCGCAAAACTTCCACCGGAACTTCCTTCCCCGGCTCGGTCTCCCGAACCCGTTCCTGCAAGCTGGCGGCATCCGCCATCGGCTTTCCATCGAAGGCGGTGACGATATCCCCCTCTTCCAATCCCGCTTTATCGGCGGGGCTGCCATCGCTGACGTTTTCGATATAAGCTCCTTCGCTTATATGCTGCTTTTCCTTTTGTTCTTCCGTCAGGTCGGACAGATTAATCCCCAGATATCCTTGGGATTTTTCGGCGCGTTTCGCCCCGCCCGGCGCTCTTGGTCTGCGGAATTGGATGGAAGGAGGAGCGGGCGTGGGTGCGACAACTTCAAAATCGCTGCGGTCACCGAGCGTAACCGCAAAGGTGCGGTGGCGTTCCTTGCGCAGAACCTCTACTTTTATAACCTCCTCCGGCCTTTTGGCATTTAAATATTGCCGGAACTGGGCCTCATCCTCCACTTTTTTGCCGTCAAGGGAGACAATTACATCCTGCGGCTTCAAACCGGCTTTCTCCGCCGGCCCGCCGGAAGCCACCTCGGTTATCAGAACGCCATAATCCGTTTTAAGGTAATCTTTCAATTCCTCGTCCAAGTTTTGCGGATAGACCCCCATAAAAGAGCGGCTGACCCTTTTGCTTGTAATTAAATCGGCGGCCACCTTGCGCACCTGATTGGAAGGAATGGCTATTGCCTGGCCGGAAAAAGGCAGCTCAACCGGCTGGGCTACCCGTTGAACTCCGTCGTTGTTTTCAAATCGCAGGCCGTGCAAAGCTAAGTTTTCCCCGGTATGGCCGGTCACAACGCCGACCACTTCCCCCTTCGAATTCACCACCGGCCCCCCCACCGCTCCGGGTAAAGAAGAAAAATTCAAAATCAAAGAACCATCCTTGCGAACGGCCTCCACCGTGACGAAAGAGACGGTTGAACCTTTGCGCAAAAGGGAAGAAGGCAGGATAACCAAAAAGCCTTGCTTAACCAGATCGGAGTTGCCGAAGAGAGCCGGGGTCAGCCCTCCATCCGCAACTTTTAATACTGCCAGATTGGATGTTCGGTCGGTCGCCACCAGGGCGGCCTTATGCTCCTTTCCGTCGGCGGTTTGGACAATAAGATTTATCTCTCCATCCCTTAAGGAAAGCATTCTATCCATTTCGGAAGAATTGAATAGACTCAAGGCGCGCAGGCTCTGCACGTCGGCCGTGGTGACGACATAGTCCGGGTCAAAAACCACCCCCGCGGCGACGGTGGAACCGGCAATTTTTACATCCTTGCCAAAATTCCCCCCCTCGCTTTTGATGGTTACGATAGACGGCTTAAGCTTTTCGGCCAGCTGGGCTACGTCTTGTTCCAACGACCCGGACTGGGCAAAACCTAACGCCGGGAAACCAAAAAATAAAAAAGCGGTAAAAAAACGCCTCTTCGCGGCTCCTTCTCTCATTTTTCTTCCACCTGACAATTGATTTCTCCTTTTCATTCACCGCAAGATTATACCCTGCTGTTCGTGGGAAGTTCCTCAAAAGAAAGTCTGGTTCATTGAATCATTTGGGGATTGACGATTGAGCCATTGAAAAAAGAAGGGTGTGTTTTTCCTTGCCCTTGCGAACCTATCCCCTTCCCGAATCGGGAGGGAGGGCGAACATCCCTCGGCTACGCTCGGGACAAGCAAGGTTCGCCCCTACGAAAAACCAAAACAAAAGGGCAGGCACCCCTCGGCTTCCCTCGATTGCGCTCGGGGCAAGCAGGGGCCTGCCCCTACAAAGGCATTTGGAATCTGAAAAGCTAATAAACGATATTTACGTTCTGGTCGGTGTTGCAGGAGGGAAGAAGAAAACAAGTGTGAGGTTGGTGCTACTTTGTAAGGAAGAGTTCCTTATTTACGCCGGTTTGGTTTAGCGGACTTTAATATTTCCAAATCGGCTCGGTCTTGAAGTCGATTGGATTTTCGTTTGTTGAGCAGTAATTCATTGAAACCGATAAAAAACACCTTCTGGGAACCGTATCGCCCGGCTTTTTTGTTTTTCCACGCAGCTTTGAAAAGGACCCCCTCAATGGAGGTGGCCAAGTCGACCCGGAGCGGTTCGTATCCCAGTTGAATGACCCGCCCCGTTTGCGTGAAGTCCTTCTCGGTTAGTTCGAGCGAACGAAAGCCGAAGGCGTTCAAGGCGGCGAGAACACGGGCGGCATTTTCTCCATCCGGCTCGATTAGAATGTCCATATCTTTCGTATAGCGGGCGCGCGCATAGAAAGCGACGGCAAAGGCACCGACAATGCAGTAGCGCACCTTATGTTTGTTGAATAATCGTAATAACTCTTCGTAATCTTTTTCGATTCGCACGCTTTTGCCTACGCTGAAACCGGGCGGCCATTTCTCTTAAAAACTGGACGGCCTCCAGCCGCTTTTCCGGCGACATTTGCCGGTAATACCGCTTATCAAACGCATCCGCTTCTTCAAACGATTTTGCGCGGTGCATCCAAATCTTTTTCATTTTGCCAGGATACTAAAACAAGCAACAGAGGTCAACTTTTTCCTTGGACAATTTGGTTAAGGAACGAGATGAACTAAAAGAAGTTACCCCAAAAGCTAATAAACGATATTTACGTTCTCACTGCTGCCGGAAGTTGGCAAAACGAGGACGGATTGTCTGGAAGCGGCTGGCTGGCTGTAGTGGCGCGCGGGCATTAAGAGGCCGCGGTCGGAGCTACCGACCCAGTAATACTCATCCTGCCACCCGCTGGTCTCTTCCCCGTCAACGCCTGCGCGAACTGGCTCGCTCTGGGCAGAAGCAAACTGAGCCGCTATGGGAAATTCCGGCTTCAGCCGCAGCTCCGGCCTTTCCGAAGCCTGGGCCACTTCTCCCAAAAGCGGAAAAGGAGAAGATACAGGAGGCGCAGGGACGGAAACGGAAGCAGTAGATTGCTGGATATCAGCAGGAGGCGATTGCTTGACCCCTTTCTGACTTAAAATCGGGCTAAAAAACAAGGCAAAAACCGCCAAAGCCGCCCCGCTGGCCAAGGTAAAATACCAACTGTGATTTTTGCGGATGCCCGGCCGAAAGTCAAGCGGAAGCGGCGCCGGGGCATTGGCCAGACGGGTCTCAAGCCGGTAATTAAAATTGGGGGAAACCTGATAAGGCATCAAAAGATCGCCAGCGTGGGACAACTGCTTGAAATAAAATTCGTCCCGGCGACATTGCGCGCAGGATTGCAGATGAGTATTTACTTCTTCTATTTCTTTTTCTATTTCAGCCGGCGGTGAATCAGAACACCTGGCCAAAATTTGGCGAACGTCTCGACAGTGCATAAATTTTTTCTTTTTTTGGACGCAAGTTCTCCGCCAAAATCATCCGCGCGCGGTTCACCCGCGACTTAACCGTGCCGGTCGGCACGCCGGTGATTTCGGCAATTTCTTCATACGGAAGCTCGTCCACTTCCCGCAGCAAAAATGCCTCCTTGTATTTGGCGGGAAGTTTTTCTATCTCCTTTTCAATCCAAGGGCCCAAAGCCATACGCGCCGGCTCGGAAGCCGGTTCCTCGCTGGTATCTTCCAGGTCAAACAACTCCAAAAATTTGACCTTCTTCTTTCTGCGCAGTTGATTTTTGGCCAGGTTTAAAGCGATGGTATAAATCCAGGTGGAAAAACAATACTTGGGGTCAAAATTGTTGCGGTGCTGAAAAACGCGCAGGAAGGTTTCCTGCACCACGTCTTCCGCTTCCTCGCGGGTGGGAATCATCCGGACTACAATGTTAAAAAGCCGGTTTTTGTAACGCTCAACCAACTGGGTAAATGCTTCCTGACTTCCGGCGCGGATTTTCTGCAAAAGTTCAAAGTCTTTTGCTTTTACGGCCGGATCAAACGCAATCTGCATAACCTGCCTTTCTCTCCTCATAATATAATACCCCAAAACCAAAAAGAAAGTTCCAAAATTTTTAAGTTTTCTTTAGGTACAAGCAACTGCAAGGCTTAAACTTATAAAAGTGCGCATTGGTTGGGAACCCGACCGCTGGGCGGAAGTCCCCTCGCACTCTGAAGAGAGCGCCGGAGAAGGAGCTGGTTTTAGGCGGCATTGGTGCCTGGGCTTTTCTTTCCGGTTCTCTCTTTGAACCCGCCGTGGCGGGTTACCCATGTCTGGAAACCGTACACGACAGCTCGGCAGAAATCTTGACAAATTTTTTAGTAGCTACTATACTCTCCAAAAATGAAAAGAAAGGAGAATAAAAATGATGTGGTTGGAGTTTAAGAAAAACTTTTGGCGGGCAGCGTCGCTGCTGGCCGGGGGGTTGTTTTTAATAGCAGCGGGCAAAGCCGGCCCGGCGCCCGAAAAGCATCTTTTTATCTGGGCCGGGGACCAGGCCCGTAAAGCGGCGGATTTTCTGGCGGTGGTGAATTTTGACGAAAACTCGGCGGATTACGGTAAGGTGTTGACCTCGCTTCCCCTCCCCGAACCGGGGAGCGCCGGCAACGAACCGCACCATGTGGGGCTTTCCAAAGATGGAAAGATTTTAGCCTGCGGAGGGCTTTTGAGCGTCTTGAAGGGCCAAAAGGAAATCTTTTTCTTTGACGTCTCCAATCCCGTAGAACCGAAGTTTCTTTCCGCCGCCGACCCGCCTCAATCTGCGATAACGGATGAGTTTTACGCGCTGGAAAACGGTGGATTTTTGGTGACGATGATGGGGGGAGCGGAAGGGCACCACCCTGGAAGAATTGCGGAATTTAACAAAGACCTGACCTTGATTGCGGAATACCCGCAAGAGCCCCCGCAGGACGGTTTTAACCCGCACGGGATTGCGGTGCGGCCGGAGGCAAACTTGATGGTGACCAGCGATTTTATCTGCCCTTCTACTACTTTGCATGCCGTGCCGGGGGATTTAGCCCTGCGCGGCAGCGTGCGGGTCTGGGATTTTAAACAAAGAAAGATTTTAAAAACCATCGATATTCCCAACGCCGGCGGAACCATAGACGTGCGGCTGATTCCGGGAGACAAAAAAATGCGCGGCTACACCGCCGGGATGGGGGGCGACCAGTTGTATTTGCTGGACACCAAAAACGGGACGGCTAAAGCAGTCTTCGACTTTGCCGCCATCTCCAAAGGAGGCTGGCCCCAGTTGATGCGCATGACCGGCGACGGGAAAAGGCTGTTTATTTCGATGAATATAGCCGGCAAAGTGGTGATGTTCGACACCTCCAATCCCGAAAAACCGAAGGTTTTGAAGGTTTTGGATTTGGGCAAGGATTCCGGGCCGCACTACATCGCCTTGACGGCGGACGAAAAACGGCTGGTGATTACCGATTATTTTTTGAATGAAGATGACGCCGGGAAGGTTCATGCCGAAGGGGACCACAAGGTGCATGTGGCCAAAGTTACCAAAAGCGATTTGGTGTTGGACCCCAAGTTCAAGCTGGATTTTAACAGCGCCTTTCCGACCGGTCCGGCCCGGCCGCACGGCGTGGCGATGAAATAAAACCGTTCAACAAAAAGCAGAGAATTTCAAACCGGCAGCCAAAAGGCTGCCGGTCATTTTTTTATTGCGCGGACTGATTGGGGGCGGGCATCCGTACGGATGCCCCTACAAGAAATACAGAACGCAACGGGCACGGCACGCCGTGCCCCTACGTTTTCCCGTGCCATCCCAAAACGGTTAGTTATCTTTTACCTACATACAGGTTTTGCCAGAAACGGCAAGCAGGAGGGATGTTTGCCGAAAAGGGAAAGGTGTGTCGAGAGAGCGATATAAATCCAGGATGATACGGGCACGTGGCAACGTGCCCCTACGAAAACCAAAAAAACCAAACAGGAGGTTTAAAATGAAACGCATCATTTTAATGTCGGTCGGGCTGATGGTTCTTCTTGCGGCAACGATTTGGGCCGCCGTTCCCCAGTTAATCAACTTTCAGGACATTTTACGGGATGGGAGCGGCAATCCGGTGGCCAATAATAACTATTCTGTCAGGTTCAGAATTTACGACGACCCCAACGCTGGCAATGTGCTCTGGTCGGAGTCGACCTCGGTGAGCACAAACAATGGGTTGTTCTCGGTTCTTTTGGGCGCCCTCACTCCCGTTCCGGACACGGCCTTTAACAACCCTGACCGCTGGCTGGGAATCAAGGTCGGCGGGGATGCGGAGATGACGCCGAGGCAGAAACTAACTTCGGTCGGATACACTTTTCGAACCGAGCAGTGGACTTCGGCGGCTCAAGACTTATTCCGGCTGAATGGCAACGTGGGTATTGGGACGGCAAGCCCATCAACGAAACTTCAGATCACGGATAATTTTTTTGCAAACATTCGCCTTAACATCACTGGAGCTACCAACAATCCAGATTACACGATGGATGTATGTGTATGAACCTGAAAATAGGTTTTCCATTGGTCGGTATGGTATTTCTGATGAATTGACTATTAAAGATGGCAACGTGGGCATTGGGACGAACAGCCCTTCAAACAAGTTATCTGTGAATGGCGGTGCGGATTTCTCTGGCAACGTCGGCATCGGGATGGCGCTCTTCTCTGCTAATACTAGGCTATCCGTACAGGATGATGGCTCCGGCGGCGGCGTAGGGGTGAGAGGCGAGTCGAATAGTGGCTATGGCGTCTACGGCGTTGGCGGCGTCTGTGGCGTTTATGGCCTCAGCTCGACTCTCTATGGCGTTTATGGCGTCAGCACGTCTGACTATGCTGGTTGGTTTCAGGGAAAAGTGCACGTAAACGGCACGCTAAGCAAAAACGCAGGTTCCTTTAAGATTGACCATCCACTCGACCCGGCCGATAAATATCTTTACCACTCCTTTGTGGAAAACCCGGATATGATGAACATTTACAACGGCAACATAACGCTCGATACCAGAGGGGAAGCGACGGTAGAACTGCCGGATTGGTTTGGGGCACTGAATAAAGATTACCGTTATCAGCTTACCTGCATCGGTGGATTCGCGCAGGTTTATGTAGCCGAGAAAGTTAAAAACAATCGCTTCAAGATAGCCGGAGGAACAGCGGGCTTGGAAATTTCCTGGCAGGTGACCGGCGTACGGCAGGATGCCTATGCCAATGCCCATCGCATTCCCGTGGAGGAAGTAAAGTCGGATAAGGAGCGGGGGTATTATCTGCACCCCGACCTTTTCGGCCAGCCGGAGGAGAAAAGCACCGAGTGGGCGCGCCATCCGGAGATGATGAAGGAGATGAAGGCAAGAAGGCTGCAGGCGGAAAAGGAGAAGAAGTAAGCCGCATATTGGTTTTTGTAGAGGCGGGATTTCCCCGCCCTTCCCCCCGCCGGGCGAGGTAACCTCGCCCCTACAAACCTCACCCTTAATCCCTCTCCATCCTTCGACTACGCTCAGGACAAGCGGGGTGGAGAGGGGTGGGCACAACATGTTGTGCCCCTACAAAACACCCCCTCCGGCGCTTTGCGCCTCGTCCCCCTTGGTAAGGGGGACAAAAAAAACAAAGCGGATATTTTGTCCCCCTGTATTTAAGGGGGACCATAGGGGGTGATTTTATCCCAACGCCCTTACGGCCTACTCCCCGATGATTTTGATGATCACCCGTTTTCGGCGCTGGCCGTCAAATTCGGCGTAATAGACCTGCTGCCAGGGGCCTAAATCGAGATGAGCTTTGGTAATCGGAAGTATGACTTCGTGGTGCATCAAAAGACTTTTTAAGTGTGCATCGCCGTTGGTTTCGCCGGTGCGGTGATGCCGGTAATCGACGCCGGAAGGGCAGAGTTTTTCCAGCCACTCTTCGATATCGGCAATCAGGCCCGACTCGGCGTCGTTGACATAAACCGAGGCGGTGATGTGCATCGCCGAGACCAGAACTAAGCCTTCCTGCACTTTGGATTTGGTGACGGCCTCCTCGACTTTAGGGGTAATATTGATAAACTCGCGCTGTTTGGCGGTGGCAAACCAGAGATATTCGGTGTGTGATTTCATTTTTTCTCCTTTAATGAAGATTTTCGTTCCAATTGGGGTAGGGGCGAGGCATGCCTCGCCCTTACATCAGTTTATAATTTCCCAGCCGCGCTCTTTTGCAGTACGGCGCAGCTTTTCGTCCGGATTGGCCGCAACGGGATGGCCGACCAGTTCCAGAAAGTGAACATCGCTGTGATGGTCGGCATATCCATACGAGTGCGGCAAATCCCAATGTTTTTCAAAGGCCAATTTTTTGACGATTTCCGCCTTGGCTGGTCCAAAAGGGAATCGCCCTTCAAACCGTCCGGTAAAAACGCCATCTTTTATAACGACTTTAGTGCCCCAAAAGCCGGAAAAGCCTAATATCTTGGCATAGTGCGCCAAAAGAAACTCCGGCATACCGGAGAGCAGAAAGACTTCCTCACCCTCTTGCTTATGTCTTTCAACCCGCGCCAATACTTCCGGCACCAAACGCGGCTTCAAAACCAAACTGAAAAAACCGGGAATCAGTGCTACTATCATTTCAACTGGAAGATTTCTCAAATACCCTTTGTTGGATTTGATAACCCGCCACTCCGGCCGGCGGATGTGCAAAAGAAATTGCCAAAAAAAGAAAAAAAGCCCGGAGAGTTTCAGCTTTCCCTTCAACAGCAGATAGCGAAAAAACAGTCTCTCTGTGGACGTTTTGGCCAAAATCGTTCGGTCAACGTCGAAGATGGCCACCGGTTTGCCCATCAGGTTTTCGGTTCCGATGACATTTCGTCAGAACCCTCAACGTGAACGGCATACCCGTGCTCCAAAAGCCACTTTCTGCTATCGGCGTGCAAATCGGAAAGTGAGGGAAATTCACAGATTAGTTGATGGATGTGGGCTTCGAGTTGGTCATCCGGAGGTAGCGGAGCAAGCTCCATCTTCTCCAGCCATTTCTGATGAAGCTCTTTTACCAATCTCAAATTCTTTGTTCGGAGAGTTTCACCCAGTTCGTTGACGTAGGTTTGGTATTCTTCTGGGAACACGAACGAAAAATATCGGAGAGAGACTTAAAGTCAAGCAGAAGGAATCTGCATAATCGTTACTTTTTCACGAAAACAAAGGAGGTCTGATCGTTTTTTACTATCGTTTTCAGAAAACCAAGGTAGGTTTCATATTGGTCAACGGGAATCTGGCTTTGCGTAAATTCCAACTCTCTTTGGTAAAGCAGCTTCCCATTCGCAACCGAATAGCTCAACCGATACCCGCCAAACGGCAACCAAACCGACGCCGAATCCGGTGCCGCTTCAAGTTCAAAATATTCAGGAATGGAAAGTATCACGCTATCCACCTCCCGGAAAGGATGCCCCAGATACACCGGAAAGCGGCGCCTTTTTTCCTTGGGTATATCCCCGCTCGAAACACGGTTCAATACGTTTGGATTAACAAAAATTCGAGTTCCGCTTTCCACGCCAAATTTTTTTACCAAGCAGGTAAACTTGATCTCCAGAGGATGATCGTATTCTTTGTCAAGGCGGTGAAAGGCAAACTCCTGCAAATCCAATTTGGGCAAATACCGCCCCAACCGGGCGGCCAGCCAATCCCTTTGTTCGTCGGGCTTAAGCGAACTTAATTTTTCTCTTAAAAAATGGGCTTCGTTTCCGCCGGCGGAAACCATCCCAGAACACTGCAAGGCACCAGAGGGGCTCAAAGTTCCCTCCAGTTTGCTCCTCCACGGATTTTCATCCGAACGACTCTGGGGCGTGCGAAGAATTTCGCCCCCGTCTTCTTTGACTACCAAAACTTCGCACCCCTCCACGTTCCGAGGGAGTTCGAAAGGAGACAAGAAATCGGCCGTACAATCCAACCAGAAAGTGTCCCTTTGCAGGGGAACAAAGGTGATGCAGTGATTAAACTGGTTGGAAGGAAATTCCTTGATTACTGTTCCTTCATCTCGCGTACGCACGAGCACCGGATAGGAGGCAATCCCGGCCTCTTTTAACATGCCTATCATGAGGGTGGTCAAATCCTTGCAGTCGCCGTAACGGTTTTTGAATACCTCCTCCGCGGAATGGGGTTGCCAACTACCTATTCCGAGATGGATAGCCACATACCGGGTATAATTCTGCAAAAAACGATACAGCCTTTGCAGTTTTTCCCTATCGTCTTGGACCCCGGCAACAAGCTGCCGCACCTGTTCTTGCGCTTCCGGCGGCAACTGGTAGCGCTTGGAAGACAAGCCGAGGTACCAATCGGCCACCGCATCCCAGGAGGTAAAAGAACCTTTATAGGAGCCCAGATTAAAGTCGACTGGGGCGAAAAACAGAGCCATCTGGGTTTCGTTTTCCGGCGGCATCCTATCTTCTGTCAGTTTGGCCGGAACGTTGGTCAATTCCCAGACTATTTCCTTTTTTCCTTTTCTTTCCGATACCCCCGGCCGTGTTTCTATGCCCCGCGCGTGCGTTCGATAACTAATCTCTTCGTTTACAACCAGCTTGTAGGTGGACTTCAAAACCGGGATTTCCTCTTGTGGCAACCATTCAGGCCAAAAGAATAAACTTTTGAGCTCTACTTCGTACGCGTACTCAATCAGGTAGGGAAAAGCATTCCACTTGAGTTCAAACCAGCGGGTGCGATCGTCACTATAAAGCACGTAACCGGGAAAGCTGGGAGCATCGAAAATCTCTTTTTCTCTTAATTCCCTAAGCACTTTTCCATTTACATCTTTAATCCGAGCTGATATGTACCGAGACTTTAGGTATTTATTTTCCGCGATGCCCACTTCGCCATATTTCTTGCCTCGCTCGTTATTTATTCGAATCACCCGGTGCGTGACCCACCGGGCCCGGTTTTCGCTTTCCACCCAAAACCCGGTCTCGTCTATCATCACCGCCGCATCCGAGTCGGCAACCGAAATGTCCAACGAGGGGCTCTGTCCAAATGCCTCAGCGAAATAACCGATAAGAAACGGCGCCAGGAGCAAAGCGGCAGACATGAAAGCGAATCTTGCTCTCCGCGCCACGTTACGAAAAAACTTAAAATGGTGCATGCGCCTCTTTTTTTCAGCGTTTCAAAACGATTTGCCCCTGTTCGGAGCTGACCCGCTGTTCATAGAGCTTCCTGAGGTTGGGATACTCCTTTGTGGGAAAAACCACTTTACCCAAGCCGAAATTCCGCTCACAACGAACCGTATTTCCCTCCACGCGGCAAAAGGAAGAAAAGCGGGCTTGGTTATAGTCTATGCGGACATCCTTGGGGATTTCCACAATCTGGGAGGCATCGGGTATGCGCACAGCGACGATCTCTTGGGAGTGAAACGCATAGCCTATTTCAATGGGGAGGTTGCGCTCGTCCGTTGTAAAAGGGTTTGATTTTAGCAGAAAAAGCAAGGGAAGCCTTAGATAGCCGGTTTCCCCGCCAAATTGCAGGAAGGCCGACTGGCGGAAGTCAGCCATCATCTCCAGAGGAAGCTCAACGCTATCTTCGCCAGCTATATGAAATGAATCCAGAACAGCATCGGCAAAGCTTTCCCGAAGCAAGTTTTTAACGTACTCCTCTTTTTTTTCCCCCCACAGCTCCCTCCGAGCAGTAACAGCCTCATACCCCTCAAAGCGCAGCCGGATACGACACTTCAGGCCACCTTCCCCATCCAAATCGGCCTCGGTGGTGGCCGTCCTGCTGCTGGCTGGAATATAAGGCTGCAGCTTGATTAGCTCTGCCCGGTCCGGATAGATGGCCAATCCATCTTCCACCAAATCTTCGAGGGGGAGGGTGCCAAAAGGACAATAGGGGCTACGGGTATCCAGTAAAAAGGTACGGGAACCAATCGGGCAGGCCACGATGAGGTGGTTAAACTGGAAAAGAAAGGGCCAACGCGTGACCAGCTTGCCGTTGTCGCGGGTGCTGATTAAAACCGGGTAGGCTTCCAAACCGGCAGCCCTTAAAAGGCTTTTAAGCAAAAAGTTTTTTTCCACTGCCGAGCCTTCCTTCTGCCGTTCCACCTGGGCCGGTTTTCGCTCGGCAAAAAAAGCTGCTGAACCGCTGGTTTCTATTTGCCTGCGAACATAATCGTAAACGGCTTTGGCCCGAACGCTATCGGCGGTTGCCTCGGGAGCTAAACCTCTGGCTAACTTCTTTAATTCGGAATCATCTTTCAGAAATTCCCCATACCATTTTCTAAAGTTTTCACCGATATCCTTCCAAGTACCGATAAAGTCGATGCGCTGCCCATAAGGGCTGGTGTAAGAAACCAGCTGGAATCTAAGGCTAGTGAAGTGATCCTTGAGATTGGTTGCATAGGGTTCAGACTTAAGCGCCGGAATATTCTCCAATTTCCAAGTGAATATCTTTCTCTGTTTGCCACCAAAACCGAAACTGGTGTCTTCCTTAAACTCCGGGTTAATCCCTATAAGCCGGTTTATCAAAACGCTATACTCAAACCCCGGTAGAACCTCCACCGTCAGTTGACTCCGATGCGTGTATTCCTCGTTCTGAAAAAACCAGGGCTCAAGAAAAGCCAAATCTTTTCGGAGCACTTCATATTTGTACTCCATTACGGAACCGACCTCAACGGCAGGAAAGGCAAAGACTTTTCGCTTCCATACCTGCCGGAGCTCTTCAAAAATCTCTTTGTCGTTGACCTTTATTTTCTTGCCGTCCGGGTGGATGGTTTGGGCTTGGAGATCCATAATCTTGTCGTCTCTATCGAACGGCAGTCTGACGTCAGCATATTCGCGGCCTTTTTCAGTGAGAATTTTCATCCGCCGGTGCCGTTTTATGGCCAGTTGAAAATTTTCAGTAATTTTTACTTCCTGCCTGTCGAACAAAATCACCGCCTCGGCTGCCGAGTCTTCCGGAAGGAAAGTAAGCGCACGCTCCTCGGGAGAAAGTTCCCCCCACTTTTGGGCAAAAAGAAGGTTCCCGGTAAAAAGGAAAACAACAAGAAAAAGCCAAACCTGCGGCCCTTTGACTGCCGCTTCTCCAACCTGGCAACCTTTTCGCGAGCGGTCGAGAAACTTCCACCCAGCATTGGTCATACAACCTCCTTCAGGCTTTGAATTCCTAACACTCAGCGAAAGAAATTTACACTTCCGAGCCGAAAACTGTCAACAAAAACTTTCAAAGGCCGAAAGGCGGCCAATAACAGTTGGCCGGAAAACTTGTGGAGTTTCTCGCTCAAAAAAAGAGCTCCTTTTCGAGAGGGGATCTATCAGCCTTTAAGTTTTAATCACCTTAACTCACCGGTATCCAATAGCTGATTTTTAGGGCGAAAAAGTTATTTCCTGTGGCTGAGAAGGTGTCGAAAAGGCGTGAAGGGCGTATCAAATCGCCGCGTGGCTCAAATCCGGAGCGGTCCTGCTGCCAGACTACATATAAAGTGCTGCCCGGGCGCCACTCCCAGCGCAAAACCAGGTTGCTGCGAAAGGAAATAACATTGAAGTCTCGATTTCTTAAAGTGAACGTGCTCGAACCGTCGGTGACGGCATACAAACGAGAGGAATCATTGTAGCTGATGGTGGTGCCGTCCGTGCCGTAGGTTCGGATGTGACGGCTGCCGGGATACAACAACTCGCCAAAATTGTAAAAATGTCCGCTGGCGGCGAAAGGTTCGGCATAAAGCTCCAGGGTCAAATCGGGGGTAAAGGCGTAACTGGCGCGGAACTGGGTGGCCAGCGTGCTTTGGTCGATGAAGGAAAAAATGTAGCGGTTGCCGTACGTTTCCAGCCGTCCGCCGGAAAGAGTGGTAATATACTGCCGGGCGGTCACCGTACGCTGGTAATACGGAACAAGCGAAAACTCCCAGCGGCTGTTGGAACGAAACGACAAACTCCCCTCAAAATAGTTGCTGAAGTGGCCAAAATCGTTGCGGCCATGGGAGGCAAAAATCCGCCAGTTGACACGCGAAGCAAAATTGCTGTTCAGGCCGCCCCAAATTTCCTGGTTAAAGGCGGTTTTCATCAAAGGCCCTCCGCGGGTCAAATCGTCACTCAAACCCCGCGCGCTCAATTCCAAACCCAAAAAGGAATTCCAGAAGTTTTTCCAGTCAGAATTGGCTTCAAAGGTGACGCCGGAGTATTTTCTAGTTCCGCCGAAATTCCAGCCGCTGTAAGGATAAGCGGCGAACGAGTATCCCCGAAAAATTTTCCCAGGAACGGTTTCCCGGTAACGCAAGAACCCAAAAAATTCGATGTCATCCGCGGAGCCCAAGCGCCCCACGTCGTTCAGCTCAAAACCGGGCGACTCCGCCGAGCCGCCTACTTCCCAGAGCCAGTGTTTTCCACCGTTTTTAGCCAGCCGCAAAGAGCCGGTGTAACCCGCCAGTGAAGTGCGCGAAGAATCCAGCCTTAGGTAGCCGGCATCCGTTGCCGCGCGTTGGAAATAATGGGCGCTGGAATTTTGGATGGCCGCAATCGCCCGCGAAGTTCCCTGGATATAGCTGAAACCGGCAAACCCGCCCAACTCGTATTCGCCGTGGTTAAAGCGCAAGTTCCAATCCCCGCCGCCGGAATAGGCCTGGCGGTTAAGGTGGTAAGAGAGAGTATCCCAAACCGGAAAATCCCGGCGCAAGCCGGTTAAGGATAGCCCGACGGTGGATGCTGAAGGGCCGAACTCCTGCTGGGCGCGAAAGACGCCATAGCCGGTTAAAGGAGCTACTTTGGTGCGGCCATAGGTGTTGCCGGCGGCTTCAAAAGTGCGGGTATGTTCACGCGCGGTAAGGGCAGTCAAAGCCCCCAACGAAAGACCGGAGGAAAGTCGCCCGGTCAGTTTGGCGGCACCCAGGATGGTGCTGGTTTTGGGCCTATCAATATAATCGGCAACCGGTTCTTCCAAATTGGGGGTGCTCCCAATCCGGCGGGAGTAGTAATAGCCCGGCCCGCTTCCCTTCAAAAGCTGGTTACCTTCCGTGAAGAAAGGACGTTTTTCGGAAAAAAAGGTTTCGAAGGCCGAGAGATTGACCTGTGCCGGGTCGGCTTCCACCTGGCCAAAATCCGGGTTGACGGCGGCATCCAGAGTCATATTAGGCCCCAGTCCCATTTTAACGTCCGCCCCCAGCCGCCCGGCCAAGTTTTTGCCGTCGTCGAAAGGATTGGCCTTATCCCGTTCGCCGTTAAGGGTGGCATCGCTGGAAGCATAGGGTGTTACCTCCAATCGCCGGGAGGGTTTGATTCCGGTGATGCCGTTCAGCTGCGCAAAACGGGAGGACCAGCCGATCTCTTTTTTGGGGATATACACGTAATAGTCGTCCTCGTTGCGGGTCGGAATCCAGCGGTTCAAATTGAATCCCCAAACCTGCTCCTCCTTATCATTAAAACGAAGCTGCGACAAAGGAATGCGCATCTCCGCCGTCCAGCCCAGCGAATCGATATGGGTTTTCGCCTCCCAGACCGGGTCGAAGGAGTAATCCCGGTTGTGCTCGTGGTCCCCCGGGTGGTAGTAATCAATTCTCGTTCCGGTGGCGGTGACGGCAAAGCTGTAAGCGGTGCGGCGGTCCAAATAGGTGTCGAGCGAAACGATAATTCTTTCGGAAATTCCCCCCTGGTCGCGGCGGCTGACCAAAGAACGGATGTCGGTCGGATTAGCGCAATACATCCGTGCGCCGAGATAAAAAGCTTCATCGTCGTAGGCGAACCAGACTTTGGTGGACTCGCTGGCCGGTTCTCCTTCCTTGGGGTCTCTTTGGGTAAAGTTCGAAGCGCAAGAGGGGCGCTGCCAAACCGCTTCGGAAAGCAGGCCGTCTAATTTAATGGGTTGGGTTAGGTGAATCGCCTGGGCTTCCGGCTTGGTTGGATAGGCCGGTTCGATGCTACCGGCGGACAAAAACGCCGGGGAGAAAAGCAAAAGAGTGGCCAGAAGCTTCATAGGTTTCTCCAACACTGCCCGTATATAATATTCAAAATTGCCGAAGCTGTAAATAACCGGCGCAGTATCACTCCGCCCCCTGCTGAAAACAACCGCATATGCATTTGTTTTTACGCAAGGTGCTTAATTGGAGTTCCAAAAATTTTCTCAGTCCCCCTCCAACCCTTTGGTTTTGTAGCACAGGTTAAGTCCTACCTACCCTGCGTGTCGGCGCAAAAAAAACGCAGGATACGTCCGCCAAGGGCGGACTTTATCCCTGGCCGAAAAAGCCCGGCACGGGCAGGCCTACGCCACAGCTACCCGCTTTTTCCAATCTTCAATGATACAATCGTCAATGAATCAATCCCTGTCTTTTACGGGCAGGCCCTAAATACAAATACTTACGAGCAAGGGAAGGGGATGTTCAAAAAGACCTTATTCAGTTCCAGCACCACGTCGGCAGATGTCAGAATCCCATCGCAATTGACATCGGCGAAAAAGAGGCTGCAGTCCCCTTCTCCAAGAAAAGTGCAATTTATCAGCAAAACCACATCTTCCAGCTTTAAAACCCCATCACAATCCATATCCCCTTTGGCGGCGCAGGGGAAGGCCTCGACGCTGCGGAACACGCCGCTGCCTCCTGTCCCTGCAAAGACGCGCCCGCCCGCATTGATGGCAAGTGACCCGACGTCAAGATTGGTTAAGCCGGTATTGATTTGTATCCAGTTATCACCATTATCGATGGAGCGGAACACGCCCTCAGCCGGTGAGAAGGCCCACCCGGTCCCTGCAAAGATGTGTCCGCTCGCATTGATGGCAAGGGCACCGACATAAAGATTGGTTAAGCCGATCTGAGCCCAGTTGTCGCCGTTGTCGGTGGAGCGGTAGACGCCCTCGCCTCCACCTATACCTGCAAAGATCTGCCCCCTCGCATTGATGGCAAGGGCAATGACATGAGGCAGAGGCAGATTCGGCAGGCCGGTATTCATTTCTGTCCAGGTGGCGCCGTTGTCGGTGGAGCGGAATACTCCCTCACCTGCTCCTGCGAAGATGTGACCGCTTGCATTGATGGCTAACGAAAAAAAATAACGGTTTGTTAGACCGGTGTTGGTCCAGTTGTCGCCGTTGTCGGTGGAGCGAAAAATCCCGTCGCGCTTAGTTCCGGCAAAAATATGCCCGGCGGCGTTGATGGCCAGTGCCTGAACATTAGTGTTTATCAGGCCGGTGTTGGTCCAGTTGTCGCCGTTGTCAGTGGAGCGGTACACCGGGCCGCCAAAAAGGCCACTTGTTCCTGCAAAGATGTGCCCACTCGCATTGATGGCAAGTGCCTGGACGCCATAGACAGTGACCGGGAAGCCGGTCCGTGTCCAGCTTGCACCGTTGTCGGTGGAGCGGAGCACTGCAGCTCTACGTTTGCAAAGATGTGCCCGCTCGCATTTATGGCAAGGTCAGGGACACTATTATTCGGTAAGCCGATATTGATCTCCGTCCAGTTGTCGCCGTTGTTGGTTGAACGGAACACACCAGCGCTCCCTGTTCCCGCAAAGATGTGCCCGCTCGCATTTATGGCGAGTGAATAGACATAAAGATTCGTCAAGCCGGTATTGATTTGTGTCCAGCTGTCGCCGTTGTCGGTGGAGCGGAACACGCCAGCGAGATATGTTCCTGCAAAGATATGCCCGCTGGGATCAATAGCGAGCGATAGGACTGTTCCCCCATAGGGCCCGTTGGTTTGTTTCCCAGAAGTTGGTCTGGGCAGCGGCGGAAAGGGGCTGGAAAGCGGCCAGCGCCGCCGGGAAAAGAAACAGCCCAAGGATTGCCCAGCCAACTGTTTTTAACTTCATATCTACCTCCCTTCAGAACGTACTGTTTTTCGACTAACTTATCCAATACAATCTATCCATCCTTTCGATTTTTGTCAAGGGGAGAAGGGCAATACAACCTCACCCTATAATCCCTCTCCGATGGAGATGGATTCGACTACGCTCACCGCAAGCAGGGGGATGCCCCTACGAACCTAACCCCTTTATCCCCTTCCCGGCACGGGAAGGGGAGGGCGAACATAAAGTTCGCCCCTACGGTTGCGTCAGGAATAATTCCTGACGCAACGGGCACGGCGTGCCGTGCCCCTACAACAAAAACAGAGATAGGAGATTAGAGACTGGAGATTAAAGACCTAAAACAAAGCCCCCTATCTAAAACAGAGATTGGAGATTAGAGACTGGAGATTAAAAACCAAAGCCCCCTCCCTTCCGGAAGAGGGCTTTGTCCAAAAAGGACGGTGGAACTACCGCATCGTTTTGCGGACGGCGTCCTTCAACTGCTTGCCGGGGCGGAAACGAGCCACCCGGGCGGCGGCGATTTTTAGCGGAGCGCCGGTCTGCGGATTGCGGCCGGTGCGGGCTTTGCGATTGGCCACTGTAAAAGTGCCAAAGCCTACCAGCGACACCCGTTTACCCCGTTTGAGGTTGTCGGTTACGCTGGCAATCAAAGCGTTTACCGCCCGGTTGGCTTGAGCCTTATTGACTTTGGCCTCCCGTGCGATTTTGTTGATTAACTCTACTTTGGACATCTTGTCACCCCCTTACTTACTGGTTTTAGGTTTACACTGGTGTTTCCCACGGGGGTTTATATAGCAGAAAAAAAGGCTTTTGTCAAGCAAAATCGTCAAAAACCCGCATAAATAGTGCGTTTCCGCCGTTTTCCCCTCTGAAAAGTACCCATAAACAGCAAAAGTGGAAAAAAATTCCCTATGGAAGGCATTTACTCTGGCACTCCTTTCGATTAAGCTCTGGGCTGGAAAGTGGCGGCTACCAAAGAGGTACCAGCTAACTAAAGAGTCCGGGAGCGGAACTCCTTCCAACAAATTAGGACGAGAACGCAGGTTAGCCTGCCCGTGCCGGGCTTTTCGGCCAGGGATAAAGCCTAACCTGCGCCACAGAGCCGAGGGGTCGGGGGCGGAGGTCCCTTCCAAGCAAAGCCCCGGCTACCAGAACAGGAAGCTTAGCGGAAGGCGCTGGGGAGAAAGGTGCCCAAACCGACCGGTTCTTTGGAGATTTTCAGCTCCGGCAGGGATTTGACCGAGATACTGAAATAATACCCTTTTCGAAATCCGGACGGCCGCCAGGAGAAATACCCCTGCCAGCAGTGCAGGTCTTTGGTCAAAACCACCTCTTGATAGCCGGAGGCCTTGGCGACCAAATCGTAGCTCTGCGAATAAGTCATTCGCCAGGTTTTGGTGAAATCAAGCGTGGTATTAAGGGTAATCTGCTGGGTGGTTATGGTGCTGGGCGGCCCTTTAACCTGCGTGAGCGTATGGCTTAAGGAAAAGGAAATCGGCAGCCGGTCTTCATTTTCCAGCAAACCGGCGGCGCCCGCCTGGGAATTCTGGCTTGAATTCCGGTTTCCTATCCCCTCAACTGGAAAAGGGCCAAAAGAAAATTTTTTGCTGAAACGGAAGGAACTGGTAACCGAAAAGCTCAACAGGCGCGGAAAGTTCATAAGATTCCCCAGCGTGTCGTAAAAATCCTGATGCGCGGAGAAATCAAAGGAAAAGTTGGGGATTGCCGTCGTGCGCACTGCGCTGGCCAGATTGGACCATTTCCTGCTCTTCGCTTCAAAATTGTAGCTGGCTGACATATTGGCGGAAAGCAAATCTATCTTTTTATCCCCTTTTTCTCCCCGGAACTTGGCCTGGAAAAATTGGGACAGGGAAAAACTTAAAACCTGGGCCGTGCTGCCTTGCACGCCCACGCCCACATAGGCCGCTTCCTTTTGGTGACGGGTCGATTTGGGAATGTAGGCATAGCTGACCGAAGGGGTCAAGGTATGCCGCAGGCCGACCAGGCTGCCCACGTGGAAAAGAAACGTGCCGTAGAGATTGGTGGTGGAGGAAACGCCGACCGAACCGGAGCCGCGCCGATAATTACCGGGGGCCACCCCGGCCAACTCGGAGCGGTTGCTGCGATAGATGTGAAACCAGTTTTCGGTATAGTTGAAATTGGGGGATAACGTCAGCCAGAGTATTTTCTGCGGCGCGGAAACTCCGATGCTTTGATTGCCAAGCGCCTGACGTTTTTCCAAATTGTTAACCGAGTCAATCGGCGTGCGGCTGAAGGAACTCGCGGCCGTCCCTCCGTAGCCGTAGAAAATTGAATGATACCAATGTCTTGGCTCATCTTTTTTGGGATTGAACAAAGCCTGCGTCGGCTTGGTCAAAGTTATGGAAGGAAATATGGATGAGCGCCCATCGTTATCCAGGTTAAAGGTCTTTTGGGCGACGATGGAAAGAGCCCCCCAACCTAAATTTTTGCTAAAGTTGGCTTGCGGGTTTAAAATCCGATTCAAACTGGTATTGAAGTCGTTGGAACGTTGGGCGTAATAGTTTTTATCGGAAATGAAATTGCCGCTGGCGGAAAATTGGGCTGTTGGGGAAAGCGGTTGCAGATGGTTGAAGCTGAAATCCCACCGGTCCCTGCGAGTTTTGTTAAAGTTTCCGAGCGAATCGAAACCGGCCACCGTCTGGTCACGGGTGTACGACCCTCCCAAACGGCCGTTGAAATGATAGCGCCAGTTATAATTAACTTGAGAGCGTAAAAGCAAGTTTAAATTGCCGCCAGACTCGTCGATGTCGGTGGCGGTGGTCAAATCGTAGTAATTCGAAAGGGCGAAGTAGTATCCGAGGTTGTGCAGCCCCCTTTGTTCGTTGCCGAAATTGCCAATCCGAAAGGTCAACATCCCGGAATGGCGTCCGGGTTTAATGGGAAAGATATAGAATGGAATAATCGCAATCGGCACGTCGGCAATTTTCAAAACCACCGGCTTGGCAATCACCCGGTCCTTGGTGATTAACTTCATATGGTTGGATGCAAAAGCGTAATGCGGATGCTCCAAGTCGCAGGTGGTGAACTGCCCGTGGCGCACAAAAACCACGTTGTCGGAAACGCGGGAAACATCCTGCCCGTGATAATAGCCGGGTTCCAGGGCGGTTTTGGAGCTGTTCATCTTCCCCTTTTTAGTCGTAAAATCGTAGGCCAGGCGGTCATACGCCACTTCCTCCGTGCCATCCTTTAAAATCCGCTTGGTTTTGTTTTTGGTCGTATCGGCAAAACCGGAAGCAAAAAGCAGCTCTGCTTCGGTGTCGTATTTCATCGAGTCCCCATCCAGAGTCAGGTTTTGATAGCGGGCTTGGGCTTTGGCAAGCAAAAAAATCTGGCCGGAGGAAATTTGATACTCAATTTTTTCGGCTTGATAATCAACCGTATCCTCCCCGCTCTTATTTTCCGGTTTAGAATAATACGTTCCCCTGCCTCCCCCCAAAACGGAAACGGTTTGAATCTTGCGTTCCTTTAACGCCAGCGCCACCGAATCACCGGAAGCGAAGTTTCTGGCCTTGCCGTCCGCCTGAAGATAGGAGACGTAGGCCTGACCCAAGCCGCGGATTTGCACGGGCGTTTCGCCTTCAAAATGAAAAACGACAGAATCGGCCGCCAGTTCTGATAGCGTGGTATCAGCTCCGGACGTATCGGAAACCTCGCGATAGACGGCCTTCGCTTTTTTCTCGGCGGTCAAACGGTCAATCCGGTCGTTGGTAAAATGCAAAGTCAGTTTTTGCCCCTCCACCCGGGATTTTTCATCGCCGCCCCGCGGAGAGTCGGTCAAAACGAGCTTATCTTCCTTGCGCAAAAACAAGGCCTTTTGCGAGGCCGCCCAGATTTTTCCCTTTTTAATCCGCACCGAATCGCGGGCAGTTCCCTTTTCCTCGTCACCCCAAAATTCCATCCGCTGCGACCAGACGAAAGTGGTCTCGGGAGGGTTGGAGGACAAAATCCACATCTCTGGCTTCTGGTCGATGAACAGATACTTTTTCTCGCGTTGATAGCGGGCGCGCTCGCCAAATAGTACCGTCTTCTCTTTTAAGTCATCGTAGCGCACCCGTCCGTAGGCCCAGCCCTCTTTCGATTTCGAATCGTAGCGGACCGAATCGGCAGCGAGGGTGTAGTCGGGAAAGCGCACCCGCACGTTTCCCAGAAGCATCGCCCGGCTCGATTTCTCGTAGAGAAGAGCCGAGTCGGCAAAAAATTCTCCCTCCCCCTGGCGGAAATGTACGTTGCCGACGACCCAGATAACTTCCTCCCCCCGGATTTGGGTGTGAAAAAGACTGCCGGCTCCCGGCAAAAGCTCCAGCCGGTCGCTTTTTTTCTTCTTCTCTTTGGTAGGGGTTTGATTAATCCCTGGCCGGGCAGGCAAACCCCTGCTTTGCGGCTGGGAAAAAACTGCAGATGAAAATAAAATAGCCCCGACGAGGGTCAAAAATGAAGCGAACCTACGCACCGATTTTGGTCTTCAAATAATCCAAAAGTTTTGCTTTAGCCGTTTCAAAATCTTTCAACCCTCCCCCCTGACGGAAATTCCCCGTCCCGCCTCCTTTGGCCCCCAGCGGAAAAAGAATTTCCTTGGTCAGAGCGGTTAAGTCAGCCGGCAAATCGGGCGAAGCGACCAGAACCCAGCTTCCGTTGTTGGAGGCAAGAAAAACGGTTCGCTGTGGCTTCTGAACCAAAATTTGGGCCAGCTTTTTCATTTCTTCCAGTTCCCCGTCATAAGTTTTACCGAGAAAGGAAAAACCGTTGTCGGATAAAAATTCTTTTTCCAGCTCCGCCGCCTGCTGGGGCAACAATTTCTCTTTTAAAAAGGAAACTTCCCGCCGCATTTTTTGCGATTCATCAAGTAAACTCAAAACCGCCGGCATCGTTTCAAAAATCCCGCGCGTCATCTTTTTTGCCAGACCGGACAAATCCTCGTAGCTTCTTTGAAATAATCGAAAGCCTCCCCAGCCGCAGGCAAAATAGACCCTTTGCGTCTCGCGCACTTTTTCTGTGGAAAGTATTTTTAAAAGGCCGATCTGCCCGGTTGAGTCCAAATGCGTTCCCCCGCAGGCGGAGCGGTCTATTCCTTCGATTTCGACGATGCGATAGCCCCCGCGCACCTCCGGCGTTTTGCGCAAACCCAAAGCCGGCAGTTCCTCTTCCGAAACCCGGAAAATTTTAACCGGAACGTTCTTAAAAATTAACTCGTTGGTTTTTTCTTCAATTTTCTTCAGAAGCTCCGGCCCAAGTTCTCTTCCCGCCAAATCCAAAGTCGATTCCTCCTCGCCAAAATGCACGGAAACGGTATTCAGGCCCGATTCCAAAAAGAGGGCGGATAAGAGATGCTGGCCGGTGTGCTTCTGCATATTGTGAAAGCGGCGCCTTGCATCAATTTTACCTTCCACCGAAGCGCCAACCGAAACCGATGGAGGCTTTTCCAAAATATGCCAGACTTGGTCGTTTTCCTTCTGACAGTCAATAACGGCGGCACCGCTGACGGTTCCCAAATCCGGCGGTTGGCCCCCCCCCTCCGGATAGAAAGCGGTCTGGTCCAATTCAACCGCCGGTTTGCCTTTAAACTCGCCCAGAGAAACTACTTTGGCCCGAAATTCAAAAAGCCATTTATCTTCGTAATACAAAAGCCGGGTCATCTCGTTTTTCCCAATTCCGCGATCAAGATTGCTGTCAACATCAAAACTCCGCCAATCATTTCCTGTCCGCTTAAAACTTCATGGCTGATAAGATAGGCAAAAATAACGGCAAAAACCGGCTCCAGGGCGTAAATCAGCCCGGCGCGGGTGGAGCTGGTGTCCTTTTGAAAACGGGTTTGCAAATAGAAGGTAACTGCGGTCGCCAGAATGGAGGTAATTAAGACGGAGCTCACCAAGCGTCCGGTAAGCGAAAGATGCAAAGGTTCGAACAAAAGCGCGCCGGGAAGGCAGAGAAAAAGGCAGGTAAAAAACTGGAGGAAGGTTAGTTTTTCAGCCGAATAGCGTCGCGCGAAATAGCTTAGGAAAACGACTTGGAGGGCAAAAAAAAAGCGCAGGCGAAGGTGAGCCAGTCGCCGCGATTAAACTCTCCCGTTTGCGGCCGGTTCAAAAACCACATCCCCGCTAACGCCACCCCAATCGCGGCCCACTGCGAAGTTCCGGGGCGTTCTCTTTCTACAAATATTGAAATAAACGGAACCCAGAGCACCAGCAAACTGGTCAAAAATGCGGAACGGGAAGCGGAGGTATAAACCAGGCCGTAGGTCTGACAGGCAAAACCTAAAAAAAGACAGAGGCCGACGGCAACGCCGGCCCGGAAGGAGAGGAAATCCAGCGGAAAAATTTTCTTGTGGAAAAAGGCGGTGAACAGCGCTCCGGCTATGAAAAAACGAATTGAGTTAAATAAAAACGGGGAAACGTCATTCAGCGCCCCCTTCACCACCGTGAAGGTTGAACCCCAGATTAAGGTAACCAAAACCAGAACCAAATCGGCCCGAATCCGCTTCTGCGGCTCACCGGAAAGATTCGCTGCCGAAACTTTTTCAGACTGCTCAAAAGGGCTGGCTGGCTGGAAGGGGTTGAAGGGAACTTCAGTTCCCATTGGATTTTCTTTCCCGGCGCAAATCCTCGTTCACCAGCTTGGAGTCGCCGGCGTCCAGACGGACGCTTTTGCTTTTGGTTTTAAAACCGGGATAATGATACTCGATTTCATGTTTGCCTGCCGCCAGCTTAAACGCTCGCGGCGGGGGCACTTTCCCCTGCGCAAAACCGTCCACGCGGATATAGGCCGCCCGCTTGGCAGAAACGACCAGATACGCTTCCTCCCCGTGCGGGATGTCGCCGATTTGAATCCAGGTGGCGGGAACGGGAGCGCGGGAAGCCGGGGGGAACTCTTCGCTCTTTTCCTGATTGAGAGTAAAAGCGGGTAAAGCGCTTTTGGTTTTCACAGTAGGAAAACCTCTATCCGCTAAACTCTTGGGTGCGGAGCGAGCGCTATTGGGCGGGCTTTCCGGTTTTTTCAGTTCCTGCCGGGCCTTCTGTTTTTTAAACATTCGGTCAAAAGTTAGCTGATGAGTAGCCGTTTCCAGAATGCCGAAACCGAAATATAAAAATATCCCGATAACAAAAATCAAGACCAGCCCGTACGGTAAAAGGCGCTTATTCAGCGCTTCCTGCAAAGCCATTCCGGCCCCCACCGGCCCGGTCGGCTCGGCCGACAAACGCGCCAGGTACTGCCGCGCGGCTTGATTTTCTCTGTCCCAGCGCAAAGCTTCCAAAAATTCCCGCTTCGCCTCGGCGATTTTCCCCTGCCCTAAATGAAAGTAATAGATGCCGGAATCCAGATGGCGCTTCACCCGCCGGGCCTCGGCTTCGTGCAAAAATTGTGAAGGCGAAGCCAAAAACTTTTTCAAAAGCTCCCGTTTCTGCTGGATGCCGTAGTAGCGCAGTTGCTCGTCTAATTTTTCTAAAACCTCGTCCATTCTGGCAATCCGCTGATCCGGGTCTTTTTCCAGCATCTGCGCCACCAAAAGCGACAGGCGCACCGGTATTAAAGCTGAAATTTCGCAAAGTGGCTTGGCTCTGGAAGTCAAAATAGAGGTTATGACGGCGGAGTAATTATCCCCGTCAAAAGGCTTCCGGCTCGAAAGCATTTCATATAGAACGACTCCCAAGGAAAAAATGTCCGCCCGCCCGTCCACCTCCATACTGCGCAGCTGCTCGGGAGCCATATAGGCCGGAGATCCCAGGGTTGTCCCGGTGACGGTAATGGAGCTGTCCTCCCCTTTGGCGATGCCAAAATCGGCCAGCTTTACCGCCCCTTCTTCGGATAAAAGTATATTCCCCGGTTTAACGTCCCGGTGAACCACTCCCGCCCTATGGCAGAAATCCAAACCCAAGGCAACTTTGGAAGCGATTACCAGAGCCGCTTCCAAAGGCAAAGAGGAGGCGTCCAAAAGCTCGCGCAGACTCTTGCCCCGCACGTATTCCATAACGATGAAATACCCGTCATCGTCCAGACCGTAATCGATGACCGAAACCAGGTTTTCGTGGCGCAAGGAAGCGGCCGCTTTGGCTTCCTTCTGGAAACGGGCCAAAAACGGCTGGTTCTGCATCAAGTAAGGATGCAAGCGCTTGATGGCGACTTCCCGGTCTAGGGAAACCTGCACCGCCCGATAAACGTTGGCCATCCCGCCCGAACCGATTAGCTCAATCAAGCGGTAAGGGCTCTCAACGCTTCGCCACTCTATTTTAACTTTTGTTTTGTTCTCTGGCGTCATAGAAAAGAATTGCCAAAAAATTTCTTAGGCTCTATTTTAGCCTGCCTTGCCAAAATAAATATCCAAAAGCAAAAGGCAAACGAATAATGAACCTCCCTCCCGAAGCTTCCCCCGCTCTGACCCTCACCGATAATTCCGTTTTGGCCGGGCCGCTTTCGCGCCAGATCTGGCGGCTGTTCTGGCCCGCCTGCACGGTTATGCTGTTCGAGACCGCCAATACCGTTGCCAACCTGTTCTGGGTGGCAAAGCTGGGCACCCAGCCGGTGGCCGGAGTGGTTTCTTCAATGTTCATCTTCTGGCTCGCCTTCTCCTTATTAAATATCGTCACTTCCGGCGTCATCGCCACCGTCTCCCGCTGTTTGGGAGCCCAAAAAGTGGAGCTGGCCCGCCACTACGCCACCCAGGCATTACTCTTCGCGCTTGCCTTCGGACTCTTGGTAGGAACGGGCGGAGTCGTTTTCGGAAAACAGTTTTTCCAATGGATGGGCAACGCGCCGGAAGTGGCCGCTCTGGGATACCGCTACCTGTCGGCGCTCTCGGTTTTTCTTCCCTTTCTTTTTGGAGCCGAAACCGCCGCTTCCATCTTCCGCGCCTCGGGGGATACGAAAACGCCGATGATGGTGACCGGCTCCGCTCTGATTTTCAACATCGTTTTAAATCCATTTTTGATTTTTGGCCTGGGCCCCTTCCCCCGTCTGGAAATGGCCGGCGCCGGGCTTTCCACCGGAATTGCCTACACCGCCGAACTCCTGACTTTTTTGTTCATAATCAAAAAAAAACGCCCGCCCTTTGCACCCTTGCTGTCCGCTCGGATAAAACCGGATTATCGGACTATCGGAGAAATAACGCGTATCGGCCTGCCGGTTTCCATTTCCGGAATCTCTTTTACCGTGGTTTATCTCTTTCTGGATAATCTGGCCTCTTCCTTCGGGGTTTTTGCCCTGGCCGCGCTGGGTTTCGGCAACCGCATCGAAGCGGTCTCCTTTTTAACCTGCTTCGCTTTTTCCGTCGCCGCGGCCACGTTGGTGGGGCAGTATCTGGGCGCCAAAGACCCAAAAGGAGCCGAGCGTGCCGCTTACAAAACCCTATTTTATGCTATGGCGGTTACCGGAAGCCTGTCTCTGTTTTTCCTAATTTTGGCCAACCCGATTGTGCGCATCTTCAGCTCCGACGGAGCGGTTATCGATGCCGCCGTAGCTTATTTGCGCATCATCGCCCTCTCCCAGGTCTTTATGGGGTTTGAAATCGTTCTGGAAGGCGCCTTTGCGGGCGCCGGAAATACCTTGCCGGCGATGCTCATTTCTGTCTCCGGCTCGGTAGCCCGCATCCCCTTGGCATACCTTTTCGCCCGAACGCTAAACTTGGGGGTGCCGGGCATCTGGTGGGCATTGACCTTAACGACTATAGTAAGGGGCGCAGTCACTCTTTTCTGGTTTTCCCGTGGCGGCTGGAAAAAGAAAAAAGTGGCGGGATTATCCGCCGTTTGAGATGACCGGGTTTTTTTATCATCCCGACTTTTTGCTGCACGATACCGGCCCGGGGCATCCGGAACGGAGCCAGCGGCTGATAGCCATCACGGAGGCACTGAAGGCGGAAAGGGCGCGTGGCAACGTGCCCCTACGACCCGATTTCGCTCCGGCGACTCTGGAACAGCTTTCCCGTGTGCACGACTTAAACTATTTGGAATTTTTGGCCAAGACCCAGAAAAAGGATTTTTTCGCGCTCGACCCCGACACCATAGGCTGCAGCAAAAGCTGGGAGGTTGCGCGTTTAGCCGCCGGCGCGGTTATCCAGGCCGTGGAAGAAGTAGGCAAGGGAAACCTGAAAAACGCCTTTTGCGCCATCCGCCCGCCGGGGCACCACGCGCTGCGCGACCGGGCAATGGGATTTTGCTTTTTGAACAACATCGCCATCGCCGCTGCCCATCTTATCGAAGAACACAGCTACGCGAGAATCTTAATCGTGGACTGGGACGCCCACCACGGCAATGGCACCCAGCATATCTTTTATTCCGACCCGAAAGTTTTCTATTTCAGCCTGCATCAGTATCCTTTTTACCCCGGCACGGGAGCGGCCTCTGAAACGGGGGATGGTGTGGGGAAGGGAGTTACCCTCAATATCCCACTGGCGGCCGGAAGTGGCGACGAAGAATTCTTCCGGGCGATTAAAGAAAAGCTGCTACCTGCCGCGCAAGATTTCAAACCCCAGTTCATTTTGATATCCGCCGGCTTTGACGCCCACCAAGCCGATCCCCTGACCGGTTTAAACGTAACCGAAAAAGGTTTTGAAGAAGCTACGCAGGTTGTCAAAGAATTTGCCGAAAAAGAATGTGAGGGACGCTTGGTGTCGGTTCTGGAAGGGGGATACGATTTGAAAGCTCTGGCCGATTCGCTTATACTGCACCTGAAAGTTTTGAGCGAAGATTAAATGGGAATTTTTGTTGCATTTGACAAGGATGGAACCAGAGCCTACGGGCTCTTGGAAGACAAAACTATTTTGGAACTGGAAAAGCCCCCCTGGATTTCTACCGAGCTTTCCGGGCGAAAATTTCCGAAGCAGGAAATGAAGCTGCTTTGCCCGTCGGCCCCTTCCAAAATCATCCTGACCGGGCTCAACTACAAAGAGCATATCAAAGAGTCCGCTTCCGCCGCCAAGGAGTTCGACGAGCCGGTGATAGCCCTCAAGGCTCCCTCGGCTCTAATCGGCCCGGAAGAACTGATCATTCATCCCGGCACCGGTGTAGAGGTGCATTTCGAAGGGGAATTGGCGCTGGTCATCGGGAAAAAAGCCAAAAAAGTCTTCAAGGAAGAAGCCCCAAACTATATTTTTGGCTACACCTGCTTAAACGACGTTACCGCCAGAAACCTGCAAAAAAAAGATGTCCAGTGGAGCCGCGCCAAGTCGTTCGATACTTTTTGTCCCGTCGGCCCCTGGATTGTGACCGATTTGGAACCAAACGGCCTGAAAATCACCACCCGCCAGAACGGTTTTGTAAAACAGGACTCCGCCACGGACAAAATGATTTGGAGCCCGTCCGAATTAGTCAGCTTTATTTCCGGCTTTATGACTCTTTATCCCGGAGACCTGATTTCCACCGGCACCCCCGCCGGAGTCGGCCCACTCTTGCCGGAAGACTTAATCGAAATCGAAATCGAAAAAATCGGCCTGTTAAAAAATCGGGTAATCGCCGCTTAATCGTTGGCAAACCGGATGACTTGCTATATCTTCCGCCGGACGATGAAAAGAGTATGGCTGGTTTTGTTTCTTTTCCCCTCCCTCTCCTTCGGCCAGAGCCTCCCCAAGCCTTTTTTGAGCTATACCATTCAAGGGGAACTCGACACAACCAAAAAAGAATTTTCGGGGACCTGTATCGTCCGTCTCGAAAATCGTACCAGCCAGAGTTTGGACAAGCTGGTCTTTAATCTCTACCCGAACGCTTTTCGTAACTCCAACACCACTTTTATGCGCGAAAAAGCCGGCCTTTCCCAGGAGACAAAAGGGCTTTTGGACTCCGGTTTTTTGGCGGTGGAGAAAGTGACCGATGCCCAGGGAGCCGATTTAACCTCCGGCGCCAAATTGGATGAAACCATTTTTACCGTCCCGCTCAAAACCCCGCTCCCTTCCGGCCGAACGGCATCGGTTCAACTAAAATTCAAAACCCACTTTCCCCGGCCGGTGGAGCGCATTGGCTGGACCAAAGAGGGAGTCTTCATTTTCGCCCAGTGGTATCCAATTCTGGCTGTGCTGCAACCGGATGGAAACTTCGCCGCCTATCCTTTCCATTACACCTCCGAATTTTTTTCCGACTTTGCCGATTACAACGTCGCCCTGACCCTTCCCAAAGAATTTAACATTGAAGCCACCGGCTATCCGATTGCCGATTCGGTCAAGGGAAATAAAAAAACGGTATTTTTCAAAGCCCAGATGGTGGTCGATTTTGCCGCCGTCGCCGGCCCAAAGCTCAAAAGTTATTCCCGTATTTTTCAAAACACTTACATCACTTATTTTGGACGTGCCGTTGATAACGAATTGCTGGATGAAATTTTCGCGGTCGCCGAATCGACTTTAAGCTACTGCGGCCGGACGTACGGCCCTTACCCCTACAAAAAACTGGTAATCGCCGAAGCCCCGGTTGGAACCGGCAACGGAATGGAGTTCCCGATGCTGGTCACCCTCGAAGCTCCGCCGATTCCCGGCCTTCGCAACCTGCTCTTGCGCGAAATCATAATCCACGAAACCGTCCATCAATGGTGGTATCAGCTGGTGGCCACCAATCAGTTCGTGGAACCTTGGCTGGACGAAGGTTTTACCACCTATACAACGGCCCAGATTTCTGAACGTTTTAATCAAACCCATCCCACTTTCTTCGGGCGTTTGGGAATCGACCTTTCACCGGCCTCACAATATTCAACCGCTTTGCGCCGTTGGGGAGTGTTCGACTCGTTGGCTTCCCCTTCCTGGGAATTTGTGACCCTTCGCCGCTACTTTGCCAACGTTTATTCCAAAACCGATCTCTGGCTCACAACTATCGAGCGCCACATCGGCCCGGTGCGGATGAATGTTTTGCTGCAAACCTATTACGAGAAATACCATTTTTCCCATCCCACCGGCAAAGATTTTCTCAAACTAACGGCCGACTTTGTGCCGGATTCGATTCTAAATCCTCTGACCAAATGGCTCTACGGCCCGCCGCCTTCTTGCGATTTTGCGGTTGGAAATTTCGCCTCCGAAAAAGTGCGCGACAAGCTTTTCAAAGGCCGGCTCGATCTGTTCAATCGCGGCGATATCAACTTCCCCGTCGGCGTGCGCATCACTTTTGAGAATGGAATAAAAAAAGACACCACCTGGCTGGCGGATAGGAAAGCCGAGCGTTGGGAGATAAGCGGCCCCGCCAAAATACAATCGGTGGAAATAAATCCCGGCCGCCGAATTGCTCTAGAAACGGACTTTACCAATAACTTTAAAACGACCTCGAGCAATATCGCCGGCGCCTGGGCGATGCTCTGGCGGATGATTTACGGAATGGAATCGGTCGCTTCCTGGATGACGGCTTTGTAAGATGCTCTTAATCCTTTTTCGCGGCTTTCCGCTTTTACGGCGCAACTTCCCTTTGGCAGTCGCTTTCTATATTTTCAAGCTGCTTTTTTCCTTCTTGGTCGTTCTGCCGATGGGCGCATCGCTGATTGGTTTTCTTTCGCAAATGCCGGAGGCAGGAAACTTTTTAAAGAAAATCGACTGGAACTTGTTGTCCGAGTTTTTCATCGTCCGTAATGGAAGTCTGAAAATTCTGGCCACCAGTTTCTTTCTGGCTCTGCCTTTGGTAATGCTAACCTATCTTTTCTTTTTGGGCGGCACCATCTCCTCGCTCAACCATTCGCGCGGCGGCGGGCAATACAAAGTATCCGCCTGGACTTTTTTTGCCGACTCGGCCCGCTTTTTCAAGCCGCTCTTTCTGCTGCAAATCATTTTGTATGGGCTTTATTTGGTCTCGATTATCCTCGGTTTACTTTCGCACTCCGGCCTTTCCGCTCTTTTGCCGGACAGGCTGGGCAGTTTTGGAAGAACGGTTTTGAGTTTTCTGGTTCTGTGTGTCTCCCTTTTGCCCTTTTTGCTGGTCAACCTGACCGGCGACTACGCCAAACTGATTTTAGTTACCGAAGAACGCAAGCCCGGCGAAGCTTATCGCAACTCCCTGCTTTACGTTCGGCACAATTTCAAACTGACCATATTCGGCTACTTTACTCTGCTTGGCGGACAGCTTTTTCTCTCCGCCGTTTTATTGATTGCAGAAAAAGGTTTGTCTTTGCCCACCATCTTTCTGGGCATTTTTGCCCAGCAGTTGGCCAGCCTGCTCAAATCCGCCTATCGCGTTTTTGCTTACGGCGCCGAACTGGAAATTTTGAAAGCTCTGCCCCCCTTGCCGTTCAAAGCTCCGCCGGCATCCGTGGCCGAGCCTTCCATCGTGCCTAATCCAGCTTTTTCTGCCGATGCCGAAGGGGAATAAGACTTCCACGGTCGCCGTCCATTCCGGCGAGGAGGAAAAGTTAGTCGCCGGGGCGGTCGCCCCATCCATCGTCCAGACCACGAATTTTCAATGGAAGACAACCGCCGAGTTTGAAAAATATCTTGCCGGCAACCCGCGCTATTACATCTACACCCGCTACAGCAACCCTACGCTGGAAATCGCCGAAAAAAAGCTGGCGGCGCTGGAAAAAGTGGATAAGGCCCTGGTCTTTTCTTCCGGAATGGCGGCCATTACCTCGACCATTCTTTCACTGGTAAAAACGGGAGAGGAAATCGTTGCCACCAATACGTTGTACGGCGGCACTTTTGCCTTTATGACCCAGCTTTTGCCCAAACTGGGAATCAAAACCCGCTTTATTTCGACTCGAAAAATCGAGGAGGCGGAAAAACAGATAAATAAAAAAACCGCCCTGCTCTATCTCGAATCCCCCACCAATCCGAATAACTACATTGTCGATTTGGAAAAAGCGGTTGCTATTGCCAGAAAGCGCCGCGTGCCGACGGCGCTGGACGCCACCTTTGCCTCTCCCTACAACTTGAACCCGGCCGATTTTGGGATAGACGTTATCCTCCACAGCGGAACTAAATATCTGGGCGGGCATTCGGATGTTACCGCCGGCTTTGCCGCCGGGTCAAAGGAGATGATGAAAAAAATCGAATACTACCGCCGGCTTCTGGGCGGCTCGCTCAATCCCCTTTCCGCTTTTCTTTTGATACGCGGAATGAAAACCTTAAACGTGCGGGTAAGACAGCAAAACGAAAATGCTCAACAGGTGGCCGAGTTCCTTGCCACTCACAAAAAAGTTAAACGGGTTTTCCATCTTGGCCTGCCCACCCATCCCCAGCATCAATTAGCCAAACGCCAGATGACGGGCTTTGGCGGCGTGGTTGCTTTCGAGCTGTATGGCGGACTGCCGGAAGTCAAGCGGGTGGTCAACCGGCTGAAGCTCGTAATGCACGCTACCAGCTTGGGCGGGGTGGAATCGGTGGTGCATATTCCGGTCTTGACCTCCCACATTCAGTTTTCCAAAAAAGAACTGCAAGCCGCCGACGTTTCCGAGGGAATGATTCGCCTTTCCTGCGGAATTGAGGAGGCGGAGGATTTGATTGCCGATTTGAAGCAGGCTTTACGTTAATGAAGATGCGAAGGAAAATGAAGCTTCTGGCCGCGCTTTCACTCCTAACTCTATTCATTTTTTATATCGGCGGCTGCACGTCTAAAGAAAAAAAAGCCGAAAAAGAGGTTGGCCGGGCCGCAAGCGACAGCACCAGGATTTTTCGTGAACTGATGAATAAAATGCATAAAAATCCGGCGTCGGTCACCGCCCTCGAGCGCCAGCGGATGCAAACCCTAACTAAATGGTTCCAAACCAATAAAGTTCCGGCCCGCTCCGTCTTTACATCGGAAGAATTGGCGGCGCTGAACCCACAGGCCGAGCTCGCCTTAGCGTTCAAAAATGCTCCCAAAAAGAATTTAGACCCGTCCGATAGTTTGGGAATTTTCCATCGGCTGTATCAAAAAACGTTGGAAGACCCGACCGGCCTCACCGATGCCGAGCGCGAACGTATGCGGCGTCTCGTCATCTATATCCATGCCCAAAACATTCCTCTGGACTCCCTTTTTACCCCCGAGGAAATCCAAATCATAGAGAAAGGCCGACGGCAGGCCGAGAACACGGGAGCGGTTCAAAAGACAAAATGAATGATTCGGCTTTCGTGCGGGATTGAGGAGGTTGAAGATTTGGTCGCCGATTTAAAGCATGCGCTAAATTTTTAGCTTTGCAAAGAAATCCTCGATTTGCATGGGGTCATTCACGATGTCTTCCAGAATGTACATTTTATCGATTATACTTCTGTTCGCATTAAGGTCTCTTTTGGCTTGTGCCGTGCCCCACTTAAGATTTGGACAGGTATAATCGTATAAGGAGGATTGATGGAAGCAGCGACGATGCCTGTGCAGTCCCGAAAGGTTTCGGGGCGGAAGCGTTGGGATGTTGAGCAA
>Ga0184637_10000174_pt1 | contig 45830 bp, 36 predicted proteins | sample PLM3_127_b2_FD_133143 | JGI IMG/M metagenome (GOLD analysis project Ga0184637, IMG submission 133143) | Groundwater sediment microbial communities from an aquifer in East River, Colorado, USA - PLM3_127_b2 | ecosystem: Environmental > Terrestrial > Soil > Riparian zone | place: USA: East River...
CAGGCGGCGATTTCAAACGGCTGCGCCAGCTGCATTACCAATGCCAATCGAATGCTGAAAACTTCGATAGCTCCGGGACGGTTTGTTACGCTTTTTTTGGTCGCTTTGGACCCGGCGCAAAAGATTTTGTCTTACTCCAACGGCGGGCATAATCCGCCCTATCTTTTTAAGTCGAGCGGCGAATTCAGAGAGTTGAAAAAAGGCGGGCCGATATTGGGAGTTTTTGATTTTCTGGAATACGAAGAAGAAAAAATCGAGCTTTCGCCGGGCGACGTTTTTATCGCCTTCTCGGACGGGGTTACCGAAGCGTTTAACGAAAAAGAGGAGCAGTTTGGCGAAGAACGGCTGATAGAGCTGTTGAAGTCGGTTTTGCCTCTGCCGGCTTCAAACATCCTGTCGGCCATCAACGATGCCGTGCTCCGCTTTGCCGGAAGTATGCCGGCGGCGGATGATTTGACTTTGATGGTAATAAAGGCTTTGTAGCGTGGTTTGAAGTCTTTCCTTAAAGGCAGGGAGGAAGGCAGGATGTCCAAAGAAAAACCGCAAACTTCGGCAGAGGAACAACAGCTTCTTGACCGGATTACCTCTTCTGTTTCTGCCGCCATGTCTGCCGAAGAAATCAAACGCTTGGTTATTGGAGTTTCTTTGGACTCCATCCGGGCCGAACGGGGATATGTTACCCTTCTTCCGCAGCAGCAGAGGGACGACGGGAGCACCACTTCGACGCGAAGTTACGACCGCCCGGGCGATGCCTTGCCGCGGCATTTGCGCATGGTTCTGGCGGGCTTTATGGGCAGACACCAAGAGCCGCTTTTGGTTAATGAAGCCGTTACGGATGAAAGATTCAAAGGATGCGAGTGGTGCCAAATGCCGATTCGTTCCGTTTTGGCGGTGCCGTTGACGGTTAAAGCCAGATTGGTGGGGTATTTAGCGCTCTTTAATAAAAAAACCGGTGGGTTTACAAGGCAGGACCAGAAGCATCTTTATCTGGTCGGCGAGCTTTCCGCGGAGACGCTCGTTTTAGCCCAACTGCGAACCGATTATTTGAAGGATTTGGAGGCGGCCCGAATCATTCAGCAAACCTTATTACCAAAAGAAACGCCGAAAATTCGCGGTTTCGACGTAGCCGGAATGATGGTTCCGTCCAAAATGGTCGGCGGGGACTATTTCGATTACCCTTTGCTATCGGACGGGCGTTTGGGTTTTGTTGTTGCCGATGTTTCCGGCAAGGGGCTGCCGGCGGCGATGTTGATGTGCAGTCTGCAGGCGACGGTGCGCAGCCAGGCGGCCGCCTCCTCTTCCTGTCTGGAGTGTTTAAACAACATTAATCGAATGCTTATCAATTTGCCGATGCCAACGGGGGATTACGTCACTTTGTTTTTAGCCGTTTTGGATGCCGGACAAAAAACGCTTTGTTATTCCAACGCCGGCCATAATCCTCCGCTGCTTTTTAGAGCGGACGGGATTTTTCAGCGATTAACCACCGGGGGCCGGTTTTTGGGGGTGGCGGGGCTTTCGGATGAAGCTCCCTACGACGAAGCCCGAGTTTCGCTTTCCAAAGGAGACCTGTTGCTAATTTTTTCCGACGGGGTAATCGAAGCCAGAAACAAAAAAGATGAACAGTTCGGTGAAAACAGACTTTTAGAAGCAGTAAAGCCGATTTTGACGCAGGCGGCGTCCGATATTTTGTCCGGCATCAATAAGGCGGTTCACGATTTTACGGGAGAACGGTCGGCGGCGGATGATTTGACTTTAATGGTGGTTAAGGCATCGTAGCTGGTTTTTAACGTCTGGGGTGGCCGGTGAAAATTAAAAGGTGAGCGGAATCCCCGGGCATTTGCTCAAAGGGATATTGGGCGTAGAGCGTCCCGGCGGTGTAATCCGGCTCTTGCCGGGAACCCTCTTGGCGGTCGGAATAATGCTGGCTGCCTTCCCGGCAGCCGGCTGGCTGGGCCGATGGCTTTTATATTTTCAAGGGATAGACCCGGCCGGCAAAGCCAGCCCTATCTCCGGAGTATTGGTAGCTATCGTGGTCGGTATTTTGGTTCGGAATTTAGCCGGGCTGCATCCGGTTTTCAAAATGGGGATTGGGTTCAGTGTAACAAAACTGCTCCGGCTGGGAATCATTTTAGTTGGCATAAAATTAAGCCTGATCGACATTCTAAAGCTCGGCGCCTGGGGAATTCCGATTGTCGCTGCCTCCATCGCCTCCGGTTTGGTTTTCGTGAGCTGGTTTAACCGGTTTTTGGGGCTGCCGGAGCGGCTGGGCACTTTAATCGCCGCCGGCACCGGCATTTGCGGAGTCACCGCCATCGTTTCCACGGCGCCGGCGATAGACGCAGACGAAAAAGAGGTGGCATACGCGGTTGCGAATATTACCCTCTTTGGGCTTCTGGCTATGTTCATCTATCCGTATCTGGCTCCGCACCTTCTCTCCAGCTCCGAACAGATCGGCCTTTTTTTAGGCACCTCCATCCACGAAACCGCCCAGGTTGTGGGAGCGGCGCTTACCTATAAGGAGCTCTTTCAAGATGAAGTTGTGCTGAAAGCGGCGACGGTGACCAAGCTGACCCGTAACCTTTTTCTGGCGGCAGTCGTGCCGCTTTTAGCCTTCTACTATCTCCGCCGCCAGAGCCAAACGGGGATGGCGGGCGGCAGTGATTCAAAAGTAAAAATAGCAAAACTTTTTCCGGTTTTTGTGCTCGGATTTGTGGCGATGGCGCTTTTTCGTTCGCTGGGGGATCTCACTTTACGAAATGGCTCTGTTTTCGGACCCTGGGATGAGGCAAGCTGGAAAGGAGTAACCACGCAGTTGGGAGAGGTTTGGGGTTCCCGTTACTTATTGGGCACGGCGATGGCCGCCGTGGGGCTGGGCACCCATTTTTCTGTCTTCAAGAATGTCGGTTTAAAGCCGTTTGCCGTCGGTCTGGCGGGAGCCGTTCTGGTCGGGGTAGTAGGACTCGTTATGTCTCTGCTGTTGGGACGCTTCGTTCACCTCTGATATTTTGGCGAGAAGGCAACAATCGTTTCGCTCAGATTTTGTTTTCGATTCCGAAGATTTTGAATAAAAAAGCGTAGATATCGGACAGTTCTTCAATAACTTTGGCGGTCGGTTTGCCGCCGCCGTGGCCGGCTTTGGTTTCTATCCGGATCAAAATCGGGTTTTTACCGGCATCCGCAACCTGCAGAGTCGCCGCAAATTTTTTGGAGTGCGCGGGGACAACCCGGTCATCCGTGTCGGCGGAGGTTATCAACGCTGGAGGGTAGGCGGCTCCCTTTTTGACGTTGTGCAGGGGGGAATAGGCGTACAAAAACTTGAAATGCTCCGGGCTGGACTCGGCGTTGCCGTATTCCGGCGCCCAATAATGGCCGACCGTGAATTTGTGGTAGCGGAGCATATCGATGACCGGCACCTGGCAGATTACGGCTCCAAATAGCTCCGGGCGCTGGAGCATGCAAGCCGCGACCAAAAGACCGCCGTTGCTCCCCCCCTGAATGCCCAGCCTGGAGGAGCGCGTGTATTGGTTGGCAATCAGCCATTCGCTTGCGGCAATGAAATCGTCGAAGACGTTTTGCTTTTTCTCCAGCATACCGGCCTGGTGCCATTCTTCACCGTATTCGTCGCCGCCGCGCAAACAGGCGACGGCAAAAACGCCGCCTGCTTCCAACCAAATCAGACGGGAGAGGGAAAAGAAAGGGGTCATACTGGAGTTGAACCCCCCGTAGCCGTAGAGCAGGGCAGGGTTATTCCCATCCAGCTTCAACCCTTTTTTATGGGTAATGAACATCGGAACGCGGGCGCCGTCTGTAGAGTTGTAGAAGACTTGTTTGGTTTCATAGCCGGACGGATCGAAATCGATATCCGGTTTGCGGAAGAGGGTGGATTGGCCGGTTTTGAAATCATAACGGAAGCTGCTGGTTGGATAGTTGGATAAAGGAAAGAAGTAAAGCTATAGAACATTTCCTTATCGTTGCGTTTGCCGGAAATGCCGGCCACGGAACCTATGGTGGGCAGCTCAATTTCTTTTACAAACGTGCCGTCGGTGTTGTAGATTTTCAGCTTGTTGTGAGCGTCGTGCTTATAGACCGCCACGAACTGGTTGTTAATCATCGAAACAGAGGAGATAACATCTTCCTCTTGGGGCAGAACTTCTTTCCAGTTTTCGCGTCCGGGATGACGGGTGTCGATGGCGATGATGCGGCCGCGGGGGGCGTTTAAATCGGTGTGGAAATAGATAATTGGGCCATCGTTATCGATAGGGCTGTAGAGCGCGTCGGCATCGTCCAGCAGTTTGACCAATTCGCCCTTGCTTGCCAACTCCCGATAATAAATTCGATTTTTTGGGTCGGTGCCGTGCCAGACGTAAAGGATTAGATATTTTCCGTCTTCCGTAATTATGGGGGAGAAACCGAACTCTTTGCGGTCGGGGCGTTCATAAATCAAAACGTCGCGCGCTTGCGGAGCGCCTATTGCGTGCCAATAGACCCGGTTGAAATTGTTCTCATCTTCTTTGGCCACCGTGCCGGCTTCCGGATAGCGGTTGTAGTAGAAACCCTTGCCATCCGGCGCCCAGGCGATGCCGGCAAACTTGCACCATTTTAACGTTTCATCAAAGTCAAGTCCGGTGTCGATATTTCGAATCTTAATTTCCTGCTGGTCGCTGCCGCTTTTGGAAAGGCCATAGGCCAACAGTTTTCCATCCCTTCTGATAACCTGGGTCGTCAGAGCGACGGTTCCATCCTCGGACAGTTTATTAGGGTCGATTAAAACTTTGGGTTCGTCGTTTAAATTTTCCTGCCAATACAGGACATACTGGTTTTGCAGGCCCTCGTTTTTGGAAAAGAAATAGCGGGAACCTTCCTTCACCGGCAGCGTGAATTTAGGGTAGTTCCAAATTTTAGTCAGCCGCGATTCAATTTTTTCGCGGGCGGGAATGGCATCGAGGTAGCCGCGGGTCAGCTTGTTTTCCGCTTCCACCCAGCTTTGGGTTTCGGGAGAATCCGGGTCTTCCAGCCAGCGGTACGGGTCGGCCACTTTGGTGCCGTGGTAGTTATCGATGACGCTCGAGTCATATCTCGCTGGGGGGTAAGAAAGCTTTTGCCCCCAGGCCGGCAGGGTGGCTGCCAGCAATAAGAAAACAAAGAAAAGCATTCCGGACAGGCGGGTAAAAAAACGCCGCCTATTTCGTTTCGATTTCCAAAGCACCCGATTCATTACGGTCTCCTTATCCTGTAAGGTTTTCAATTACCCAATGATAAAATGACTCAATCAACCAATATATTTACGGCCAGATTTCGGCCGGGCGGCGGTCTTTTTTCTCCAGCATATCTTTGGTTGCCCAGGCTTCGAGCCGGGTTGGATATTTTCCCGAAAAACAGGCGACGCAAAAGTTTTCCTTCGGCAAAGAGGGCATCGAGAGCATAGCATCTATGGAAAGATATCCCAGCGAGTCCACGCCCAGATATTTGCGAATTTCTTCCACCGTCCGGGAGGAAGCAATCAGTTCTTCTTTGGTGGGCATATCGATTCCATAGAAACAGGGGGAGATGATGGGGGGTGCGGAGACTCGAAAATGGACTTCCTTGGCGCCGGCTGCGCGCACCATGGCCACTAATTTTTTCGACGTCGTTCCGCGTACGATGGAATCATCCACAATCACCACCCGTTTATCTTTCAAAACTCCCTTAACCGGATTGAATTTGATGCGCACATCCAAATCCCGGATGGCCTGCTCCGGATGGATGAAGGTGCGGCCGACGTAGTGATTGCGAATGAAACCAATTTCCAGCTTAATGCCCGATTGTTCGGAAAATCCCAAAGCGGCGGTATTGGAGCTGTCCGGCACGGCGGTGACGATGTCGGCCTCCACCGGCTGTTCGATGGCCAGCTGGCGCCCCAGCCGGCGGCGGACTTTATCCACGTTTTCCCCGTAAATCATCGAATCTGGACGGGCGAAGTAGATAAATTCAAAAATACAAAAGGCGTGGGTTTCCTTCTCGAATGGGAAATAGGACTTGGGCCCTTTTTCATCAATTACCAAAACCTCGCCCGGCTCGACTTCCCGCAGATATTCGGCACCGATGATATCGAAAGCGCAGGTTTCGGAGGCGACCACATATGCGGTTCCCAGTTTTCCTAACGCAAGCGGTCGGAAACCTTTCGGATCGCGGGCGGCCACGATAGTCTCATTAGTTATGAAGGTCAAAGAATAGGCGCCTTCGCACTGGAGCAGGGCCTCGATGATTTTCTCAACCGGGTTTTCCTTCTTTGAGTGCGCTACGAGATGCAAAATCAGCTCCGTGTCGGTGGTGGATTGGAAAACGGCGCCCGCTTCTTCCAATTTTTTGCGCAAAGCGAGCGTGTTGGTCAGATTTCCGTTGTGGCCGACGGCGATGCTTTTCCCCTTGTAGTGGAAAAGAAAGGGCTGGATGTTGGTTACTGAATTGGCGCCGGTGGTGGAATAACGGTTATGCCCAATGGCAAAATCGCCGGGCAGTTCGTCTAAAGTCTGTTTGGAGAAAACGTCGTTAACCAGGCCCATTCCTTTGCGAATGACCAGCTTTCCCTCGAAGTTGGAAACGATGCCGGAGGATTCCTGACCGCGGTGCTGCAAGGAGTAAAGGCCAAGATAGCTTAGTTCGGCGGAATTTTTGGCTCCATAGACGCCAAAAACGCCGCATTTATCGCTTAACAGTTCGGCGGGCACCGCTTATCTTTCCTCCATCCTTCTATTTATCATTTAACCATTTTGAAAGAGGTTTGTCAATTGCATTGACACAGAGAAAGTTTACAACTATACTTGCGCCGTGTCCGCGCGAGGACAACTTTTAAACGTCCCCAATTTATTGTCTTTTGCCCGCTTGGGGCTTTTGCCGGTATTTTTGGTTTTGGCCGCTTCCGAGTCTTCGGAAGCCAGAATCTGGCTTTATATTTTGGGAGCGTTCGGCCTTCTGTCCGACGTTCTGGACGGATACCTGGCGCGGCGTTTGAACCAGATGACCGAATTGGGGAAAGTTTTGGATCCGCTTTCGGATAAAATTATCACCGCCGCACTAGTAATCTTTGCCTATTTCGAGAAAAGCTTCCCGGGCTGGCTGGCGGCTTTGATTTTGGGGCGGGATATTCTGATTTTGGTTTTGGCTCTTTTCTGGAGAAATAAACTGGATTTTGTTCCAGTTTCCAATCTGCTCGGAAAGTTGGCGGCTCTTACGGTTGCTTTGACCCTCCTGGCTTTCGTATACGATTTTGTGAGAATTGGAGAAATTTTGACACCCGTAGCGTTTGGGATGATTCTACTATCTTCGGCGGTTTACGCCTGGAGGCTTTTGAAACAGACCGGACGGGTGACAACACTAAAGACGGGGAAGGTGTAATGCTGGACGTTGGAAAAGCGTTTTCGCTTCTTTTTGCCGACAAGCGCTGGCTGGAAAAATGGCTGGTTGGGGCGCTTTTGCACATCGCCGCCTGTCTTATCGTTGGAATCCCTTTTCTTCTGGGATATTTGCTGGAAGTGGCGCGCAGAGCAATGGATGCAGAGGTTTTTGAACTGCCGGAGTGGAATAATTACTGGGGAGTGTATTTTGGGCCGGGACTTGTTTTTTTTATAATAATCATCATCTGTTTTCTGCCCGCCGTTTTTCTCCGGATGATTTCCGGCTGCCTGGTTTTGCCCTACCTGCTTTTGGTCGGTTTCACCCTGCCGGTGATTACCTTTCGATTTGCAATGACGGGCGATTTGGCTTCCGCTTTTCGTTTCCGTGAGATTTTTGATTTTATACAAAACAACGCGGCGAATTTGGTGGTGGTTTGGTTTGTGGGGCTTTTGGCACTTGTTGTAGCTTCTTTCGGCATCCTGGCATTTTTAATTGGCATTTGTTTTTCGGCTTTCTGGGCGGAAGTGGCCATGTTTTATCTGGCAGGCTCGCTCGCCCGGGTCGCCCCAAAAACCGCGTCGGCAGAACCAACTCTTCCAGGTAGTTCGGTTTAATGAGAAAATTTCTGTTTGAGCAAGCGCTCCGGTTAGGAAACAGTTTTTCGCGAGATAGATTTTCACGTGGTTTTTCACTTTTCCTGCTTATACCAATGGTTTTGATAAGTTTGGCGGTTTTAGCTCCCTCGATTGGGGAAAAGATTTTTTCGGCCACTTGCCATCAAAATCTGAACCGGAGTTTTACTTTAGCTGGCATTGCCTTGCCTCTCTGCGCCCGTTGCCTTGGATTGTATTCCGGATTTGGGTTGGCGGGACTTTTTTTACCGATAGTGTCCCGACGGTTCTCCGGCAGGCTTTTTACATCCGCAGTGGCGTTTTCGTTTGCATTTCTTTTCCTGCGAGCTTTTTGGCCTCTCTTCGACACTAACGCCATTCGCCTGACACTGGGGTTGTTGGTTGGCGGCGGCGTTTCCCTTTTCCTTAAATCCCGCCTGATGAAGTAGAATGCTGACCCGAATGGCAGTCTCCAATTTTGGATTGGTGGAGAACCTGGAGATTTTGTTCGATTCCGGTTTGACGGTTATTACCGGGGAAACCGGAGCCGGAAAATCGCTTTTGGTTGGGGCTTTGGGTTTTCTCCTGGGAGAGAAAAGCTCGGCCGAGCTGGTGCGCAGCGGGGCGTCAAAAGCAATGGTGGAAGGAAATTTTATAGCTTCCGATGAAGCGGTGGGAAAAATTCTGGGTGATGCCGGCATAGAAACGGAAGAGGAATTGATTTTGCGGCGGGAGCTCGGCGTGGATGGAACCTCGCGGGCTTTCGTCAACAATCGCTCGGTGACGGTCGGCTTTTTGCGCCAGCTGGGGGATCGGCTGGCCGATTTTCACGGACAACACCAACATCAATCGCTTTTAGTTCCGGCCAATCATCGGGATTTTTTTGACCGGGGGGTTCTTTCAAAGGAAAGTTTAGCCGAAATTGCAGAGGTCTATCAATGTTTGAAAGCCAAACAAGCAGAGTGGGCTGCTTTTTGTTCCCAACGGAAACTTTCGCCGGAAGAAGCCGAGCTTTTGAGCTTTCAGTTGCAGGAAATCAAAGCGGCCGGTTTGTCGGATGATGAAGAAGAAAAACTTTCCGCCGAGAAAAAGGTTTTGGAAAACGTTGAACGGCTGCAACTGGCAGTTCAAAATGTTTTAGGAAGTTTGGATGAGGGAGAGGGTTCCGCACGGATTCGGATTTCGACCGCCCTGAAGGAACTAAGACGTTCGGAAAATTTAGATTCAAATTTTGCCGCCTGGGCCAAACGCCTGGAATCGATTGGCGCCGATTTGGGAGATGTTCTTGGCGAACTGGATCGCTATCCGTCCAATTTGGAAGCCTCGCCCGAGCGGCTGGCGGAAGTTTTGGACCGGCTGGATTTGTATCAGAAGCTGAAACGGAAATATGGAGGAAGCGTTTCTGCAGTGTTGGAATTTGCTGCAGCGGCCCAACAAAAACTTATCGCCGTTTCCTCCCAAAAATCAATCGAAGAGAAGCTTTTGGCTGAATTGGAAAAAGCGGAGCACGCCTATCTAAATCTCGCCCAAAAGCTTTCCCGCGAACGCAAAAACTCCGTTACTAAATTGGTTGCCCAATTTTCCGTGCATCTGACGAGCCTGGCTTTGAAGGACACGATTTTTGAGGTTTGCTTTGGACTTAAGGAAGCCAAAGATGGTTTGGACTTTGAGGGTAAGAAAGTGGCTTACGATGAGGCCGGCTTTGACCAGATTGAGTTTTTCTTTTCCGCCAACCCCGGAGAGGAAGTCAAACCTCTGGCAAAAACCGCTTCCGGCGGAGAGCTTTCGCGCTTGATGTTAGCTCTAAAACTCCTTTCTGCCGGGACCGACAAAGTCGGATCAATAGTTTTCGATGAGATCGACCAGGGTTTGGGGGGAGAGACGGCCTATCGAGTCGGCGAAAAACTTTTGGAAGCTTCCAGGCATTATCAGGTGCTCTGTATCACCCATTTGCAGCAGATAGCGGCACAAGGAAATTCCCACCTGCTGGTTTCAAAAGAAAGAATTGGCGACAGAAACATTGTGGCAGTTAAAAAACTTTCCAATTCAGAGCGGAAGACGGAAATTGCCCGTATGCTGGCCGGCTCCCGCGCTGGTGAGGCGGCCTTTAAACAGGCGGAGGAGATGTTGGGGGCAAAGCCGGGTTCGAGACGGTTTGTCGTGCCCGCTAAAGCTGCAAAATCTAAAAATGTGTAGGTATTATGAGGATTATAATCACTAATCACTTTTCACTAATCACTGTTTTAAATGGAGCGGAGGGGAGTCGAACCCCTGACCTCCTGAATGCCATTCAGGCGTTCTCCCAACTGAACTACCGCCCCAGTTGGCGGCCGTTAATATTGTCCGCCGCCGGATTTTTGTCAAACGGAGTTTTCGCTTTTGCAGGCGGTTTTACAACGCCCTTTTACCGCTTTACTTTCTCCCTGTAAATTGCGATAATGAGGGCGACAGGATGATAGGCCAGACAGTTGCGCTATTTTATGATTGAATCATTTAGGCATTTTATCATTGCCGGATTGAAGAAAATGAGTCAATGATTCAATGAAAAAATGATTAAATTCCTTCTATGATAGGCCAAACCGTTTCCCACTACAAAATCTTAGACAAGCTGGGCGAAGGGGGTATGGGGGTTGTCTACCGCGCCCACGACACCAAGCTGGATAGGGAAGTGGCTTTAAAATTCCTGCCTCCTTATCTGGCTTCCGAGCCTGTGGAAAAGGAACGGTTCCTGCGCGAGGCCCGTGCCGCCTCGGCTTTGAATCATCCCAACATCACCACCGTCCACGAAATAGACGAATACTACGACCAAATCTTTATGGCTATGGAGTTGGTGGAAGGGAAGACTCTGAAGCAGTTGGTCAAAGCTGAAACTCTGCCAGTCAAAAAGGTTTTGGATATAGCCATCCAGGCCTGCGAAGGGCTGATGGCGGCGGCGGAAAAAGGGGTGGTGCACCGGGACATCAAATCGGACAACATTATTCTGACTCCCAAAAACCAGGTTAAGATAATGGATTTTGGCCTGGCCAAATTTAAGGGGGATGCCAAGCTGACGGCGGCCGGTTCGACGGTGGGGACGGCGGCCTATATGTCCCCCGAGCAGGCAACCGGGGAAGAGGTTGACCAGCGGGCCGATATTTTCTCCTTTGGTGTGGTTCTGTATGAGCTTTTGACCGGCAAGCTGCCTTTCCGCGGGGAACATCCGGCTGGGTATGCGTATGCCATTTTAAACGAGCAGCCGGAGCCGTTGGCACGATTTAATGACAAGGTCACCCCCGAACTGCAACGGATTGTCTCCCGGGCTTTACAGAAGGATAAACAGGAGCGCTATCAACATATCGACGATTTGGCGGCGGAACTGCGGCATGAAAGAAAGAATCTGGAATATGCCAAAGCCCCAACGCCCTCCCAGTTGGAGGCCATTTCCAAACCAAAGAAAAACATTCTTAAGATTTTAGTGCCGACTTCGGCGGTTGTTGTTCTTGCTATATTGTTCTTCATCTTCAATCCATTTAAAGTGGAAGTTTCCCGCGACCAATCGGCGGCGGCCTCGCAAAACACCTTGGCGGTAATGTATTTTGAAAATATTCCCGACCCGGAGGATAAAGACCATACGGGAGAAATGCTGACCAATCTTTTGATTACCGCCCTTTTTCAAACCAAAGGGTTGGAAGTCATCAGCCGGGAACGGTTATACGATATTCAAAAAGAACTTGGGCAAGCCGAATCCAAATCCATTACACCGTCTCTGGCAACCCAAATCGCCCAACGAGCGGGCGTTTCTATGATGCTTCTGGGGACCATTCTCCAACAACAGCCGAGTCTAACGGTTACCTTCCGGTTAATCGAGGTGAAGTCCGGAAAGATATTGAGCACCCAGCGGCTGGCCGGGTTTTCCGCCGCTCAGGTTTTCCCCTTAGTGGACAGCTTGACCGCGCTCGTCCAGAATGATTTGAAAGTGCCCCCCTCCCCCGCTTCAGAAATAAAATCGGTAGCGGAAGTCACTACGAGTTCGATTGAGGCTTACCGCTCTTATCTGGAAGGAATCGAGCTTGGCCACAAATTCTACGGGGACGAAGCACGGGCCGCTTTTAAAAAGGCGGTTGAGCTGGACAGCAACTTTGCGATGGCCCACTTCCGGCTGGGTGGTGACAGCGCTTTAGAAAAGGCCTGGCAGCTTAGAAAGAAAGTAACCGAAAAGGAACGGCTGTTTTTTGAGGCCGAGCATGCCGGCCGGGTGGAAAAAAATCCGACCAAGGCGACGGAAATTTACGAGGAGCTCTTAAAAAAATATCCGTATGAGATGGAGGCCTACTATCCCTTAGCGGATATCTATATGGGTTTATGTAATTTTGAAAAGGGGGTGCAAACCTACCTGACCGGGCTGAAGTACGACTCCCTGTATAAAACCCATTGGAATTCTCTGGCTTATCTATATGCCGGGCTGGGCCGGAAGAAAGAGGCGCTGGCCGCCATAGACCGGTACCTGCGGCTGGCGCCGGCCGAGCCGAACCCCTACGACAGCAGGGGGGATATTCTTTATTTGTATGGCGAAGTGGACTCGGCGGCAAGTTGGTATCAAAAAGCGGTCGTCCAGCGCTCCGATTATGTCAGCAACGATAAACTGGGGAATATCGCGCTTGTGCGGGGGGAGTATGCGCAAGCTGAAAAATACTGGCGCGAGACTCCCTCCGACGGGTTTAGACGGGTGGCAGACTCGGTTGCGATTCTGAAGCACAAAGGGCAGTTCCAGCGGGCGCGGAAAATGCTTTTGGAAAAAGCCGCCTATTACGAAAGCCGCAGGGAGCCGGATTCCACCCGCCAGTTTTACCAGCTACTGGCCTTTACCGCCGGCGACGCCGGCGATTGGGCCGGCCTGCTGAAGTATGAAAAAAAAGCCCTGGCCTTGTTGAAGGAGAAGCCGGATGATAAAAAGTGGGAGCGGAACCAGCTGGTCTTTGCCTACTTGAAAAACGGCAATTTTCCAGCCGCCCGGCGGCTTTTGCAGGAGATAAGAAAAAACCGCCCCCCCAAAGCGCCACCGGACTTTGCCTGGTTCGAGTCTGTTTACGCTCTTTTGGCGCTGGAAGAAGGGAAAAACCAGGAGGCCTTACAACATTTTGAAAAGGCCCTGCAGCCCTGGCCGCCCAAGCGGGGGCCCTATTTCCCGCATGGAATCGCGCTTTTCAAAGTCGGGCGTCTGGATGAAGCCATCGGCGAGTTTGAGCGGAGCAGCTGGTGGGGCGCTGGCTTGCAATGGTACATAAATATGTCTTTTGTGCAGCGACCGGGAGGCTGGGCGGTGACATCGGTCAAAGCCCGCTATTGGCTGGGGAGGGCCTATGAACAAAAAGGGGACAAAGAAAAGGCGATAAAAGAATACGGAAAGTTTTTGGAAATCTGGAAGGATGCGGATTTCAATTCGCCGGAAATGGCGGATGCCAAGCAGAGATTAGCGAGACTGAAAACCAAAACGTAGGGGCGGGGTCCCCCCGTCCAGGGCGAGGAGACCTCGCCCCTACTGAAAATATTTGCGTAGCGGAGGTCTTTAGACCTCCATTGGGTTCTGTGGCGCAGGTTAAGTTTCATCCCTGGCCGAGCTACCGAGCTCGGCTCGGGCAGGCTAACCTGCGTGCGCCGAACGCAGGATACGTTCCGCTGACGCGGAACTTTATCCTACGCCACAATTAACCCAGACCTCACCCTTAATCCCTGGCCGTAACCAGAGGCCACGCCTCGGCAGGCCCTCTCCGACACGGAGAGGGAAGGTGGAAACCTTCCTCGACTTCGCTCGTTTACGCTGCGCTCAACGCAAGCGGAACAAGTAAAGGTTTCCGGCTACCAACAACCAGAATAGGTAGCGGAGGTCTTTAGACCTCCATTGGGTGAACGGTCAGTTCGCCCCTTTTTGCCAATTTTAAAGTCGGCCTATATGAGATGGCCGGAAGACTTCAAAATACCTGTTTTGCCTGCAAGGGTAAGCTCAAAAGTTGCAAAATGCAATCAGAAGAGTTCGAGTTTAAGTTTGAGGATTTGGAAAGGCCGCTGATCCAAAATGGGAATATTCCAATAGTCACTTTGGATAGTTGCTCTGGGACAGCAAGTTGGAAAAGTTGTAATTTCCAAGGGAATCGGCTAAGGATTAGGCGATAGACTTTCCTCTTAAACCTCGTTAAAACAGCCACTTGGCTTTTGTTTTGCAGGTTAAGAAGGAACAAAAGTGGGGTTAAAAGGGTATTTAGATATGGAAGGGTTTGACTTTTGAAAGTGCGATATTAGATTGAAACGGAGAGGATTGGAAAAAGAAAATAAGCTTTGCCAAGGGAGCTAAGATGAACGCAATCGGAACGGATAAAATGCAGGAAAATCGTTTTTACAAACTTTTGCTGGTTTTTGTAGTCTTCTTGTCTTTGGGAATAATCTGGGTGGTGGGAGCAAGCGAGGCGACCTCCCCCAGCGGCTCTCCGGTTGAAAACCCCGAGCGAAGCCGAGGGGCGGTGGCCCAGACCGATTCCACCAAGTCGGTCAGCGGCGACGAGGGAACCATCAAACTTTCTCCGGAAACCATTTATCGCTCGGTCAAAATTTTTGACGACGTTGCCTTCAACGTCAAAAACCGCTATATGGACAACGTCGATTCGCGCGCGCTGATTTTCTCCGGCATCCGCGGGATGCTGGAGACTTTGGACCCTTTCTCCGTTCTGATGGAGCGCAAGCCCTACGAAAATCTGATGGAGACCACCACCGGCAAGTATGAAGGCCTGGGAATGCAAATCGACTCGCGCGATAACGTAATCGTCATCATTTCCCCCATAGAAGGCACGCCGGCGTATCGGATGGGGTTTCGCGCGGGGGATAAAATTATCGAAATTAACGGCAAAGCGACTTTAAATATGAGCACCGAAGACGCCTCGCGCCTGATGCGCGGCCCGGCCGGCACGACCGTTCATCTAAAAATCCAGCGCGAAGGGGTGCCCGAACTTTTGGATTTCAACGTCCAGCGGGCGATGATTGAGTTGAAAACCGTGCCTTTTGCGGGAATACTTCAGGACGGAATTGGCTATGTGCGGCTGTCCCGCTTTGGGGAAGAATCCAGCCATGAGCTGAAAAAATCCCTGGAGGACTTGAAACAGAAAGGCGTCAAAAGTGTAATTTTCGACCTGCGCTCCAACGGCGGCGGACTTTTAGACCAATCGGTGGAGGTTTCCAACCTCTTTTTGGAGAAAGACCGGCTAATTGTCTATACCCGGGGACAGGATCCCGACGAGGAAAGGCGTTATATCTCGCGCGATGAGCCGGTTTTCAAGGAGGGACAGCTGGTTGTTTTGGTTGACGACCAAAGCGCTTCCGCCTCCGAAATTGTCAGCGGCGCCCTGCAGGATTGGGACCGGGCGGTCATCATCGGCGATACCACCTACGGCAAGGGACTGGTTCAGCAGGTTTTTCCGGTTTCGGGAACCAGCGACTACTTTTTGAAGTTGACCACGGCGCGCTATTACACGCCCAGCGGACGTTCCATTCAAAAGCCGGAAAAATCTAAAAAGCATCCCGATTTAATTGCTTCCACCGATGCGGCGGCGGCTCCGGCCAATCCTCCGACTTATGAAACGGAACATGGACGGACCGTTTTGGGCGGAGGCGGCATTGTGCCGGATATTGTAATGACGCGGGACATCTGGAAACCGATCGAGTTTAATATGGAGCGCCAACTAATGTTTTTTGATTTTGCCGTGCAATACACCACCAAGCACCCGGATGTGGCTCTCGAATCGCCGGTTACGGACGCAATGCTGGAGGAATTCCGGCAGTTCATCAAGGGCAAAAACTTCATTTACAAGACGGCTTTAGAAGTCGAAATCGACTCGCTTAAAGCCCGGGCCGAACGGGATGGAAAACTACCTTTGCTTGCCTCCTCTTTTGACCAAATGAAAAAGACCTTAACGCTCGAAAAGGAAAAGGATTTTGACGCCAGCAAGGAATATATCCGCCGAGGAATTAAGAGAGAAATTCTTTTAAAACTTTACGGTCAGAAAGGGTACTACGAACAGACCGTGTTCAAAGACGACCCATTCGTTAAAAAAGCGCTTGAAGTTTTGACCAAAAAAGGGGAGTACGAAAAAATGCTCAAACCGGGTCCGAAGAAGGGTTAAAGTTATTTCCGACAATTTCACAAGGCGGTCGAAAGACCGCCTTTTTTGTTTTGGCCGGGAAGGGAGCTCCCTCTCGGCCTTTCAGGGTTATAAAACCGCTTGATTTGAATCTGCTACCAGCTATCTTATCCCTTGAGGGTGGGGAGCCCGTTAAGGTTTTTTTACTTCTGAAAATTAGTCCGTCGGCTCGCTTGGGAGACGACCGCTGAAAAATAAAAGGAAACCTTAAAGAAAGAAAGGTATTTCTATGTCCTATTTAAGCGTCTTGGTCGAAAGGCGGACAAACGTCCAATTCCATTACCACAAAATCACTCCTCATCGGTAGCCGCGACTTTAGTCGGGGGTTTTACCCCGACACTAAAGTGTCGGCTACCAAAGGGGAAAAACCAAAAAGGAGGTTCAAATGAAGCGCTTCAAGATGTTTTTCGGAGTTGGGATTATTCTGATTATCTCCAGTGTGGTTTTCGCCCTAGTCCCGAGCGAAGCCGAGGGAGCCGTCCCCAAACTTCTCAATTTTCAGGGGATTTTGCGGGACGGCAGCGGCGCTTCCCTATCCGACTCCACAGTCAGCGTAGAGTTTAAAATCTACGACGCCGCCAGTTTGGGCAACGTCAAATGGATGGAGACCCAGAGCGTAACCACCGACACCTTCGGGCTTTTCAACGTGATTCTGGGAACCGCTACCGGCATTGAGGACAGCGTGTTCAAGGACTCCGTCCGATATCTGGGAGTAAAAGTCGAGACCGACCCGGAGCTTTCGCCCCGCTCGCGCCTGGTCTCGGTGGCCTATGCCAATCGGGTCAGCACGGTGGATGGCGCCACCGGCGGCACCATCTCCGGCAACACCAGCATTCAAAGCGACCTATCCGTGGCGGGGAGCATCAAAGTCGGCGCCAGTGATACCGTTTTTTCCAGCAACATTTCCAGCAACAGCCCGCTTTCATTGCAGGCACCGGCGGGCAGCACACGAATGTTCATCAACGATGCTACCGGCAACGTGGGAATTGGCACGACTGCACCTACGACCCCTTTGCAGGTCAATGGAACCGTAACGGCCACCTCCTTTTTGGGAAGTTTTGGTAACAACGTTACCACTGTCTATGGAACAGCAGCCTTGACGGTCTCCCCCGCTACCTCTTCTACTCCTATCCCCGGACTAACACAAACCATAATCGTCCCTTCGAACAGTATCCTTTATATAGGTACGGAGGGAGGAGTACAAACGACCAACTCATCTACGACAGGCTTTTCCTTTGTGGATGTTGACGTTTTTATAGATGGTACGTCTATTCCTGATGGTGGCAGAAGAAGAATAGCTGTCCTCAATAACGGTGGGATAACGGGGATACTTGTATACTGGAGTCTAAGTTTTTCAACCGTGCTTTCACCGGGCTCGCACACTATACATGTTAGCTCGCAGGGTGTTGGGATTGGTTCTAACGCTATCGTTAGCGGCAATACCAGTTCCCATCTTCAGGGTCAACTGACAATCGCAGTGATAAAGCAATGATTTAATTGGTCAACCGGAAACCAAAAGAGGCGGCTCTTACGAGCCGTCTCTTTTATGACCTCACCCTTTGGTACCCCTCTCCACGAGTGGAGAGGGGTTAGGGGTGAGGATTAGAAATTCACTTCCCCCGGGTCGTCTTTTTTCTTCTTCTTTGGCTTGTCGGTTTTCTCCGTGCCTTTGGACTTCTCGTAGCGGTCGTCGATGCCGTTGTCGTTTTTATCCTTGAACTCGTCGTATTGCTTCTTTTCTTTTTGCTCTTTTTGCGACTTTTCCTCTTTGGCTTTTTCTTTGGACGGGCCGGACTCTTCTTCCACCGCCGCAAAGACCGAATCGGATTGCCTGGCTGCTTTTGCCGGTAAAGCGGTTGCGGCAAGGCCGACCGCTACGAAGGTTATAATCAGTTTGCGAAACATTTTCATCACCAAATTACCTTCCTGGTCGGCCAAGGTCAATCATCTTTTCCCTTTTTGGAACGAGTCTGCTTGCCGCCGCCGTCATCCTGCTTGGACTGCTTGGGCGATTCCTTTACGGCGGGAGCCGGATGATGCTCTTTCTTTTTTCCGGCATCATAGCTGGGGGAGGGTTGTCCACCGGCATCACGGTTTTTGGAGGGGCTTCCCTTTTTCCCTTCTTCCCAGCCCCGGTAGCGGGTTTTCTCTTTTACCTGCCCGCCATCGTTATCCCGCCCCTTGCGCGACTTTTCCCAGGCCTCGTAAACCGACTTGGATTTTCTCTCTTCGCCAGAGCCAACCTTCTCCCGGTCACCGTCTCGAGAGCGAACTTTCTCCCCGTCGCCGTCCCGATTCTTTTCCAAAACCTCCCGAATCGTTGAGCGTTGCTTGGTATTCTGGCGCTCAATGACCAGCTTGCCATCGTCCCGGTGCTGCTTCTGCCGCACAACATCTCCCAGAAGCTTCGATTTTCCGAAATCCCGGTCGCCGGCATCCCGGGAGACCCAGCTTTTGAAGCGCACGTCCCGGCGGAAAACGTCCTTGTAGCGGCTTTCGCCGTAGTACGCGTGCCGGTATTTGTAGCGATAGTCCGGCGAAATCAGGCAGAAATAGGTGTAGGGGTAGTAGTACCGATAGTACCGGTAGTTCCGGTAGCCAAAGTTGAAGCTGAATGAAAAATTGACCGAAAACCGGCTTCTCGGATAGACGTAAATATGCCGCACGTAAGGCGGGCAGCCGGGCTGAATCACCCGCACGATATGCGTCCCAGGGTAGAGGCCCCAGTCGTAAATCGGCGCCGTCCCGCAATACACCCCGTCAATCCAGATTTCCGACCCATACGGATAATCGAAATTCCAGTAGCCGTAGTCGTACACCGCCGGCCGGTACACGGTGCGGGGCCGGGCGGCCACGTAGAAGGTGTACAAATCCTCGGCGCACTCGTCCGGATACTGCTTGATGGGAATAAGCCGGCTGTTGAGGTCGTAAATGAACTCCTCGATATTCTCGTCATCCACCTGCACCGGCGAGGAATAGGTCCGGCTGGGGGCCCGGCTGCCGCGGTAATAGGACGGCCAGTTGTCCGGCAAATCGAACGGCCGCAGGGATGCGACCGCCTGCACGAACTCCACCCCCGGCGGGCCGGTAACCCACAAATCATAATCATCCCTCCGGTCCGGCAGCTCGTAGGTCACGCCGCCCCGGATAAAATGTGGATCGTCCGGGTTTTGCGGATAAAGCAAAAAGACCTGCCCGCGGGCGTCTATGTTGTAGAGCGCCACGTAGGCGTCCCGGTTGGCCCGGAAGTAAAGGGTGATGTTTTCCCCTTCCGTATAGGTCGCCTCGTTATCCCGGTCTCCCCAGAGTTCGATTTCAAGGGGCTCTCTAGGCCCCGGCACTATGCGGTTGGGATATTCATCGTCGTCCGCCCAACTCCAGGCCGGCAGGGCCAGCCCTATCAAGAGTATCAAAAATAGCTTTTTCATAACATTCTCCTTTCTTTAATACGCCTTTCCGGCTCTTTTGTGTACCGGTTTTTTTCTTGGACCCTGCGGCCGAGGGAGTAGAATCCTCCCTCGGCAATCAAAGCCTGACAAGTTTTATTGGTTAAAAGTTTGAAGTTCATAGCTACCTCCCAATACTCTTGCGTAAATAAGTGGCAGGGTCATGCTGCGGCCGCACCGCCGGCTTCAGTTCAAGCTGGCCCAGCCCATCCGAATCCAGTTGATAGCCCCAGTCGATGACTACTTCAGTATTGACTGGATCGTTAATCGAGCGGACCCGGATTTTGGCGTAATGGTCATCTGCTGTCCAAACAATGTAGGTATGCCCTTCAATCGCTTCCACCCAGCCTGCTTTCGACCACCCTGCAGTTGGTGAATAACTGACGTCGTCAAAACTTTTAGTATAACCCATATCCTGGATATCCGTGTTGAGGTTGGTAACGTTTATGAACCAGGCGTTGTCGGCTGGGACGAACTCAAAATAAATATCTGCCGAAGCGTTGTCCCACCGGACAATGGCTCCATATGGAGAGTTATTCGAGAAACTAAACCCAGCCGTATTTGGATCCAAATTGAAATCGTTTAAAGTCGCAAAACCCTCCGGTCGCGGAGTGTCAAACACATCCTCTTCCTGAAGCAAGCTCTCATTGCCGGCTCGGTCATAGGCACTGACGGCGTAGAAGTAGGTGGTTGCATAAGGGAGGTTTTGAACCGTAAAACTTGTAGCCGAGGCGCCAACTGTGCCAATTAGGTCATACCCTTCTCCTGCCAATCCATCGACTTCAGATGCTTTCCAAACCTTATAGCCGGCCAAATCACTTTCCCCGTTGGGATACCAGTCAACCCAAACCTGCCCATCCCCCGTTGTGGATGTGACTCCACGCGGAGCCGCAGGTGGGTCGGTATCTGGTTTAGTTATATAAATAGTTTTACTGTCACCGCAACCGGCGAGTATCAGCGCCAGAAGTCCCAGTCCTATCATCATCAACGTTTTCATATCGCACTCCTTTCCGGCATTATATATGGCAAGGCAAATGCCTGAAATACATTTCATTGAATAACAATAGGTTGATAGATTATATTAAAGTATTAGTTTTGAGATGTGCCCAATTTTTGTGCGGAAAGAGGAACTAATTTTGGGCTGTCAGTTTTTTAGAAGCTTAAAAATAATTAAGAAAGTGCCGCCCCAGTGTTGAAGTTGAGGCGGCACGCTTGCCCTTCTTATTTTTTTAGTCTATGCTGACAAAAACCTCTTTACTCCTTTTAATTGTTATCGAAATTGCTCTTACCATTATTTCGGACGGGGCGTTTGTATCTATTAATAGTCCGGTAACGGTAACTTTTTGCCCATTTTTTAAAGAGGAAAGCCGGGTGGAAAAGGTAGTGTTTCTGACTTGGGCAAAAGCCTGTGTTTCTTTGCTGAATCTTACCGCCAGTGTTTGACTTTTTTTATGGCCCGGGAGAACAAGGGTAAAGCTTCCAGACAAAGTATCGAGAGATGATACGGTTCCAGTGAAGCTCGGCAAACCGACTGTTGAAACATACTGTGGTCCTAAAATCGAGACATCCGGGGGAGGGTCGGTGATTCTGTTGGAGTGATTGGAACTGCAACCGATGGCCAAAATTGTTGCCGCCAAACATCCAAACAATAACAAATTGCGCATAAGTGCCTCCTTTGGTTTTTTTGTAATAGTATTTTGTAGAAAGCCGTCGTCATTTTCTTCTTTGTCCGGCCCCGGTTTTGCAGGCCCTCTAACTTTCCCTCCGATTAAAATTCGGCAACCACCGTGCCAGAATAATGCTCGAATTTTTGGTTCAAGTCCGTTGGCTATCAAAGATTTTCAGAAATGAGTGGAAATGTAGCAGGCGCATTTTGCAAAAAAGATTGCATCTTAAGGTTTTTTGATTATTCGGAGATTTCGGAAAGCCCGTACTCCCTTATTTTCAACCGCAGGGTGTTACGGTGTATCCCCAAAACCTCCGCCGCCCGGCTGAAATTCCAGCCGGTGGCTTCCAGAACCTTTTGGATATGCCTTTTTTCGACGACCTCCATCGGCTCCAGTTCGCCGGAAGGAGCGTCGGATGCCGTTTTAGATTTAGACGGTTCGGCCTGCAGTTTTAAATCGGCGGCGTCGATTTCATTTCCCCGGGCCAAAAGCACCGCCCGCTCCAAGGCGTTTTCCAATTCGCGCACGTTGCCGGGCCAGCTGTGGTTCAGCAGCGCCTCAAATGCTTCGCGGGTTAAGGTCATGGGCGGTTTGCCCATTTGCGAAGAAAATTTGTGGATGAAATGCTCAGCTAAAACCGCAATGTCTTCGCGCCTTTCGCGTAGTGATGGAATTTTTATAGTTATTACGTTTAGCCGAAAATATAGATCTTCGCGGAATGAACCGGCTTTGACTTTTTCCTCCAAACTTTGATGGGTGGCGGCAACAAAACGGACGTCGATTTTGGTCGGCTGGGTTCCTCCCAACCGTTCCAATTCTTTCGTTTCCAAAACGCGCAGGAGTTTGGCTTGAAGGGAAAGAGGCAAATCGCCGATTTCATCCAAAAGAAACGTTCCTCCCGAAGCCAATTCCAGCTTTCCCGGTTTGGATTTCACGGCGCCGGTGAATGCTCCTTTCTCAAACCCAAAAAGCTCCGATTCCAAAAGCGTTTCCGGCAGGGCGGCAGAGTTCAGGGCTACGAACGGCCTTTGAACTCTTTCCGACAGGCGGTGAATAGCCCGCGCCACCAACTCCTTGCCGGTGCCGGATTCGCCCAATATCAAGACCGTGGAATTCGACTTGGCCACGCGCACCACTAAACTCAAAACCTCTTTAATCTTTTGAGACTTGCCCAAAATAATTTCATCCTTGTAACCGGTTTCGAGCGTTTCTTTAAGGAACCTGTTTTCGGCCAAAAGCAACTGCCCTTCGCGGGCTTTTTCGATGGTTACTTTTAACTCCTCCAAGAAAACCGGTTTGGTCAGGTAATGAAACGCCCCCTTTTTAAGCGCCTCGACGGCTGTTTCCACGGTCCCGTAAGCCGTGATGACAATCACCTGCATCTCCGGATTTTTTTCTTTCAGCTCGAATAAAAGCTCGATGCCGGACATTTCCGGCATTCTCAAATCCAAAAGCGCCAGGTCAAAAAGTTTTTCATCGGCGGCCTGCAATCCTTCGCTGGGTCGGGCGCAAACGGTTACGCTGTAGCCTTGATTTTTCAAAAAACCGGCCAGCATTTCGCGCTGCTCGGCTTCGTCGTCAACAATTAAAAGATATCCCTTGCTCATTTTAAAATTGGCAGGTTTATGGTAAAAGTCGTTCCGCCGCCGGTTTGGCTTTCAGCTTTTATGGTGCCGCCGTGTTCGACAATAATTCTCTGGGCAATGGCCAGCCCCAGGCCGGTGCCGGTCGATTTTGTGGTAAAGTAGGGCTCGAAAATTTTGGGCAGAACATCGGCCGGAATGCCGGCACCGGTATCCTGCACGGTAATTTCAACGGCTGATTCAACAACCTTGTTTTTCAAATAAAGTTTTCCCCCTTCCGGCGTGGCTTCACAGGCGTTGCGCACCAGATTAAATAACGCTTTTTTTAACTCGGCTGCATCAATTTCCAGGCCGGCTTCAACCGCCGGGTCGATTTCGGTCTTTATTTTTTTCGGTTTGGCCTCCAATTCGGCGGCGGTTGTCAGTTCGTTCCAAAAATTACTCCACTCAATTCGGCTCTTTCGCAACTGTTCGCTTTTCACCAATCCGAGGAATTCGGTCACCGACTGATTGATGCGCCGGGCTTCCTTTTCCACCGTTGAAAGGAATTTTTCATATTCGGTTTGATTGCCGGTTACCTTAAATTCATTCTTCAGCCTTTGAGCCGCCATCGAAATGGTATTCAATGGATTTCGCACCTCGTGCGCCACACCGGCGGCCAGGTTTCCCAACAACGCCAGCCGTTCGCTTTTCTTGGCATCTTCCTCCAGCTTTTTTATCCGGGTCAAATCTCCAACTACGGCAATGGCCCCTTCCAGTTTTCCGTTTTGTCCAAACAGGGGAGAGGTGGAACCCAAAAAGTATTGTTCGCCTCTTTGCAGTTGCCAACCGGTTTTTGGATGGCCGCTTTTTAGAACTTCGATTAACAGGATCTCATCTTTCGGAAAACACTCCCCGGCGGCACGGTTGGAATTAACACCAAAGAGTTTTTCCGCCTGCCGGTTGGCCAGAGCGATTTTACCGTTGGCATCGATGGCCACCACGGCGGCCTCCATATCGTCCAAGATTCTGTCGGTTGTTCCCTTCAGACGGGAAAGTGAGCTTTGCAGCGCTTTTACCGATTCCGCCGAGGCGAAAAGCCCATAGGCAACCAGTCCCAAAATGAAAAGCAAAAGCGAAAAGAAAATAATCTGATACCGGAAGGAGGCGGAAATGGATTTGAAGCCTTCCAGAGAAAGCCCCACTCTGAAGATGGAAGGGGGAAAATCCGGTACCGAAAAGAAGCGCACCGCTTCGAAAACCTCGTTTCCCTCAAAATCGGTCAGGCGGCTGGCGAAAATCTTTTCACTCAAAGTTTTTTCCAAAAACTGGTCGCCCTGGATTTTAGTCATCCGGGAAACGTCCCGCGAGGCCAAGATGATGCCATCCGCCGATTGCAAAACGACGTAAACCACTCCCGAAGAAGCGGCAATTTTCTGGACGAGATAGCCAAGGCCCACTTCCTCTTGAAAGTTGCGCATAAAGGTCTGGTCAGCGATTAGGTTGACAATCCCCCTGCGGGTGCGCACCAAACAGGCCATACGCTCTCCGCCCAGTAAATCATCCGACAGCCGATAGGAAAAGACCGTGTTGCTCTCCTTGCTTTTTATGAAGTCGGTCAGGTTCGAATCGAAGATGGGAGAGGAATGAAAATCGTTGTTCCGATCGGATGAACTGGAAAAAAGAAGCTTTTTTTGATGTGAAATTAAGTTGATATAATCCAGCTCTGCCTCGTGGGAGATTTGGGAGAGGTCGTGGGCGGCAATCGAGTGGTTTTCCCACAGGTCGGCCACAAAGTATCCCAAATCGGAAAGCCGGCTTTCCACCATACTTTGCAAAAGCTGATTGGCTTTCAGCGCATTGGTCGAAGCCAGGGAAAGAGTCTCCAGCAGCCCATTCGCCTCCTGCCCCATTAATAAGAGCAGGTCTTTCTTCGATTTCTGAATTCCGAAAAAGGCCAGCCCGGAAAAAAGCAAAGCCAGAATGAGGGCAAAAAGCAGGGTGGTTTTTAGGGTCAGCGCCCGTTGAAAACCCTGAGCGAAGTCGAAGGGCCGGAGCAACCATTGCGCCATCCGGGCTAAAGTAGAAAAGCCCGCAGGGAAGTCAAGGCGACCATACAATTGCGGGGCAAAAGAGGATATACTATACTCTGGCATGAAGATGTCTGGAGGCGAAGGCCGATGAGCACTTCCGGCGGATGGGAATGATTCACCTGTTGCGCCAAAGGGCAACGGCGGTTCAAAAGGAGGAAATGCTGGAGACGCTGGGCACCTACATCAAGCTGGCCGTCGACATCGAGCAAAAGGTAGCGGCAGGGGGCGGAGCGTTGCACGCGGACTGCGAAGTCGTGTTGTTGGAAGCGGGAAGCCGTCAAGCCGATATCTGGGGCGCCGACTGGATTCCCGCGTCCCGGGAGGTGCGGTACGAAGCCTTAATCAATATCCGGCCTTCACAAAATAACCGGTCCCTGACCATCCAAGACCCTGCAATACGAGCCCGGGTGAAGGAGATGGTTGAGTCACTCTTGGGTGAAGCATGACGGACCTTTTACAACTCCGCAACCGATACTTGCGCGATCCCCTCCCGATCCGGCTGGGAGGCTTGGCGGCCAACCTGGCGCGGGTGCAGTCCTTCTCCGACCATCCCGCTCACGGAGAAGCCGTGGCGCGGCTGCTGGAGGAAAGCGCCTGGTTCATCGAGTGGACTGCACCCGACGCCGAACTGGAAACGCAAGTGTTCCTGGCCGAATGCCAGCGGCAGCTGGCCCGGTGGCTGCTTGCTTGGGGCGAAATCTGGCACGATGCCGGGCGCTTGGCGGAAGTTGCCGACCAGGCCGGCCGGTGGTCTTTGCGCCTTCTTGAACTATCAGGGTTTCTTGGCGTTGCCCGGCCTTAGCGCCCGAAAGACGGCGAACATCTTGACGGGAGGGGGGAAATAGGTTATGCTCTGGCTGGGGAAATATTTATGGAGAATTACGGTTTGAGTGTTATGCAGAAGCAAGAGCTGAAAACGAGTTTATCAAGAAACAATATAATCAATAGTTGGGCGGACGGATGTCAGAAGGAATCACACGAAGGAGGTGAACAGCCATGGGACTAGATTACAAGAACCTGGACCAGAGAACGCGAACCATCCTGCTGGCTGAAATCGAACGGGACATCGCCGGCAATACGCTCTATCTGAGCGATAATCTCAATCAGCAAGGACGAGCTGATTACCCAGGCCTCATCCGAGACGCGGCTCGGAGCGGCAGCGACGTGACGCTGGCAGCTGCGATTCAGGGGCGACTCAATTCGCACGAGAAGCCCCGGAAGCTGAAGTCGGGCGAGTTTTCAAAGGCTCCGGTGATGCGCAGCAACGCTCACGAAATGCTTGCAGAGGGGGAGTTTAACCGCTTCTACATACGTGCCCTCTGTGTGCGTGCCATTGAAGATGGACTTCCGGGGGTGACCGTTTATCGGGCCAAGGCGGTCGAGAATGCACGTTCGGAGTCGCAGCAGAAGATCGGGCAGCGCGTGCCAGCGGAGGCACTGTTGCAGGATCTTCGCACGCATCCAGGAGTCGACACTGCTCTCGGACTACCGCCCGGGCCCAACTCTGGGCTGTCAGTGCAGATACCGTGAGCCTGCTGCCGAACCATCCCTTGCAGCGGACGGCGCGTCGCACCGCCGCTGAACCGGAGCGTTAGCCTACAAGGAGAGGCAATGAACAGAATCAGAATCATAACGGGAGCCATCTTGCTCTTACTTACCGGAACAACGCTTGTTCATGCGCAAGGGGCGGGAATTGAGTGGGACATCCTCAATCAGGAAGTCATGGAACTTTACCGTCGGGGCAAATATGAACAAGCCGTTGTCGTCGCTAAGAAAGCCCTTGAAGTGGCCGAAACGAATGTCGGCCCGGACCATCCGGATGTGGCCGCCAGCCTGAACAATCTGGCATCGCTTTACGATACCCAGGGCGACTACGCCAAGGCCGAGCCGCTCTACAAGCGCTCGCTAGCCATCAAGGAAAAAGCGCTGGGCCCGGACCATCCGGATGTGGCCAAGAGCCTGAACAATCTGGCATCACTTTATCAAACCCAGGGCGACTACGCCAAGGCCGAGCCGCTCTACAAGCGCTCGCTGGCCATCCGGGAAAAAGCGCTGGGCCCGGACCATCCGGATGTGGCCGCCAGCCTGAACAATCTGGCAGAGCTTTATCAAACCCAGGGCGACTACGCCAAGGCCGAGCCGCTCTATAAGCGCTCGCTGGCCATCTGGGAAAAAGCGCTGGGCCCGGACCATCCCAATGTGGCCGCCAGCCTGGAAAACATGGCGGCTTTATATCGCGCCACGAATCGAAAAAAGGATGCGGTGGAGTTGGAGAAGCGCGCCAAGCGCATAAGAGCCATCAAGCGATGAAACCTATGGCTAACAAGGCGCTCCACCGGACGGCCATTCCGCTGCGCTCCATTGCCGCCGGTGAGCTTGGTCGTTAGGCCGAGAAGCTAAACTCTGGCCTCGGTTTTTTCATTTTCAAACTCCGGCTTTTCCAGACGCAAGAAAGTTTCAACCAAAGTCGGCTCACCTACCACTACCGGCAGGCCGAGGATTTCGGAGAGTTCGGCGGGGGTCATTTCGTCCAGAAAGACGCCGGGGCGGATTAAAAGGCCGAAATCACCAGGGAAAGCGAAAGAAAAGTCATTATCCCCACTGCTGCAATGGTAACGTAGTTGAAGAATTTTCCGTTGGTGTAGTTTCCCATCACCTTTTGCTTGTTGATTATGATTACCATAAAGGCCAAAGTCAGCGGCAAGAGAATGCCGTTTAAAACCTGTGACCAGTACATTACCTTAATCAAAGGCAGCCTCGGAAAAAGAACCGTGACCATACCCAACAAAATCAGAAGCGAATAGAGTCCGTAGAACTGGGGCGCTTCGGCAAAGGTTTTGTTTACCCCGTTTTCCCATCCCATCCCTTCGCACACGACGTAAGCGGTAGAAAGGGGCAAAATCGAAGCGGCGAAAAGGGAGGCGTTCAAAAGCCCAAAGGAAAAAAGATAGGTGGCATACTGACCGGCCAAAGGCTTTAAAGCCAAAGCCGCCTGTTCGGCGGTTTCAATCCGGATATTTTGCGCAAACAAAGTTGCCCCGCAGACGATGACGATAAAAGCGGCCACAATCGAAACGACGACCGATCCGGCGATGACGTCCAAACGAGATAATTTCAGACTTTGCAATTGCACATTTTTTTCGACAATCGCCGATTGGAGATAGAACTGCATCCAGGGGGCGATGGTGGTGCCGACCAGAGCGATCAGCATTCCGATTTCACCCGGGGAAAAGTTCAACCGCGGAGTTACCAAATTGGTGCCGACCTCTTTCCAGTTGGGGTGGGCCAGAAAACCGGTCACGATGTAAGCGGCGTAAAAAAGAGTGGCAATCAAAAAAATCTTCTCCACCGATTTGTAGGTCCCCTTGACCACCAATAGCCAGACCAAGGCGGCGGCCACAGGAACGGTGAGGTGCCGGCCGATGCCGAAAATCTCCAGGCTGGCGGCCACGCCGGCGAATTCCGCCACGGTATTGCCGTAGTTGGCCGCCAGGAACACTATCAAGAAGTAAAACGTGACTTTGACCCCGAACTGTTCGCGGATTAAATCGGAAAGCCCTTTGCCGGTTACCACCCCCATCCGGGCCGACATTTCCTGAATCAAAATCAAAAGAAAGGTTATCGGGATAAACGACCAGAGGAAACGGTAGCCGAAGTGCGCCCCGGCGATGGAATAGGTGGTGATGCCGCCGGCATCGTTATCGACGTTGGAGGTGATAAAGCCCGGCCCCAAAATCGCCAGAAAAATCAAAAGCTGGCGCCAGCGCGAGAAAATTTTCACGCCGAGAAGTTAAACTCCAATTTAGGTTTTTTCCCTTTTAACTTTGGACTTTCTAATTGCAGCAACGTGTCAATTAAAGTTGGCTCTCCAACCACCACCGGCAGACCTAAAATTTCCGAAAGTTCGTTGGGCGTCATTTCATCCAAAAACACGCCGGAGAGGTTGACGCAGTTGGGGGGTAGCAGAATGGCGTCAAAATTACGCCCCGCCTCCGAAATTCCGGCCAGCATATCTTCCCCGATTAAAAGGCCGGATACGGTCACACCGGGGCCGAAAAACCGGTTTTCTAAACCCAGCACCTCCATTTCAAGATGGGAAGCCCATTCCATCACCCGTCCGGCACAATCTTTCAAGGTTGAATAGGCCGACCGTCCGGTTACAACCAAATAACGCCTCTTTGGGCCCGTCCGGTAAAGAAGTTTAAATCTCGCCTCGGTATCATCAGTCATTTGCCGAATCATTCCAATCCCGTTTTCCAGTTGCGGAAAGCCATCGTAGTAGTATGCCTGTGGCACTTCCCGTCCGGCCAGGATAAACCACTCATCGGCGGCATAAATAAAGTTGGTTCCCCATTTGCTCCGGAACACTTTCTGTCGCGCTTCGATGTAATCAGTCATCCGAACGGCATACTCGGAATCGACCGACCGCATCGGCCGCAGGTGGCTGCGGAAGCGGGTTAAACCGACCGGCACAACGGCCAAAGTCGGCACCATCGGGTAGTAGCTGGCCAGGTCGGCTATGGTTTTTTCCAGCTCGGCCCCGTCGTTGATATCCGGGCCCAACACCACCTGGGCATGCTGTACGATTCCGTGCGACATAAAAAGCTCCATTAAGGGAATCAAAGCCGGCGCTTTCTCGTTTTCCAAAAACTCCTTACGCAGTTTTTCGTTTGTGGTGTGAACGGAAACGTAAAGAGGGGAGAGACGATATTCGATTATCCGGTCGATGTCCGATTGCTTCAGATTGGTTAGAGTTACGAATTGCCCGTGTAAAAACGAAAGCCGGTAATCGTCATCCTTAATGTAAAGCGTTCGCCGCAGTCTTCTCGGGTTTTGCCGGACGAAGCAAAAATTGCAATTGTTTTTGCAGGTGATGATTTTGTCTTCTTCCGGAATAATCCCCAAATCCTCATCGTACCCTTTTTCGATGTCGAAAACAATTTCCTCGGCGTTGGGTTTGCGGATGAGGACTGCCAGCTCGTTGCCGGCTCCCTGGAAACGGTAGTCGAGCGTGTCCGTGATGGCCCGGCCGTTGATGGATACCAGTTCATCGCCCGATAAAAGGCCCAGCTCGGCGGCTATGCTCTTTGGTTCAATTTCCCGAATCTTCATCTATTTTTTTCTTCTCCGGGCAAACTGGTGCCCTTGTTTCTCAAATCCGCAAACAAAAAAGCGGGAGAAGGGAGTCGAACCCTCGACGTCAAGCTTGGGAAGCTTGCATTCTACCGCTGAATTACTCCCGCTTGCGCTTTCAAATTTAGTTTTTACTTTTCTTCCTGTCAAGATTTACCGGCGTGGTTATTTTTCGTGAACTTTGTGAACGCTAAGGCCGAATAATAGAATAGGGATGAGAAAGAAAGCCGTTTTTATGGTTTCAAGCGGGGTTCTGCTTTTGTTGTGGAGCCCTTTTTTGCACGCCGACACCCATCTCGAAGTCGATGCCGCCCCGGAGAACGTCGTCCGCCTGCCCGACCTGTATTTTGACCGGGATTCGCCCCCCAAGCCAATGGCCGCAAACGAGGCCGCTTTTACGGAAGGCATTGTTTCCTGTCAGACTAATTCCGACGCCCGTATTTCTGTCCGAAACGCCAAGAAAAACAAGCCTTGCAGGGCCGACATTCAGGTTGAGAAAGTGTCCATAACCGTTCGAAATCAGATTCGCGTCAATCTTCCCGCCTGGCCCTTGGGAGGGACTGAATGGGAGCAAAAGAATTGGAAAATCCTGCAGGCTCACGAAGAAGGCCACGTAACCATCTACCGGGAAATTTTCAAACTGGTCGCTCATCAAGTGACCCAAAAAACTTTTGGAAAGTGTCCGGCTGATTTTAATGTCAGCGTCCCGTTTTGCAATGACGCCGAAATTAAAGCCAGGATGAACGAAGAATTGGATGTAATTTTGGACGCGCTAACCGTCGAGGCGGTAGCCAAAATTTCCGACGCCTGCCGGATAGTCGGGGAAGCCTATGACCTGGCCACCAGCCACGGGCGCAAGGGGGCGGGCGGCGGGCCTCCGACCGTTGAAAATCAGCTTTCCGCCGCCGAAGAAGCTATCCGGAATTTCGAGCGTCGGTTCCAATAAATTTTTTCATTTTATCATTTAAGCATTGATGCATTGAAAAAACAAGCGTCAATAACCCAATGTGCAAATGATTCAATGGATCAATGCTTCAATCATCCAATTTGTTTTTCTTCAAATTAGCTGTTTCCTAAACCCCTTTAGCTTGCTAAATTAAATCCTGTTGGCAGATATGTTTTTTGGGTGGAATAATTCCGTTAGGCCAGGTATAGTCGTATGGGCAAGCCATATTACACTGAGGGGGGTTGAATCATTCAGCCATTTTATCATTGTCAGATTGAAAAAATGAGTAAATGGTTCAATGAATAAATGATTAAATTGTTGGTATGATCGGTCAGACCATCTCTCACTACAAAATCCTCGAAAAGCTGGGCGAAGGGGGAATGGGCGTGGTTTACAAGGCCCAGGATTTAAAGCTTGGCCGTTTTGTAGCCCTAAAGTTCCTTTTAGCCCCTTTTGGCGGTAGTGAAGAGCAAAAAAAACGCTTCATCCGGGAAGCTCAGGCCGCCTCCGCTTTGGACCATCCCAATGTTTGTACGGTCTATGAAATCGATGAGACTCCGGCCGGCCAGACCTTCATCTGCATGGCCTACTACGAAGGGGAACCCTTGAACAAAAAGCTGGAGCGGGGATATTTAACACTGGAGGAGGTTTTGGATTTTGGGCTGCAAATTGCGCAGGGCCTGGCCAAAGCCCATCAGATTGGAATCATCCACCGGGACGTAAAACCGGCCAATGTTCTTATCACCAAAGAGGGAAGTGCCAAAATTCTCGATTTTGGTTTGGCCAAGCTGACGGGCAAAGAGCGGCTCACCAAAAGCGGCTTGACCACCGGAACGGTCGCCTATATGTCGCCGGAGCAGGTTACAGGTCAAGAGGTTGACCAACGGTCGGATGTTTTTTCCTTCGGCATTCTGCTCTACGAAATGGCAACCGGACGACTCCCTTTCGGGGGTGAGTACGAGGCTGCCTTGTTGTACGACATAGTCCACACCCCGGCCCCTCCGCTTAAAGGGTTGCGGCCTGACTTTCCGGAGGGGCTGGAACAAATGGTGAACAAAGCCCTGGCGAAAAAGAAGGAACACCGCTATCCCTCTATGACCGAGCTCTGGGCTGACCTGAAAAAACTGCAAACGGGAGTTCCGGTTTCTGTCGGGGAAGTTGCCTCCGTCCGGCCGCGGCCGGCTGTTCGTGGAAATCTGCCCCGTCAATTAACCAGCTTTGTAGGGCGGGTACGGGAAAAAAAAGAAACCAGACTGCGGCTGGAAAATACCGGTTTACTCACCCTTACCGGCCCGGGGGGATGTGGAAAAACACGCTTGGCTTTACAGGTAGCCTCGGAACTTCAAGGGGAGTATCCGGATGACGTCTGGCTGGTAGAATTGGCTGCTCTTACCGACCCGACGCTGGTGGCGAAATCGGTCGCCTCGGTATTTACCCTCAAGGAAGAGTCCAACCGACCCATATTCACGGTCCTTTCCGAACATCTCAAGCCCAGAAATCTTTTGCTGGTGCTGGATAATTGCGAGCACCTGATTGAGGCATGTGCCCAATTGACTGAAAACCTGTTAAAGCACTGCTCCCATCTTCGAATTCTGACCACCAGCCGGGAGCCCTTGGGAGTTGCCGGAGAAACGGTTTTTAAGGTTCCTCCACTATCGTTTCCCGATTTAGAAAAACTTCCGGTTGCCAATGAAGACCTGATTTCTACGTTGAAACAAAGTGAAGCCATCCAACTTTTCATTGAGCGAGCGGCATCAGCTTCTCCCGGTTTCACGCTGACCCCGGAGAACGCGGTGGTCGTGACCAAAGTATGCAGGCAGCTGGATGGGATTCCTTTGGCCATTGAATTGGCGGCGGCGCGGCTGAAAACGCTGACGGTGGAACAGATTTACAGTCGTCTGGATGACCGTTTCAGCCTTTTAACTACCGGTTCTCGAACCGCCTTGCCTCACCGGCAAACTTTAAAGGCTGCCATCGATTGGAGCTTCGACCTCCTTTCCGAGAAAGAGCAGATACTTTTCCGCCGTTTGACCGTATTCGCTGGCGGATGGACTTTGGAAGAAGCTGAATCAGTATGCACCGGCGCCGATTTGGACGCCCACGAGATTTTGAACTTGCTTGCGTATTTGGTGGACAAATCTATGGTTGTGCAGGCGGAGTGGAAAGAAGAGCGGTGGTTTCACTTCTTGGAAACCATTCGTCAGTACGGATGGGAAAGGCTACAAGCATCCGGAGAAACAAATGAGCTACGCCGCCGGCATCGGGATTGTTTTTTAGTCCTGGCCGAGCGGGCCGAGCCTGAATTATCCGGGGAAAAACAGACGAGTTGGCTGCAGCGGCTGGAGGCCGAGCACGATAACTTGCGGGCCGCCTTAAGCTGGTGCCAGGTTGAAAAAGAAGGCCTTGAACTTGGACTGCGCTTGGGGGGAGCCTTGTCCCGTTTCTGGGAAATGCACGGCCATTTTGCGGAAGGGCGTCGCTGGCTGGAAAATATGTTGCAGGGTGCCGGCGGTGCGCTGGAGACCTTTCGGGCTAAAGCCAATTTGGGCGCCGGTATGATGGCCTGGAATCAAGCAGACTATGACCAGGCCTCTTTTTTCTTCAACACAGCTTTGGTACTCTATAGAAAGCTTGGCGACAAAGAAGGAGTTGCCATCTCGCTCAATAACTTGGGCAAGGTGGCTTGGGTACAAGGAAATTATAAGTTCGGAACTGAGCTTTTCGAGGAGTGTTTGTCAATCTGGCAAGAATTGAAGGACGACAAGCGCATTGCTGCAACCCTAACGAATTTGGGAGTTATTGTACAGGAACAACAGGAGTACGACAAGGCCAGACAACTATACGAACGGAGCTTGGCCATTTCCCGTAAACTGAAAGACCAGCAGCGTATCGCCAATGCGCTTAACAACCTTGGAAATCTGGTTAATGAGCGGGGAGACTGCCGGTCGGCGCATTTCTTTCACGATGAAGCTCTGGCCATACGCCGGGAATTAGGCGACAAGGATGGAGTTGCCTTGTCACTTAATAACTTGGGAGACGTGGCTTTTGCGCAAGGTGATTTTTCCCTCGCCCAATCCTTTGCTCAGGAAAGTCTGACAAAATTATGGGAGTTGGGAGATAAACGCGTTCTCGTTGGTCCTCTCGAAACACTGGGGAATGTGGCAAAAGAGCAGGGGGACTTTGCGCGGGCGGCCCGCCAGTTTGGAGCTGTGGAAGCCCTGCGCGAAGCTATTGGCACTCCTATGCCCCCCTTTTTGCAACCGGAATTCGAGCGCAGCGTCACCGCCTTGCGAGCCGCCCTGGGGAAAGAGGCCTTCGCCACCGAGTGGAAAAAGGGACGGGCTATGACTCTGGAAGAAGCGGTACAATATGCTTTGTCCTTCGATCCGACTCCCGGCTTGGGATTGCGCTAAGAATATGGTGGTAGAAGTATGATCGGCCAAACGGTTTCCCACTATAAAATCCTCGAGAAGTTAGGCGAGGGGGGAATGGGGGTGGTTTACAAGGCCCAGGATTTAAAACTCGACCGAACGGTGGCCTTGAAATTTCTTCCAACCCAATTTGGTTCCGAGGAAGAGCAGAAGAAACGTTTCTTTCAAGAAGCTAAAGCCGCCTCGGCATTAGACCATCCTAACGTTTGCACCATACACGAAATCGATCAAACGGCGGAGGGGCAGACCTTCATCTGTATGGCCTACTACGAAGGGGAACCCTTGAATAAAAAGCTGGAGCGGGGATATTTAACGCTGGAGGAGGTTTTGGATTTTGGGCTGCAAATTGCGCAAGGGCTGGCCAAAGCCCATCAGATTGGAATCATCCACCGGGACATAAAACCGGGCAACATAATTATAACGGAGGAGGGGCTGGCCAAGATTCTGGACTTTGGCTTAGCCAAACTGGTGGGAAAATCGAGCGTTACGACCAGCCAAAAGGTAATCGGCACGACCGGTTATATGTCCCCCGAACAGCTCTGCGGAGAAACGGTTGACCAGCGGACCGACATTTGGTCGTTAGGGATGGTTCTCTACGAGATGTCCGCCGGCCAGCCACCTTTTAGCGGTGAAAGCGAGCAGGCCATAATGTATGCCATATTAAACGATGCCCCTCTTCCCATCACCAACATCCGGGCCGGGCTTTTCGAAGAGATTGACCGGATGGTGCGCAAATGCCTCGAAAAAAAGCCCTCTTTTCGATACCAATTTGTAAACGACTTGATCGTGGATTTGCGCCGGCTGCAAAAAGATAAGACACCATCGGTTGGAGTCTCGGCCGCCCCCCCAAAGTCGATTGCCGTGCTTCCTTTTGACAACATCAGCCCGGACCCGGAAAACGAATACTTCAGCGACGGGTTGACCGAGGAGATTATAACGAATCTTTCAAAAGTTCGAACGCTGAAGGTGATTTCGCGCACTTCCATCATGCGCTACAAGGGGGTGAAAAAACCGGTAAAACAGATCGCCGGCGAGTTGGGGGTGCAGTTTATCCTCGAAGGAAGCGTCCGCAAACAGGGCAACGACCTGCGCATCAGCGCGCAATTGATCGACGCCGCCCAGGATGCGCACCTTTGGGCGGAGCGATACCGGGGGACGGTTGAAGATATTTTTGACATACAGGAAAAAGTGGCCGGGGAGATTACCGGCGCTTTGAAATTACACCTTACCCCAAGTGAGGAAAAAGATCTGAAGAAGCGCTACACGGAAAATACGGAGGCCTACCAGCTTTACCTTCAGGGGCGCTATTTTTGGAACAAACGGACCGAAGAAGGGATGAAAAAGGGAATCGCTTTCTTCCGGCAGGCGATTGAAAAAGCCCCCGCCTACGCTCCCGCTTATGTCGGATTGGCCGATGCCCACATTTTGCTGGGGGTGTATGGTTATCTTCCTTCCATTGAGGTGATGCCGGCCGCAAGGGCCGCCGCGCTTACGGCCTTGGAAATCGATAATACGCTGGCCGAGGCGCATGCTTCGCTGGCCCACGTAAAAATGCTGTACGAATGGGATTGGGAGGGAGCCGAAAGGGAGTTTTTGCAAGCCATTCAGCTGAATCCCGGTTACGCTCCGGCGCGCCTCTGGTACAGCTTGAATCTGTCATCCATGGGCCGGCTGGAGGAAGCTTTGGCGGAGATCCGGCACGCCCGGGAACTGGACCCGCTCTCGCTCATCATCAATACCGACGTGGGGTTGATTCACTACTTTGCCCGGCGCTACGATCAGGCCATCGAAGAATATCAAAAGACGCTCGAGATTGATCGGAATTTCTTTGTGGTGCGCGCCGCTCTGGGTCTGGCCTATGAACAAACCGGGCGGTACCCGGAAGCCATTGCCGAGCTGCAACAGGCGCTTACTCTTTCGGGAGGCAGCACGCTGATGGTGGCGGCTTTAGGCCACGCTTTGGCAGCGGCGGGCCGAAGAGGGGAGGCCCAGGAAATACTCAAAAAATTGGAGGAGACTTCCAAAGAACGCTACGTTTCCCCCTACAGCGTCGCCCGGATCTACGCAGCTCTGGGAGAAACCGATTTGGCATTTGATTGGCTGGAACAAGGATACAAACAGCGTTCCTTATTTTTGATTCATGCTCCCCTCAAAGTGGATCCCGCTTTTGACTTTCTCCGTTCCGACCCGCGTTTCACTGAACTGTTGAAAAAAGTGGGGCTGGAGAAATGAGGAATTGAATCATTTAGTCATTTTATCATTTTCAGATTGAAAAATGAGTCAATGAATCAATGAATAAATGATTAAATTGTTTGCATGATCGGCCAAACCGTTTCCCACTATAAAATTCTCGAAATATTGGGTTACCTATGTATGCCACCAGGGGACGTAATTTACCTGGCCGAGGATGTCGACCTACGCCGTAAAGTTGTCATACGATTTTTGCAAGCGGACCAGGTGGTGGATCCGGAATTGAAATCAAAGGTTAAACAGGAGGCACAGACGGCCGCCGCTTTTAATCACCCCAACCTTCTGGCGGTGTACGAGGTGGCCGAATACCAGGATACCTGCTATATCGTTATGGAATACATCGATGGAAAGTCGGTGAGAGATTTGCTTCAGGAAAAAGGGCTTTCTCTGAAGCAGGCATTGGATATCGGCATCCAGGTTTGCGAGGGGCTGGCGAAGGTCCATCAGGCAGGCATGGTACATGGCAACATAAAATCGAACAACATATTGGTGAATGTCGACGGTCAAGCGAAGGTTCTGGTTTTTGGATTGGCCACGCTAAAGGGAGGTTCCAAAGTTCGTCCGGAGGATTTAATCCCCGGAATGATGGCGTATATGTCTCCGGAGCAGGTACAAGGCGGCGAGATCGATGTCCGCACGGACATTTTTTCCTTTGGGGTGGTGCTCTACGAAATGATAACCTCCCGGCATCCGTTTGAATGGGCGCATTCGATGGCTGTGCCTTATTCCATCTTGTACGAATCCCCTCTGTCCCTGGCGCGTTTCAATAGAGAGGTTCCTCCCAAACTTCAAGAGATTGTTGACAGGGCTCTGGCAAAAAGAATGGAAGAACGCTTTGGGCAAATAGAGGAACTTTTGGCAGAGCTTAGGCATTGCAAAAAGGAGATGGAAGGAGGGAAAGAACATAAAAAGCAATCGCCAATGAATCAATGATACAATCGTCAATTTCTTTTGACTCCGGAAGGCCAGCCGCTTATATTCGCCTGTTCTATGGAACCGGTAAACGTTGAAAAAAGGAAAATAAGTGCCGATAAAAAGCGACCGATGGATTAAGGAAATGGCCCTGAAACATAAAATGATAGTCCCTTTCGCCGACCGGCAGGTGCGCAAAGGGAAAATATCCTATGGGCTGTCCTCCTATGGCTACGACATTTGCGTGGCGGACGAGTTTATGATTTTCACCAACGTCAATTCTTCCATCGTTGACCCGAAGGCCTTCGACCCGAACTCACTGGTGAAGGTCAAAGCTCCCTATATCCTGATTCCGCCCAACTCTTTTGCCTTAGCCCGCACGGTGGAGTATTTCCGCATCCCCCGCTCCATTCTGACCGTTTGCTTGGGGAAATCCACCTACGCCCGCTGCGGCATTATCGTCAATGTCACCCCCTTCGAGCCGGAATGGGAGGGATACGCCACCTTGGAAATTTCCAATACCACGCCCTTGCCGGCCAAAATCTACGCCAACGAAGGAATCGCCCAGATTATCTTTTTGGAATCGGACGAATTGTGCCAAGTTTCGTATAAAGACAAGAAGGGCAAATATCAGGCCCAGACAAAAATAACATTGCCGAGGATGGACAGATGAAATCAAGCGCGATTATATTGGCGGCACTATTGGCCGTTTCCTGCAGCAAAAAATCGGAGACCGATGCATCGGACGCTGGAAACTCCAACCCGCCGGCTACCTCAAAGGTCACCCAAACTCCGTATGGAGAGATTGAAACCCAGATGGAGCAAGCTCCCTCCAGCGACACCATTCCGGAAATTTTTTCGCGAATTGAAAGCCAGGCCCGGGGTATGAAGCTTCCCGGCAAAATCGTTTTCTGGCGCGGCGGCCAGCTGTATTTGATGAACGCCGACGGCGGCAACCAGCAGCACATACTCAAAGTTGCTAAAAACGGCTACGGCAAAATTTCCTGGGCTCCGGATGCAAAAAGGATAACTTTCGCCGCCCGCGGCAAAGTTAACATCGAATTTCCCGTTGCTGGGGGTTTAAACGCCCCGGTTTACGATATTTTCACCACCCATATCGACTCGTTTAATTGGTACACCCAACTGACCGACAACTTCGGCACCAGCTATCCCGATTGGTCGCGCGACGGCAAGACCATCTGGGCGTCGGTGGACCTCTCGGCCAATAAGTTCAACAACCTTTTTGAGCCGAGCTCTCCCAATTATCAGCTTTTCAAAGCCAACCTCGGTTCGGATACCTTTACCACGAATATTTATTCCTGTCCCTCCTCCGGCAAAGTAAAAGAGTATGTTTTGCAGCCGGCTCTCTCTCCCGATGGAAGAAAGATGGCCTTTACATTGGCCGCAACCAACCAACAGGGAATTCCCGGAGTGGTTGGCCTGGTCATCGTTCCCGCCGGCGAAATCAAGCTCGGTTTTGAAGAGCTTTTGAGGGAGGCGCTCAAACGCCCCAAAGGGTATGCCGCCAGCTGGTCGCCGGACGGGAAAGAAATCGCCTACGTTTCGCCCAAAAGCGGTAAATCTGATTTGCATCTTATGTCCGCCGATGGCAGCGGCGAGCGGCTGCTATTAGCTTCCAACGACTTCTACACCATCAACTCCACCGCTCCCGGCTGGTCGCCGGATGGCAAGTGGCTTTGCTTTGGTTCCGCAGAAGGCAGCATCTACATCGTCAGCAAGGATGGCAAAAAGGTCTTGCAGCTGACCCAGACCGACTCCGATATGCACCCGGCCTGGTCGCCGAAATAAAAAAATTGTTGTAAACCCTGAGCGTAGCCGAGGGGACGATTGGTTGCCTGCCCGGCCAGGGATTGAATCATTGATTCATTGAAAAACAAATGGGTCAATGATACAATGATTCAATCGATCAATCATTTCCTTCAACTAGTTTGCCACGGAGCCTTGGTCTTGCGCTAGGCGTCGGCAGGCGGCGGCAGGAGCTCCGCGAGCCGGCGCCAGAGCGAATCCACTTCTGTGCGCAGGCCCTGGTATCGCGCCACAAGCTCCTTGGTGCGCGTCCTGTCCGCGTAGACGGCGGGATTGGCGAGGGCTGCTTCGACCGTCTTGAGGTCGCCTTCCCGCATTTCGATCTCCTTCTCGAGGCGCTCCGTCTCCTCTGCGCGGCGACGCGCCTCGCTCTTGGCTCGGCGTTCCGCGTTCTTTCCCTTGCGGGCGCCCTCGCGGCCCTTGGTAGCGGGTGCCCCCGCCGGCGCCGCCGGGGGACCAGCTCCCTTTCGCCGCGTCTCCGCCGACGCTCCGCGCGCCGAGTCCGCCGACCTTCCCCGCCCCGATTCCCCCGCAAGCCGCGCGGCCTCGTAGTCGTCGTAGCCGCCCGGGTAGAGCGTCACGCGCCCATCGGTAACCGACAGGATTCGCGTCGCCAGCCGCGCCATCAGGGAGCGGTCGTGCGTCACCACGACCATCGCGCCGGGGTATTGCTCCAGCGCCTCTTCCAGCACTTCCTTTCCCGCCAAGTCGAGATGGTGGGTCGGCTCGTCCAAGAGGAGCAGGTTGGTCGGCTGAAGTAGGAGCTGCGCGATCGCCACGCGCTGGCGCTCCCCGCCCGAGAGCACCCGGCAGAGCTTGAAGACGTCGTCGCCGGTGAACAGGAAACTGCCGAGGAGCGACCGGAGCCGCGGCCGGGCGTCGTCGTTGGCCACCTCCTCCACCGCTTGGAGAATCGTGAGCTTGCCATCCAGCGCCTCGGCGGCGTGCTGCGCGAAGTAGGCCACCTTCGCCTGCTCGTGGATCTGGCGCTCCCCTTGGCGCGGCGAAAGCTGTCCTGCGATCACCCGCAGCAGCGTGGTCTTCCCCGCGCCGTTCGCGCCGACGATCGCTATCTTTTCACCCCGTTCGATTTCCAGGCCGGCGCCGGAGAAGACGTCCTCTGCCCCGTCCCTCGATGGTAAACCATCCGGGATGGTTGAACCATAGCCGAAGGACACGTCCTTCAGCCGCACGATGGAGCGCCCCACGTGGGGCGGCGCCGGGAAGTGGAACCGGATCGCGCGGGGGCGGCGCGGCAGGATTACGCGCTCTGCCTTCAAGCGCTCGATCTGCTTCCGCTTGCTCTGCGCCTGCGCCGCTTTGGAGGCCTTGGCGCCGAAGCGCTCTGCAAAGCGGCTCAACTGCGCAATCTTCTGCCCCACCTGCTGGTTCTGCGCCTCGATTTGCTCCCGGCGCGTCTCCCGCTCCTCGAGATAGCGGGTGAAGGTCATCGCGTACTCGGAAAGGACGCCAAAGTCGAGCTCCCGGACTTCCGTGGCGACGCGATCCAGAAACACCCGGTCGTGCGAGACGACGACCAACCCCCCGTGGAACTCTTCCAGATACTCCTCCAGCCACTCCAGCGCGGGGAGATCGAGATGGTTGGTCGGCTCATCGAGGAAGAGGATGGTCGGGTCGGTGAGCAAAAGCCCCGCCAAGGCCGCGCGCATCCTCCAGCCGCCCGAAAACTCGGCAATCGGGCGGTCCTGCTCCTTCCGCGCAAAGCCGAGCCCCGAAAGCACGCGCCGCGCCTCGGGCTCCAGCGTGTGCTCGTCGTTTAAGTCCAAATGATGCTGTAGTTCGCCAGCCCGGTCGAGGAGCGCCTCCATTTGCGGATCGCCCGCCGGCACGTTTTGCATTTCGTGGTAGAGCCCGTCCAGCTCCTCTCGCATTTCCAAGAGATGCCGGTGCGCCTCCATCGCGCGGTCGAGGATCGTGCCGTCGAAGGTTTCGGCCGCCTCTTGGGGAAGGTATCCCAGCCGCGTCCAGCGCGAGATTACGCGGGTTCCGGACTCGGGCGTGTATTCGCCCATTAAGATTCGGATGAGCGTGGTTTTGCCGGCGCCGTTCGGGCCCACGAGCGCCACCCGGTTGCCGGGCCCCAAGGTCCAGTTCAACTCCGAGAAGAGGACGCGCGCCCCGATGGAGTAGCGGAGATTTTGGAGGCGGATCACTTTGTCGCCGTTCTGGGGTCGTATTCTTTAGCGGCGCCGCGCCGTGTGCGGCGTCCGCTGCAGCGTATTGTTGGGCGGATTACCCCAATTCATAATTAAGTTCCACAGGGTAGTTCTTTGCATGTCCTAAAGCAGAGTTCACCTCACCGCGTAGGCCTTGTAGGTCTCCGGTCCCGGAGTTGGGAACAACAGACCAAGTTGACTTGGCGATACCGTCCTTAAAAGTCCCAACGTGTTGGAACACAAAATTCCCGTGTTTATCACCGACACGACCAGCCAAACGTTCTATGCCGACGAAACTGGCTGAGCCGTCATGGCCGTAAGCCATCAGATATTCCAATTTTCCCTCACCTTCAATGTCCCCCTTGTAGGACTTGGTTACGCTGACGCGGGTAAGCTTGGGGGACGCCGCTATTTCACCGTATGGCTTCTCTTCCCAATTCTTGATCTCAAATGTGGCGCTTGCATGTTTTTTCACTACAATCTCCTCCGCCTAACTATTGATTATCTGGTTTCCAGATATGCCCATCATCTGCTTCCGCTTCCTGCCGTTGTTAGGCGCGGACTGCTCATCGGCACCTCTTCTTCTTATACCGACTCAGTAAATTTGGCCGGACGTGTGAGCGCACTCCGACTCAGCGAAAGTACGGCCGCACCACCGACAAGGCTGAGCACTAGCGTGAACTGGGCAATGTTGGCGTGACCGACTACCCCCATAACTATCCCGAACGCCAGCATGATAATGTTCGTACCTACGCAGACCACCCTAAGCCCTGGAGCGCTTAGGCCATAGGCACGATGCAGCAGGTTGATTGTGCCTGTGAGGGCTATCGCTATACCACCGCTGAAAAACCACAGCGCGTCGCTTGTCAATGTCTTGAAGAGTAGTAGAGTGGCCAGCATGTGCACAGCGCCCAAAGCCACAAGTCCCCAACTGACGAATGCGTACAGGAATCTCATGTCTTCTTCGGATATTTCAGCGCGTAGCGCTTAACAATGAATATACTGATCAACGTATCACTCCGTTCGGGTCCACGTTATTAGCATGAAACTCCAATACTCGAAACTTACATTTGCAAACATAACGCCGTTTAATATACTACATTACTTTCTTTTCGCAAGACAAAGACTTTGAGGCAGCCTTTGGCCGCCTCATTTTTTAGCTCCTTTTTTTCTTGGCCGAAAATTCTCTTACCGGTTGTGAGGGAGCTCTGCTCCCGACTTTACGATTTACCGGTTACGTCAGGAGTAACCCTCGACACAAGCTGAATGATTCAATGAGTCAATAATAATTGAAACGGGCAGCCGGGTTAATTTTTCATTGAAGCCTAACGCTCAGCATCAGCGGCGGCGCGCAGCGCCGTCCGCTGCATGCTGTTGTTATACCGTGCCTGATTCGGGGCTCACACGCGCCGCTTTCCGAAACAGCAAAGCCGATCCGATCCACAGCGCAATGAAGAATCCATTCAGGATCGAGATCTCGAAATACTGCTTCCAAGCGATCATCGCGATCACGGCGACCAACGCCTGAGCGAGCGCTGTCGCAAACAGCGCGCGTGCCATGCCCAGCGGCCGGAAGCGCGCGATTATGGCGCCAATGATTCCGACGACGAGCACTCCAAAAAAGATAAGACCGGGCGAGTCGTCCTCGGTCGCTACGGCACCATGCATCCATACGACGAGGAGTGCTGCGGCGACGGCAATGCCGACGGCGACCCGGTACGCGCTGTTGATATGGATCGTTCGTTTAACGTCCATCATTCACCTCGCGTTGCAAAGTAAGCAGCCACGCAAAACTACGCAAACTGTAGAACCGCACATCAATACCGGCGCAGCGAAATCTATTGGGCGCGGCTCGTGCCGCACCGGACCCACCCCAATTCCCCCGCGCTTGCCCACCGCTCCCTACGTGGCACTGGCTCATCAGCTTCGGCTTCCCACCGCCGACCGATGAACGGCCCGAGTTTCTTTTGTTCACTTTCGGCAGAATACATTACCCTCCCCCAAAAGTCCAGACTTTTTTGACCTAATTCTGCAAGGCCGCCCCGTTTTTTTAGCTCCTCTTTTTCTTGGCCGAAATTCCTCTTTTTTTCACTCTGCTTTGGTGTTACTTTCCTTCTCGATGGCAGAAGAAAAAGAACAAAAGCACGGCTTGGTCGCCCAAGTAATCTCATCGGCCTAACCTAATCGTCTAATAATTGAAACAGGCAATCGGGTTAATTTTTCATTGAAGCCTAACGCTACCGCTATCCGCCGAGGTCACTGAAACTCCCCATGCGCCGCAGTCGCGGCTGAAGCGGGAGGTTAGACAGCGACCTTAGGTTGAGCCAGGAGAGTATATATGGCGCCGTCCGGATGTGATCCACGACAGGTATTCACGAGGATTATGCTTCGGCAACTTTATTTCCAAGAGAAAGTCGATGAGGCTGCTGACTTCCAACCCAACCGTATGCTCGCCCCATTCGCCGATAGCGATCTTCCCATCTAACATCTGAAAAACTGATCCTTTGCCTGCCACGATAACCGAATACACCATATACATGTTTGTAAGCGCACCACGAGAGCCAGGGCTCTTCTTGCTATAGCGAGAGAAGCTCTGCTTTACAGGATGAAGAGCATTTAGTTTCAGGAAGCTATCCAGAATGGATTTTAGACTCCGCATGTCTTCGAATGAAAACACAATCAATGCCGGCGGAAAATAATCCACAAAGTCATTCGTGGAACAGTTACGATTGTAATGTAGGCTCGCGACGGATTGAAGCTCGTCGAACGCCTCCTTGAGAATCGAATGAGAGGTGCGGGATTTTACTTCCATAACGACAAGCGCGGCCTCGATTGGGAGAATCTGGTTATGATTCCCATCAATGAAAAACGTGGGATAATTGAGTACATCATAGATGATGACATCAAGGTGCTTGCTCATCTTGCCGGCACCATCTACTAACTTGCCTTTCGCGACTCCAAAACGCCGCGGCAGAATCGCAGCAAGCAATTCTCGAACGGCAGCCTCGGCAATTAACCCAGCCTCCAGATTGTGCTTAATCACGCGCCTTTGACTGCGACCGACCTGTAACCTGGTATTCATCTGGCGATTAATTTCCGTGATCACCTCGGAGTGATGTGCGTCAGGCACCGAATCTAGGCGCCAAAGAGTTGGTTTGACTGGTTTCGCCATATCTTTTGTCTATCTAATTATTGATTAAATGGTTTCCCCATATCACCCCTATAGTACTTTCTAACGGCACGAGTTTCTTTCGTTCACTTTCGCAAAATACATTTTCCACCCTCCCTAAGTCAAGGTTTTTTGATTTGAGAGAAAATCCTCTTTTTTCACTCCGCTTTGGCATTACTTTCCTTTCAATGCCAGAAGAAAAAGACCAAAAGCACGGCTTGGTCGCCCAAGTAATCTCATCGGCTTAACCTAATCGTCTAATAATTGAAACGGGTAACCGGGTTAATTTTTCATTGAAGCCCAACGCCTGAATTAAGCCGCGCCACGAAGTGGCGTCGGCTTGAATGAATGGTTAGCGCGCACTGTCCTCTTCACATCACCATTTCTCATTCGCCATTTTTTTGCGTCGGGCCAACTCCTTCTCGCTCGGCTCGGCACTCGGGAACGAACCGGGCTGGATATCGCCTTCTCGTACATAGGTACTCATCACAACGCCGGTGGTCGAAACCTGAGAGCGAACGAGCCGCAGCGCCGATGGCTTGGCAGCCTCGCTGAAGAGGCGCTTGCCCCGCCCAAGCACCACTGGAAAAGTCCACACGTTGTACTCGTCGATCAGTGAGGCGGCCTGGAGCGTTTGAATCAAATTGCCGCTGCCAATCATCTGCAGGTCGAGGCCCGGTTGGGCCTTGAGAGCGATGATTGCCGAGACGACATCGCCGTGGAGCAGGGTCGAGTTGTTCCAGTGGAGCATCGTCAACGTGCGCGAAGCAACATACTTTTTCGCTGCATTGAGCGTCTTTGCAATCGGGTGGTCATCCGGCTGATAAGGCCAGTACGCTTCGAAGATCTGATAGGTCCTGCGCCCGAGCACCAGCTCACGATCCTTGCCGTCGAAACCTGATGCTGAGATGTCCATGCTTTCGTCCCCGTAGCCGAACATCCAACCGCCAAGGGTAAAACCGCCAGTGGGGTCTTCTTCCGGTCCGCCGGGTGCTTGCATGATTCCGTCAAGCGACGCAAACGTAGATACGATGAGTTTTCTCATGGCAACACTCCTGTCGTGAGGC
>Ga0184637_10000176_pt1 | contig 45512 bp, 43 predicted proteins | sample PLM3_127_b2_FD_133143 | JGI IMG/M metagenome (GOLD analysis project Ga0184637, IMG submission 133143) | Groundwater sediment microbial communities from an aquifer in East River, Colorado, USA - PLM3_127_b2 | ecosystem: Environmental > Terrestrial > Soil > Riparian zone | place: USA: East River...
CCGTGGCGCTCCTCCTTCCACCACTTGCTGGTCGCCAGCTCGGGTGCGCGCCGCTCCACCTCGCGGGCGAGCGCCAGCGCCGCATCCCGCACCTGGTCGAAGATCCAGCGCCGCTCGATGCGCACGTTGACGTGGATGCCGCGTGATCCAGATGTCTTGGGCCAGCCGCGCAGGCCGTGCTCGTCGAGCACGTCACGCACGACCAACGCCACCTGTCGTATGTCGTCCCAGCCGACGCCCGGGCCGGGGTCGAGATCGACCCGCAGCTCGTCAGGATGCTCGAGGTCGTCGGCGCGCACCGCGTGCGGGTTCAGGTCGATGCACCCGAGGTTGACGATCCACAGGAGAGCCGCCGCGTCGCGCACGACGACCTCTTCCGCGGTCCGGCCCGACGGGTAGCGGAGCTCGACCGTCTCGATCCACTCGGGATGCTGCGGCGGCACCCGCTTCTGGAAGAAGGGCTCATGGTCCGCGCCATTCACGTAACGCTTCAGCACGGTCGGCCGCGCCGCGATCCCCCGCAGCGCTCCATCAGCGACCGCCGAGTAATAGGTCGCCAGGTCCAGCTTCGTATAGCCGGTCCGGGGGAAGAACACCTTGGCCGGGTTGGTGATCACGACCTCGCGACCGGCGACTTCGAGAACGGATTGCTGCGCCTTTGCCATGGGAGAGTGTTGCCACTCCGTTTACTGTGAGCAGAACGCTACGGCTCTCCGTAGAACCGCACGGGATTCTCCCAGAACATCTTCCGCCGGATCTCGTCCCTGAGGTCCCAGTTCAAGAAGAAGTTCACCGACTCGGGGAAGCGGCACTCCTGGTGCGGGTAGTCCGAGCCGTACATGAGCACGTCGGGGCCCATGAAGTCCATGACCATCTGGATCATGTCTTCGCCCTCGGCCATCTCGATGGCGGCGAAGAAGCGGCCGCCGGTCATGTACTCGCTGATCTTGTGCTCCATGTGCGGCACGCCGCCCACGTACTCGGCTTGATCGTCCATGCGGCGGGTCCAGAACGGCAGCCAGCCGCAGCCGGACTCGAGGATGCCGAAGCGGAGGTTGTGATAGCGCTCCATGACGCCGGAGCCGATGAAGGCGCCGATGGCGCGCATCGCACCCCAGGGGTGGGAGGCCGACCGTCCCAGGAACGCATTGTCCCAGAGGTCGAGGTAGCCAGGAAAATACGGCGGGCCGTTGTAGTGGCTGTGATGGATCACCGCTAGCCCGAGCTCGTCGGTGGCCGCCCAGATCGGCTCCATGTCGGGGTGGTCGAGCGGCGTTTCGTTCTCCATGTTGGGGTACACGCCCGCGGCCCACGACGTTTTCCCCCACTGCTTGATCTCCGCGACGCTGGCCTCGATCGCCCTCGGGACGATCGGCAGCGCCGCTTTGAGCCGGTGCGGGTACCTGCCACAGAAGTCGTTCAGATACCGGTTGTAAGCGCGCATGAAGCCAACCTGGAAGCCGACGTCGTTCGCGGGGCCGGCGCTCGAGGCGCCGCCGATCAGCAGCTGAACGTCGACGCCCTCCTCATCCATGTCGCGAATGCGCGCATCGGCGTCGAAGTCGATCGCCCCGAGGCTCGCCCACCGTTTGCCCCGGTACTGGGTCGGTGGACGCGAAGACTCACGCTCGGCCTTCCCCAGGATGCGGCGGAACGGCTCTTGTTCGGGAAAGGAGTACATGGTGCGGCCGGGGACCTGGCCCTCGATCTCGCGTGTGCTGACGCGCCGGTATTGCTCGAACTCGGGGAGCCGGGCGCGGAGCTCCGCGTCGTAGAAGGGCTCGAGGGTCTCGAGCGTGGGCCGGACGTGGGTATCGGTGTCCCAGATCTTGAATCCGTTCTTCATGATTCAGCGCCCTTTCTTTTCCCACTCGAAGACCGCCGCGTACTACCTCGCCAGGTCCAGCTTCGTGTAGCCGGTCCGCGGGAAGAACACCTTGGCCGGGTTGGTGATCGCAACCTCGCGCCCGGCGACTTCGAAGACGGACTGCTGCGCCTTTCCCATGGGAGAGTGTTGCCACATTCACCTTCGGGGCACAAGGCGCACCGAGCTGTCGAACTCCTCAGGACGGATGGTAGTAGAGGACGACGACCCCCGACCCGAACGTCTCCGTTTTCAAGAGCTTCAGGGCAATTCGGTCCTTGATGTCCTTGAACATCGGCCCTCCGCTCCTCAGGACAATAGGATTGACCATGATCCGATACTCGTCGATCAAGCCCTGCTCAATACGTGAAAGGACGAATTTGTCGATTTTGCTGACCCTCGTTCGACGCATAAGTGAACCTGGGTTCAAACGCTCGCAATCGTGGACTAGAAAGGAGAAGCTTCGATGAAGGCAGGGAACAGGCCAACGCTCGTGGTGCTCGTCGTGCTGGCTCTCGCGCTGGGATGCGAGCCGCTTGGCGTGTCCGCAGGGCCCGAGATAGACCCGACCAACACCGCCGATGCCGCGCGATCACATACAGGAAATGAAGGGGGATCCGCACCGCGAGTCGATTCTGCCAAACTTGAGACTGGAGGGAGGACTGAGATGGTGCAGGGCAACTACGCTTCCGTGAACGGCCTCAACATGTACTACGAGATCCACGGCACGGGTGGGACGCCGCTGGTCCTGCTTCACGGCGCATTTTCGGCGATCGGCACCTCGTTCGGAACCGTCTTGCCGGACCTGGCCAGGACGCGGCAGGTCATCGGCGTCGAGCTGCAAGCCCACGGACGCACGGCCGACATCGATCGCCCGTTGCGGGTCGAGCAGATGGCGGACGATACCGGCGCCCTGGTGCGGCACCTCGGAATCGAAAAGGCCGACATTTTCGGCTACAGCATGGGCGCCGGCGTCGGCCTGGCCCTCGGCATCCGCCATCCGGAGCTGGTGCGGAAGCTCGTGCTCGCCTCAGCCACCTACAACCTTGATGGATTCCATCCAGGGCTCCTGGAAGGGCTGGCAGGCTTGAAAGTCGAAGACATGGCCGGGAGCCCGTGGCAAGAGGAATATGCGAGGATAGCGCCGCATCCAGAAAACTGGCCCGTGCTGTTCGCTAAATACCAGGAGATGAATCAGCACCTCCCGGAATGGCCGCCCGAGGCGATTCGGTCGATCAAGGCGCCCACCCTGCTCGTCATCGGGGATTCCGACCTCACCCGCCCCGAGCACGCTGTGGAGATGTTTCGGCTGCTCGGCGGCGGCGTGTTCGGCGATGCGCCCGCTGGCCTCCCGAATTCGCAGCTCGCCGTGCTCCCGGGCACGAGCCACGTGACGGTTGTGTACCGCGCGGATTTGCTGCTGGCGATCATCCCGCCGTTTCTCGACGCGCCCATGCCAGAGTAAGCCAGCCCGTAGCAGGGGCACCATAAAGATGGCATCATCATGAGCTGCTGCAAACTGCGTGACGAGATGGAGCGCGCCGATGTGTCGGAATATCAAGACCCTGGCGAATTTCGAGCCCCCGGCTAACGACCAGGAGATCCGGGCGTCAGCCCTCCAGTTCGTTCGAAAGGTGAGTGGCGCAAACCGCCCGTCGCGCGCGAATGAGGTGGCCTTCGACCGCGCGGTGGATGAGGTGACGACGGCGGCGAGTCGGCTGATCAGCTCGCTCACCACCAGTGCGTCGCCACGCAACCGAGAAGAGGAAGTGCTCAAAGCTCGGGTACGGGCGCGCCAGCGATACGGATAGGCGATCGCGCTGCTGCCGGGCGCGAGAAGGGGTGCAGATCAGTTACGGTGAAAGGGTGGGCACAGGTCGCTGCCTGGAGGGAGTAAGGCATGAGCGGAGTACGGGTTCTGGTCGGAACGCGCAAGGGCGCATTCGTCCTGACGTCGGATGAAAAGCGCGAGCAGTGGGACGTCAATGGGCCCCTCTTTGGGGGCTGGGAGGTCTACCACCTCAAGGGATCTCCCGCTGAGCCGAACCGGCTGTATGCGTCGCAGACCAGCAGCTGGTTCGGGCAAATCATTCAGCGCTCAGATGACGGTGGCAAGACATGGCACCAACCCGGAACACCCCCCGGCGAACCGACCACGACCCCAGACGGCATGCCCAAGGGCGAGAGCAACAACTTCGGCTACGACACGTCTCCCGAAACCGGCAAACCCCTTACCACACACCAGTGGTACGACGGCACACCGCACCCGTGGGAGTTCAAGCGCGTCTGGCATCTCGAGCCTTCGCTGACCGATCCCGACACGGTCTATGCCGGGGTTGAAGACGCCGCCTTGTTTCGCACGAGCGACGGTGGCCAGACGTGGCACGAGCTGCCCGGACTGCGCGGCCACGGCTCGGGGGCTTCCTGGGGACCGGGCGCCGGTGGGCTATGCCTGCACACGATCCTTCAGGATCCGAGCAATCCCGGGCGGATGTTCATCGCGATCTCGGCCGCGGGCGTGTTCCGGACCGACGACGGCGGCGATACGTGGCGACCCGTGAACCGTGGCCTGAGGTCCGAGTTCATCCCCGACCCGACTGCCGAGGTCGGCCACTGCGTCCACCGCATCGCGATGCACGAGTCCCGTCCGAACGTACTGTTCATGCAAAAGCACTGGGACGTCATGCGCAGCGACGACGCGGGCGAGTCGTGGCAAGAGGTCAGCGGGAACCTGCCGAGCGACTTCGGGTTCCCCATCGAAATCCACACGCACGAACCGGACACCATCTACGTCGTCCCGATCAAGAGCGACTCGGAGCACTTTCCGCCCGATGGAAAGCTGCGCGTGTACCGCAGTCGCACGGGCGGCAACGAGTGGGAGCCGCTCACGAAGGGTCTGCCGCAACGCGACTGCTACGTCAACGTGCTGCGCGATGCGATGGCGGTCGACTCGCTCGATTCGTGCGGCGTGTACTTCGGCACCAGCGGCGGGCAGGTGTACCTATCGGCCGACGCCGGGGACAACTGGTCGCCCATCGTCCGAGATCTGCCGGCCGTGGTGTCCGTCGAAGTCCAGACGCTGCCATGATCCGAGTCGTGCTCCCGGTACATCTTCGGACGCTGGCGCACGTCGACCGCGAGATAAAGCTCGACGTGGAGGGCCAGGCGACGCAGCGCTCGGTCCTCGACGCGCTCGAGGCCAGTTATCCGATGCTGCGCGGGACGATCCGCGACCACGTCACTCAACAGCGCCGGGCGTTCGTGAGGTTCTTCGGCTGCGGGGAGGATCTGTCCCATGAATCGCCGGACGCACCACTGCCCGACGCGGTGTCGACGGGGGCCGAGCCATTTCTGGTCATCGGGGCTATCGCCGGCGGTTAGCGCCCCACCCGCGCAAGGAACTGCAGGGCGAGCGCGTTGAACTCCTCGGCCCGTTCGATCTGAGGCCAGTGGCCGCACCGCGACAGCAGGGTGCAGCTGCAATCTGGCAGTACGAAACACACGCGCATGGCGGAGTCGATCACGGTTGGCAGGACGTCCGCCGGGTAAAAGTAGCGTTCGTCTTTCCCGTGGATGAGATACGTCGGAGCCGTGATCCTGGCGAGATCGTCGGCCCCGAAGGTCTCCCGACCGCCCTGGATCTGGGCGAAGGCGTGCGCGCGCTCCCGTTCCAGCACTCCCGGCCGCTCGAGCGACTCCAGGCGCATTTCGGTGACCGGGCCGACGGCGGGGTGGTCGCGGTCGTAGAAGAAATCGGCGGTCGCATTGCGCAGGTCTTCGGCGGAAAGGTCGGGCTTGCTGAGCATCTCCCGGACGAAGTCCGTTCGCGGCGTCTGGCCGAGCTTCCTGGATACAGCGCGTGACCCCTCCGTCTCGATCCGCGGCTCGCCGCCCGTAAAGATCACGCTTCGGACCCGCTCGGGGTGGTTTGCGGCGAGGCGGGCGATGGCGTTCGATCCCATGGAGTTGCCCATAACGTGCGCCGAGGTCACCCCGAGGGCGTCCATGAACCGGACGAGAAAGTCCTGGGCGGTCAGCCGCGCCTGGGGATCAGAGGGCGGGGTGAGGCCGTAGCCGGGCACGTCCGGCGCAAGCACGTGGTAGCCCGCCCTGGCGAAGGCATCGAAGTTCCAGCGCCACGACATGTACGCGCTGGCTCCAGCACCGCCCGTGTGCACGAGGAGCACGTAGTTCGCGCCGGTGCCGACCTCGTGGTAATGCGCCTCGAGCCCACCGGCGCCGGGACCGAGGTCGAGAAACGCGCCGCGCGCAGGATCCCCGCTGGAGCGCTCCATGGATCTCGGCCTCCGCGCTTGACGGCTCGCCCTTGAATCAAACCGATGGTAGCGTGCTACGTGCGCCCAGCCGGAGCTCAGCGGCCACCGCTTGCTCGACGACGGTGCCTTCGAAGAAGCGCGGGTTGGTGCGCGTGTGCAGCCGCGCGGCGTTGGTGAAGGTGAACTCGCGGAAGTCCTGCTCGGTCAGTAACCCCTTCTCGAGCATTTCGTAGGCTTCCGGAACCACCTCGCGAAAATCGGGCACGTCGAAATGCGTGAAGTCTGAGCTGAAGACCGGCCGCAGGCGCGCCCCGAGGCGGGGATCGAAGGCCCACATGGTGGCGGGGTCGTCCGCCTCGCAGCCGAAAGAGAAGTTCTCGGTGTAGGCCTCCCGGACGTCGGCCTTGCTGGTGACGCCTGAAGCGGCGAAGTCGTCCGCGATGTCCTCGGGGCGTCCGAGCTCTTCGAGACCGCATTCCGGGCGGAAGGCGTCCAGGCTATCCATGATCGCGTCGGCGCTGGCTTTGAGGCGAGCGTCCCCGTATTGCGAGATGAGCTGGCGCAGCTCGGTAACGTTGGTGTCGCTCGGGTACTGCAGCCCATCCGGTCGGCGCTTCTCCCAGTGCGCGACCATGTCAGTGAACTGCTGGCACGCCCAGCTCACGCCGCCTTCCATGAAGCCGAAGTTGAGCCGCGGGTGCCGGTGCACCACGCCTCCCAGGAACACCCCCCGCGCGAAGGCGTGGTTGGACTCGGCGAAGTGCCCGACGTGGTTGTACGTGAAGTTGCTGATGGACGCGCGGTCGGACCACCGCGGGCTGCCCGAATGCTGCGTCACGGCCACGCCCAGGTCGACGCATCTCTGCCAGAACGGCTCGTAGTCATAAGGGCTGTCGAGGGCGATGTTGTCGCAGTACCAGGCGGCCTTCCGCGGGTCGATGCCCTCGGCCGCGGCGGGAATGGCTCGCTCCTGGTTCCCCCGCAGCATGATCGCCTTATAGCCTCGCTCGACCGAGTATTCGAGCTCTGCGATGGCTTCGTCCGGCGTCTGGGCCGGGAGGATTGCGACCGGCGCGAACCGTTCGTGATAGGGGGCGAACATGTCGGCGGTCATGTTGTTGTAGGCACGCGCCGCGGCCCGTTGCAGATCGCGGTCGCCGATGCCGTTGATCGTCAGGCCGAAGCTCGGATAGACGATCGCGAAGTCGATCCCCAGCTCTGGCAGGCGTTCGTTCAGTAGTGCAGGCAGCAGGGCGCTGGCCTTGTCGCGCGTGTTGGTTGTCACGCCCCACCAGATCGTGCGACGCAGCCGCTGGCGCTTGCGCTCTGGCCAGTCGGTCCGGTACCACTCGCTGTTCTGGCGCCAGAGGGCTCTGATCCGGTCGACGGCACCGGGGCCGCCCGCGTCGCGAAGGTAGTCGAGGAAGACCGGGATCGGCTCCAGCCAGTGGCCGTCGCCGTCGATCACCGGGTGGTTCAGCTGAGCGCGGATGTCTGTTGCTTGCCGCTCCACGGTCGCCCTCCCTCAGGGCATCGCCATGCGGCCAGTATACTGCTGGCCCTGGCCGTTTCGAGGAGCTTTTTACGCTCACGAAGGCAGCCGGCGACCCCAGCGCAACCACGTTGGGGGCGATAGCGCATCCTCATCGCCCGAGGACATATCGATGGACCGAACGACCGAGACACTCGCACGGTACGCGTCCACACTCACCTACCAGGGCCTCACGCCGGCGGCGGTCCACGAGGTCAAGCGCAAACTGATCGACTCATTCGGCTGCGCGGTCGGCGGCTACGACAGCGAGCCAAGCGTGATCGCACGCCGGTTGGCCGCCGCCCGAACGTCCATCCCGGCGGCGCGAATCTTCGGGGACAGCAGCCGCACCTCGCCGGAAATGGCCGCCTTTGCCAACGCCGTCATGGTGCGGTATCTGGACGCCAACGATACGTACATCTCCCCGATCAATGGCACCGGCCACCCGAGCGACATGATTCCTGGCATCCTCGCGGTGGCCGACGCGTACGGAGCATCGTGTGAGGATCTGATCCTGGCGATCGTCGTGGCCTACGAGATCTTTGCCGCCCTGGCCGACGTGGTCGCCCTCCGCGAGCGGGGTTGGGACCAGGGGCTGTACGTCGTGCTGGGGACCGCCGCGGGCGCTGGGAAGGTCCTCGCGCTCTCGCTCGAGCAAGTGGCCGATGCGATAGCCATCGCGGTGACCGCCAACGTTCCGACCCGACAGAACCGAGCCGGCGAGCTGTCCATGTGGAAGGGCGCAGCGACGCCGGCCGCGACGAGTGCCGGGGTGTTCGCCGCGCTGCTCGCCGCTGAGGGGATGACCGGGCCGACCGCGGCGTTCGAGGGTCGCCACGGGGTATGGGAGCAGGTGACTGGCCCCTTCGAGCTGGGAGCCATGGGTGGCCAGGATGGGCACAACTTCATGATCGAGCGGGCGAACTTGAAGTTCTTTCCCGCCGAGTTCCACTCGCAGGCGCCGTTGTGGATGGCGCTCAAGCTGCGCGAGCGCGTCAGGGTCGAGGAGATCGAGCAGCTGAACATGCGTACGTACTGGATGGCGTATAGCGAGATCGGCAGCGAGCCGGCCAAGTGGGACCCGCAGACCCGAGAGACCGCGGATCATAGTCTTCCCTACCTGCTCGCGGTGGCCCTCCGCGACGGGGCGATCACCGCCTCCAGCTTCGACCTGAACCGCGTCCGGGATCCCAGCCTTCGACCGCTGATGAAGCGGATCACCGTCAGCGAGAGCGAGGAGCTCACCCAGCAGTTTCCGGAGGCGCTCCCTTCGGAGATCGAGGTGGTCATGACAACGGGCGAGCGAATCTTTGAGCGGTCCGACTACCCGAAGGGGCATGCCCGAAACCCGATGTCTGACCAGGACGTGGAGACGAAGTTCCGGACGCTCAGCGAGCCCGCGATGGGGGCGGAGCGCTGCCGCGAGGCGTTAGACGTCCTGTGGCACCTGGAAGAGGTCAGCGAAATCGATCGGCTATTCGACCTGTTCACGATGGAGCTGGGAGGGAACGATGCTCGCAGAAGTTGATCAGCGGCACGTCATTAGCAAGGATGTCCAGCTCGCAAATGGTGGCAATGCTTTCGTGGCTGAGCCCGATGGCCCGGGCAAGTGTCCGACCCTCGTGCTCCTGCATGAGCGCTACGGACTCGTGCAGCACACCCGCGACCTGGCGGTGCGCTTTGCCGCCGAGGGACACGTTGCCATCGCCCCGAATCTGTTCTTTCGAGAGACCGAGCAAGACGCGATCGCCCGGGGCGAGGCCAACGGAACCCTGACCGACGATCAGGTTGTCGAGGATGTCGGTGTCGTGATCGACTACCTCAGGCAGGTCGCAATCGCCGACCTGGAGAAGCTCGCAATCATGGGTGTGTGCGCTACGGGTCGGCATCCGCTCGTGGTTGCCGCGCACCGGCCGGAGGTGAAAGCGTGCGTGACGTTCTACGGCGCAGCGTACAAACGCGAGTGGGTGCCTGAGGATACCGTGAGCGACTACATACGACGCTCCAAGGTCCCGGTGCTCGGAGTGTTTGGGGAGCTGGATAACCTGATCGCGGTCGAGGATGTGGAGCGGTTCCGCAACGCGCTCGAAGCCGCTGGACGCTCCTACCAGATCAAGCTCTTTCCTGACGCGCCCCATGGTTACCTGAACGACACCATGCCCGGGCGCTATCGGCGACCGCAAGCTGAGTCCGCGTGGGACACGCTTATGGGGTTCCTGAATCGGGTTCACAGCGGGGGCTATCCGCCAGATCGGATCCAGTGGTCGTTTGAGGCTGACCACTCGCGGGACTATGACTTCACCAAGAACCGGCGGATGGAGTAACCGGGCGGGCATGCTGCCCTAACGACGTGGGGCACGTGAATCAAAGGGGAGTTACGATGTTCAACCTTGAAGTGGCGGACCTGATTCCGGGCGCCCTCCCCGAGCCGATGCGCTGGGTGATCGAGGATGGCTGGATCGTGGAATGCACGGGCGGCGAGGCTGCCGAGCATGCCACCTGGCTGTTCAAGAAGGTGCCCGGCGGCCGGCGCGATCTGGTAAGAGCTAGCTCGCGTACTATCTTGCCCATGAGGTCCTCCCTACGCGGTGGTCGGGTTGGGCGTGGCTCTCCCGCCAGTATATAGCTGGCGCATTTGATGGTCCTCGAAAGGGGGAATCGTTATGGAACTGATGACACTACCAGTCCGGTTGATGCTGCTCGGCGTCGTCCTGATGATCGCCGGGTGCGCTCCGGCCCGGGCGCCCGCTCCGAGCCAGGGTGGCGGCCAGGTTTCAGGCGACCCCGCGGCGCCGCGCCAGCCCAAGCGCCTCACCCTCGGCATCCTCCAGGAGCCGCGCACCTGGGCTCCCTGGGAGACGACCACCACCGCCGGCGGCGCGAACCAGGTGGCCTTCATCATGAAGCGGACGCTCACCACGCAGAACGACCAGGGCCAGCTGCAGCCGGACCTGGCTGTCTCGTTGCCGTCGCTCGAGCGGGGCGACTGGCGCATCAACCCCGACGACACCATGGAACAGACGTGGAAGATCAACCCGAACGCGAAGTGGCACGACGGGCAGCCGGTCACCGCCGAGGACTTCGTACTCGGCTTTCAGATCGAGACGAGCCCCGATCTCCCGCGATCTATCTCGTCGGCCAACGTCTTGCTCAGCGGGGCCACGGCGGTGGACCCGCAAACCCTCGTGCTCCGCTTCAAGACGTCGACTCCACTCGCCGGCCAGGCGCTCTACTTCCCCGCGCCGCGGCACATCCTCGGCGACGCCCTGGCCGCGGGCGAGCCGGACCGATTCGTCAACCACGACTACTGGACCACCGGTTTCGTCGGGACCGGCCCCTATCGGCTCGCAAGCTGGCAGCAGGGGGCCCTCCAGGAGTTCTCCGCGTTCCCGGACTATGTTGGCGGCCGTCCGAAGATCGACACGGTGATCTTCAAATTCCTGAGTGATCCCAACACCCTGCTCGCCAACGTCATCAGCGGAGGTGTCGACGTGGCCCTCCCCGACGGTCTCTCAGTGGAGGTCGCAGCCGATCTCAAGCGCAGTTGGGCGGCGCCCGGAACGGGCAACAACGTGGCGATCTACAACGACGGGCGCTTCTATTACATGGAGTTTCAACATCGAGCCGAGTGGGCGAAGCCTTCGGCCGCCCGAGACCCTCGGGTGCGGCGCGCCTTCTATCACACATTCGACAAGGAGGGCGTCAACGAGGTGGAGAATGGCGGGGTGGGGCTACTCGCCGATAGCTGGATCACGCCCGATGACCCCCGCCGTCCACTGTTCAGAGATGCCATCCGAGTGGTCGCAGGACGTGGGCCTCGCGCAACGGATCCTCGAAGAGGCTGGCTGGCGCAGAGGGGCGGACGGCGTGTTGGTGAACAGCACGAGCGGCGAGCGTATGGATACGGAAATCCGGGTGACGGCCGCCCAGGGACACGTGAAAGCGATGTCAGTCCTGGCGGAGGGTTGGCGCAGGGTGGGCGCGGTCGTGAATGAGGTGCCGATACCGGCCGCCCTCGTGAGCAACCAGGAGTACCGGTCCACCTTCCCCTTCACCAGCCTGAGCGGTTACCCCCTGCGGTACTTCGAGTGGGAGAGCTGGCGTTTCAGCTGCGCCACCGCCTCGCAAGCCGATACGCGCTGGAACGGACACCGCGACGGCTACTGCAATCGGACTGCCGAGCCGCTGATCGATCGGCTGCAGAACACGCTCGCGGAGAACGACCGCACGGCCCTCCAAGTCCAGATCATGCGGACCATCTTGAGGGAGGACTACGCCGGGCCTCCCCTGTACTGGCAGGTGTCACCCCTGGTCTGGGCCAGGGGGATCACTGGCCCCGGCGAGCTGAAGCTTGGCTCCTACGGAGCGCCGTACTCGGCGTCCAGGATTCACCTTTGGGACAAGACCGAGTAGGTTAGCGAGCGACCTGCGCCAGGAGCCAGTCCGCCTGCTTGTGGACGGTGGTCTTGCACTCGAAGGTGCTCTGGTAGACGTGTCTGGTGGGATCGATCGGCACCCGCCAGGGCTCCGTGCTGTAGAAGTTCAGCCGCAGGAACGACGGGTCCTCCGGCGGGTCCGAGATCACGCTGTGGGCGATGCCCAGCGGAATGATCGTGACGTCGCCGGGCTTCACCTCGACGTTCTCGAACTCCGACATGTCGATCGCATCGCCCCGGAACTGGATGCGGACCTCCTCGCTGCGCAGCGCTCGATGGAACGCGAATTGCTCGCCCTGCATGTTGTAGGTGCGTAGCCGCAGGTGCTCCGCCAGCATGAGCGGCTGCGTCCCCGCGTCGCCGCCGCCCTTGCCGACGATGGCGGTGAAATGGTCGAAGGCGTGAACCTTCCTCACACCGCCGGTCTCCTTAGCGGGCCCCCGCAGGCTCGCGGCGCCCACGAGGTCTTCGTAGTCGCGGTCGACGATGGTGAAGTCTTCCGGGCCGTCATCCCAGCAGTGCATTCGCTCAACGACTCGCCCCGTCGAGGCCTGCTGCGCTTCTGCTGCGATCTGCCAGGTCGGACCGCCGATGCGCTTCAGCTCGAAGCTGGTATCGCTGGTGTACTGGTCCTCGTTCATCACGTAGTTCACGGCCTCGTGGGTGAGGCAGAAGTAGCGCAGGCTGTCGGCGGTGCCGATTGAGCGATGCGAGATGCCGCCGGGCACCAGCATGACCTCGCCGGGCGTCATCTCATACACGCCGAGCTCGGTCTCCACCGTGGTCGTGCCGCAGAACTGGAAATAGATGATGTCGGCATCGACGTAGCGGTGGAAGGCGTCCTGCACACCGCACACACTCTCGACGCCGATGCGGTGGTTCAGGTTCTCCAGGATGACCAGCGCGTCGTTCGGCTCGGCGAGCATGTCGAACGGCCGAAAGCGCGGAGTGTGGCGGGAGCTTTTGGCTGTGCCCATGAGCCCAGTCTTGCGGCGATCGGCCCAGGCCGCCAGACCGGGGCGTGGGAAGTCCTCCCACGTGGTCATGAACTCGCCGATCTGCTCCTGCTTGTAGATCTCATCCATCGTGCGGTTGGCTGCCATGGAGCATTCCTCCTACCGCTGATTGTCCCTGTAGGACCTGATGTGGTGCCGTGCCGCGGATGTCGCTCTGTCCGCCACGTGATCGCCGCCCTCCGGATAGCCTAACGGCCGCGGTGGCGGGCGGGTTCTGTGAGATCGAAGGACACCCAGTCTGCGCTATCCGGAAGACGATCTCTCAGCAATTCTTTCGCCTCGTGAACCGTCTTGGTCGCGGCGTCCTCCTGCTCGACGAGGCTAGAGTAGTCTGCGTCATTCCCAACCATTTCCACTACGTGTCCGTCATGGTTCTTAAAGAAGCTCATCCCTACAACAATGGCCCCACGCCTTTCACAATCATCCAGGAGCCGGAGCGCATCCTTATGCTTGAAAAGCAGTTCCTTCCCTTTTACTATCCCAATCGACCGGTGCTTCTCGATGATGTCAGTCAAACAGCCTCCGCGTTAGAACGGACGAATCCAGTTGGGATCGAACCTGTCGCTAATTTGCACAATGTCACCGGTAATGTCGTTCCGAATTGCATAGTGTCCATCGGCTTGCAGGTAAGCTGTAGCTGGTTGGTTGTGCGTTGCACCTCCAGGGAGATGACGGCGATCGCGTGTGGCAATCTTCTGAGCGGGGTTGCTTAGCACGTTTTCGATTTCTTGAACAGTCCATCCGCGCTTTTCCATCAGATCTTTGACGTGCTGGCCGATGGTGTAGTGCGGAACGTTACCACCGCCTCCGCTACTTTTGCACAGCGGGTGATCTCGACACCTGCCCTTGACGGGTCAGGCGCGATACCGTGTATCTTAGCCAGATCGCGTGGGGTACGCGTGCCCGAGGAGGAAATCGTGATGCGAAGAGTTGTCGTGGGGTAGCGCTCCTGCTCGTCGCCATGTCGCTGACCGCGAGCCCAGCCGGCGCGAGAATCACGTATAACACGATCGACGCCACCGCCGCGCTCGTCGGCGACGGCCACGTCGTCAGGGCCATCGTGTTCCTGGGTTGTACCGCGGGCGAGCAGGTCGAGTTCACGCTCACGCTCACCCAGGAGGGCGCGAGCGGCACCGGCCACGGGGCCGGCGTCTGCACCGGCGAGCCGATGGCCTACGAGGTCACGGTGCCCGCCGAGCGAGGAGCGTTCCTGGCGGGGGTTCCACAGGCGTGCGCCACGGCGGTCAATCGCGACCTCTGCACCGCCGACCCGACCGCCTACGAGGTCACCGCGCAGGGGGGCACGTTCACGGCGGGCGCCGCGGAGGCATGCGCCACGGCGATCAATCGCGACCGGGGCGTCGTCGTGGATACCAGGCAGTGGTGCCGGGCCGCGGGCGTCACCCTGTCCGCGGGGTGATCCCCGCTGTTATGTTCACGGTCTCATCCCGCACCTGATTAGGTTCAGCGTCACTCCAACTCAGGCTCTGGTTCTGAGCTCGTGCCTGGGCGCCTCATGACTCGTCGATAGGTGGTGTGGGTGGGCTTTCGTGGCGAATGCGATCGAGAGCCTCTTTCATTTCCCTCCAGTCGAGGTCGCTCCACGCTCCAATGACGTTTAGAGCAGAGTCCGTCGCATTGGTCGTTGCGGCCGCGTCTGCTGCTTTTTCATCGCTGAAGTAACAAGTCACTTCCTTCCCGTACTCTTGGACCACCACCCCGATCAACGGGTGGTCGTCTTGCACTACCAAACTTGATGGTTGTTCCTGCACGTTCTCACCTCCCCCACAGCGATTAGCGCATTATCCCACGCGTTTACGTATCGGACGCCGCTTCCTACGGGGATTGCCGGGGTTCCAAACCCTCTTCACCTATTCCGGCAGGGGCACCGCCATCCACTCCTGGCCGGCGCGGGCCCATTCCGGACGGTAGCGGTCGTCGGTCACGGCGGCCACGGTATAGCCGCCATCGACGTAGAGCACGGTGCCGGTGACGTAGCGACTCTCATCCGAGGCCAGGAAGACCGACGGCGCGACCATGTCGGCTGGATGCTCCGTCCGGCCGAAAGGCAAGCGCCGGAGCCGCTCCTGCACGCCAACCGAATAGGGTGGCCGCGCGGTGTTGCCGCGCGCGACCCCGTTGACGTTGATGCCGTAGAAGCCCAGGGCGTGCGCCACCGACCTGGTGAGGCCATCCACCGCACCGCGGTCCGCGCTCCAGTCCACCGCCTGCCCCGGCCCGAGCTTGCTCACGATGGACGTGAGGTTCACGATCTTTCCCGATCGCTGCTGGACCATGTACTGCGCCACCGCCTTGCAGGTGAGAAAGTAGGTCTTCACTCCGCGGGCTAGCGTGTCGTCGAAGTCCTCTTCCTTGAAGTTGAGGAACTCCTGATGGTGTGGGTGGGCGGTGGTGTTGACCAGGATGTCGACTCGGCCGAGCTCATCCACGACCCGCTTCACCATCGCCTCGACCTGTGCGGCGTCTCGCAGGTCGACCTCCAATGCCAGGGCCCGTCGCCCCGCCGCGCGAACCTTGGCGGCCCCCGTATCCGCATCAGTCTGCGTCCAGTCCACGCAAGCGACGTCGCATCCCTCCTTCGCGAAGCCCGGGACGATCGCGGCGCCGAACTCCCCGTTGGCGCCGGTGATGATGGCTGTCTTCCCTTCGAGTCGCATCGGGTTACCCTCCTTCGCCGGGCTAGTGAACGTAGCGGTCCGTGCGCGGGCCATTGGCGGTATGCTCGGCGCGCGCCCACTCCGGGCGGAACGGGTCCTCCGTCGTCGCCGCCGTCGTGTAGCCGCCATCCACGTACAGCGTCTCGCCCACGATGAAGTTCGCGTCGTCGGTTGCGAGAAAAATGGCCGGACCCACCAGATCCTCCGGGTGGCCCATGCGGCCCAGCGGGATCCGTCGGCGGCGTTCGGCCGCCTCCTCCTTCACGTAGGGGGTCTCCTCCATGCCGCCGTGGGCCAGTGCGTTGACGTTGACCCCGTAATATCCCAGCGCCTGCCCCAGGGCGCGCGTCATCGCATCGACCCCGGACCGGGTCGTGCACCAGCCGACGGCTTCCCCTGATCCCAGGCGCCCCACGATGGATGTCAGGTTGATGATCTTCCCGGAGGCCTGCTCGGCCATCTGCTTACCTACCGCCTGGCAGGTCAGGAAGAACGCCTTGAGGCCCACGTCCAGGCAATGATCGAAATCGGCTTCGTTAAAGGTGAGAAACGCCTGGTTGTGGGACACGCCCGTGGCGTTGACCAGCACGTCGATGCGACCGAACTCGGCCACCGTGCGGCGCACCATGTCCGTCACTTCCGCCTTCTTCGTTACGTCGACCTGGAGCGCCAGCGCGCGTCTTCCCAGCGCCCGCCTGACTGGCGACCGCCTCGGCTCTGGTACCATCCTCGTCGACGGCGACCAGGTCCGCGCCCTCGCGCGCGTAGCCCAGCGCGATCACCTCGCCGTTCCGGCCCCCTACGCCCGTCACGATGGCGATCCTATTGTCCAACCGCATGTTCCAGCTCCCTTCACGCTTCCAACGGGAAGCCACGCTGGCTCTTCTCGCGAAATGGTTGTATACGACACCGCGCGACCGACAATCATCGCTCACAAGGCGAGAAAGGACGGACGGCCCATGTCTGACCAGGTCGAGATGCCCCGCTTCTCACTCCAGGAACGAGACCAGCGCTGGGCCCGGGTGCGCAAGGCCATGGCCGAGCGCGACCTCGCCTGCATCATTACCTACCCGCACACCGGCCACAATGCGCAGTGGGAGGCTGATTCCCGCTATCTGGGTCACTGCGGCGGCGGCGGATCGAGCACGGCCTGCGTCTTCCCCCTGGAGGGCGACCCCACCGTCTTCGTGCTGAACCGACCAGAGTTCTGGGCGGCGCAACAAAACTGGGTCGCGGACGTCCGACCGTCGAAGCGCATGGTCTGGTCGGAGCCAATCATCGAGCGCCTGCGGGAGCTGGGCATCGACCGCCACAAGATCGGCATCAGCAGCCTGCGGGGCAACCTTCGCGCGACGGAGGGCACGATCAGCCTGAGGCAGTGGGAAGCGCTCAATGAGGCGTTCCCCAACGCCGCCTTCGAGGACGTCTCGATCATGATGGGCCAGCTTCGCGCCGTCAAAAGCCCCGAGGAGATCACGACCCTGGAGCGTGCCACCGAGATCACGAGGCCGGCGTTCACGCTATGGTCGAGGCGGCCCGACCGGGCGTGCGCGACTACGAGGTCCACGCCGCGCTCTACTACGGCATGATGAAGCTAGGCTGCGAGGTGCCCACGATGGTGATCTATGGCTCCGGCCCGCCCCCTGCCCACGACGCGTTCATTCCAACGCATCGAGTGCTCCAGCGCGGCGACATGATCGCGGACGAGATCGAGGGCAAGTACATGGGGTACTCAGCCCAGCGGGTGCAGCCGGTCGCGCTCGGAGAGGCGCCAGATGGCTACCTCGACGCCATGGATAAGCAGCGAACGGTGTTCAACGCGGCCCTCGCGAACCTCAAGGCTGGCACCACCTTCGGCGAGGTCGCCCGCGTGGTCGACGAGGCGGCCGAGTCCCTGAACTGCAAGGTAAGCCTGACCATGCACGGTCGAGGACTCGGAGAGGATCGTCCGATGCTAGTCGGGGGCGCCATGACGCCGGACGCCGCGAGCTACGTTTTGCAGGAGGGCAACACCTTCATCCTGAAGCCGAGCGTGCGAACTGCCGACGGGCCGGCGGCCAACTGGGGCGACACGGTGGTGGTTACTCCGCAAGGCGGGCGCCGCCTGGGCAAGGACAAGCACGAGCTCGTCGTCATCCCCTGCTGAGCCGGAACGAATGGCGAAGCTTCATCTCACCCTCTCGTGTGGCGATTACGACCGGACGCGGTACCTCATCGACGGCGCGGTCCAACCGGAGGGAATCGACCTCACCGCGATTCCCCTCGTCTCAGCGGAGCGGCATGATCGCTTCACGCGGAACCTCGAGTTCGACGTCTGCGAGCTCCAGATGGGCGTATTTCTCGGGTGGAAGGCACGCGGCGCGCCATTCACAGCGATCCCCGTGTTCCCGCACCGGAAGTTCTGTCATGGCAACGTCGTAGTGAACGCCAGCGCCGGCATCGAGCGGCCGGAGGACCTGGCGGGCAGGACCATCGGCATGCAGGCGCATTTCAACCCGGTATCGGTCTGGATGCGCGGGCTGTTCCAGGAAGAGTACGGCGTGGATGCTCGCTCGCTGAAAGTGCGCACGAATGCTCCCGAGCAGGTCCCAGGATGGACGCCGCCACCCTGGATGGACTTCCAACAGGTGCAGCGCGGTCGCGTCGACTCCCTGGTAGCGGCGGGTGAGATCGACGCGTACATGCTCCCCGACGTGGGGCCTTCCCTCCGCGCTGGCGCCGAGGGGGTCCGTCGTCTCTGGCCCGACTATCGATCCGTCGAGATCGAGTACTTCCGTCGCACAGGGATCTTCCCCATCCGCCACACCGTGGTCATTAAAGACGAGATCCTGAAGCGCGACCCCTGGGTCGCGGTGAGCCTGGTCAAGGCATTCACGAAGGCGAAGGACCTGGGCATCGCACACATGAGCGATCAGCGCCGCTCGTTCCTGGCGTGGTATGGCGCCGAGCTGGAGGCCGAGCGCGAGATCCTGGGGGACGATCCGTGGCCGTACACCGTCGAAGACAACCGCGTCGCCCTGGAGACGATGGCCCGCTACGCGACGCTGTGCGGCGTGACCGAGCGAACGCTTGACACCGCGGAAATGTTCGTCGAGAGCACCCTGGTCAAGACCCGCCTCCAGGGCTGACGACCCCAGCCCCGTCGCGGCAGGAGCCGCAGCAGATCGTGTCTCGCCTGGGCCAGCAGATGCGTGACACATTGGTCGAGGTAGACAATTACACCGACAGTGGATCGTTTTGTGCTCAGGTACAAGAAGGGTCGTGAGGACCAGGCCGCTTGGGCCAACACGGAAAGCGTCAGGGAGCTACAGGGGGAGACACGACAAACGCTGGATAGGATGAACGGGTTCTTTGAAGCGAAGGATCCACTCCCTTCCAGGGTCGGCATGGTCACCCTATATTTCCACGCTTTTCATCTAATGACAGGAGGCGAACCTGAGAACCCCGCGAGGCTGCGCGCCGGGCTCACGGCGTTCGAGTCCGATTTCAATGAACATCGACGACAATTGCAGGGAATTCAGTATGGGTACTTGGAGCCCGTCCCATTGAGCCCCCTCTCTTCATCCTTCGACAGGCTGCGCCGGCCCTCAACAACGGATCTGCACACTACACCAGGTACACCCTGCTCCATGAGTACCTCCAGGAAAAAGACATCCAGCTTCCCGAGCCGACGGAGCGCTAGGGATTTGGCAAACGAAACCTGAGCTAGCCCACCAGCTTGGCCGCTGCTAGGCGAGTCTGCCGTTCCCGTCTCAACGCACTCGTCCCCGCCGGCTAGTCCTCCGATCGACCCTGACGAAGTCCTCTTCGCCCCAAATGAGGGATTTGTTAGACCGTGCCTCCATCTCGCGGCGCAGTATCTCTGCCGCGGATGGAGCCGGGGACGGGGCCACGGACTGCAGGTTCAACGTCGCCTTGATTTTCGTCGTAGCGCTTCGTTGCCTGTTTGAGGGATCGGAAGCGCCCCTTCTGCTCCCCTTGGAATAGGACGTAGTAATGGCCATCGTCGGGGACCTTTTCAGTGCCCTCCTCAACTGATAAATCGTGTCCTGTAAGGCTTTGCCGATACACTACTCAGCCATTCCTTCAATTACCCCGGTACGGAATCCATGAACTTCCCGGTAGAGCAACCCTACAACCCGCTCGACAAGCTCCGGCTCGCGGAGAGCGTTGTCCGCGCCTTGCTCGAGCGAGAGCCACGTCCCCTGCCACCAGAGCCGTTCCAAGGGGCCGGTATCTATGCAATCTACTATGTTGGGCCCTTTGCAGCCTACGCCCCGATAACAGACCAAAACCGGGATGGCCAGCTAACGCTGCCCATTTACGTTGGTAAGGCCATACCGGCTGGGGGACGGCAAGGTGGGTTCGGACTTTCGCCTAAACCGACATCCGCTCTCTTCACCCGGCTCAATCAACACGCGTCGTCAGTCAACGATGCGATAAGCCTGGATCTCCCAGACTTCGTGTGCCGCTACCTCGTGGTCGACGATATCTGGATACCGCTAGCCGAGAACCTGCTCATTTCCCGTTACAAGCCACTGTGGAACGTGTGCGTTACAGGTTTCGGGAATCATGATCAAGGCGTCACACGTCAACAAGCGAGACGGTCGGCTTGGGACGCGCTCCATGAAGGCCGGCCCTGGGCAGCTCGCTTTCAGCCTCACGGGCAAAGCGTGGAACTAATACTTGCCCGTATCGCGCATTTCTTCGAGCATCCCGAAGTCGCCACCGCTGCGGCGGACGCTTATCTACGCACGGAGGATGACAGCGGCGTCGTATAGCTGCGTATGCTGGCGGTGCCCGTCCTCGCGCCCGTTTCGTACAGATGAATCGATAATACTGTTCCCTACCCGCTTCGTTCGCACGATCCGGACCTCGTCAACGAAGATCCCGCGCCGCTCGGCCATCTGCGCTAAGACGTGATCCACCTTGAACTCGACACCTTGGATGATCGAGTTCCCTACTACGATGATTGCGCGGGCTCCTGGCTGCAGCTGGTGGTGGACGAGTCCCAAAAACCGATCGCAGTCGTTGAAGTACGTCGAAACATAGTTGGCCCACCCGCCACCACCGTAGTACCCCTTTTCAGCGTTGAGAGTCCGGAGATGGGCGATCTCTTGAGAGAGTTCGGGAAAATCGAAGGCAAGGTCGATTTGCGGTCCCTGGCGTACGGTCTGCCAGAACTTTCCGAAGCTGGATCGCTCCAAATCCTGCAACTCGGTTGGACCGCTCACCAGACCAAGCCAGTAGAGCTGCGGCCTTGTGTTCCGCACGTAGTGGTAGTTGTTCATGTACGGCGGTGAGGTCACGAGCAAAGATACAGAGCGCTCGGGAAGATCGGAATTGAAGTATGAGGCGTGGTGAACATCGCGATTCCGAGCTCGCCAGGACGGTCCGTGCATATCCTGAATCCACTCAATGTCCTCCAGCATCTCGTCGAGCTTCCTGCACACTGTGAACCCAACCGACGCGTTCTCGATGAGCGCTTTCCCGGCACCAGGCCGAGAGCCCAAGCTTGGCTCATAGCTGTAGTTGGAATAGGACACCATAGTCGCGCCCAGGGCCGTCCGGAACAGCGCCTGATCGGGCTCAAGTAGCATCGACATGCGTCTAAGGGCGTAGAGGAACTTAGCTTCGACCGGCGGGCTGAAGAACGGAATTCGGCTCTTGAATTTCGCTGGCGAAGCCACACGAAGCGGGGTTAGCTTCTCCGCCAGCGCTCCTGATTCGCCCCCGGAGCAGAGCCGGTCTACCTCTGACTCGAAACGCTGCATCGCAGTGCGGAAAGCATTGATCTCGCTGCGAAACCCTTCAGGAGGCACATCAACAGAATCGACTTTGGCTTTAGCGACGAGGGCTGCAAACGCGTTTATTTCGTAGCCGACCGCATTGCAGCCAGCCTTCAACGATTCAATGAGCGTCGTCCCGACGCCCGCAAACGGATCCAGCACCAGCGCGCGATCGCGCCGCTGCTTGGGTAAGAACGCCTCGATCGCGTCTTCCACGAACTGGGCTGAAAAGCCCGCGATCCAGGGTGCCCAACGATGCAGAGGCCGAGACTTATTGTCGGCCGCCGCGGCATCGCGTAGCTCCGCCTTGCCGTCCGCGCCTCCCTCGTAGGGCTTCCACAGGGGAAGGGTCTCCCTCAATTCCACCCCAGTCACCGGACGATTTCGCGACACGGCACCCGCAGTCTACTCCACTCAGTCGATCGGGGCCGCGGCTTATAGTGAGCCCATCTTGACTTGTAGGCCAGATGCGAATTGGACGTCCCGAGATTGATTTCTCTCCAGGAAGCTTCGGCCCTATCTGGACTCAGTGCTAGCCACCTTCGGCATCTGGCAGAGCTGAATAAGCTGCCAGCTAAGAAGATTGGTCGCAACTGGGTAACGACAGCCGAAGCAGTCGATGAGTACATCAAGAACCCCAAACTCCGCAGCAAAGATCCGCGCAAAGGAAATCGGTAAACTTAGGACGATATCGATTATACTTGGATTGTTCGTCAGGTGGTAGAGTGACTTAGGTGGATATGATCGATCATTCAGGCCGTAGCGCAGTCTGGTAGTGCACCTCAATGGGGTTCAGGTGGTCGCCCGTTCAAATCGGGCCGGCCCGACCAGCATGTTGGGGCTCTCCTCCGAGGGAGCCCCATATTTGCGCCCCGCGGCCGTGGCTAACGACGGCCAGACAGCTTCGGCCGATTACCGCCGGCAGACCGCTACGCTTCGACCGCCAACGGTGGGCGACCAGTCGAACGACCAGGCGCTATGCCCATCGGGACGCAATTTCAGCCAGACTTTGCCGCCTTCTTCGATAGGATCGTGCTCGGCTGCTCCCTTGTCAGCAGCGCACGCGGGCTACTTCCACTGCCATTCCCAGGAATTCCAGATGAGGGCCGCCTCGCCAACCCAGGGCTGTTGGGGGCCGACGAGCCCCATCCGATAGGCCATGGCCCGCGGGCGGTAGTGCAGTGGGTTGATGATGGCATCCGTCGTCATCGCGCCCAGGGCCTCCACTATCAGAGTCTCACGCGCCCTCGCGTCGACTGTCGCCAGCACCTTCGGCCACAGCTCTTCGAGAACGGGATTGAAGTAGCCAGAGTAGTTATTGCCTCGCCAGCGGTTTTCCGGTGTCGTGACCTGCGTGTTCAGCCACACCATCGTGTCGTAGCCCATTGGGCGATTGTTGTACGCGACCGCCGCGACCTTCGTTCTGAATTCATTGTCCCGCTGCTGGCCGACGCTCATCACCCTTACCTCAGGGTTCACCCCTAGAGTTTTCCAGTTGTCGGCGACGATCGTCGCCTGCTGCTGGTCGATGTCCTCGTTCTGGCTTACGAGTGGTACATCCAGCGTCTCGCCTCGGGTATCCCGAAATTGCCCTTCGCTGCCTCTTATCCAGCCGGCTTCGCCCAGCAGCGCCCTGGCCCGACCCAGGTCGTACTCGTATTTGGGGACGGCGCGGTCCACGGCGCGATAGGCAGCATCGTCGTCCGAGAGCCAGAAGTGGAGGACCGACGCCTTGCCTGCGTACAGGCCGTCCACAATGGCGTGCCGATCGATGGCGTGAAGGAGGGCACGTCGCACCCGCACGTCCAGCACAGCCCGCTGGAGGTTCCCCCAGTCCCGCGTCTGAAACTCCAGGTAGTGTGCGCTTCCGGGCCAGTACTCCGTGGTGCCCTGCCACCCCGCCTGCTCCAGAGCGCGGTTTTGCGGGAAGGTGATGCTGGAGTGGAAGGCGGCATCGATGGCGCCGCTCAGCAGGTTCGCTACCAGGGCGTTGGCGTCGGGAATGAACCTCAGGACAATTTGGTCCACCGGCGGCTTCCCCAGTGCGAACCCCTCGTGCGCCCGGAGGGTCATCTCTACGCCCTGGTCCCACCGCTCGAGTCGGTAGGGGCCATTCCCGACGAACTCTCGGCTCCAGTGGAGGCCATCGGCGAAGGCGACTTTATCCGCCAGATACCGCTCCTCTAGCAGGTGTTTCGGCAGCGCCGGAAAGTTCGGACCGTGCACCATACCTGCCCAGAGATAGGGCTCCTTCCACTCGATCAGCAGGACGTGATCATCGATTGGCCGCACCGCCGCGATCCGTCGGTCGACGTCGATCTTGGTGGTCGGCATGGCTGGATCGAGGTGCATCTGATGGGCGAAAGCGTAGTCATGCGCGGTGACCGGCTTACCGTCATGCCACATCGCCTGTTTCCTGAGGCGGTACGTTGTCTCCGCCGTCCCGTCCGGCAGCAGCTTCCAGGTCCCCTTTTCGAGGCTCGGAAGCTCCTCGGCGAGGTAGGGCATCGGTTGCTGGTCGGGCGTCAGGTAAGCGAGGAACCCGCTGAGCAGTGCCGACATATCGCGATTGCCGGAGCCGGCGCCGAAGCTGGGCTCCAGCGTGGCCGGTTCATACGCCAACCCGATCATGATGGGCTTTTGCGTCACCGCGGCCCTTTCGGACCCCGCGGTCTGGCCCCCTGGCGTCGCGGGCGGAGCCGCCGCACACGCCAGGACGAAGGGCAGAATCGCGAGCCACAGATGACGAATGCTGTGCGCCATGGGGTTGCCTCCTTGGAAGGTTCTGGGGAACGCGAGCTCACCGCCATGCCCCAGCTTCTCGTGATGGAGCTGCGATGAGATTAGCCGCAAGGCCCAGCCGGCGCCAGCCCAGCCTGCGAGTCGGCCCGCGAGGCCTTTCGCGCCGAGCATCATCGAGCCTACGGCTACTCCACGCCGGAGGAGCCCGTCGAGCTGGTCAACGTGGGGCTCAAGGCGCTCGGCCGGACGCCGAAGCCCACGGTGAAGCGGCTGGACCCGCAACGGGGGCCGATTAGCTCCGCGCTCCGGGCCCAGCGCCCGGTGTTTTTCCCGGGAGCTGGCTTCGTCGGCTGTCCCGTGTACGATCGCTATCGTCTCGGCGCGGGCGCGCACGTGCCCGGCCCGGCGGTCGTGGATGAGTTTGACTCGACGGTCGTGATCTATCCGATCTATGCCGCGACCGTGGACGGAGACGGAAACCTTGTGATCGAGCGTGGACGCTCGTAGAAGACGATCTGTCCCGCGAGCAGTGTGGGAAACATTGACGCGAATCGGGCCCCATCCTATATTGGGCTCGGGTCCATGAGTTTTTGGGACGAGCCTCGAGGTGGTGAATCGATAAGTGGGTGGGAGTCATGATGGGCGGTAGAAGCCTGATTGCCTGGGTTGGCATCGTGCTGCTCGTGGGTGGGTGTGCGACGCCCGCCGGCCAACCCCGCGACGGCGGTGCCGGACCGGCCGTTCGCTCTGGCGGGGCGAAGGTCCTGACGTGGGCCATCGGGGAGACGCCCACCGACGTCCAGGCACTGAGCGGCGTTGGCGGTACGCGGGCCCATGTTTCGGCGATCCGCCCTATCGCGCACGCGCGTCTAGTTGTCGAAGACTTCAGCCTCGCTCCTCACCCGCAGCTTGCGGCGGAGCTGCCTTCGACGGACAGAGGCACGTGGCGAGTGAACGCCGACGGCTCGATGGAGACTATCTGGAAGCTCCGGCCGAACGTGAAGTGGCACGACGGGACACCCTTCAGCTCGGCGGATCTCGTCTTCTGGTTCAGCGTCCTCAAGGATCCGTTTCTGCCGTCGGTCAACCTCACCGGTCTCGATCAGGTATCCACGACCAGCGCTCCTGACCCACTGACCTTCGTGATTCACTGGTCGGAGATCTACTACCGGGCGGACCGGTTTCCGGACACGGGGCCGATACCCCGGCACCTGCTCGATAAGCTCTACGAGCAGAGGGACGCCGAGGGCTTCCTCGGAAGCCGCTACTTCACCAGTGAGTTCGTCGGCCTGGGGCCATATCGCATGGTCAGGTGGGACCCGGGGTCCGAGATCGAGTTCACTCGGTTCGACGATTATTTCATGGGACCACCAGCCATCGACCGCCTAGTCCTGCGGACGATCTCGGACTTCAACACGATGGCCTCGAACGTGCTTGCGGAGGCGGTCGACCTTGCCACCGCTCCCGGCGAGCAGATGGACGTAGCCTCGGACCTCAAGCGTCGCTGGGAGGGGAGCGGGAATCGCGTGCGCACCGACGCCAACGACCGAATCCGCGTTATCTACATGCAAGTGCGTGCCGAATATGCGCGACCGCGCAATGGGCTCACGAACCCGGCCATCCGCCAGGCGCTGTACTTCGCCTCCGACCGGTCCGCTCTGGCTCAGGTCGTCACCGACGGTCTCTCCCCCGTCGCCGACAGCTGGTTCGCGCCGGCAAACCCGATTCGGAAGGAAGTGGAAGCATCGATCCCGCAGTATCCGTACGATCCCTCCCGCGCGGGACCTCTGATGGCTCAGGCTGGATGGGTCCGCGGACCCGATGGCGTACTCGTTCATAGCGAGTCGGGGGACAGATTCGAGCTCGATCTCCGGACGAGGCCCGGGTCCGGCAGCCAGCGCGAGCTGGTCGTTCTTGCGGACCAGTGGAAGGCGATTGGGGTAGCTCCCACTGTGACGACCACGCCCCTATCCGTGGTTGGAGATCGCGAGTACCTCGCGACCTACCCGGCTATTCAGACCTCGCGGCTCGAGGCCGATGACGCCTTCAACGGTCGACGGCTGCACACCAAGAACGTCGCGGCGCCCGCCAATCGGTGGTCGGGCCGCAACGGCGCCGGCTACAGCAACCCCAAGGCGGACGTGCTATCGGATCGCCTGGTGGCCACCATCGATCGTTCAGAACATATCCGCCTGCAGCGAGAGCTCCTGCAGGAGATGCTGGTCGACGTCGCTTTCGTCCCGATGTTCTGGGACGTGGAGCTGGCGCTGGTCACGCGCCGAGTCAAGGGTGACGTGAGCGCGGTCGAGACCGGCTGGAACATCGCCACCTGGGACAGGGAATAAGGGTTTAGCGAAGGTCCCACTCGTGCGCGTTCCACGCCTGAGTGAACGAGTCACCCCCTGCCGTCACGTTCACCAGCCGGTTCGACACCAGGGTCGGATCGGCGCCGAAGAAGATCGGGAGGTACGACAGGTTCTCCGTCTGGTGGCGGACTAGCGCCCCGAGAGCTTGCGCACGTTCCGGTAATGGGATGGTCGTCGCGTACCGCTCCAACGCCGCGTCGACTTCCGGGTGGCGGTAGCGAGTCGTCCCTGACCCCCGGAACCGGTTCTCGGCCAGCTGCGTCTCGGAGCTATGGAGCCGCCACAGTTCACTGATCAGCAGGCTATTCCGCCGCTCGACGATCTCGAATCCGGGGAACTGCGACCGATACTCCCGATCCGTGATTTATCCCGACTACGCTGCGACGGTCGATGAAGCCGGTGATTTATTGACCGAGCGCAGGGGCCGATATACTGCGGCTAGTTCGCGCTCATTCAGAAAGAACGTCCGGTCCGACATGGAGTACGGGAGGGCCAATGTTTCAGCACCACCACGCGATCCCGACTTGCCTCGGCCTGGCCGTGGCTCTTGCTCTCCTCGCGACGGCCTGCGCGCCCGGGCCTCGACCTGATCGTGCTGCTGGCGACACCGCGGACACTCGGCCCTCTGGCGCGACCCGGACGCTGCAGCTTGGCTTAACGCTGGGCTCCGAGCCCGCTGATGGGCTGGTCCTATTCTCTTCGAGCACGGGCCCGCTCGAGCTCATGCTCGCCTTTCACGCAGGGCTCACGATCTATGACGCCGATGGCAACCTTCGTCCTCAGCTCGCCCAGAAGGTCCCCTCCATTCAGGATGGCGACTGGAAGGCGTTACCAGATGGGCGGATGGAGGTGACCTGGAGGCTGCGCCCGGACGTGCGATGGCACGACGGTACGCCGCTCATGGCGGACGACTTCGCGTTCGGCGCGCGGGTGGTGAAGGACGAGGATCTCCCCGCCAATCGAGGGCGCGCGATCGCGCTGATCTCGGAAGTGGCGGCACCTGACGCGCAAACAGTCGTAGTGAGCTGGTCATCTCCTTACATGGCGGCGAACGCCAATGGCGTGGAAGAGATCGTGGCGCTGCCGCGGCACCTCTTGGTGGATGCCTACGAGCGTGGTGACAAGCAAGCCTTCCTGAACAGCCAGTACTGGACGCGGGAGTTCGTGGGGCTCGGACCCTACCGCCTCGGCGAGTGGCAGCTGGGGAGCTACACGGAGGGGCGCGCGTACGATGGATATTTCCTGGGCCGGCCGAAAATCGATCGCGTCGTCTTTCGCTACTTCGGCGACGTCAACGCTCTGGTGGCCGCGCAGCTGGCGATGGACGTCGACATGGCAGCGATGGGCTCGTTCAAGATGGAGCAGATGCTCGCGGTCAAGAACGCGTGGGAGCCCCGAGGCGAGGGGACAGTGATCGGTGTTCTCAGCGGGACCCGCAATCTCCGCATTCAACATCGCGACCCGGCCGCTCCGTGGAAAGACCTCCGCGTTCGACAGGCGCTCGTCCACATGATGGACCGTAAGACCCTCGCGGAAACGCTGTCCTATGGGCTGGTGTCGCCCGCCGATACGTTGGTGGCACCAAGCGACCCCGTCTACAGGCTCCTCGAGCAACGGGGGCTGGCTCGCTATCCGTTCGACCTGCCGCGTGCTCAGCGTCTCATGGGCGAGGCCGGCTGGGCACGCGGCGGCGACGGCGTCTACCGATCCGCGGCAGGGGAGCCGTTTGCTCTCGAGGTGCGGTCGACCGACAAGTCAGACAACGTCCGAGAGAACCAGGCAATCGCGGCACAGTTGAAGGAAGCAGGCCTGGTGACGTCGACCGTTCTGATTCCCGACGGTGCCTCCTCGTCGGTCAAGGCGGAGATGCGGTCCACCTTTCCCGGGTTGCTGGGTTGGAGCCTGAAGGACTCGCTCGAATCGATGCAACACCTCACCAGCTCCCAGACGCCGACCGAGCAGAATCGCTGGCGAGGCGCGAACTATGGTGGATATAGCAATCCGACGCTCGACCGCCTCTTCGATAGCTACGCTGCCGCCCTGGAGCTGCCGGCGCGCCAGGCGTTGCTGGCCGACGTGCTGAAGATCGATGCCGACGACGTGGCGAGCATCCACCTCAACTACGATCTGGCTACGAGCATCGCGACGTTCCGCAAGGGCCTTCGGGGCCCAGGGACCGTGCCCGTGGTACAGCTCGCAAACGCCTGGAACATCCACACCTGGGAACTGGACTAGCCTGCCGACGGGTCTGCCGACGGCTCAGATATTCCTTGTGTCAGCGTTTGAGCCGGGGCCGGCAACCTGTGGGTTGGTAAACGGCGCGAGGAGGTCTGGCTAATGCGCATAGACAGCGACTCCCACGTCGACGAGACCGAGGCCACCTGGGAATACCTCGAGCAGAGCGAGGCCCGGTTCAAGCCGGTTACCCGCGATCCCGAGGCCGCAGCCGAGCGCGACCAGAGATGGGTCGCGGACGGCGTGGTGCTCCGGCGTCCGGTCCGGGACTACCGGCGGACGGGGGCCACGGCCGCGACGAGCCAGCTCCTCGATGTGGACGCTGGACGCCGTCGTCGCCTTCCAGCCCTGGCTGACGTCGGGCATTCCCGAAGCGCTTCCCGCCCTCCGCGTCGGCTTCATCGAGGCGGGCGCATCCTGGGTGCCCTTCTTGCTCTCGATCTACGCGGCCAGCGACCGCCGGCTCCATCACCAGGCGGCCGGCGTGCATCAGCCCATCGACGCTAAGCGGGGCCTGTTTCGCGAATCTCGGATCTACGTCGCCTGTCAGAGCCAGGACGACCTGCCGTACCTCCTGCAGTTCGGGATGGAGGACAACCTCCTGGTCGGAACGGATTACACGCACGCCGACCAGTCGGCCGAGCTAATGGCCCTGGACGTCGTCGAGCAGCGTGGCGCCGTCGGAGAGATCCCAGCTGAGGTGGCGCGCAAGATCCTGGAGGACAACCCGCGGCGCTTTTATGGGCTCTAGGCGCCGCGGCCGATTTAGCCGGCCGTCCCGGCGGACACCGGTAAAGAGCTGACTCCGAGGTCCGCGAGCTGTGCGCTAAGCCAGTCGCCCGCCGTCCACTGCCGCACGACGCTGCTGAAGCGAGCCAGCCGCTGGGCTCGCTCGGCCATGGTCATGTCCAGTGCTGCGCCCATGGCCGCGGCCGTTCCCTCCACGTCCAGTGGAGATATCAGGAGCGCGGCGTTCGCCGCCTCCGCCGACACACCGGCGGTTTCAGACAGGATCAGCGCGCCAGGACGATTCGATACCAGGGCCCATTCCTTCGCAACGAGATTCATCCCATCCTGCAAGGAGTTGACCAGCAGCGCATCGCACACCTCCATAGCGGCCAGCGCCTGCGCACGATCGTTCGTGTAGAAGACGCTGATGGGCTCGCGTCCGTCGTTCGATGCAAACCGCCGGTTGATGGCGTCGACCGTGGCGTAAATCGAATCTTTGTACGCGCGGTACACCTGGAGGTCTGTCCGGGACGGCACGAGGAATGCCGAGAAACGGACTCTTCCACGAAGATCGGGCCTCAATTCCAGCAAGCGGCCGAACGCCTGGAAACCGAGCGGCTGATTCTTACTCGGGTCCACCCGGTCGACGCGAACGATGTTGAAGTCGCCTAATTGGTCGTGCAGGCGGACGCGTGCCGTCTCGACCGCCTCCGACCGCATCGTGTGCTCGATTTCCGCCGGCTCCACGCTGGCGGGGTACGGCCGCACGGAAACCCACCTGCCATCCTCCGCACGCACCGCTGGGTCTCGATGGTGGACCGAGCACCCGAGAAACGCATCGCAGCAGCTGACGAACGCTTCCACGTCAGCCCGCGTCTGCACTCCCACGATATCGGCTCCCAGAAGCCCGCGCAGGATCGTTTCCCGCCACTCTCGTGGCAGCAGCTTCATTAAAGGAGGGTCAGGAAACGGGATGTGAGTGAAATGCAGGATTGGCGTGGACGGGAAAGCGGATCGGAGCAACGCAGGGAGTGGATAGAGATGATAGTCCTGGAGCAGGAAGGCTCGCGCGCCAGAGTGCCTCTGGATTTCCGCGGCAAGACGCGCGTTCGCCTGCAGATAACCCTGGCTCCAGGCTCGATGGCGGGCAGCGTCGATTGCGTCAAAGCCTCCGGCCCCAAGGATGCGATGCTGCAGCATCCAGAGGATCTCGTTGCTGATTTGCCCGTAGTACGCGTGATACATGGGCGCAGCGAGCGGAATTGGAATGACGTGAAGAGGGCCCCCCAACTGATCGGCAGCGGTAGTGAAGAGGCCGGCGGCCACGTGGGAGGCATCCGGAGGCTCAGAAACGCAGCAAAACCAGCGAACGTCCTCCCTTTGAGCCAACGGAGCGAGCATGCTGACGAGCCCACCAGAAGCAGCTACGGGTGTCCATGCCCCGTCTTTCCAGACGAAGTCCTTCGGCCCGCGGTTCGACACGATGACAAGAGGCTCGGCCGTTGTTAGGCTCCTCTGGCAGTATTGAGATCGTAGCGGATTCGTCGGGGCGATTTTATTCGTAAGCCTTGACTTACAGATAGTCGGTTGGCATAATCCGTGCATCGAAGCGGGAGGGACCAGAAGATGGCAGACTTTTCGATGACCTGCACCTGTGGACACTCGATGGCTCTCGAGGCCGCCAACCGCGACGACGCTATCGCGAAGTTCTAGCAGGGCATGACGCAGTCGGCCCTGGACGAGCACTTCAGCCAGCATCACCAGGCCAAGGAGCAGAAGCCCACGCTCGACCAGGCGCATCGCAGCATCGAGCAGATGGTGGCGGCCGCGTAGGGGCCGCCTTTTAGCTGCGCCACTCCCAGCGGTGTGAGTGCGGGAAGGTGCCACTCGTGCTCGGAGTCTGGCGGGCGACCGGTCCCTGTAGCGCTGCCACGTGGGCGTTCGCCTCAGCGGCGAAAAAGTGCGGGATGACCGGCAGGTCCTCGGTCAGCACGCGCTCCATCTGGGCATGCACCAACTCACCCGATTGGCAACTCCTGCCCGCGGTACTGCAGCTCATACAGGCGGTAATACACGCCCCGACTACGCAGCAGCTCCGCGTGCGTGCCTACTTCAACCACCCGCCCGTGCTGGAGAGCTATGATCCTGTTCACATCCTGGATGGTGTTCAGGCGGTGCGCGATGATGAGCGCCGTCCTCCCCTGCATCAGCTGGCGGATGCTGCGCTGGATCAGCGCATCGCTTACCGGATCGACGCTCGCGGTAGCTTCGTCCAGCACCAGCACGATCTCGGGGTCGAAAGCGGCCGCGCGCGCGAGTGCGATCAGCTGCTTCTGGCCCACGGAGAGGTTGGCGCCTCGTTCAGCCAGCACCGTGTCCCATCCTTGCGACAGCGAAGCAATCAAGCGGTCGGCTCCCACCAGCGCCGCGGCAGCCTCGGCCTGATCCCGCGAGATCGATTCGTCGCGCATGCGGACGTTTTCGAGCACCGTGTCCGTGAACAGGAACGGGTCCTGGAGCACCAGCCGGACGTGCCGCCGGAGGTCTCGCTGGGCGAAATCGACAATGGGGACATCGTCGATCAGGATGGCGCCGCGCTGGACGTCGTAGAAGCGGCACAACAGGCTCATGATCGTCGTCTTGCCGGCGCCGGTCGCGCCGACGATGGCCACTTTCTCGCCTGGCTGGACGACGAACGACACGTCTGAGAGCACCAGGTTGTCCGCGTCGTAGGCGAACGAGACGTCGCGGAACTCGACCTTGCCGTCGACTCGCGCCAGCTTGCGCGGAGCGGGAGGGTCCGTGACCTCTTCGGGCTCGTCCAGGACCCGGAAGATGCGCTCGGACGAGGCCATCGCTTGCTGCAGCGTGGTGTAACGCTCGGCGAGCTCGCGGATCGGCCAGTAGAAGCGCTGCATGTACTGCAGGAACGCGACCAGCGTGCCCAGCGTCAGCGCGTCCTGGACCACGCGCCCGCCGCCGTACCACAGGATCAGCCCGATAGTGATCGCGTTGAACAACACCACTGTCGGCTCGAAGATGGCGTACGTCGCCACGACGCGCAGGTTCGCGCCCAGAAGACCGCGGTTGCGGTCGTCGAAGCGGTGCAGGTTCTCCGCCTGTCGGTTGAAAAGCTGGACGACGGCCATGCCAGCGATGTTCTCGTTCAGGTACGCATTGATGCGGGACAGCCACGCTCGTTGCTCACGGAAGCCGTCGCGCTGCCGCGAGGCGAGCTGGAAGACCGCCCAGACCAGTGGGGGTAGCAATACGTACATCACGAGCGCCAGGCGCCAGTCGAGGAGCAGAACCACCACCATGATCACGGCAATCAGGAGGACGTTGGTCGCCATCTCCACGACGCCCTGGGAGATGACCATCTCGAGCGTGGCGACGTCGTTGGTGACCCGCGTCACGAGGCGCCCGACCGGGTTGCGGTCGAAGAACGCCACCGACATGCGCTGCAGATGCGCGAATAGCTGCACGGCGATCGCCATCATCACGCGCTGCCCGACGTACGTCATGAGCAGCGCCTCGGCATAGTGCAGCACGAACCGGACCGACAGGATGCCGATGTAGGCCATCACTGCCTGGCCGAGGAGATCTGTGCGCCCTCGAGCGATCTGGTCGTCGATGGCGAAACGTACGATCATGGGGCCAACGATCTCGAGGACCGTCGACCCCAGCACCAGGCCCACGCTGAGCGCGAGCTTCGTGCGGTGCGGTCGCAGGTAGGCCACCAGACGCCGCGCGATGCGCCCGTCGTAGCCGCGGCCGAACAGCTCGTCGTCGTCGAGGTGGTCGACGCTCACGCCCGCTCCTCGCCGTTACGCCCTGCTACGCCGGCTTCTTTCAGCTGTTCCTCCAGCAATTGCCAGCGGTAGAACCGCGTGTACACGCCGCCCGCCGCCACCAGCTCATCGTGCGTACCCGTCTCGACGATGGCGCCGCCCGCGAGCACGACGATCGCGTCCGCCGCCGCGACGGTCGACGTGCGGTGGGCGATGAGGAATGTGGTCCGCTGGCCCATGAACTCCCGCAGCCGACGAAGGATCTCCTCCTCGGTGTGCGTGTCGACGTGAGAGAGCGCGTCGTCGAGCACGAGGACTGGCGGTGCCTTCAGCAGCGCGCGCGCCAGAGCGGCGCGCTGTTTCTGACCGCCGGAGAGCGTGATCCCGCGTTCGCCGACGACCGTATCCAGCCCGTGCGTGAGCTGCGGAAGGTCGGTGGCGAGCTGCGAGGTCGCGAGCGCGTGCTCGACTTCCGCGGCGTCCAGGTCGGGCCGAGCGTAGGCGATGTTCGCGCGCAACGGCTCGGAGAAGAGGAAGCTCTCCTGTGGCACGAATCCGACCGCGGCGCGCAGCTCGTCCAGCGGCAGCTCTCGGAGATCGACTCCATCCAAGGTGATTCGCCCCTCGGTTGGGTCATAGAGTCGAACCAGCAGGTTGACGAGGGTGGTCTTGCCGGCGCCGGTCTCGCCGACCAGCGCAACGCTGGTGCCGGCGGGCACTTTCAGGTTGACGTCCCTGAGGACGGGCTGGCCGCCGTACACGAACGTGACGTGCTCGAACTCGACATCGCCGCGTATGCGGTCCAGGTGCACCGGCCGCGGCGGATCAGCGATCTCTGGACGAGCCTCCAGGACCTCCTTCACCCGCTTCCAGCCGACGGCGCCCTGCTGCAGGAGCGAGACGGTCCAGCTCAGCGAGAGAACGGGGCTGGAGAGAATCGCCAGGTAGGCGATGAACTGCACGAACTGCCCGACGGTCAGGTCACCGGCGACCACCTTGTGCCCGCCAACCCACAGCACCAGGACGACCGACGCTCCCGCTGCGACGCCGAAGAAGGCCATGAGGCCAGCCGAGTAGCGGGCCCAGCCCATGGTCCGCCGCACCATCTCCTCTTCAGCTCTGGTGAACGTCGCGACCTCCGCCTCGTCCTGCGCGTAGGCCTTGATCGTGCGGATCCCGGAGATGTTCTCCTGCACGCGCGTCGCGAGCGCGCCGAACTGGTCCTGTACGGCACGATACTTCCGCTCCATCGCCGTCTTGAGGAGGATGATCACCAGCGCGATCAGCGGGAAGTAGGCCACCGAGACGACGGCGAGCGCGACATCGATGGTTGCCATGAGGACGAAGCCGAGCAGCATCATGGCGGGTAGCCGGAACACGTCCTGCAAGGCCGGGCCGAGCATGTCGCGGACCCGCTGCAGGTCGTTGGTGCATCGGGCCATGAGGTCGCCCGTCTGCGCCGTGAGATAGAAGCGCTGGTCGAGGTGCATGAGCCGCCGCGCCAGCTCGGTCCGGATGTCGTACTCGACCAGGCGCGACGTGCCGGACAGCAAGCGCCGGGAGGTGTACCGGAAGGTGCTCTCGACCAGGGCGAGCGCGAGAAGAGCGCCGACGTACCCGAGAAGAGTCGATGGATCGGCGCGCTGTGCGATGCCGTCGATCGCCTGCTGGATCACCAGCGGCGGCAGCATCACGACGAACGAAGCGACCAGGAGCGCCGACAGCCCGACCGCGTAGCGCCACCGGTAGCGCAGGACGTAGTCGAGCAGCCTGATCGGTGTTGGGGAAGTCGGGGATCCAGCCTGTGGCGGAGAGGGCATTAACCCCAGTTTACCGGGCGGGCGCTGCCGCGCCCCAGTGACGCTAGCCCCGCCTGAGTGTCTCGCCGGACGCGGCGCTCGACGTCCCCGAGCCTCCGTTCGCCCGGTTGCGTTGTGCCGCCGTCATCAGGCGGTACATGTCCTGGGTAAGCGCGGTCAGTTGTTCGTGGATGCGCTCCAGCTCGCCTTCGAGCTCGCTCCGTTCCTCCCCTACGGCAGCGGCAAGCGCTTCCCGCTCCTCAGCAAATTGCTCTCGCGCCCGGCTGAAGCCCTCCATCACCACACCGATGAACAGATTCAGGATGATCATGGTGCCGGTGAGGATAAACGCCACGAAATAGGCCGTGGAAAGCAGCTGATTGTCTTGCTCGCGCATGATCTGCGCCCAATCGTCGAACGTTACCACTTGAAAAAGGGTCTGCATGGCCATGGCGACGTTCTGAAATCGCGCAGGGTCAGTCGTTCCATTGTCGGAAGCTTTGCGAACACGTAGATCTGCCCAAGCAGCAGCAACCCGATGTAGCCAATCGACGGTAAGCTGTGGACGAGCGCCACCACGAGCAGCCGCAGCCCGGGCACGGCCCTGATGAGCCGAAGCATCCTGACCACGCGGGCCAGCCGGAGGATGGCCACCTCGCTGCCGATGAACGGCAGGTAAAAGATCGCCACCGTCAAGAAGTCGAAAACGTTCCACGGCTCCTTGAAGAACGCCCACGGGCGCCCGCCGTAAGCGAGCATGCGGATGGCGACCTCGACCGTGAAGATGGCAAGCAACAAGCTGTCGAGCTGCGAGAAAACGGCCTTATGCTCTGTGGCGAGCTCGTCAAAGGTCTCCAGGCCGACTAACAGCGACGCGAGCCCGATTACCACGAGGATGAAGCTCTGGAAAATCGGCGAATCGGCTACCTGGCGACAAACTCACACCAGCACGTGGGCCTCCGGTCCATCGGTGGATCCAGTCAGGCGACGTTCGAGCCAGGTTAGGTTAGCAGAGGGGCTCCTATTGATCGTTGTCGCGCGAGTCCCAATAATAGGCTTGCTGTTCCGGGAAGAGACAACGCGGCGCTAGATCTAGCAAAAGGATGCGGTGCAATGCTAACGATCGACGCAGACGCCCACGTGATCGAGACCGAGCGCACCTGGGACCACCTGGACTCTACGGACCATAAGTATCGGCCGGCGCTCATGCCTTCTAGTGGCGAGTCGACACGGGACCACTGGCTGATCGACGGAAAGTTTCGCGGCTTTCGTTTCCCGACCCTGACCGAGCAGGAGATGCGCCGGCGCTCGGAGCTCTCCGGCCGGGACGTGGTGACCGCACAGGCGTCGCGCGAGATGGACGATGTGGCGCTCCGCCTGGCTGACATGGACCGCCTGGGCATCGACGTCCAGGTCCTCCACAACACGATCTGCATCGAGCAGCTGACCGACCGCCCGGAGATCGACGTGGCGCTCTGCCGCTCCTGGAATCGCTGGCTCGCCGACATCTGGAAGCAGGGCAACGGACGCCTGCGCTGGTCGATGGTGCCACCGGTGCTGAACATCCCGGACGCGCGCGACGAGATCCGCTTCGCGAAGGAGAACGGGGCGGTCGCGGTGTGCATGCGTCCGGTGGAGGGCACGCGGCTACTTACCGATCCCTACTTCTATCCCATCTATGAGCAGGCCCAGACCCTGGACATGGCGATTGCCGTCCACATCGCCAACGGCAACCCCGCCATGTGCGACCTGTTCAAATCGGCGAACAGCTCTGGCGGGGGCTTCTCCACGTTCCGCGCGCCCACGGTGATGAGCTGCCAGCAGATATTGATGAGCGAGCTCCCCGAGGTATTCCCGCGCCTGCGGTGGGGGTTCATCGAGGCGAGCGCGAACTGGGTACCCTGGGTGGTGAGCGACGTGAAGGAGCGGTACGAGGTGGCAGGCAGGCCGATCCCGGACTACCCGCTGGAGGCGAACCGCGTCTACGTCACCTGCCAGACGAACGACGACCTGCCGTTCGTGCTGAAGCACGGCGGCGAGCACAGCATCGTGATCGGCACGGATTATGGCCATTTCGACCCGTCCTCAGAGCTGGATGCGATCACCGTTCTGAAACAGCGTAGCGGCCTACCGCAGAGCTCAATCGAGAACATCCTCGACGCCAATCCCAGAGCGCTCTACGGACTGTAGAGAGTCGGGGTCGGGGTCGGACAGTCCCCTCCCCCCTTGCGGGGGAGGGTTCGGGAGGGGGTTATGCGGGGCGAGCACAAGTTAGGCCGACTCTTGCCCTCTTTGCTGATTTGCGCGGTCGCCTTCACCGCCTGCGCACCAGCGGCACCCTCGGCACCCTCGGCACCCTCGGCACCCGGGGGCGAAGCACGGGCGTCCCAGCCGGCGCAGCTGAAAATCATGACCATCGCCCTCCAGGGCGAGCCGACGTCGGTGCACCCCATTATGGGCGGTGAGGTCGGGGGATCCCCGGCCGGGCACGTCAACGGCGCCCTCCACCATCGCCTCACCACCTACGACAACAAGGGCAATCCCATCGCCCAGGTAGCCACCGAGGTCCCCTCGCTCGAAAGAGGAACGTGGGCCCTCAACCCGGACGGGACTATGCAGACGACCTATCGTCTGCGGCCGAACGTCCTGTGGCACGACGGCCAGGCACTCACCGCCGGCGACGTCGTCCTGGGTTGGAGGGTGGCGCGCGACCCCGAGCTGCCGATCGGGAATCGCGACGTCGCGGGGCTCGTCAGCGCCATCGATACCCCCGACGACACGACGGCCATCCTGCACTGGTCGAAGCCCTACCCCCAGGCCAACGTGCTGTCGGATTTCGAGATGTCCCCGCTTCCGCGGCATCTACTCGAGCAAGCGTACACCGCCGATAAGGAGTCGTTTCAGCGCCTGCCGTACTGGACGACCGAGTTCATTGGCGTCGGTCCGTATCGACTGGATCGATGGGAGCTAGGCAGCCGCTGGGTCCTGAAAGCGTTCGACCAGTACTACGGCGGGCCTGCGAAAATCGCGACCGTCATTCTCGCGTTCATCTCGGATGAATCGACGACGACGGCGAACATGTTCGCCGGCACAGTCGATGGCGAGATTCGCGGCATCGATTTCTCCAAGGTCATGCTCGTCAAGGACGAGTGGGAGAAGGCCGGGCGTAAGCCCCTGGTGACCGTCGAGTCCGTCGGCACGCGCGTAGTCGAGGCGCAGTATCGCGATCCACGGCCAGCGGCCATCGCCGACGCCCGCATTCGGAGAGGACTGATGCACGCCATCGACCGACAGTCGATGGCCGAGACGATCTATGGTGGGTACACCGCCACGGCCGACTCGGTCGTCGTCCCGGACGATCCGCGGTACGGCTGGGTGAAGGACGCTCCGACGAGGTACGCATACGACCAACGTCGTGCCCTAGAAATCCTGGCCGAGGCGGGATGGCGCCGGGGCGCCGATGGCAATGTGCTGAGCGCGGCGGGTGAGCGCGTGCAGCTCTCCCTCTGGACCACGGCGGGCGGGCAGTGGGAGTCGAGCCAGGCCATCAACGCCGACGGCTGGCGAGCGATCGGCATCTCCGTCGAGGAGTACGTGATCCCCAGCGCGCGGGCACGGGACCGTGAAGTGACCTCATCGTTCCCCAACTTCTATGGCGCCTTCTACAACCTGGCCTATCTCACGCCGGTGCGTGTCGTGATGGCCTCGGAGTGCCCTACGGTGGAGAACCGGTACGTTGGGATCAACCGCGGGTGCTACCAGAACACCGAGCTCGATGGAGTGGCCTCGGCCCTTGTGACGGCTGTTACTCCCCCTGAGCAGCAGCGCCTCTGGGCGGACCTGATTCGGCTGCAGTCTCGCGAGCTCCCTATCATGCCGATGACCCACGTCGTCCAGGCGAACGCGTTCCGAGAAGGAGTCAGCGGGCCGGTCGGCGAATCGTGGCGCGCCGGAAGCTCCTACCTGTGGAACCTCGCGAGTTGGGATATCCAATAAAGGAAAGCAGACATGGGCGTCCTGCAAGACCTGTTCGGGCTCGATGGCCGGGTAGCGGTCGTCACGGGCGGATCCAAGGGCATCGGGATGTTCTACTCCGAGGCGCTGGCCGACGCCGGCGGGAACGTGGTTGTCGCGGACATCGATCCCGCGGCCGTGGCCGAGACGACGGATCGGCTGAGCGAGACCTACCCGGACCACATACTGGGCGTTGTGCTGGACGTCACCAGCCGCGACAGCGTGAAGGCCATGGTCCTGCAGGTCGACGACCGATGGGGCAGGCTCGACATCCTGGTGAACAACGCGGGCCTTTACTCGGTGCTGAACCAGAAAGAGACGCCCTGGCTGATCCCCGAGGACGAGTTCGACCAGGTCATGGCGGTTAACGTGCGGGGCATGTACGTCTGCACGGTCGAGGCCCTGCCGCTCATGGAACGGAACGGCTGGGGGCGCATCATCAACATCGCGTCGGGTCTGGCGTTCAAAGGCTCGCCAGGGCTCATGCACTACGCTGCGTCGAAGGGGGCCGTCGTGAACCTGACCCGCAGCATGGCAACGGCCCTGGGCGAGAAGGGCATCAACGTCAATGCCCTCGCGCCGGGAGGCACGGCAAGCCCCACGGTGATCGCCGCCCGAGGCGCCGGCGCCGCCGGCATGTCCGAGCGAACGGCACAGAACCGGATCATCAAGCGGGTCGAGGTGCCGGAGGACCTGATCGGAACCCTGCTGTATCTGTCCTCACCCGCCAGCGGCTTCTTGACGGGCCAGACAATCGTGGTCGACGGCGGGGCATACTTGCACTGAGTTGGGGGTGTGACGAATGCTGACGAAGGAAGAGAACGAGAAGCTTACCCGCGTCGAGGGAGACGCCCCGATGGGCCAGCTAGTGCGGCGGTTCTGGCTGCCGTTTCTGGCTGCCAGCGACCTGCCGGACCCCGATTGCGAGCCGGTTCGGGTCCGACTCCTGGGAGAGGACCTGCTGGCGTTTCGCGATACGAGCGGGACGGTCGGCCTGGTAGATCCGCTGTGCGCCCATCGCTGCGCTGACCTCTTCTACGGCCGCAACGAGGAGAGCGGCATTCGCTGCATCTACCACGGCTGGAAGTACGACGTGACCGGGCAGTGCGTCGACGCGCCAACCGAGCCGAAGGACAGCAATTTGAAGCTCACCGTTCGGCTGAAGTCGTATCCGGTGCGCGAGCAGGCAGGCGCTCTGTGGACGTATATGGGCCCACCCGACCCCACACCGGACCTACCCGATTTCGAGTTCATGCACGTACCGGACGGCCACCTCTTCGCCTCCTGGAGCACCCAGGACTGCAACTTCGCCCAGGCCATCGAAGGTGGAATCGATACGGCGCATTCCATCTTCCTGCACAGCACCCTGGAGTCGCACCGGAACCTGGAGGCGTTCAAGAACAGCAACACCATGAACGGTGGGTCGAGCAGCATCCCTCAGGGGCGATACCGGAACCGCGACAATCCGCCGCAGCTACACGCAGTCGACACCGAGTTCGGCGTGCTCGTCGGGGGCCGCTACCCCTCTGGGGAGGCGGAGGACTACTGGCGCTTCAACCTGTTCCTCATGCCCTTCTACACCATGCCGCCGGGGGGCGCGGGGTCCAAGCTCTGCCACGCGTTCGTGCCGGTGGATGATGTGACCACTGCCCGTTGGAGCTTCTCGTACAACCTCGAGAAGCCCATCGCCAACCGCGACGTCATGGCGATGCGCACCGGCAGCGGCGTGCACGTGGCCCTGGTCCCCGGCACGCACGTGCCGCAGCGTACGCGCGCGAACAACTACCTGGTTGACCGCGAAGAGCAGCGCACGCTCTCGTTCACCGGGATCGCGGGGATCGGCGAGCAGGACTTCGCCGTGCAAGAGGGCATGGGCGTGATCGTCGATCGTCGACGGGAGCGCCTCGGCGCCAGCGATGGCGGGATCATGCAGATGCGACGGCGGCTCCTGAAGGCGGCCGACGACCTGGAGGAGGGAGTCGAGCCTCACGAGGCGAGCCACGGCGACGTCTACCACGTCCACGCCGGGGACACCCTGCTGGCAGCCGACGTGGCGAACTGGCCCCAGGATCCGAAGTCGAAGGCTGCGCTCGCCCCGAAGTGGTAAGCGGGAGGCTGTGATGACAGAGCACGTTCGGCTGTACGCAGGCACGGAGCGCGGATTGTCCGTCTGGCGCGAGAACGCCTCGGGTTGGGAGCAGGTTGGCCCCGGCATTCCGACCGAGCCGTGCCGCGCCCTCGCGGGCTCACTCGAGCGCCCCGAGCGCGTATTCGTGGGCGTCGAGCACGACGGCATCTACGGCACAGACGACGCCGGGGAGCGCTGGGGCAAGCTGCTCGATCACGACGTCTGGTCGATCGCCGTCGACCCGACCGACGAGCGGGTGATCTACGCGGGGACCGCGCCCGTCCATCTCTACCGGAGTGAGGATTCCGGCGGCCACTGGGAGGAACTGAGCGCCCTCCAGGACCTTCCCCCGGAGATCCGCGCTCGCCAGATCTACCCAGTCCCCGGCGAGCAGAGCCACATCCTGGGTATCTTCATCGACCCCGAGAACGTCAACAACATCGTGCTGGCGCTCGAGCACGGTGGCGTGATTCGAAGCGTCGACCGAGGAAAAACCTTCGAGGACGTGACGGCCGGAATCGACTACGTCGACATCCACCAGGTTTCGAAGCTACCCGGTCGCGAGCGGTACTACGCCGCGACCGCGCGGGGCTTCTACGCGACCTCCGATCTGGCAGCGGGATGGGCACGCGCGGAGAACGGCTTCACGCGAGACTACTTCTACAAGTTCATCATCCTGCCGCCCCGCGAGCAGACCGCCGACAACCCCACGATGCTGATCTCGACGGGCGACCACTCGCCCGGCTCCTGGAACCGGCCCGAGGGTGCACGCGGCGCCATCTTTCGCAGCGTGGACCGCGGCGAATCCTGGCACCGCGCGGGAGTGGGCGCAGGCCTCCCCGAGGAAATGCTCGAGCGTGCGTGGATGTTCGTACGGCATCCGCACAACGAGGACGGCGTCTTCGCCGCGCTGGGGCGTTATCCATACCCCAACGTTGATACTGGCGCGGGCACCATGGTCCTCACGCGTGACCGGGGAGATAGCTGGGAGGCGCTGGCGGACATCCGGGTTCGCTCGGCCTGGGGTTTGTGGGCCGCGGCTGACGGCTAGGAATGCGGCCCGAAAACGCCCAGAACTGATCCGCTCGTCCTGAGCTTGTGGTTCGACAAGCTCACCATGAGCGGACGCTCGTCCTGAGCTTGTCGAAGGACCTGTGGTTCGACAGGCTCACCACGAGCGGCTCACGCGCGAGAGGGGTCGGCGCCTGCCAGAATCGTGGTTAGCTCGCCGATGCGAGGGAGGCCTTCGAGGCCCCACGCGGCGCGCTCTAGGTCGTGGGCGGCCTCGTCGGTGAGGAGTCCCCCGACGTTGTCGTGGAACTTCGCAACGAGGGCGGCATCGTCCATCGAGACGTGGTAGTCCCGGCCGCCCTCGAAGGTCTGGCCCCGCGCCTCGATCGTAACCCGCGTCGGCGCCCACCGCTCCCATTGCTGGCCGGTCGACGTCACCTCTCCCTCACGCAGGGGTTTGAGCTCGATCTTTTTCATCATGGCGCCGATGTCCGGTCGGTCGAACGTCTTCGGCTCTTCCCAGGAGCGTAGCGGGCGAACGCCCAGGACCCCACATGAGATCGTGTAGGCGGAGTTGCCCCACGCCTCGAGGTAGTGCCGCGGATGCGGACGCGTCGCACCCGCCCTCGTCCGCGCGCTGCGGACCTCGATCCGGTCGATCTCGTCCGGCTTCAGGCCATGCTCGCGGACGAGCCGCTCCGCCTCGTAGATGATCGAGTTGGTGTACAGCACGGCGGGGTAGTACTTGTACGTCACCTCGGGCAGCACCCAGTGGTCTCCCAATCCGCCGGTGAACGCGTCCCAGTCGCAGCCGGGCGCACCGGCGAAGCGCCAGAAGCCGATCTCCTCGCCTTCCAGCACCTCGAGGTCGCCGGTGAATCCGCGCATGGCCAGCAACGCGGCCTGGACGCCGTTCTGGGCCGCCAGCGCGAGGTGGTCGTATTTCGTCATCGGCAGGTTCCGCGACGCGAGGAACTTCGTCATCGTCGGAACGGTCGCGCTGTAGCCGGCGATGCCGAGCGCGTGGTGCATCTGATCGCCCGTTAGACCGAGCAACCGGCCGGCCGCCACGGCGGCGCCGAACACCAGGTTTCCCTGCCCGCGAGTAGCCTCCATCTCACCAGTGCCGCTCCTGCCGCCCGAGCCGACGCGGCGGAGGGCGGCGCCGATGCGGCCGCCCACCTCGAGGCCCGCGGCCATCGCGGCGAAGACGTCCGCGCCGGATGCGTCCACCGCGTCGCCAGCGGCGAGGGCCGCGGCGACCACGACCGGCGAGAGGTGCGCCTCCGGGCCATAGACGTCGAAGTCGAGGGAGTTGATCGCCCCCGCGTTGGCGTAGACGGCGGGCGCCAGGCTCACGGGGCCGACGCTGATCACGTTGGCCTGCAACGGACCGCGCTCGTCCTTCACAAGATCGATGGCGATCCTGGTCCCCGGGGCCACGAGGCCGGCCACGCCGCACCCGAGGCAGTCGATCAGGATGCGCAGGGCCTCGTGCCGAGCTTCGGCGGGCACGTCGGCCAACTTCATGTCGTGGGCGAATGCCGCGAGATCGCTCGTATAGGTCTTGACTCCGGTACTGGCCATGGACCTAGCTCCTATCCTTGCTGAGACCGTCGCCATCCAGTCGCGTAGCGCGTCAGTCTTCTAGTGTGTCAAGCGGAGTCGCGCGCGCCGAAGCTCTGTTTCACGAGTGCGCCGACATCTGTGAACGGGTCTTGCTCCCACTTCGCTCGAAAGGCGTCGTGCTGTGCGCGCTCCCAGGCGGTCTCGGCTCCGAGCGGCAGTCGCACGGCGTCCTGAAGGCGGGCGGCCTCGTTCACCGCGATGCTCAGCTCCTGGTCCTGACGGGCATCCGCCACGCCGTACTCGGGCCCGACGCCAGCAGTAATGGCTCGATGAAGGCTGGCCAGCTCGCGGGCGCGCGCGATGTCGTCTTCCACGCCGAACGTATGGTCCCCATATCGAAGCGGCCAGTCGACGTACGGGTTGGCGACCTCCATCAAGGGGCTGGTGTCGTACCTGTAGCGTCGCGGCGTGGCGTTTTTCCCCTCGCCATCGAGATCGACGACGAGCGGGTACCTCGCCTCGACGCCGTCCTCGATTCGATGCAGCGCGTTCGGCGCCCCTCTGCCCGACACGATGACGCCGGCGGTCCCTTCGATCGTCATCGCCTTCGGGTGGCTCCGGCGTATCGGGCTGGCCCCGGTCGATATTTGCGTGTTGGAGGCCCGCACTCCGTTCGGAAAAGTGACGAGGGACAGACTCCAGACCTCCGGGTTGAAAGGGCGGCCGCTGTCATCGAGGCCGAGCTGGACCTGCCGTCGGTCCTCGAAAGCCCGGACCTCCGTTCCGTCTGAGCCCGCGCCGGCATAGAAGCGCATAAGGCTCATCGCGTGGTAGGTCATCTCAGCGTGGCCCCCCATCTCATAGAAGCACGTGACACGGAGAACGTCGCCGATCAGGCCGGCGTCCAGCGCCTGGCGGTTGAGCTGCTCGACCGGTCGGCGCCAGTAGTTCTCGCCCACCTCAACGTGGACGCCGGCCTTCGCGGACACGTCGCCGATGTAGTCCATCATCGGACGTGTCGGGGCCAGGGGCGTCTCGATCAGCATGTGTACGCCGTGCTCGGCAGCCGCGTGCGCCATGACGTGGTGCGACTCCGGCGGCGTCACGATGACGACCGCGTCGAGCCGTTCCTGGGAGAAGAGGTCTCCGACGTCCGAGTAGATAGCGCCGGCGAATCGGGCTCTGGTGGCGCGGACGTTGACATCAGCAGGATCGCACACGGCCACCAGCTCGAAGAGGTCGGGCATCCCAAGGATCGTCGTCAGGTGCGACTGGCCGCGACGGCCCGCACCAACCAGACCCAGGCGAAGGCGAGTCACGGCCGGGGCTCGCCGAAGAGGCGGATCGAATGGTCCCAGATCGGCCTGCGCACCTCTTCCGCCCCTCCACCTGTGGGGAGTGATGGTACCATCGGCGAAACGCGCCGTGCGGAGGGGAGGTCAGCAATGGGCGAGATCCTGGGGCTCGGAGTCAGCCACGGTCCTTCGTGCTCTACAACGAGGACAGCTTCACGGGCGTCTAAGCAGCTCCACTTCGA
>Ga0184637_10000178_pt1 | contig 45094 bp, 43 predicted proteins | sample PLM3_127_b2_FD_133143 | JGI IMG/M metagenome (GOLD analysis project Ga0184637, IMG submission 133143) | Groundwater sediment microbial communities from an aquifer in East River, Colorado, USA - PLM3_127_b2 | ecosystem: Environmental > Terrestrial > Soil > Riparian zone | place: USA: East River...
CTCATGGGCACGACGGAAGCGGCGGACGTCGTCGATCGTGGCGACGAACGCGGCCGCGGTCACCGGTCCCACGCTGGGGACGGTGCGCAGGCGCTGGACGCGCGCATCCTGGGCGGTGACCTCCTCGATCACCTGGTCCGAATAGGAGAGCTGGTGGTTGACGTGGCGCATGACGGCGAGCAATGGGGCGATCTCCGAGAGCAGGCGCCCCGGCAGGGACAGGGTCAGGACGCGACGCGAGAAGGCCTCGGCACTCCCGGTGGGGACGCGGTCGCCATGCTGGCGGAGGAGCGCCCGGATCAGGGAGATGTACCGGGTACGGGTGCGGACGAGCGCGTCACGGACCAGCAAGCGACCGCGGACGTGGCGCTGGGGATCGGAGAGCCGATGCGCGGGGCGGTAGGCGCCGAGGAGGCAGGCTTCGGCGAGGATGCAGATCTGGCTTTCCTTCAGGTGGACGTCCATGCCAATATGGTCCATGGCTGGTCTCTCCTCTCTGCGGCGTTGACCGCGTGTGTGCTCTTGTGGGGCAGAATATGCCACCACGTCGAGAGAGGCCAGCCGCTTCATCCTATCTAGCCTGCTAGCCTCGCTAGCCTCCTAGCCTCACTCCACCCCAATCCGAAACGATGCGGTCATGATTTGGCCGCCGCGGGCTGCGCGGCGGCGACCAGCTCCTTGGCTTTCACCACGGCGAGCGTGGAGTCCCTCGCGTATCCATCAGCGCCGATCTCGTTGGCGAAGGCCTGGGTCACGGGCGCCCCGCCCACCATCACCTTGACCCGCTCCCGGAGCCCCGCCTTGACGAGGGCATCAATCGTCCGCTTCATGGCAGGCATCGTCGTGGTCATCAGGGCGGAGATCCCCACAATGTTGGCCTGGTGCTCCTCCACCGCGGCCACAAACGCCTCCGGGGCCACGTCGCGCCCAAGGTTTACCACCTTGAACCCCGCACCCTCCAACATCATCGCCACGAGATTCTTGCCGATGTCATGGAGGTCCCCCTGGGCGGTGCCGATGACGACCCTCCCCAGGTAGTCCGCGGTCGCCGACGCGGTCAAGAGCGGCTTCAAGAGATCGAGCCCCGCGTACATGGCCCGGGCGGAGAGGAGGACCTGGGGAACATAGTACTCATTCCGCCGGAACTTCTCCCCGACCACATCCATGCCGGGGATCAGCCCCTTGAAGATCAGGTCCCTCGGGGCCATGGCGCGGGCGAGTCCTTCCTGCGTCAAGCGGGCCACGGTTTCCCGGTCGCCCAGAATCAGGGCGCGAGCCATGAGAGGGTAGGCAAAGTCGTTATCGCTCATCGGCTCTGTTCTATCACAGGGAAACGGAGATTGACAAGCGCTCGCGGCCACGGACAAGCAAGAAGACAATCAGCGCGAGGACGGTGAGGCCCGAAATCGCGGCGTAGAGGATCGGCGGAGAGGATCGGGCGAGGATGGTCGTCGCCAAGATCGGTCCGAGGGCGTTCCCGGCGAAGCGGGAGGCGTTGAGAGTTCCGATGGTCCGCCCCTGCCCCTTGCCCGCGAAGAGGCTGAAGAGCAGCGGGACGGTTCCCGCGATCGATCCTGTCTCGATCATGCGGAGCACCGTGAAGCTCCACGGGTCTCGGGCCCAGCTCATCCCGACAAGACCCAAGGCGCTGATCAGACCTGTCACAAGAATCAAGAGATCGGGAGAGATCCAGAATGTCAGGCGACTGAGGAGCAGTGCGCCGAGGGCCGCCGCGACTCCCGAGGCCATCACGACGCCTCCCGCCGAGAGTAAGGCCCGGTCCCCTGGCACCGCCAGCCCCTGAAGCAGCTCGGGAAGCACGCTCGGAAGGAAGCTCAGGTGGACGGTGGCGATCAGCCCGACTCCCCACCCGGCAATGGCCGCGGGGCGAGGCTCACCGCTTGCTCCGACGTCCCGCGGCTGAGGCGGGGCAGGCCCCAGAAAGCGGTGGGCCCCGAGAAAGCATAGAAACAGCATGGCCGAGGCCGCGAGAAACGCGGCCCGATACCCAAAGGCGGCGGCGGCAAGAGCGCCGATCGGCGGACCGACGATCTGCCCCAAGGTGATGGAGGTGTGAAAGAGACCGAGATAGCGGGGGAGTTCAGTCGGGCGGGCCAGCGCCGAGAGGATGATCATGGTGATGGTCGAGATCCCTCCCAAGAACCCATGGACGAGACGGATGAGAAGGAGTAAGGGGAGGCTCGAAATAAACCCCACGAGCCCCACCCAGAAGGTGTGGGAGAGGAGACCCATTTCCATGATCCGTTTCGGGCTGATCCGCGCCGTCAGGCCGCCCCAAAACGGCGAGCCAATCGCCGCCATGACGGGGGATGCGGAGGTGATGATCCCGACCCAGAGGAGCGTCGTCTCCCGGTCAGCACGGCTCACCGAGGCAATGTAGAAGGGGAGGAAGACCACCATGAAGTTGAAGGAGATGGAGATCCCGAACTGGGTGCAGATCACGACCCAGATGTCGAGCGCGCCCCCTCGGGATCGCTCCATATCAGGCCGGTGGACCGCTGTGATGGCTCTGCTGGAGCAGCTCCGCCCCCCGGAGCAGGAGGGCGCAGTGGGCTGGATCCGGGGGGCAAGGGGTGTGGCAGGGCTCGGTGTGGATGACGACGTCCGCGTGCGGGATGGCGGCTTCGATCTCCTTCTCGATGTGATCCACCAGCTCGTGGGCCTCGCCGAGCGGAAGGTTGCGACACATGACCAGCGAGAAGTCAATGAGCTTCTGCGAGCCGGCGCGACGAGTCCGAAGGTCATGGAAGGAGATCGCGTACGGATGACGGCGGATGATCGTTTCCACCCGCTCCTGAATCTCCGCGGGGAGGGCGGTGTCCATCAAATCCTGGACGGAGCGAGAGAAGAGCCTTGCCGCGGCGACGAGAATCACTCCGCCTACGCCGAGGGCGACGAGCGGGTCAAATCCCGCCCACTCCGTGATACGCATGAGAACCAGGGCCGCCAGGACGCCGAGATTGGTCCAGGTATCGGTGGCGTAATGGAGTGAGTCGGCCATCAGCACCATCGAGTCCGTGGCCTGTCCTACGCGGGCCAGGCGGCGGGCGATCACCCAACTCCCCACGAGGGAGATGACGATCACTACGATCCCCCAATCAATGCGGTGGATCTCGACGCCGCGGATCAACCGCCGGATCGCCTCCACGACGACCCACAGCCCGGTCACACCGATGACGATCCCCTGAAGGAGCCCCGCAAGGTTTTCGATCTTCCCGTGGCCGTACGGATGCCCCGCGTCGGCCGGCTCCGCGGCCAGGCGGATCGAATAGAGGTTGACGGCCGAGATGAGGACATCCATCAGGGAGTCCACGGCCGCCGAGATGAGACCGATGGAGTTCATGAGGATCCCGGTGGCGAGCTTGAGCGCCCCGAGCGCGGCGGCCCCCGCGATGGCGAAACGGGCGGCTGCCTCCTTGACCGAAGCGTCAGCCAAAACAGTGGAAGGATGAGCAGGCACGAAAACTATGATACCAAAGTTGGCCCGCGTAGCCGCATTCGGTCAGTCCCCGCCGGCGATCCTCTCGAGAAGCTCCTCGAGAGAGGCGACGCGAAGATGGGGTCGAAGGTGTGGTGGTGGATTCGGAGCGTCCGGCGGCGCCACCCAGACCGCCACCATCCCGGCCTGGATCCCGCCACGAATATCCGACTCGAGGCCGTCCCCGACCATCGCCGCCTGAGCGGGGAGACACCCAAGTCGCTCCAATGCCCGACGGAAAATCGGCGGGTAGGGCTTCCCCACCACCACGGGGCGAGCGCCCGCCGTGATCGCAATGGCCTCGGTCAAGGCGCCGCACCCGGGGAGGAAGTCGCCATCTTCCACCGGCAGACGGGGATCAAGATTGACCGTGATAAACCCCGCCCCCCTGGAAACCGCCCTCGCCGCCACGCCGAGCCGCTCATAATCGAACGCGGGGTCGTTGGAGACCGCCACCACCGTCGCTTCGGCCCACCGCTCCACCGGAATCAGCGCATGCCCCGCGACTGCAATGACCTCCTCCATCTCAGGTGTCCCCAGGGCCAGCACTCGACTCTTCCCGAAGTGGCGAGTGATCTCCTCGCCGAGTAGCTCAAGCGCGGTGATAACCTCGTGCGGGGCGGCGTCAATGCCGAGGTGCCCTAGCCGGGCAGCCAGGGCCGCGGCCAGCTCCCGTGAGTTATTGGTCAGAAAGAGAATCCGCTTCCCCCGAACGCGGAGAGAGGCGAGAAGCTCGCGCGCCCCGGGGAGTAACTCCGCCCCCACCCAGACAGACCCGTCCAGGTCGAAGACAAACCCCGTGAGATCAGCGAGGCGCATAGGACGACAGTATCATGCCCTGCCGCAACCGAGGTGTCCGAGCCAGTGTCGCGAGATAGCGACCGAGGCGCGGAGGTCAGCGTGCGAGGACGCGGCGCAAGGACAGGGCGGCCGCCAGGACCGAGAGGATGTTTTGGACGCGGAATGGCTTGGCTACGAGCAGGTCCACACCGTTCTCCTGAAGCTGCTGAGAATCCAGCTGATCTCCCCACCCCGTGACAAGGACCACGGGGACCCGGGGATCGAGCTTCTTGACGGCGCGGGCCACTTCCCACCCCGAGACCTCCGGCATGGAGAGGTCGGTAAAGACCACATCAATGCTTTCGCGCTCGAAGACGGCGAGACCCTCCCGCCCATCCAAGGCGGCCCATACCGTGTGGCCTTGCCGCACGAGGATCTCCACAAGCGTCCCCTGGATTGGAATTTCATCTTCGATCACGAGGATCCGGGCCGGTTCGAGTGGCTCGGCCTCAGGTGTCTCGTCCGCTGTGCCTGAAGTTTGACTCTTTAACACCTCCAAAGAAATGGGGAAGCGCATGGTGAACGTGGTCCCTTTCCCTTCCTCGCTCGACACCTCCACCTGCCCCTGGTGTCGGACCAGAATCCCATGCACGACCGCAAGACCGAGACCCGAGTGGCGGCTCTTTGTGGTAAAGAAGGGATCGAAAACGCGCTGGCGGATCGCTTCTGACATCCCGACTCCCGTATCCGAGAGGGACATCTCGATGACCCTGCCCGCAGGGCGACTCTTGATGACAATTCGTCCGCCCTCGGGCATCGCGTCGATCGCATTGAGGACCACGTTGGCAACCATCTCCCGAAGCTCAATGGGGTTTCCAAGAATGGGGGGAAGCTCGACCAGGTCGACGACCACCTCGATTCGGACACCCCGAGCCTCGGCGTCATCCTTCCAGCGGGGTCGCGTGGCTGCGACCGCGTCGAGGATGACAGCATTGAGCTCCACGGCCACGAACCTTTCCTGCTCACGAGTGGCTGCGAAGCTCTGCAGGTGGCGGATCGTCTGGGCGCCGCGCCAGGCGGCTTCCTCGATTGTCTCCAGCCCCTTTCGGGTGATCGGGTTCGGGACCTCCCCGAGCATGACCCCCGTTGTCCCCAGGATAATGGCGAGCACGTTGTTGAAATCGTGCGCAATCCCCCCTGCGATTTCTCTCAATACCCGGGCCTTCTCCGACCGAATGAGTTGCTCCTGCGCGGCCTTCAGGTCCTGGTAGACTTGGCGGGCTTCGCTGTACAGTCGCGCATTTTCAATCGCCATTGCAATCTGGGCGCCGAGGAGCGTCATCAACTCGACCTCTTCCTGGGAAAAGGCCCGAGGGAGGGGGTCGGCAAGGATCAGGCAGCCGAAGGTTTCCTCGCGCGCCTTGAGGGGGAGGAGCATGAGACCTCGAACGGGAAATGCCGGACCGAAGGGAAGCGAGGGAGAGTCGGAGGCAAGCAGACCAGCCGTGACAACCGGGTGACCGGCTTGCATCACTTCCCCCACCAAACCCTCTCCTCGGCGGCCTCGCCACTCGGATGAGAGCGCCGGGGGAAGCCCCACGCTTCCGTGAATGGTCAACCTCGCTGAGGAATCCACCAGGATGATGGCCGCGGTCTGGACCCGAATGAGTTTGGCGGCAATTTCAGTCGTTGCGGCGAGATTCTGAGAAAGCCCATCGGACGATGCGAGCTTCAGGGACAGGCGGACCAACTCCTTCAGCCCACCCGTCTGGTCGTTCATCCGGGAAAAAATGGCGCCGGCGTGGGTCCAGATCCCGATCTGGTGTGCCAAGAGCGTGAGAAGAGCGTGATCGCGGAACCCAAATGGGACGGGGGACATCCGACCCGCATAAAGCACACCCACCACGTGGGCGTCTGATCGGACGGGTAAGGCGGTGGCTTCGCGGACAGGAAACCGGGTGAGGAGCGGGTCATTTCCATTCTTTGCGTCACTCGCCGAAACGGCGATGGAGCGGCCTTCGTGAAAGGCCCGCCCCGCGATCCCCTCTCCGATCCCGACAGAGAACATCGTCAGGTCGTCGCGACGGACGCCGCGACTCGCTCGAGGGATCAGGGAGTTCTTCTCCGCCTCCCAGAGAAAGAAAATGAACCGATCCACTCGAAGTATCTGGTTCAGTCGTTCGAAGACGGGTCCAAGGAGGCTCCACGCGTCCCCTTCAATAGGGGGAAGCGTGGGTACCTCCTCGAGCCAGTCGAGAGGGAGCCATTCCTGGTCCGGTGGAATTTCCTCTTCGCCGCCGCGGAGCTCCCCCCGGCTGGGCCCGGTCTTCCCTTCGCTAGAGGATTCGTGTTGTGAGAGCAGATCCATCTCCACCTTGAGCGTGTCGAGGTTGGCCCGGATTTCTTCGAGTGACTCCAGGAGGCGACGAAGGTCCGCGTTTACCATCGCACCGTCCTCGAGAGAAGCCTAAAGCTCACTGCCTCTTCCTCCCTGGTGAAGACTGGAAACGAACCATCGCGAATCGTTAGCAGCATTTTCCGTGCCAAATTCTGGAGAGCCAACAGGACCATGCGCACAGAAAACATGTTGATTTAATGGAGGTTTTTATGCGGGCAGCGGTTGAAAGAGGGAAGGCAGCGACAGCTTTGGACCCGGGAGGGCCTCTAGCAGGATGCGGAAAAGCACCTGTTGGCCGCAGGCTGCTCCAAAAGGTCCGATGCAAGGCCGTCGATTCGAGCGCCGGCCTCGCCCGACCCACCTCACGGGGGGGTCCGCAACGGTACGCTCGCTCCGCTCGCCACTTCCGCGATGAGGGACTGGGGACCAGAGGCTGAGCAAGGACAGTGCCCGCAGGGACGGGCGCGCGAAGCCGAGATGAACGTTCGGAAGGGGGCCGTCGAGGCCCCCTCCGAAGAAAGCCTCAGGGCGTGAAGCGACGCAGAACCGCCTCGAGTTGATTCACCGCGTACTCTCGATCGTGGAGGACGGCCCGGTGCTGTTCCTGCAACTCGCGCAACGCGTTGGCGGTAGCTTCATGCTCTCGCAGGAGGCTCTCGTGTGCCGCTCCAAGCTCCGCCGCGTGATGAACACTTGCCTCGTACTCCTTGCGCAGGCGATCGTGCGCGTCCCGGAGATCTTGATGGTCCCGTTCCAGCTGGTCCGCCCGGACTCCAAGCTCCCGGTGCTCATCGGTCAGCGCCTCTACCGCGCCTACCAAGTGATCCCAACCAGCCACGATCTGCCGCAACATATCGACAACGCGCTGTAGATTATCGATCTTTACCTCAAGCATGACCATTCCTTTGGGTTAAGAGATCTACGCTTGTCTGAGAGTCTAAGGCGCGCTCGGGGAGCTGTCAAGGCTCGGGAACGGGCGCCTTGGGGTCGCAAGGCCAGCGGCTGTCGCCTTAGTGATCCTGTGCCCGCTTTTCCTGGGGCACTAGAACGAACCCCAGGGTGGGCCACGTGCTCGATGGGGGGCCTCGGCGCTCTTCGCGGCGGGACTCGGGCCCGGCCGTCTGCCGGAAGGTGCGGCGCTCCCTGATCCGGCGGTCCCAGATCACGCGGGCGAGTCCTGGTTCTTCAAGATGCTCCTGAAGGGTTCGAAACAGATCCGTCTTCCCTCGGCCCACCACGTACAGGCCGAACTCGCGACTGCCCGTGATTTCTCCTTTCCCGCCATTCCCGCTTCTGACCGCGTGAAGAGCCCGGATTAGCCGTCCGAGGCTCTCCAGGTGCCGCTTCCACACCGTCTCAGTGATCTCCCCCAGCGCATCCCCGACCACGCGCAGGTCTCGGCGAAGGCCTTCCTGTGCAACTGCCGCCCTGAGAACGCCCACCCTGATCTCGCGCAGGGCTCGCCACAGGGCGTACGCCACGCCCCCGATCAGAGTCAGCAAGAGAGCCCATAGGCTCGGCAGGACCCACAGGGGGATCCCATCGAGCCCTCCCCCACTGAGACCTCCAGGATTCTCCCTCACCTGCGGTTCCAAGCTGGAGACGGTAAGCACGCCATGAGACTCTTCGGCAGTCACCAGGGAAAACCGGACGAGATCACCCGGCTGAGCTTTCCGGAGCAGTTCGACGTGCTGCACCGGAAATTGTGTGCGTGTGGCAGGAATGAGGCCCGGGATCGGACCGTGGTCCAAGGTCACGGCACCCCGTATCTCGTCCACGGCCACCACGCGGCCTTCTCCTTCAAACCGGGTTTGGGCGGGCGAGTCGATGGCGGTCCAGCACAGGAGGAAAACGAAGGCAATCGAGAACGGCCGATAGCTCAACGGATGCGGCATTTTTGAGCCCCCCTGGCCCAGCGCTGGAGGTGGAAGACTGAGGGGATCTCATGACCGAATGATGGACGGATTTTAACCCCTTTTGCTGTCCGAATGCAATCAACCGTTGGGGCGCGAGCCCCGGACTCGTTCAGCGGGCTTCGGCGAGAACTGAGCGGATCGCCGGAAGGCTCAGGCGGAAGACCGCGCCCCCGTCCGGCCGATTGACCGCGGTCAGCTCGCCGCCAAGCTCCCGGATGATGCCAGCCGAGACGGCCAATCCGAGCCCGGTCCCGCTGGGCTTCGTCGTGTAAAACGGCTCGAACAGCCGGGGGAGAACATCAGAGGGAATCCCGGGCCCGGTGTCGCGCACCTCGATGACGACGTGCCGATGTCCGGAGAACCCCACAACTTCGATCGTGCGCGGGCCGGTCACGCCGCGCAGTGCGTCCTGCGCGTTGATGACGAGGTTCAATAGAACCTGCTGGAGCTGAAATGGCACGGCGAGGACGGAAGGAAAGGCGGGTGGAAAGTCAATCCTGATAAAGATTCGATCTTTGCGGAGGTCGGGGGCTTTCAGATCCGCAATACTGCGTGCGACGTCGGCCAGGCATACCGGGAGCTTCTGCGCCGAGGGCTGACGCGCCATCTCGAGGCTGCCCTTCACGATTCGAACAATTGTTTCGCAGCTCTGCTTGGCCGTCTCAAGGTGGCGGACCACCTCGATTGGGAGATCGTCCACCTTACTGCACGCCAACTCGATGTGGGTCACGGCCAACTGCACCGTGTTACGGATTTCGTGGGTGACGCTGGCCACGACCTCGCCGAGCACTTGGAGCCGGCCGACCCGCTGAATCTCGGTGTTGAGCCGCAGCAACTGGTCGTTGGCGCGCTCAAGGTCCTGGTAGAGCCCGGCCAACTGGCGGCGGCTCCGGCGGTAGGCCTCGGCCAGGAGCGCGGTGAGCCCCCCGACGACGTTGAGAATCAAAAGATTGAACGCGGCCACCGACCAGCCGTCCGGAAGGGGACTCGGCTTGGGGGGGAGCCACCCGGCCTGCTGGAGCAAGACCACGGCGAGATAGCTCGCAGTCGCCGCCCCAGTCGCTACCAGGCATGCCCCACTCGAGAAGACGATGCCCGCGTAGACCGGAACAATCGCATAGACGCCAAGGTACCGGGCGGCCTCCAGCCCTCCCGCGCCGTAGAGCCCCGCGGTTAAGAAGACGATGTCGGCGAGCATGCGGACGAAGGCCTGCCCGCGGGGCCAGAGCCCCGTCCGCGCTGCAAGATAGTACGGCCCGTTCGAGAGAAGTCCGAGCAGCCCCGTAAAGCGGATCACCGGACTCACGGCGCCGATGCCGAGGATCTCGTTGAAGATGAGAACCAGAAGGGACACTGATCCCCGGATCGCGAGCTCCTGCAGGAGGCGGCGGTGGCGTCGGCGGGCCCGGACGCCGGCGTCGGCCTCGGTCGAGGATGGTGGGCCAAGACGCAGCTCAGTCGCCGTAGAGTCCACTAGACGACTATCAGGTAGTGACCCGCTGGAAACACAGCGTCCTCTTATAGTCCACTTACGGGATCTGTCGAGTCAGGCGACCATGAGAGGCCATGGCTTCCGCCAGGGCCGAGTGGAGTTGTTCAGCCAGGAATGGCTTGGCCAGGACCAGATCGATGCCGCTCTCTTGCAGGGATTGGGGATCCAGATGGTCTCCCCACCCCGTGACCAGGATCACCGGAATTCGGGGGTTCGCCTTCTTCACGGCCCGGGCCACCTCCCACCCCGAGACCTCGGGCATGGAGAGGTCCGTCACGACGACGTCGAACTCCTCCTTCCCGAAGAGGGCCAACCCCTCCTGCCCGTCCCCGGCTGCCTTCACGGTGTGGCCCGCATGCCTGAGGATCTCGACCAGGAGACGTTGAATCGCGATCTCGTCCTCGATGACGAGAATGCGGGCGGGTGCGGACGCCTCGGCCGGAGGTCGAGGGATCTTGGCCGGGGTGAGACCAGTTCTGGGCATCATGGCCTCCAAGCCGACGGGGAAGCGGACGATGAACGTGGTCCCTTGCCCCTCCTGGCTGGACACCTCAACTCGGCCGTAGTGTCTGGTCAGAATCCCATGCACCACCGCAAGCCCGAGGCCCGAGTAGCGTGGTCCCTTTGTGGTAAAGAAGGGATCGAAGATGCGCCGGCGGGTCTCCGTTGACATCCCCACGCCGCTATCCGAGACGGACATCTCGACCAGGTCGCCTGCGAGACGACTCCTGATGACAAGCCGGCCGCCCTCGGGCATCGCGTCCAGGGCATTGAAGATCAGGTTGATGATCATCTCGCGGAGATCCACAGGATTCCCCAGGATCTGAGGAAGATCCGCGAGGTCGGTCACCACTTCGATTCGAAGGTCTCGGGCCTCCGCCTCATCCTTCCACCGCGGTCGCGTCACCCCGACTGCGTCGAGGATGCTGGCGTTGAGGTTCACCGGGGTGAATTCATCGTCGTTCCCTCGGATGGCGGCGAAGCTCTGGAGGCGGCGGACCGTCTCCGCGGCCCGCCAGGCCGCCTCCCCGATCGTCTGGAGCCCCTCCCGGGCGATCGGGTCCTCAACGCGCTTGAGCGTCAGTTGGGTCTTCCCCACGATAATGGCCAGGATGTTGTTGAAATCATGGGCCACCCCCCCCGCGATCTCGGCCAGCGCCCTGGCCTTCTCTGACTGGATGAGCTGCTCCTGCGCGGCCTTGAGCTCCTCATAGGCGTGGTGGGTTTCGCTGTAGAGCTTGGCATTCTCAATGGCCAGTGCGGTCTGGGTGGCCAGAAGGGTCACGACCTCCACTTCTTCGGGGGAAAAAACTCGGGGCAACGCGTCGGCCAGGACCAGGCATCCGAAGGTCTTGTCTCCCGCCTTGAGGGGAAGAATAATCAGCCCGCGGAGGGCACAGGAGGGGCCAAAGGGGAGCGACAGAGACGCCAAGGCGAGGAGATCGGCCGCCACAAAGGGGTGACCCCCTTGCACTACCGTCCCCACCAATCCCTCTCCTCGCTGACCGCGCCACTCGGCTTGCAACGTGGGGGACAGCCCCACGCTGGATTGAATAGTCAATCTGCCCGTGGAATCCGTCAAGACGATGGCCGCGGTCTTCACCCGAAGGAGTCGGGCTGCGACTTCAGCCGTCGTGGCAAAGCTCACCCTTCTAGCGGCAAAGGAGTCTAGAATCAATGCGCGTCCCCGATCGGCTGCGTCGCTTTCAAGATCAGGAGGGTGAGGTCGTCCTGGAGGGCGCCCTTCTGGCTCTCCCGGATCTGGGTCGCAATGGCCTCAGCCATGGCCTGGGTCGACTTCTCCCGATGGGTCGTCAGCAGGGCGACGAGCCCGTCGATCCCGAGCGTCTGCCCGCTCTCGTATCCCACGCTCTCCACGACCCCATCGGTGAAGAGGGTGACGAGGTCCCCGGGCTGGAGCTTCAGCTCGCCGGGGGTAAAGGGAACGTCCTCAGCCACCCCGAGCACCGCGCCGTCCGCCTCCAGGGAGACGGGGTCTTGACCGTCGCGGAGGAGGATCGGCGCCCAGTGCCCCGCGTTGGCGAACGCGAGGCGCTCCCCTTTTCCGTCGAGGATGGCGTAGAGCATGGTGACAAACATCCCCGGCGGAATATCCCGCGTCAGGTGCTTATTGGCCTGGGCCAGAACCTCGGCGGGCTCTTTGAGATCTGCCGCGATGACCCGGAGGAGCGTCCGGACCATGACCATGAAGAGGGCCGCCGGGATCCCTTTGCCTGAGACGTCCCCAAGGGCAATGCCCATCTGGCCCTTCGGCCCGGGGAGGAAATCGTAGAAGTCTCCTCCCACGCTCTTCGAAGAGAAAAGGACCGCGCCGATTTCGAGCCCAGGCAGCTCCGGGGTTTCCCTGGGGAGGAGCTGGCGCTGGATATCCTGGGCCACCTCGAGCTCTTTTCCGAGCTGCTCTACCCCCTTGTCCGTAAACCAGTCCCCGAGGACACCCATCAGCGGGTTCAGGTAGCGGATCTTCTCTGAGCGCTGGAGCAGCGTACGGACCCGCGCCACGATCTCCCGGTGGTTAAACGGCTTGGAAACGTAGTCGTCCGCTCCGGCCGAGAAGCCGGTCACCTTGTCTGTGACTTGTGCCTTGGCCGTGAGCATGATCACGGGGATGCTCGCGGTCACAGAGTTGCCCTTGAGACGTCGACAGACCTGAATCCCATCGAGCTTGGGCATCATCACGTCGAGCAGCACGAGATCCGGGCGGTCCTGACCAATCTTGGCAAGGGCCTCCTCCCCATCGGAAGCGCGGATCACCTGATAGCCCGCGCGCGAGAGGGTCAGCTCCAGGAGCCGGCCGATATCCTTCTCGTCGTCCGCTACAAGGATCTTTTCATTTGCCACAATTTGACTCCTCCTCAGGAAGGCACATGCGTGGGCTGCTCGGCTGGCACGAGGGACTGGCCGTCGACCGATTTGATCAATCTGGTGATCTCCAGGAGCAGCACGTCCGCAGAGAACGGCTTGGTCAAATACTCCGTCGCCCCCAGGGCCAAAGCCTTCGCCCGGTCCCCCGCGTCGCTCGCGGTGAGCACCAGGATGGGGAGGTTGGCCAGCCGGCGCGTCCCACGGATCCTTCGAATGACCTCGTAGCCGCTCATCCCGGGCATCTGGATGTCCAGGATCACGAGGTCGGGGGCCTCCGTGTAAACCTTGGAGAGCCCCTGCTGCCCGTCCTGCGCTTGGGCCACGTCGTAGCCGGCACGCCCAAGGATTCGCCCCAGGATGGTCAGGATCTCGAGGTCGTCATCCACGACGAGGACACGGGGGGTCTCGTGCCGCTCCTCTTGAGGAAGAATCCGTTCGATGGCCCGCAACAGGCGATCAGGATCAATGGGCTTGGTGATATAGTCCGTGGCCCCGAGACGAAAGCCCTTCGCCTCGTCTTGGACCACCGAGAGGAAGATCACCGGAATCGTACGCGTCCCCTCCCGTTCCTTCAGAACCGCCATGACGTCAAAGCCGTCCATGTCGGGCATCATCACATCCAACGTGATGAGGTCGGGACGGAGGGCGCGCACCTTTTCGATGGCCTCCAGACCGCTCTGGGCCTCCACCACCTCGTGGCCGAGCCGTTCCAGGTGTTGTCGGATGATGTAGCGGATGTCCGCCTCGTCATCCACCACGAGGACCCGCTTCTTCTTGAATCCCGACGCGGCAGCCGATCTTCCTGGCACGAGCCTGGCCTCGTGCCGCGTGGGGGCCGTCCCGGCTGGAAGGTGGAAGGCAAAGCAGCTTCCCACCCCCACCTCGCTGTCCACCCAGATCTTCCCCGCGTGCTCCTCGATGATCCCCTTGGAGATGGCGAGCCCCAACCCGGTCCCCCCCGCCTCCCGGACCGCGCTTGAATCGAGCTGCTGGAACTTCTTGAAGAGGCGAGGCAACTCTTCCGGAGCGATGCCCTTCCCCCAGTCGCGGACCCGGATCACCACCTCCCCTTCCACTTCGTCGGCCTCCACGCGAACCCGCTGCCCCTCGGAGGAGAACTTAATCGCATTGGAGAGAAGATTCGTGACGACCTGGACCATCCGGTCGAGATCCACGGCCACGGCAGGGAGATCTTCGGCCAGGGCAGTCTCAACCGTAATTCCGCGCTGGGCTGCCAGGGCCCTGACCTCTTCCACAGCCGTCAGGACGAACTCTTCCACGGAGTGGGTATCGAGCCTGAGCTGGATCCGCCCCGCCTCGATCTTGGAGATGTCAAGGATGTCATTAATGAGGCGGATGAGGCGATCGGTGTTATTGAAACAGATCCCCAGAAGCTCGGCGTGCAGGGGGTTCTGGGCGACGTCCAGGTCGTCCATCACGAGCTGGAGGGCTCCCTTGATAGAGGTCAATGGAGTCCTGAGTTCGTGGGAGACCGTGGAGATGAACTCCGTCTTCATCCGGTCAATCTCTCGCTCCCGGGTGACGTCGCGGAAAGTGAGGGTCAACCCGAGACGCTGCCCGGTCTCGTCGAGTGTCGGGCGGGCCGCCCAGTGAAGGATGAGGGGTGTCGGGGTGCCGAACTCGATGAGGCCGTCCTCGTTGGATCCAGAGGTCAGGAGCTCCTCTACCTGTCGACCGAACGTCTCCGCTTCTTGAAGCTCGGGGCTGGCCTTTGCCACCATCTCCAGAAAGTTCCGGCCGACCATGAGGCCCGGGCGGTCGAAGAACTCCTCCACTCGACCGTTGGCCTCCGCTACGGTTCCATCCTGGTTCAGGAGGACGATCCCGTCCGAGGTGGAGGCGAAGATCAGCGCCATCTGCCGGCCCTGACGCTGCGTCGCCTCGAGGAGGCGTCGGTTCTCCGTCGCCAGCTCATGCTGTTTTAATACCTTGGAGATCATCGTGGGGAGGGTCGTGAGGTAGCCCGCCGCCTTGATCACATAGTCGGACGCCCCCTCCTCCATGGCCTCGACCGCCACCCGCTCCACGCCTTGGCTCGTCACCATGACGACGGGGACCGGATACCCGCGTTGGCGGATCTCTTTCAACACCGTGAGCCCGTCTGTCCCAGGCAGACTGTAATCCAAGAGCACCACCGAGTAGTTGTGTTCGCTCAACATCCTCAGACAATCGATGCCCCGAGGCACAGCCGTCACGCTGCCGACGGTCGGGTGGCGCTTGAGGACCCGCTGCATCAGTTCGGCGTGGTCGGGGTTGTCTTCCACTAGCAGGACATGAATCGGCTCGCGGGTCATTCCTTCACCTCTGGATCACGGCATAAGCCGGCCTCATGCTCATGCGTGAGCAATGGCCGTGCCAAGGTCCTGCCGGGGTCAAAGCCAATTATTGGTAAGGGCGACGGGAGGTTAGTGGGTGTGGGCAGGGATGAACACAAGGGGGAACCGGCGCTTTTCCGGCCGAAGCCAGGAAAATCGCCCGGGCAAAGAAGGTGCCCCGGCCGGCCAAGCCGGGTGTTGAAACACCCTGCTAGACTGCTTGTCGGGCCAAAGTCTGCACGTTTCTGCCAGACCTCGGTCTGACACCCACTGGTGCCGTGGTGAGAAGCGAGCAGATCGAGGCCCGAGAGAGGAGCCAACCGGAGCGTACGGGGTGTGTACGTGAGGATTGGCGACGACCGAGAACGAAGAGATGCGACGCTTGTCGCCGCGGCGCTAGAGATCGAAAAACTGACGGATCCGCCCGAGGAGCTGATTGGCCCAGGCCTGTGCCTGCAGCGATCCCGGCGCCGGACCTTTGGCCCGTTCGGCCTCCAGTTCGAGTTGTCGGCGACTCAAGGTCTCGCTCAGCCTCTCAGCGACCTGAGGGTTGGCCACCAAGATCTCACGGAACGCCGCCTTGTCCACGACGAGAAGCTCTGAGTCCTCGAGGACCCGAACGGTGGCGCTTCGCCGCGCGCCGGTCAGGAGGGACATCTCCCCGAAACAGGTGCCCGGACCGAGGGTCGCCACGCTCCGTCCCACGCCGGTTGAGGCCCCAACCGCGACATCCGCCTTTCCCTTCGCGATAATGAAAAAGCTGTCCCCTTCCTCTCCCTCGCGGATGACCACCTTCCCCGCTTCGTATGGCCGCGTGCGGACGGCAGCGGCCAGCTGTTCCTGCGCCTCCGGTGTGAGGGTGGCCAGCAGGTCCACGCTGCGAAGGAGCGCCGTGATGCGCGTGAGTTCTTCCCGCCTGGCGCGGGCATCATCTTCCGGGGTGATCATGCGTTGAGTCTGGTAGGTCGTCCGGATGGGGAACGGGATCTCGATCCCCTCGCGGCGAAAGGCGTACCAGATGCCGGTGTGAACCTGGTCGGCAATGAGGTCATGCTGCTCGTAGTCTTCAATCCACCACTGGACCAGATAGATGACGGCAGAGTCCCCGAATTGTTTGACCTCTACCTCAGGGAGGTGGAGTCGCGAGATCCCGGGGATGTCGTTGAAGACCTCGAAAATCGCCCGCTTGACTCTGTTGGGGGGGGTCGAGTAACTGACGCCCACCGTGGTCTCCTGACCGTGTAAGAGGGAGGGCTGGCAATAGTTGATGATGTGTTGCTTCGCGATTTCCCCGTTCGGGATGATGAGGTAGTCATCCTCCTCGAAGATCCTGAACCGGATGGCTCGCCAGCTCATTTCTTGGACCTGTCCCACCTTGTCCCCAACCTTCACCCAGTCCCCCACCGCGAACGGCTGTTCCACCGTGAGAACGATCCCCGCGATCAAATTGGCGAGAGTCTCCTGGAGGGCGAAGCCCGCGACCACTGACAGGACGGCCGAAGTCGCCAAGATGGGGGTCAGATCGAATCCAAGAACCACCTTGAATAGGATCAGAAGGGCCCCCAGGTACGTCGCCACGCAGACGAGGTCTCGGAGGATGGTGGGAGGGAGGAACTGTCGCGTCCGGGCGATGATGAAATCCACCAAGAGGACGTCGAGGAGCTTGATCGTGAGATAGACGATCGAGAAGATGATCAGCACCCGGAAGTACGGAAGGAGCTCGGGCACGACAAGCTCGGGGGTGAAGCGGCGGAAGATGACAAGCGCGATCACCACGACAGCAAGGTAGAGGGGGTTGCCGAGACGACGCCATGGCGGTCGCCGTGTCGCAAGCCGGGCCACGGTCACCCCAATCAGAAGCGTGGCGAGGGCCGCAAGGCTCCCGGCGAGGAACTGCCGGATCAGGGCCGGGTTCTGAAGAAGATCGGGCCAGGTCATGACGCCTTTCTTGACGTTCCGCGCCCCACTATATTACAGTTGGCCAAATTTCCACAATGTTGGACAGATGAAGATTCACGTGCTTGGGGCGGGCGGAGGGGACCGAGCTGGGCATCGGCTGCCGGCCTTTCTCATGGACGATCACCTGCTGCTCGACGCGGGCGGCGCCGCCGCCGCGCTTCCTCTTCAGGCCCAGGATCGCGTGGAGTACGTCCTCCTGAGTCACGCGCACCTCGACCACTCCGTGGGGCTCGCGTTTCTCGCGGACAACCGGGCCCTCAGCGAAGAGACGCGCCCCATCACCGCGCTCGCCCTCGAGCCGGTCCTCGCTGACCTGCGCGCGCACTGCTTCAACGACGCCCTCTGGCCCGATTTTTCCCGGCTCCCAACCCCCGAGAATCCCACCGTTCGCTTTCGCGCCCTCCCGTCGGAGGCCGAGTCGCGCGTCGGGCGTTGTTCGATCACCGCAATTCCCGTCCACCACACGGTGCCGGCCTCGGGGTTCCTCCTCGACGACGGGAAGGTGACCCTTGCTTACACAGGAGACACCGGGCCGACGGTCGCCTTCTGGCAGGCCCTCAGAGGAACCAAGAGGCTCAAAGCGGTCTTCGCCGAGTGCTCCTTTCCGAACCGCATGGAGGAGTTGGCCGTGGCGACCGGCCACCTCACGCCGGCTCTGCTCCGGAGGGAGCTGGACAGGCTGCCGGCCTCCGTCTCGGTGCACGTCTTCCACCTCAAGCCAGCCTTCTACGAGGAAACGGCCGAAGAAGTGGCCCGCCTCGATGGCCCGGTCAGGCTACTGACGGACGGTGGGATCCTCACCCTGTAACGGGCTGGCCCGGAAGCCCGGCGAGCTCTCACTTGGCACACGAGGCAGGCTGGGGGTCCCCTGCGCGCAGCATTCGCGGGAGCGACGGGGTCCCCACCGTGAGTGAGCGGGATGGGGGGGACCGAGCGGACTGAAGCTCCCGAAGGGAGCGTAGGGAGATATTGGGGGGGCCCCGCCCGCGAACCACGGAAGGGTCGTCGCGGGAGCGGTGCGGAGCGAAGGGGACCCCCAGCCTCGCCTCTCCTGAAGCGAGCGGGGCGGCGGGCTAGGCCTCCGGGGAGCGGCCCTATCTCCGGGACAATTCGTGCTCGATTGCGGGAAGGCTCGCGAGAACCACCTCCCCCACGATCCTGAGGCTCTCCGGGGAAAGCTTATCGAGCGTGTCCTCGGGGGTATGCCAGTAGGCGTTCAAGCCGCCGCGGCCGCCGTAGTCAAAATCGATGAGCAGGGCGGCCGGGATTCCGAGACGGAGGAGCGGGGCGTGGTCGTCTTCCACCAGGTGCGTCTCAGCCAGAAAGTGACGCTGGTACCCGAGGCGCCTGGCCGTGCCCCAGAGGATCTCCGTCAGCCACGGCGTTGACGATCCTTCCCGGCGAATGTTCAGATCGAGGTCGCCGATCATGTCCATGACCAGCCCCGCGCGGACCCGACGGGCCTCCCCCGTGGCCTGAAGCCGGCTCGCAAAGTGGCGCGAGCCATAGATCCCATCGGTCGGAGACCACTCTCTCCGCGCCTCTTCGCCGTCGAAGAAGACGCACCAGTAGCTCCATTCTCGGCGCTCCGCCGCGAGCAGTCGCCCCAATTCGAGGAGCAGGCCGGTCGAGGACCCCGAGTCGTTGGCCCCGACAAATCGGAATTGGGTGAAATATTTCGTATCGTAATGGCTCCCCAACACGATCACGTCGGGGCGGCGGCCTCGGATTTCTCCGATCACATTCACCATGGGGATGGGCCCATCCGGGGTCTCTGCCGTGAATGGCTGCTCGCGCACCTGAAGGCCAGCTCTCTTGAGCTCGTCCACGATATACGCGCGGGCCTTCTTGATTTCCGGAGAACCCGAGGGGTGGGGTCCGATGGCCACCAGCCTCTCCACGTGGCGCATGACCCGACGGGCGTCGAGGCGGGCCGGCTGGGCACCGACCGGGCCCGCCCGGAGCGCCAGACCCGCAAAGGCGATCAGGCGGAGGAACTCTCGTCGTGTCATGTCCCCTCGATCAACCCCAGAAGCTCATAGACAAGCACTGGTTCGGCCCTCCCCTTCACGGTGATCGGCTCAAGCGTCGTGGCGATCACCTTTCCCTCCACCTCCTTGAGCGTGGCCTTGCTCAGGAGGATCTGCCCGGCCCTGGCCACCTGCTCGAGACGGCAGGCCAGATTGACGTCGTCCCCGATCACCGTGTAGTCAATGAAGTCGGACGACCCCAGGTTTCCGACCACGACTCGTCCTGTGTTGATGCCGATCCCCGCCGCAATCGGCTGCCGCCCCTGCCGTCGCCACTCGGCGACCAGCTCTTCAGTTTTGGCCCGCATTCTGAGCGCGGCGCGGACGGCGCGGAGGGCGTGGTCCGGCTGGGGGATGGGATCACCCCAGAACGCCATCACCGCATCGCCCATGAACTTGTCCAGGGTCCCGCCGTGCTCAAAGATCACCCTGGTCATCGCCCCCAGGTACTCGTTCAGGAGCGTGGAGACCTGAGCCGGCTCCATCGTCTCCGACATACTCGTGAATCCACGGATGTCAGAGAAGAGGATCGTCAGGTGCGCCTCGCGCCCTTTCAGCTCCACCAGCTCTGGCTGGCTCACCAGGCGCTTGACCACCTGCGGCGAGACATACCGGCCAAAGATCCTCACGACCTCCCGGCGCTGAGCCAGGGCGAGGGATCGTTGCAGGACCAATCCAACCACAAACGTGCCCATGACGGTGAGAACAAGGGGCACGATTTCGACCCAGAGCCCCCGGGACGAGAAGAGCCATTGGGCACCGGCGCCGATGGCGAGAAGGGACCCCCCAAGGATCGGGAGACCCTGGATCAGAGAATGACAGAACCGGATCAGAGCCAAGCCGACCAAAAAGCCGACCGGAACAAGATACAGGAGGCCCCAGACGGGCGGCCAGCGGGTGATGAAGCGTCCCGCCAGGAGGGTTTGGAGCGCGCTGGCATTAATCTCCACGCCCGGCGTGGAGGTGGCTCGCTTGAGCTCCACCCCCACGGTCACCTCGGTCCGGGAGCGAACAAATGGGGTGAGGTGGAAGTCGCGGAACGAGGGGTGGAGATTCCCCACAAAGACCACTTTCCCCTTGAACCGTTCTGGGGGCGTGGTTCCGGTCACGACCTCCCAGAATGGGACAATGGGAAAACTCCCGGCGCCCCCGACGAAGTTGATATCCATCATCCCCTGCCTGGTCGGGATCCGCCACGGCCCCAGGCGCAACACATCGCGCTCGGCATAGGGGTCCAACTCCTCTGCACCAACGAGCTGCCTCGCGGTCTCCAAGAAGAGGGCGAGCGAAAATTCCTCTTGCCCGTGTTCTCGCGTCACCATGAGCACCGGCAAGCGGCGCAGGATTCCATCCTCATCGAGGACGATGTTGCTGAACCCTTCGCCGAGTATCCGATCCTGAAAGATCGGGAGTGGGCGGATCTTTTGCCCCGTCTGGTCGAGAAAGTGGGGAAGAATGACTTGAAAAAGCCCGCTTGCGTCCCTGCCGCCTCCAGGACCCGGGCTAACGCCTGGTCCTCCCTGGAGTCACTGGAAGGATGCGTGAAGTGGAGGTCGTAGACGATGAGGCGTGCCCCGGCGGCATGCAGGGCGCGAATCAGCCGGGCATGGAGGCTCCGCGGCCATTCGAGGATGCGGGTCTTCAAGCGCCGGGCCGATTCCTCGTCAATGGCCACAATGACGAGATCGGGATGAGGGACAAGAGGGCCTCGGAGGACAAATCTGAGGTCGTAACTCTTGAGTTCCAGGGGCTCGAGGAGGCGGCTCAAGAAAATGAGCCAGACCAGGACGGCTACGGCCGGGCCACCGCCCCAGCCAATGACGCTCCGCCACGGCCACCGTCTCAAGCGCGACTCCGGAATTCTCGGGCGGGTCCTGTCGCCGTGGCGCCTCCGAGCCGCCCTGCGTCACCCTGACGAGGGTCCCCGACCAAGCCCGCCTGCGGCGGGGCTCGGTGCCCGCAAAGGTACGGCATCCCCGGCGCCACCCGCCCCGAATTCCACCGCTCCCGCCAATGCTGCGCTCGGGATACCCCTGGCCCGGTGCCAGTACGAGGCGAAGTACGCTGGAACGGCACTACTTGAGGAGGTGGGCGCGCTCCCGGTGGAGGAGACCTTTGACTCCGGCCGTCACCGGGTCCACCACCATCAAACGGTTCAAGGCGCGAGTTGAAGCTCGAGCCTGTTGAAGAGAGCGTCCCATTGCCACCTCGTGTTCAAGGATTATAGCACTAGCGCCGTGCCGATATGCGTCGCACGACCCACCTTCGGCGGGTACCCCGCAAGGGAACGCCGACGGCAATCATCGTTATTTCGGTCGTCGGGAGTATCTTTACGGGCACCGCGTCCGGCCGAAAGGCCGGCGTGGTCGCACACCTCCGGTACCCTCCTCCCTCGGGCGTCGATCTGCTCGCTTCTCACCACGGCACGACCTGCCGGCGGGGGGCGAGGGTCTCGGGCTCGCAACATTTTCCTTTTTCCTCTCTCGCAAATGAGATATATTCCCTCCAGACCCGAGGAGTCGGCCCTCGGACGGTGACAGTGCGGGCCCCTAGCCATAATGGAGGAACAACGGCATGGCAAAGCGGAAAGCGGCGTTCGGCGGGTACTCCATCAACTTCAAGGGCTGCAAGGACTCGCTTGAGGCGGTGTTCGGTTCGAAGCCCATTGGCCCTTCCGAGATGACCAAGAAGATCTGGGGTTACGTGAAGCGGAAGCGCCTCGGCAAGAAGTAGACCCCGGCCACACCGGCGACTTCCTAGTCTCGTCCAACAGTGGACATCTCCGGCCTGAAACACTGAGAGGCCGGCGCGTGCTTGGTTTCTCCCTCATTCTATCTCGTACGAATGCCGCTCGACCCGTCAACTCCCTAGCGCAGGTTGTTCAAAAAGGTCCAGATGCAAGGCGGCGATTCGAGCGCCGGCTTCGCCGGCGCAATCTTGGGGGAGGTTCGGAAGGGGGCCGTCGAGGTCCCCTCCGAGGAAAGCCTTCACCGCAGATGGGCCTTTTTCAACAGCCTGCTAGATTGCTTGTCGGGCCAAAGTCTGCACGTTTCTGTCAGACTCTCGATTCAGCGCACTTGCGCCGCGCCGAGATGCGAGCATCACAAGGCCCGAGGGAGGAGCCAACCGGAGCGTACGACCAAGCCCGCCTTCGGCGGGACTCGGTGCCCGCAAAGGTACTGGCGACGACCGCGGGTCCACTTCGACCGCGGGCTTTGCCCGCGCAAGCTCGGGGGGAGGTTCGGAAGGGGGGCGTGCCCCCCTCCGGGTCCAACGAAGTATGGCGAAGTTAGTTGGAGCGGCGCTAGTTCTTGATCGAGCTGGGGCCAAGATAGCGCCGCAGGCAGGTCTCACTGCAGAAGTAGCGGGTGGTGCCGTGAATGGTCCGCTCGAGGGCGCGGGAGCGGGGAAGATAGGTCTGGCAGACTGGGTCCTTCACCAGCTCGTCCTGCTGACGGTCCGACCGAGGCATTTCCAGTCGGGCGATCAGGGGACGGAGAACGTACGACCAGAGCAGATAGAGAAGAACTCCCCCAAACAGAAACCCAAGGAGAAGACGCATGGCCTACTGGATTGTGAGGGGAATCGGGGGAAGGGTGAGAACCAGCAGGAGGAGGGCGAAGTAGCCGAGCCAGCGACGGCGCGGATCGAGAGGGGTGATGTCGTCGAGCGGCGGCGTGTGGCGGATCCCCATGAGGAGGAGAAGGAGCGCGGCCCACACGATCCAGTTCAGGGAGAAGTAGCCGAGGAGGGCCAGAATCAAAATCATGAGTTGTGAGATCCGGGTGTGATAGCGGCCAAAGAGGGCATACGCGATGTGGCCGCCATCGAGCTGGCCCACAGGGAACAAATTCAGGGCGGTGACGAAGAGGCCGAACCAGCCGGCCAGCCCCACGGGATGGATAAAGATATCGTGCCCAGGCGGGAGGGGACCGACCACCGCCCATTCCAGGAACTGGGTCAGAAGGGAACCACCGAAAGAGGTCGTCCCCGTCGCAGGGACAGGGAGAACGCGCGAGAGAGAGAGGCCGATGAGGAGCGCCGGGATGGCCAGGACCAGACCGGCCAGCGGCCCGGCCACGGCGACGTCAAAGAGGGCGTTGCGATCTCGCACGGGAGTCTTCATCCTAATGAGGGCGCCAAATGTCCCGGGGTAAGGGGGAATCGGCGGGCCGGGAATAAAGTACGGGAGCGTGACCACCATGCCATGATGGCGCGCCGCGAAATAGTGCCCGAACTCGTGGGTCCCCAGGATGGCGAGCAAAGTGAAAGAAAACGGAATCCCGGCCACAAGCCCGAGAGGATTGGCGAACGGATCCACCCCTTGCATGAAGGCGCCGGTCAGGAGCGTAGTCAGCACCGTGACGAGGAAGAGCCCCAGGTGGAGACGGAGATTGGTCTTGATCTCGACGTCGGCCAGCGGAATGGCCTGAATCCACGCCTGTTCCCGATTGCCTTGGAGGAAGGGCGTGTACCCGAAGGCCCGCATCCGCTCCCGAAGAACCCCGATGGCGGGCCGGGGTTCCATCAGGAGCTGGCCGCCGAAGGTCGCGCTCCGGCCGACGAGCTGCCGGTCGTACACGACAAAGATACCGTCTAACGTTCCTCGAAGGGCTGCCTCAAGGGCGAACATCTCTTCGTTCGACGGTGTCGGCTCGGGTTCGTTTCGTCGCCCGAAGCGCATAGCTTTACCTTACCATCACTGAATGGACCGGGCAACGAACCGGCCCACGAACTCTGTCGCGGCTTCAATCCCGCCGTCCAGGTAAACGGCCGCAATCACGGCCTCGAACGCCGCCGCCAGGATCGATTCCTTTTCTCTCCCGCCAGAGAGCGTCTCTCCCCTTCCCAGCCTGATGTGCTCGCCAAGGCCCAGGTTCTGGGCCCAACGGGCGAGGGTCTTGCCGGAAACGAGGAGGGCCCGGCGCTGAGTGAGATCCCCCGCGCCTCCTTCGGGGGACTTTCTCGTGAGAAGGTCGGCGACCAGAAAACCGAGCACCGCGTCGCCCAGGAACTCCAGCGTCTCGTTGTCACGAGCGGGGGGATGCTCGTGGGCGAAGGAGCGATGGGTCAGTGCCTGTTCAAGGAGCGAGAGATCTCGGAAGATGTAGCCGAGGTCTGACTGAAGCTCCGAGAGCGCTTCCTCCACCCTATCCTGTGTACCTGCGAAAGGCGAGGGTAGCGTTCGTCCCGCCGAAGCCAAATCCGTTCGAGAGGGCGACCTCCACTTGCTGCTTGCGCGCCTGGTTGGGGACGTAGTCCAGATCGCACTCCGGGTCCGGGGTCTCGTAGTTGATGGTGGGGGGGAGGATGCCGTGGTAGAGGGCCAGCACGGTGGCAATCGCCTCGACCCCGCCGGCCGCCCCGAGAAGGTGTCCGGTCATGGACTTGGTCGAAGAGACAGCGAGCCGCTGAGCGTGGTCGGAAAACACCCGCTTGATGGCCAACGTCTCGGTCTTGTCGTTATAGGGCGTGGAGGTGCCGTGGGCGTTAATGTAACCAACCTGGGTCGGGTCCACCGCCGCGTCCTGAAGGGTCAGGGCCATCGCCCGGGTGGCCCCATCGCCATCCGGGTCCGGCGCGGTCATGTGGTAGGCATCCGCGGTCATTCCGTAGCCGATCACCTCGGCGTAGATACGGGCGTCACGACGAACGGCATGCTCCAGAGTCTCCAGAACCACGACCCCAGCGCCCTCCCCCATCACAAAGCCGTCCCGGTCCCGGTCAAAGGGACGGGAGGCCTTCTCAGGGGCGTCGTTCCGAGTCGAGACGGCCTTGATTGAGCAGAATCCGGCGAGGGCCAGGCCGAGGATGCAGGCCTCGGTCCCTCCCGCCAGCATCACGTCCGCGTCGCCCCGTTGGATGATCTTAAGCGCGTCGCCGATCGCGTGGTTTCCAGTGGCGCAGGCGGTCACCACCGCAGAGTTGGGTCCCTTGATCCCGTATCGGATGGAGAGGTGGCCCGAGGCCATATTGATGATGATGGACGGGATGAAAAAGGGGGAGACCCGATCCGGGCCCCTCTCGAGAAGGACTTTGTGAGAATCCAGGATGGCGGTCATCCCGCCGATTCCGGATCCGATGAGGCTCCCGCAGCGGACCGGATCTTCCTTGGCGAAGTCAAGTCCCGCGTCCTCCACCGCCATGACGCCAGCGGCCAGGGCATAGTGGATGAAGGGGTCCATCTTCTTGACCTCCTTTTTCTCCATCCAGCGGAGTGGATCGAAACCCCTGACCTCCGCGGCAAAACGCGCGGGATAGGTGGTCGCGTCGAACTTCGTAATCGGGCCTATGCCGGACCGCCCCTCGCAGATGGCAGTCCAGAATTCTTCCACCGTGTTGCCCACCGGGGTGACCGCCCCCAGCCCCGTGACCACCACGCGCCGTCCCGTCAAGCGACCCGCCTCCCTCCCCTGCCGAACAACACTCCCTCTATCTGGTGTTGTCCCTGATATATTGGATGGCGGCGGCCACCGTGGTGATCTTTTCGGCGTCCTCGTCCGGGATCTCGATGCTGAAGGCCTCTTCGAACGCCATGACCAGCTCCACGGTATCCAGGGAATCGGCGCCGAGATCCTCCACGAATTTCGCCGTCGGGGTTACCTCGTCCTCCTCTGTGCCTAACTGCTCGCAAATGATCTCCTTGACCTTCTGCTCAATCGCGTCTGTCACGCGCCTGTCCTCCTTACGTGTGAAGTTGAGCCGTTTACATATAGAGACCACCGTTGACGTGAATCACCTGCCCCGTGATGTAAGCCGCCCCGTCCGAGGCCAGAAACCGCACCACCTCCGCCACCTCCCGCGGGGTCCCCACGCGTCTGAGGGGCACCTGATTCAGCATGGCCTCCCTGGCGTCCGCGGGAGCGGCCGCCAGCATGTCGGTCTCGATAAGGCCCGGGGCCACCGCATTAACCAGGATGCCCCAGTAGGCCAATTCTCGGGCGAGAGCCTTGGTCAGCCCGAGGAGTCCCGCCTTGGCGGCCGAGTAGTTGACCTGTCCTGGGTTTCCCGTGACGCCGGCCGCCGAGGCGATATTGATGATGCGCCCTGACCGCTGCCGCATCATCACCTTCGCGCAGGCCCGCGTCGTATAGAAGGCCCCGCGCAAATTCACGGCGAGTACTTCCTCCCACTCCTCATCTTTCATCCTGACAACGAGCGCGTCGCGGGTGATCCCGGCGTTGTTGACCAAGAGATCAATCCGGCCGAAGCGCCCCCGGGTCTCCCCCACCAACCGCTCCACATCCTCGAGCCGCGAGACGTCGCCGGCGACAGCCAGCGCCCCTGTCCCGAGGGCCTCAACTTCGGCTACCGCCGTCCCCAGGCGCGTCGAGTCTCGTCCCAAGAGGACAACGGACATGCCCTCCTCGGCCAGAACCAGGGCGCAAGCCCTGCCGATCCCACGACCCGCCCCCGTAATGATGGCCACTTTGCCATCAAGCGGCCTGCCCACGTCACGAAGCCCAGGCGGTGGCCAAAAACTTCTCTAACGAGGTCGGATCACCCACGGCATATCCGTCTGCCTGGTCGCTGATTCGCTTCAATAGCCCTGTCAGGACCCGTCCCGCGCCTACCTCGACAAATGTGCGGACCCCCAGCCGGAGGAGCGCCTGCACACACTCAACCCAGCGCACGGGAGAGGCCACCTGAGCGGAAAGCCCATTGGCAACCTCGTTCGGGCTGGCGTATGGCCGGGCATCGACGTTGCGCATCACCGGGAAGCGCGGGGGCCGGATCGTGATGCCTTCAAGCTCTCGGCCGAGCCGTTCCGCTGCGGGCCGCATGAGACGGCAATGGAACGGCGCGCTCACGGGGAGCATCACGGCGCGCTTGGCCCCGCGCCTCGTTGCCCGCTCCACCACTTGCTCCACGGCCTGCTTGTGCCCCGCCACCACCACCTGCTCGGGTGCGTTGACGTTGGCGACCTCCACCACGACGCTGTCGCGCGAAACCTCTCGACAGAGGGCATCAGCCGTGGCAAGGTCCGGTCCCATGAGGGCCGCCATTGCGCCGGTCCCCACCGGGACTGCCTCTTGCATGAACTCTCCTCGACGCCGGACGAGGCGGACGGCGTCTCGAAATTCTAACGACCCAGCCAAGACCAACGCCGAATATTCCCCAAGACTATGCCCGGCGGCGGCGATTGGGACCACACCGTGCGCCATCAGCACTCGAGCTGCCGCAATACTTGCTGTCAGGATCGCCGGCTGGGCGTTTGCCGTGAGTTGGAGCGCCTCGGCCGGCCCGGCAAAGGCCACCCCGGTCAGTTCAAATCCCAGCACGTCGTTGGCCGCGCGCCAGAGCGCTTGAGCCTCGGGAAAGGCGTCGTAAAAGGCCTTCCCCATCCCGACCTCCTGAGAACCCTGCCCGGGAAAGAGAAAGGCGCAACCCCCCTCTTTCATTGGCACGGGATTCCTCGTCTTGTCAAGTCGCTCCTGTCTCGCCGATAAGGGCGGGGAACCCGTTGCCCTCTTCCTGCAATGGGTCGATGCTGCGTTCTCGGTCGTCACCAGTACCTTTGCGGGCACCGAGACCCGCCGAAGGTGGGCTTGGTCGAATCCGAGCACTGCTCCTGCTCGACGGGCGTCGGTCTCCCACGCCTTACCAGCGGAGGAGGCCGGCCCCCCAGGTAAACCCGCCGCCGAAGGCGGCCATGAGAACCAAGTCGCCTCTCTTGAGGCGACCTTGGGCCACGGCCTCTTCCAGAGCAATGTAGATCGACGCCGCTCCGGTGTTACCATAGCGGTCGATGTTGACGAACACCTTGTCCATCGGCATCCCAAGCCGCTTGGCGGCCGCCCGGATGATCCGGAGGTTCGCCTGATGCGGGATGAAGAGGTCGATGTCGCGAGGGACGATCCCGTGCTTCTCCAGAAGGGCCGCGGTCACGTTCTCGAGGGTCCGGACCGCCACCTTGAAGACTTCGTTTCCCTTCATCTTTATGTAGTGGAGCTTTTCGTTCACGACTTCGTGCGAAATGGGGTGTTTGGTCCCGCCCGCCGCGCAGTAGAGATAATCCCAGTATTGCCCATCTGAACCGAGCTGAATGTCGAGGATCTCTGACGCATCTGTGGATGGACGGAGAAGGGCGGCCCCGGCGCCGTCGGCGAGGATGATGCATGTCCCCCGGTCGGTAAAATCGGTGATGCGGGAGAGGATCTCCGCCCCGACCGCCAGGACGGTCTGGGCCTGTCCGGACCGGATGTATTGCGTCGCGACCGAGAGGGCGTAGAGGGATCCAGAGCAGGTGGCGAAGAGATCAAACGCTGCTGCGCGCTTCGCCCCGATCTTCTGCTGACAGAAAATCGCGGTCGAGGGAAAGAGCATATCCGGGGAGGTGGTAGCGCAGACAATCAGATCAACTTCTTCCGGTTGGACCTCTGCCCGGACCAGGGCCTGGCGGGCGGCATGGGCGGCGAGGTCTGAGGTCACCTCGTCAGCGCCCGCGATTCGGCGCTCCCGCACCCCGGTTCGCTCGACGATCCACGCATCGGAAGTCTCCAGCGTCTTCTCCAACTCGTGGTTGGTCAGGATTCGCTCTGGAGCGTAGGCCCCTACCCCCACGATCTTGGCTCGAATCACGTCCGACCCCCCTCTCCCGCTCGCGTGCGCCCTCGGAGGATCCCCGCCAGCTCCCCCGCGAGCGCTGCCCGGATGTGATCGTTCACCTTGACCTCCACCCACTCTCGTGCGATGCGGATGGCTCCCGTAATCGCCTTGGGCGGCGAGGCGCCATGGCAGATGAAGCAAGCCCCATTGATCCCGAGCAGGGGCGCCCCCCCCAACTCGTTGTAATCCACGCGCTTGAGAAAACGGCGTAGGGCGGGCCGGGCCAACAGGCCCCCCAGCCTGGCGAGCGGCGTACGGGTGAGCTCTTCCCGGATCAACGCGACGAGCATATCGGCCAAGCTCTCCGAGATCTTGAGGGCCACATTTCCGGTAAATCCGTCGGTGACCACGACGTCGGCGTTCCCGTTATAGATGTCCCGTCCCTCCACGTTGCCGATGAAGCGGAGGCCCGAGGCCTCCAGCTCCTTGAAGGCCTCGCGAGTCAGCTCGTTACCTTTTCCCTCTTCCTCGCCGATGGAGAGAAGACCCACGCGCGGAGCAGTAACCCCCAGGATGTCTCGAGCATACACGTGGCCCATGATGGCGAATTGAAGAAGGTGGCGGGGCCTGGAATCGACGTTGGCCCCCACGTCCAGGAGCATCGTGCGCCCCCTGAGGTTGGGGAGCACGACGGCAATGGCCGGCCGGTCCACTCGGGGGAGAACACCGAGGACCACGACTGCAATGGCCATCGCGGCTCCGGTGTTCCCCGCGGAGACCAAGGCCGACGCCTCTCCCCCCCGGACCAGGTCCGCCGCGACGCGGATCGAGGAGTCACGCTTTCTTCGGAGGGCCAGCGAAGGAAGCTCATCCATCGCCACCACCTGGGAGGCGTGGTGCACCTCGATTTGGAGTCCATGGGTCTGATGACGGCGAAGCTCCCGGGTCACCACGGGCTCATCCCCGACAAGAATCACGCTGGCGCCAAACTCCCGCGCCGCCCGCACAGCCCCTTCCACGATGACGGCGGGTCCCCGGTCACCTCCCATGGCGTCCACGGCAATCTTCATGAGGCCGTCCCCGGGCCGGGTGGGAGAAGACGAGACGGGCTTAGGACCCCTCAACAGGCATGATCTCCCGGCCCCGGTAGAAGCCGCAGTGTGGGCAGACGCGATGGGGGCGCTTCGGCTCCCGGCACTGGGGGCAGAGAGAGAGGGTGGGAGCAGCGAGGGTGTAATGGGTTCGGCGCTTGTCCCGTCGAGTCCTCGAATGGCGTCGCTTCGGTAAAGGCATGGGTTCTTACTTCTCCTGATGGATGAGCCGGTCAGCCAAGGCCCGGAATGGGGCAAGCCGGGGATCGAGGGGTCGGGTTTCGCAGGCGCAGGGGTTCAAGTTTCGGTTCCCACCGCACACCGGGCACAGTCCAGGGCAGCCTTCCCGGCAGAGCGGTTTCATGGGAACATCCAAGAGCGTCTCAGCCCGGAAGAATGCGCCAAGGTCAATCTCGTCGACGTCATAGAATGCTACATCCAGGTCGTCAGTTGAAAGGGCAACCTCCTCAGCGCGGCCTGGTGGGCGACGTGTGAAGCGCCCGGCCACCTGGTCGTTGAGCGCCAGGATGAACGGCTCCAGGCAACGGCCGCACGTAAGAGGAACCCGCGCATGAAACGTCCCCGTCACGACCACCTCGGCCCCTTCCTTTCGGAGAAAGACGGAGACAGGACCGAAGCCCCAATTGACCTCTTCCCCTGTGAAAACCGAAGGGATCGCCGCCCGCTCAATCTTGAGACCCTCGTCAGGAATATCTTCGAGCCGAATCATCATCGCCAAAATCCTGCGCAAATCTAGAAGATATAAAGCGTTTGTCGAAAAAACTGGCCCATTGTAAATGGCGACCCCCCCCTTGTCAAGGGAAAAGAGGAAAAATGAGTGCTGCCAAAGGGAATTCGCTCATCTTGACGGTGGGTTTCCCCTCTGTTACGATCCATTGTAAGAGTCCGAACTCTCGGTTCAAGGAGGTTAGAATGTCCCAGATCTTCAAAACGGCCCTCCTGCTCGGGATCCTCACGGTGCTCCTCATCGTCATCGGGGGGGCGATCGGGGGTCAGAGCGGAATGCTGATGGCGTTCATCCTGGCCCTGGCCATGAATTTCGCCAGCTACTGGTTCTCTGACAGGATTGTCCTGGCCATGTATCGCGCCAGAGAGGTGACGGAAACTGAAGCGCCAGACCTCTACCGGATTGTTCGGGGTTTGACGCAGCGGGCTCACCTTCCGCTGCCCCGGGTCTATATCATCCCGTCGGAAGCCCCCAACGCCTTCGCCACCGGACGGAATCCGGAACATGCGGCCGTGGCCGTGACGGAAGGGATTCTGAAAATCCTGACAGCGGAAGAATTGACCGGCGTCCTGGCCCACGAGCTGGGGCATGTGACGAATCGGGATATTCTGGTGTCTACGATTGCCGCGACCCTCGCCGGCGCCGTGACCTATCTTGCCCATATGGCTCAGTGGGCTGCCATTTTCGGTGGACGACGGGACGACGATGAAGAGGGAACAAGCCCCTTCGTGATGATTGCCATGGCCATCCTTGCCCCCATCGCCGCCCTGCTCGTACAGTTGGCCGTGTCTCGGTCGCGGGAGTACCTGGCCGACGAAACCGGTGCTCGGCTCACACGGGAGCCCGAGTGTCTGGCTCGGGCTCTCGAAAAGCTCCACGTGGGCGCTCAGATGGTCCCGATGCAGGCCAACCCTTCGACGGCTCACCTCTTCATTGTGAACCCACTCACCGGTGGGGCTCTCATGGCGCTTTTCTCCACTCACCCCCCCATCGAGGACCGAATCGCGCGGCTCCGTCAGATGCGCCCCTGAGTTTGATTTTTCGAAATCAGACTTTCGCGTCCGCCTCGGCCCCGCGCCGGGGCGGTTTTCTTCTCACGGTGATCGCATGGTGAACGGGCAACGGGCCATCGAGGCCCAGGGGCTTTGCAAAGAATATGGCTCCACCCGCGTTCTCCAGGACGTGAGCTTGAGCGTCGCGCCAGGGGAAGGGCTCGTTCTCCTGGGACCGAACGGGGCGGGAAAGACGACGCTACTCAAAATCTTGGCGACCCTGATCCGGCCCACGGCCGGCCTGGTGCGGATCGCCGGGTACGAACTCCGTCGCGACGCCGATGCGATCCGGCGCCACGTGGGGTTCCTTGCTCACGGGAGCTATCTCTATGAGGACCTCACGGCGGTCGAAAACCTCCAATTCTTTGCCACCCTCCATGGCCTCGCTGTCAGGAAGCCCGACCTCCTGAGGGCCCTGGATGATGTCGATCTGGAGGGCGACGCAGACCAGCGAGTACGAGAGTTTTCCCTTGGAATGAAGCGGCGGCTCGCCTTCGCCCGCCTGGGCCTCCAGCGTCCCCGCGTCTTGCTTCTGGACGAGCCCTTTGCCGGACTCGACCAGCAGGGGATCAAGCGCGTGGAAGACTCTCTCACCGCGTTCAAGGATGAGGGGGCGGCCATCCTCATGGTGACCCACAACCTCGGTCATGGCCTTGCCATGGCGGACCGGGTCGCGATTCTGGCTGCGGGGAGGGTTGCCGTCGAGCGAAACCGGCACGACCTGGATCCTGAAGCGCTCAGCGCGCTCTATACGACCCACACGGGGGACCGCTGATGTATCTTCGGCGAGCCTGGGCCGTCTTCTGGAAGGACTCCCTGATTGAGCGACGGAGTAAGGAGATGGCGAACGGCCTCTTTTTCTTTGCCTTCCTCCTCCTCTTCCTCTTCCACTTCGCTCTGGGGCCAGATCGGGCCAGGATCGAGATGGCCTTCCCGGGGCTTCTTTGGCTCGGCTTCCTCCTGACGGGGCTTCTCGGCCTCGGCCGGACGTTCCTCGGGGAGCGTGAAAACGACTGCCTCGAAGGGCTGGTCCTGGCCCCTGGCGACAAGTCGGCCATCTACCTTGGCAAGGTTGCTGGGGGGGTTCTCTTGATGTTGCTGCTCCAAGTCTTCCTACTCCTCCTCTTCACCGTCTTTTACAATCTCGAGATGCGAAAAGTCCTCCCCGGACTCGCCCTCGTGGGGGCGTTGGGGGCCATCGGATTTGCCGCCGTAGGATCCCTCTTTGCCGCGATTACGGCTCAGGTCCGAGCGCGTGAACTGCTGTTCCCCCTCCTCCTCCTCCCTGTCGTCATTCCCCTCCTCCTGGGCGCGGTCGCGGCGACGGGCGAGCTCGTTCAAAGTCACTCCCTGAGCGCCGCGCGCCATTGGCTCGCGTTGCTCGCGGGCGCCGATCTCATCTACCTCACCACGGGACTCCTCACCTTCGAGTTCATTCTCGAGGCGTGACGTGAAGACGGGCCGACTCCTCGGCTGGGTGGCGGCGATTGGACTCCTTTCTGGATTGTCGGTTGGCTTTCTCTACGCGCCCAGAGATGCGGTTCAGGGGAATGTCCAGCGCATCATGTACCTCCACGTCCCTTCGGTCCTCACGGGCTATCTCGCCTTCGGTGTCGTCTTTCTCGCGAGCCTCGCCTATCTCTTTTCCCAGCGATCTCGCTGGGACCGCCTGGCCGCGGCCTCGGCGGAAGTGGGGGTCGTTTTCACGGGCCTCACCTTGGTCTCCGGGGCCGTCTGGGGAAAACCGACGTGGGGGACTTGGTGGACCTGGGACGCGAGGCTCACCACCACGGCTCTTCTCTTTCTCATATACGTCAGCTATCTCCTGGTCCGCGGGATGGTCGAAGACCGGGAGCGGGCCGCCCGCTTCTCGGCGGTGGTGGGAATTATCGGGGCCATCGACATCCCCATCATCCATTTTTCCGTTCAGTGGTTTCGCACACTTCACCAACCGGCGACCCTGCTCCGACCTCAAGCACCGACCATGGACGCGCCGATGGTCTTCACGTTGCTCCTGAACGTGGGAGCCTTTATCCTGTTCTATGTCTACCTGACGCGGATGCGATTCCGCCTGGCCGAACTGGAAGAAGGCGTATAGTGGACCCAAGTTTCTCGCTGGGCGAGGGGTACCCTAGCGAGCGCCTCATGGCGAGCCGTGTCGCCGTGCGCAGCGCAGGGCGGGGCGGAGCGCGCCGGCCCGGAACCGCTGACCTCTGGTCGGGATCCTTACATACCCCCTTAGGGGGATGGGGGGTCGCGCGGAGCCACGCCCGAGCCAGCTACGGCGACCTAGGCGCAGCCATTGAAGCGACCGGGGCACCCCTCGCCAAGCGACCATCAACCCAAGATGCCTGATCACTGGGGCTACGTTTTCCTCGCGTATGGGATCGCCGCGGTGACATTTCTTGTCTACTGGCGCCGGCTCGTTCAGCGGATTCGCGCGGCCCAAAACCGCAAGGGAATCAGGCGGGGATGAAGCACGAGCCGACTGGGGAGGCGCACGCAGTGATGAACCCAGGTGGGGGAGGTCCAGGTTCTTCGAGTTCGAGCGCCGGCTTTGCCGGCGCAACCCTCGGGGGAGGTTCGGAAGGGGGGCGTGCCCCCCTCCGAGTGAAAGAAGGGGGAGTGGCTGGGACTCACCCCTCCTGACAACAAATATGTCCAAGCGCGCCAAATTCCTCCTCGGCGGTATCCTGATCGTCGCGGTCATCGCGTTCCTTGCGATCTACGTCGGTCGCGAGGCCGTGATCTATTTCGTCACGCCGGCCGAGCTCCAGACCGAAGGCGCCCGCGCCCAGGGCAAGGCCTATCGCCTCGGAGGCATGGTCGTGCAGGGCTCACTCCGGCGGGACGCGCAGAGCCTCCAGATGCGCTTTGAGCTGACAGACGGAAAGGCCACGCTTCCGGTCAGCTATCAGGGGATTCCGCCCGATCTCTTCGCTGAGGGGCGGGGCGCCGTCGTCGAGGGCACGTACCAGCATGGAGTCTTTCAGGCCTCCAGCATCATGGCGAAACACTCGGAAGAGTATCGCGCCCCTTCGGGTCAGTCTGAGCTGGGATACCAGGAAATCTTGAAGACCCTCCAGAAGCCCAGCGAGGCGAAGAGATGAAAAGCCTAAAACGTAAAGAGCAGGAGGCGGACGCATTGGTAAACCCAGGTGGGGGGGTCCAGGGGGGGAGTGGTCGGGACTCACCCCCCTGGCAAGGTCAAGCGCAACGCATGAGACATCGGGCGCAAGGAATGGTCAACCCAGGTGGGGGGGTCCAGGGGGGGAGTGGTTGGGACTCACCCCCCTGGCGAAAGAAGTGATCCCCGAGATCGGATACGCGGCGACCGCGGTGGCGTTCGGGCTCGCGCTCTACGGGGTCGGGGCGAGCGCCGCCGGCGCCTACTGGAAGCGCCCGGCTCTGGTGGAGAGCGCTCAGAACGCGGCCATCGGCGTCTTCGTCCTCGTCACCCTTTGTATGCTCCTTCTCGAGTACGCCTTCATCTTCTACGACTTTTCGGTCCGCTACGTCGCCATGACCACGAATCGAGGGACGCCACTCTTCTACCGGATCGGTGGTCTGTGGGGAGCGTTGGAAGGTTCCATCGTGCTCTGGGAGTGGATGGTGTCGCTCTACACGCTGCTCGTCATCCGCTGGTACCGGAGCCGCGGCGGCGAGGGCTACCCCTGGGTCCTCTCCATCCTCCTCGGGGTCTCGGCCTTCTTCCTTCTCGTCATGACGATTCCGGCTCCGCCCTTCGCGCGGCTCACCCCGATCCCGCCTGATGGTCGGGGGCTCAACCCGCTCCTCGAAGACACGGGGATGGTCACCCACCCCATCTTTCTCTATCTCGGGTTCACGGGTTTTACGGTTCCCTTCGCCTTCGCCATGGCAGCCCTCATCACCGGCAGGCTGACGGACGAGTGGATCACCACGACCCGGCGGTGGACGATCCTGGCCTGGTACTTCCTCTCCATGGGGCTCCTCATCGGAGGGTGGTGGAGCTATCACGTCTTGGGGTGGGGTGGCTACTGGGCGTGGGACCCGGTCGAGAACGCGGCCTTCATGCCATGGCTGACCGCAACCGCCTTCCTCCACTCGGTCATGATCCAGGAGCGCCGGCGGATGCTCCGGGTGTGGAACCTGACCCTGATCGTGCTCACCTTCTCCCTCACCCAGTTCGGGACGTTTCTGACCCGCTCGGGGATTATTGGCTCGGTCCATTCGTTCACGCAATCCTCCATCGGGATCTTCTTCCTTTCATTCATCGGGGTCGTCCTCCTCTTTTCCCTCTCTCTCCTCGCCTGGCGGGGAGAGAAGCTCAGGGCCCAAGGGGAGCTGGACTCGCTCATCTCCCGGGAATCAGCGTTTCTCTTGAACAACCTCCTCCTCGTGGCCGTGGCCTTTACGGTCTTTCTCGGCACGATCTTCCCGCTCATCGCCGAGGCAGTCAGAGGGACGAAGATGAGCGTCGGGACCCCGTTTTTCAATCGGGTGACGATCCCCCTCTTCCTTGCCCTCATTTTCCTCATGGGGGTTGGCCCTCTCATCGCGTGGCGCCGCGCCTCATCGGCCGCCCTCAGGCGCCACTTCCTGTGGCCGCTCGTCATCGGGATCGGCGGCGCCGCCATTTTCTTTTTGCTCGGAATTCGCCAGACGCTCGCCCTCTTGGCATTTGGCCTTGCCCTCTTCGTCACATCGACGATGGTCGTTGACTTCACCAAAGGGACCCGGGCGCGGATGAAAACCGGCGAAGGCCTCCTCATGGCCATGACCCGGCTGGCCCTCCGTCAGAACCGGCGCTATGGCGGCTTCGTCGTTCATCTGGGCGTGCTCTTGGTCCTCGTGGGAATCACCGGCTCCCAGCTTTTCGCCCTTCACACGGAGACCACGGTGGCGCTGGGGGAGGAGGTCCGGATCGGGCGTTACGCCCTCCGCTTCCAGGGACTTCAAGCCACAGAGGAATCCAATCACTTCAAGGTCACGGGGCGGTTTGTGGTCTTCAACAACCGGCATCCGGTGGCGGAGATGTTTCCTGCCAAGAAGTTCTACCCCCAGGAGCAGCAACCCATCGCCCATGTGGCCTACCGCTCCGGCCTTTTCGAGGACCTCTACCTGGTGATGGGGGACTTCACCCGAGATGGCCAGTCCGCCACGGTGCGCGCGATGGTGAACCCGCTGGTGTCGTGGATCTGGATCGGCGGGCTGGTCCTCACCCTGGGAGCGGCCCTTGCGATTCTTCCGGATTACAGACGGGCTGCGTCGTGAAGAAAATTCTGGTTCCGCTCTCTATCATTCCCCTCCTGGCCCTTCTGGCCTGGGGCTTTCGGACGGACCCCAAGGCCATCCCCTCGCCCCTCGTCGGGAAGCCAGCGCCGCCGTTCAAGCTCCAGCTCTTCGACGGTGGAAATCTTTCGCTTGAAGAACTCCGAGGGAAAGTCGGCGTCCTGAATTTCTGGGCCTCTTGGTGCTATCCCGCCTGCTACGAGGAGGCCCCGATTCTGGAGGCGGGGTGGCTCGAGTACCGTGACCGAGGGGTGCTCTTTATCGGGGTGAACATCCAGGACACGGAACCGAAGGCCCGGGAGTTTCTCCGCTTATTCAACCACACCTTTCCCAATGGCCCGGACCCGAGGGGGCTCATCTCGGTGGACTATGGCGTCTATGGCGTCCCGGAGACGTTCTTCATTGATCGGAAGGGGATGATGCGGGCAAAGCACGTGGGCGCCGTGACGGAGCCCCTGCTCCGTCAGAAGCTGGAAGAGCTCTTGAAGGACGGAGAGAAGTGAAGTCGATTCTTCTTGCCCCAGCCAGGGTACCCCGCTCGCTTCAGGGGAGGCGAGGCTGGGGATCCCCTTCGCTCCGCACCGCTCCCGCGACGACCCTACGGGCGGGGCCCCAATATTTAGTTCCCTACGCTCCCTTCGGGAGCTCCAGTCCGCTCGGTCCCCCCCTTCCCGCTCCCTCACGGTGGGGACCCCGTCGCTCCCGCGAATGCTGCGCTCAGGGGACCCCCAGCCTGCCTCCCTCGTCAAGTAAAGCGCTCGCTCGGGCAACCCTGACTAGGGCGGTCTGGGTGACCATCATCCTTGTGCTGCTCTTCGCCATTCGCGCCATGGCGGCGCCCGTGAACGAGGATGAGGTACGGGAGATTGCGTTTCTGCTTCGCTGCGTCGTCTGCCAGAACCTCTCCGTGGCGGATTCCCCCTCAGAGACGGCCAGCCAGATGCGCCAGATCGTTCGGGAGCGCCTCGCGCTCGGCGAGAGTCGCGAGCAGATCTTGGACTACTTCGTTTCCAAGTACGGGGAGTGGATCCTCCTCTCCCCGCCCCGTCGCGGGTTCAACCTGGTCGTCTGGGGGCTCCCCTTCGCCGGTCTCCTGGCCGGTCTCGTCACGATTGCGGTCGTCGTCCGACGGTGGAGCCGCTCTCGGAGGGAAGAACCGGCCGAGGTCGTGGACCCGGCGTATCGGGAGAGGGTCAGGCGGGAAGTCCAGGAGCTCGATCGGTGAGCCTTTCTGTGGCCGTCGTGCTCATCGCGCTCCCGGCCATCGGCTTTGTGCTTTTCCCCTTCTGGCGACGCCCCTCGATCACCGAACCCGAGCCGGGTCCCGGACGAGCGGCACAGGAGCTGCTGGAGACCAAACGCACCCTCTACCGTGCCATGAAAGAGCTTGAGTTTGACCACCAGGCCGGGCACCTTTCGGACGACGACTATGAGAAACTCAGCTCCTCATACGAGGCGCGGGCGGCCGAGGCACTCAAGGCGCTGGATGAGCTGGGAATCAAGTCGGACGTCCAAGAAGGACGGGAACGGGATCGGGCGACGCGGCGCGCGAGAGAACCCGGAGGGCTCCGCTGGAGCCGCCGGCCGGCGGTCCTGGTTCTCGGTACGACGATCCTCGTGGGATTCGGCCTCGCGCTGGGAATGCTCCTGACGAAATTCACTACCCCGGAGTCCCCCGCGATGGGAACCGCGGGACTGTCGCCGCCCCAGCCCACGCCAGGAGGAACCGGACAGGAGGGAAACCCGCGGTCCATCCCCCCGGAGATGCTCCGAGGAATGCTGGATGCGGCCCATCAGAGCCTGGATGCCGGCCGCTTCCAGGAAGCCATCGCGGCCTATAAGGCTGTCCTCGGGCGTTACCCGCAGAACGTGGAGGCGATGACCCACCTCGGGATCATCCTCGGAATCGCCGGTCATGTCGACGACGCCCTCCAGGCTCTCGACAAGGCTCTGGCCATTGATCCGGCCTACCCCCATGCCCTCTGGGATAAGGGGCGCCTGCTCTATGACGCCAAGCAGGATTACCCTGGGGCGATTCGCGCCTTGGAGCGCTTCGTCGTGGTAGCGCCCGCGGGGGCGGATCGGGATCGCGCCCAGCACCTGATCCAAGAAGTCAAGGGAAAGCTCGCCAGGAAGAAGTAGGGCTCACCCCTCACCTTCCCCCCGCCACGCCAATCAGCCAGGCGACCTGACCCAGCTTCACGTCCTCTTCCGCAATCTTCTGTGCCGGGTCTCGCTGCTGGACTACTTCCACTGCGCCGGCAAGCTCAATCGCTTGCCCCTAATGAGCGCGAACGCCTCGCACGGTTCCGTCTGCCGAACGCCAAGTGTCCGCTGCCCCAGGTATCGGTCACGCTGAGGAGATTACCGTTGGGATCGTACCCGAATTGGGTGAGGCCGTTCAAGGGATCGTCGATGGCCCGAGCAATAAGTCAATCATGACCGGTCGAACGCGCCGAGGACCTGGACGGCAAGCCGCTCAATGATCTGAATTGACAGGCATCGCCACCACGGCCGCCAGCTCACGGAATCTGCAGAGCCCATTCACCATCCGCATCTGCGTCGGCGTTCGGCATTCCGCCTCGAACAGCCGCGGGCTCGCTACGACGATCGTCACCGCGCGGGCGCGGCTCGTCGCGACGTTGAAGCGGTGCGGGTCGTAGAGGAAGTCCAGCCCTCGGGGCGCATCCTCTGGGGACGAGCTCGTGCACGAGTAGATGGCCACGGTGGCCTCCTGCCCCTGGAACTTGTCGACGGTGCCGACGCGGCTCACGTGCAGTCCACGCAGCCGCCGGCGTAGCGCTGCGACCTGCGCATTGTAGGGCGCGAGCACGAGAACTTCGTCGGGCACGAGGTCACGGCGAACCCCCTCACCGTCGATCCATTGCACGCCCGGCGCCAGGAGCGATCGGACGATGCGCTCGACGACCTCCACCTCCTCCGGAGCGCTCGCCTGGTTGCCGTCGTGGGGCACCTCCACCAGGAACGCACCGCTCCCGGCGAACGGTGTCGGGCCAGCCAGTGCCTGCCGCTCGAGTCCGGGCACCGGCTCGAGCCGGCCATCGTAGTAGACCTCGGACGTGAACGTGCACAGCGCCGGGTGCAAGCGCCACGTGCGATCGAGGAAGAGGCCCTGGTCGTCTCGGAGCGTTACGGTCTCGGCGTCGAGCACGTGAACGAGCGCCGCGACGTCAGTGCCTTCGGGGTGTTCGCCGCGGCGCGGCTGCTCGAGCTGCTGTGGATCGCCGAGCAGCACCAGGTTCCGCGCCGCCCGGGCCGCGGCCAGGGCCTGGGCCAGCGCCATCTGGCCCGCCTCGTCCACGAAGAGGTAGTCGAGCGTCGCCTGCGCGTCGTCCCGCGCCCACAGCCAGGCGGTACCCCCGACGACGGTGCGCGCCCCGATGGCGCCGAGCGCCTCTTCGTTGGAGGAGATGCTCTCGATGCCAGCCGGCGTTGCCTCGCCATCCGTCTTGTGCACGCGCCGGAGCGCGACGCTCGCCTCGCCTGCGGCCCTGCCCACCTCCTCGAGGAGGTTGTCGATCACTTTGTGGCTCACCGCCGTCACGCCGATCCGCTTGCCCTCATCGGCCAACGCAAGGACCAAGCGCGCGCCGGTGTAGGTCTTGCCCGAGCCCGGCGGCCCCTGGATCGGAAGCACGCCGCCATCGAGCTCGCGGCAGAGGCGGAGCGCCGCCTCGACCAGATCCTCGCCCGGCCGGCGCAGCTCCGATCCTGTTCCCGCCCGACGTCGAGGCGGCCTGCGGCACAGCAGATCGCACACGGCCAGGAACGGGCCCTCGACATCGAGCCCATCGGCGTGGACGTGCCGGCCGAGCGCCAGCAGGGAGGCCTCGAGGGGAGCGGCCGAGATCACCTGCTCGCGGAACACGGCCGAGGGATGCATGTCCTTCGTGCGCTTGGTCTTCCGGACGTCGATGGTGCCGGCAACCAGGTCGATGGCGACTACATCGCCGAAACGCTTGTTCCCAGGATCGTCGATGGCCCGTGCTCGGACCTTGTGACCCGGGTCCAGTGCCGTCTCCTGCGCTGGGAAGTGGTAGCGGTGTACGGGGATCTGCTGCTTTCCCGTGCGGGCCAACTCCTCGACGAACTCGAGCCCGGCCACGGCTTCGCGCTCTTCGAGAAGCTCCTCCGGCGCCAGTTCGTAAAGACGGAAGTGCTCCCACCACGCGCTCTTTTCCTCGCGGCGGAAATAGCCGAGCATCCCGGCCAAGAGCCAGCGCGCCCGCTCCGCGTCGCCGCGCCCGGCTGGATCGGCAGGCACGTCGGCGAGGAGCGCACTCGACAGCTCCTCGATCCGACGATCGCGCTCGAGGACCTGCTCGCTCGCCTCCGGGTCGGTCGCCACCGGCCGCGGAATCGGCCTCGACAACTCGGCCCGCCGCGCCTCCAGCCAGTCACGCAGCGCCGCCGCCGAGAGACAGTCTCCCCGGTTGTAGGCCTCCACCTGCGCACGCAGCTCGTCGTCGATGCCGCCGGTGTCGCCGACCTCGAGCGCCAGCTCCACGGCGAGCCGTGCTGCCCCGCTGTCGCGGAGGTCGACGTCGCGGCGAAAGCCCACCAGCGGCTCGAGCTCCTTCAGACCATAGCGCTCGACGCCGATGCGAAGGCCCTCGCGTACGACGGCATGCAGATCGACGAAGCGCTGGCCGCGCAGCAGGCGGTCGAGAATCTCCGCCCGCGTCGTGTGACGGGAAACGAGCCGCTTCAGCGCCGCCGGCTCGTACGCACTGAAGTGGTAGACGTGCAAGCCCGGATGCGTCTCCCAGCGTGCCTGCACGAAGTCGAGGAACGCCTCGCAGGTGGCGCGCTCGGCGGTCCGGGTGAGCGCCCAGCGCCAGTCGTACGACCACTCCCCGCCGTTGTCTCGGAACACCCAGCCGGTGAGGTACTCGAGTCCCCCGTTGGGGACGAAAGGATCGCCCTCGAAGTCGAGGAACACGTCGCCCGGCGACGGCTCGGGCAGGCGACAGAGGCCGCGCCCGGGCTCGGGCGCCAGCAGGTCGAAGGGCGGCGTGTCGCGCCGGCGGGCCTGCACCTGAAGGCGCGCCTGGTGACCAAGCCCCGCGAAGGTCTCGGAAGCGCCCCGACGAGGCGACTCCTGCAAAGCGCCGCCCGTTGCCGCCAGGGCGGTGACCGTCGAGACGTTCTGCCTTTGAAGTTCCCGGGTGTGGAGGGCGCGGATGCCGGCGACGAGGCTCAGGTGGTCGTCGGCGCGCCGACGCTTGTCGCAGTGGAGCCAGAGCCAGCAGATTTCGCAGTGTGGGACAGGATCCGGATACGTCAGCGGGGGTGGATCGGCCCCTACGGCTTCCTGCAGGCGGCTGAGGACGAAACGGAAGTAGGCGGCGAAGTCCGCGGTGCGGTAGATCTCCGTGCGGACGGGCGTCACGACGTGGAGGCGAGCGGGCTCGAGCTCCTGGGCCGTAGCGAGCAGCGCCGCATAGGTGCAGAGCTGGAGAATCGTGCCGGCCCGCGTGTCGCGGGCGAGCTTGGTATCGGCGGGCTCGTAGGAAAACGACCCGAGCGCGCTCGGCGTGGCGACGCGGAGGAGGATGTCGGCGCGCCCGGCGAGCCGGCCGGCGGCCAGCGGGGCCTGGACGATGACGTCGTTGCCGTCCTGCATCGCGGCGAGCGTAGCCGCCGGATCGGCGGTGTCGCGCAGGTCTGCGACGCTGCGGTCCTGCTCGAGGAGCGACCGGACGTAGGCCTGCTCGTGCAGATTGCCGCGTTGTCTCAAGGTCTCAAGGCGAGGGTCCGGCGGCATGCTGACGTGTAGCCTTCCCTCGGCCATGGCGCGGGCGAGCTGGGTCAGATGGCGACACGCGAGATGGGCGGCGACGTCAGTCGCCGCGAGATGGAGGGTCGAACCGCGGTGATCCACTGCCGTGCTCCAGTCTCACACGCCGGTTTGGGCGATGTCTGTCACCCTTCGTCGCCGCCCACTGTCGCCCCCCCGTCTCAGGGAATGACCTCGCCGATCGCCCCGACGTCGTGGGCCGTGAAGAAGAGCTGACCGTCGTGGCGGAGAGGCTCAGGGTCAGGTCTTGACTTTAGCAGTTGAAATCCGTCACGTGAATGCGCGTCGTTACTTAACGGCCTGAGCGTCCGCTGCCGGTACAACGAGAAGATAGGGGCGTATAGGGGGGCTGTCAGGGTGAACCTGAGGAGTGCTGCGCGAAGGTTCCGGAGGTCGAGGTGACTGAAAGTTCCGCAACCGCAGAGTATGAGTCTTTCTCTCGAGGATGGCGGCCAGGCGCAGATCGGATCTGGGGGCTTGACCGATCGTGTCGGTAGCTATCGCCAGAGGGTGGCGAGGCCGAGGCGGAGGCCGGGGAAGTCAGCATGAGTCAGGGTGTCGCCGGGACCGAAGGAGCCGATGAGGCGATCCGTGGCCTCGTGGCGGCGGAAGCACTCGATGGCACGCGTCTCCGGGTCCACGATCCAGTAGTGGGGGATGCCGAGTGCGGCAAACCGCTGCGCCTTGGTGGTGCGGTCGTAGGCCGTTGTCGTGGGAGACAGAACCTCCACCACAAGGGTGGGGGCTCCTTCAATGCCGCGCGCAGAGACAAGAGCGGGATCGGTCACAACCACGAGATCGGGTTGGACCACATCGTGGGGCGTGAGGATGACATCGATAGGAGCGTTGAAGACTTCCCTCCCCGGCCTGGCGCTTCGAAGTACGCTTCCAGAAGCCGCTGGAGCCGCTTCGAGACCCGTTGGTGGAGTGGGCTCGGGGCGGGGGCCACGTGCACCTGTCCGTCCAGCAGCTCGTAGCGCTTGCCGTCGGCCGGGATGGCGCAGTAGTCGTCGTAGTCGAGCCTGGTCTTGAGCCCGATCGCCATATCCTGGTCACCTCGAAGAGAGTATACCCCACACAGGGAAACTCCGCCAGGCTCGCGCTCAGCGAGAGACCTGTCTGGCCGTTGACGGGGCTCAAGGTCCGTGATTGAATGTGCCGGTGCCCCCCCAGCCTCTCCGCTTCGGCCTCGTGGCCACTCTCGTCCTGGGCTTCATTCTCGTCCTCATTCTCCTCGCCCTCGGCGACCTCCGTCGTACCGCGGAGGCCCTCGCCGCATTTCAATGGACACTGCTGCCGCTGCTTCTGTTGGCCAGTCTGATCAACTACGCGCTTCGCTGGCTGAAGTGGGAGTACTACTGTCGCCTCCTCAAGCTGACTCTCACCCCCATGGAGAGCGCGGTCGTCTTCACCTCCGGGCTTCTCATGGCCGTGAGCCCGGGGAAGGTTGGAGAGGTGCTCAAGTCGTTTCTGATCCGTGAGCTTCGCGGAACCGAGGTGAGTCGGACAGCTCCAATTGTCATGGCGGAGCGACTGACGGATGTCATCGGCCTCGTCCTTCTCGCCTCTCTCGGCGCCTCCCTTCTTCCCTACGGCTGGCTCGTCCTCCTCGCGACCCTGGGCACGGTCGTTCTATGCGTTGTCGTCGTCCAGTTCCGCCCCCTGGCCGTTGCCTTTCTCCGGTGGCTCGAGGGGCTTCCGCTCGTCTGGCGCTTCGCGCAATCACTCACCCTCTTTTACGAGTCCGGCGCCCAACTCCTCGCGTGGCAAACCTTCGCGCCGACCGTCACTCTGTCTGTTGCTTCCTGGTTTTTCGAATGTCTGGCCCTCTACTGGATCTTCCTCGGGCTTGGTCTGCCCTTCTCCCTTCTCGTCGCCACGTTCACCCACGCCTTCGCCTCCCTGGCCGGTGCCCTCTCGATGCTTCCTGGAGGGCTGGGCGTCACGGAAGGAAGCCTCACCGGCCTGCTCGTGACATTCGGCGCCCCGCGCGCTCCCGCCGTGGCCGCCACCCTGCTCATCCGAGCTACCACCCTGTGGTTCGCGCTGCTCCTCGGTGGCCTTTCCCTCGCGCTCCTCTATCCCCGCCTTCTGACGCGAACCCGCGACCGTTAGCAGGATCTTGAAAAACACCCTGCCGGTGCAGGCTGTTCAAAAAGGTCCAGATGCAAGGCGGCGAGGAAGCGAGGAGGGAGGCGTATTCGGTCATACGTTGCACCGACGAGCGACGAAGCCAACGCCGCAGATGGGCCTTTTTCAACAG